>OJAM01001059.1_pt1 | contig 10311 bp, 12 predicted proteins | sample 1589071 | NCBI WGS metagenome assembly OJAM01 (sample SAMN03283243) | human gut metagenome | biome: human-associated habitat; material: feces | host: Homo sapiens | place: Peru | collected 2012
ATACAGAGTATAAGATTGTTGAAGCAATCCTATCTCCCATCCAACTCTTTTGTCCAAAATGCGGTTATGTTTTTGATGATGAACAAACATATGAAAAAAACAGCTTTAAAACATCAGATATATTAATGTTAGATATTTGTAATTATGGCTTTATATTAAGATTACATAAGCAAAGATATTTATGTCATAATTGTGATAAAAAGTTCTTTGCTAGAACTAACATTGTTGATGATGAATGCTTTATTTCTAATCAAGTTAAATATGCTATTGCACTTGAACTTAAAAATGAAATATCAGAAAAAGACATTTCGTGTTTCTCCCAATACCGTTGAAAGAATTATCGACTCTTATTACGAAGGTAAACAGTTATATAAAAATTATTTACCTGAAATATTATCATTTGATGAATTTAAATCAGTAAAATCTGCTGATGGTGATATGAGTTTTCATATGGTTGATGGTAAAACAGGTAAAACAATTGATATTGTTGAAAATAGACGTCTTAATAATTTAATGAAATACTTTTCTTATTATACTCATAACGCAAGAAGTAAAGTTAAATTAATTGTTATAGATATGTGTTCTCCTTATATTTCATTAATTAAAAAGATGTTACCTAATGCCAATATTATTATAGATAAATTTCATTTGGTTAATCTTATATTGAATTCGTTAAATAAGACAAGAATAAAATTAATGAAATATGATAAAAAGAATTATAATAAACTAAAAAGATATTATCGATTATTATTAAAATCTCAAGAAGATTTAAATAATACAAAATGGAAAAGATATTGGTGCTTTGATAATTTAATGACACAGTCTGATATAGTTAATTATTTAATAAATATAAATGAAGAATTGAAGGATACTTATGAAATGTATCAAAACATTCTTTATGCTTTAAAGCATAATAAAATAAATGATTTAGAATTAATACTAAATAATAAAGATTTAAAGATATCAGATTATATAAAAACATCAGTTAAAACATTAAAAGAATACTTACCATATATAAAAAATACATTATCAAATTCTTATTATAATGGTTTTGTAGAAGGTAATAATAATTTTATTAAAGTGTTAAAAAGAATAGCATTTGGATTTAGATCATTTAGAAGATTTAAAGCAAGAATTATGATATGTAAAAATTTATTACACATGAAAAAAGCTAATGAATAAATTGCATTAACTCTATCAAATTTCTTTATCACTATTTTGGGTTACACCCACAATTTGACAAAGAACCTATATTTCTATATTAACCATAGAAAGGATTTATCTTTACACAAAATTATTTACATACTCTTCCAATGCCAATTGACTTAAATGTCGCATATGCAGAGTATCTCCATCAGTAATTAAATTAAACAGAACTTTTTTTATAATATTTCTAATAATTTTTTTAATATATTATTTACAATAAATTCCTTAACTTTTTTCCTACTATCAGAAGGAACAACTAGCTCCATATCAATAAAATTATTATCCTTTGCACAATAAATTGAAACATATACTATATTATTAGCACCAACTAAGTTATTAGGATCAACCTCATTTATTTTACCAGTAATCCCTACTCCATAACTACTCTTAGAAAATTCACTAATACACTTAGCCATTTCCTCAGCCACTTCACTACTATAGACAGAATACATATCTATTGTAGTTCTATTAACCCCCATCTTAATTTTGTATTCATTAGAATAAGTAACAGCTGAAAATTCAAGAACCTTAGATGAACCACTCACACAAGTAATAGTACTTGCAAAATAACCTCCAGTACATGATTCCATAGAAGAAATAGTTTCCCCTCTCTGTATTAATTTTTCTACAACTAACTTTTCATTCATATTTATACTCCACCCTTTTTTAATAAAAACTTGAACACAATATCCAAGTATATTTTATAACAGTACGAACATAATAGATATTCCGAAAATTAAATTAAACCAGATAATAACTTAATTCTATTTATATATTAACATATACTTTTAAAATAATCTACAATAATTTTATTTTTATTTAATGAAAAAAAGTTACTATCATTAGTAAACTATTACATTACTTCTTTTTTTAAATAGATTATAACACATACAAGTCCTATTAATGATATAGACCCTGCAAAAATACTATTTATAATTCTATCATAAGTTTTTGGATTTTCTTCGGCTTTTTCTGCTAAAACATACGTACTAAAGTGATTAGTTTCAAATGATGCATATCCATCTTTTACTATAACCTCATGTTCTTCTTTAGCACCTTCACTTGTAATATAACCCGACTTTTTCAGTTACAAAATTTAAAAATGTCTATTTTTTATTGAAAATAGGTTTTTCTTTTGATTTGAGATATGGTATTATATGTACATAAGATGCATAATGTAATTGGAGTTGATTTTATGCCACATATTGAATGCGTTAAGAATAATGGTAAACCTTATTTAAGACTTGCTGAATCCAGGTATGTTAAAGACATAGTAGACAGAAAAAATTTGTTATTAAAATTTAGGACCTTTATCAAAATTTGATGATTGTAAACAAGATTTTTTAAAAAGATTTAGAGAGAAATTTAAAAATGGTGAAATAGATTTTGATGGAATAACTTATTATTCTAATCTACCTACCAAAAGAACATTCGAAATAGATAATGAAATGAATTATATTGAATTAAAAAATATAGGTTTTCTATTTCTTCAAAGTATTTACAATAGTTTAGGAATTACAGATTTTTTGAATATAATAAAATCAGACTCAAAGATAGAATATGATTTAAATGATTTAACTAAATTATTAGTATTTGAAAGAATACTTGATCCACAAAGTAAAAAGAAAACTTTTGAAAATAGAAACAAATATTTATTCGATGTAGTTAATTCAGATGATATAAATCAAATATATAGAACATTAGAAGTACTTTCTGAAAACTCTAAAAAAATACAAAACAGAATGAATACCAAAATTAAAAACTCATCTATAGGAAGAAATACAAGTTTAACTTATTATGATATTACTAATTATTTTTTTGAAACAATGTATGGTGATGACGATGTTTATGAACTAGATGAAAATAATGAAATTATTAAAGGTGAAAACGGTAATCCTGTCATAGTAAAAACAAGAATAAATGAAATAACAATAACATATAAAAATCAAGATAGTACAAAATCAACAAAAGTAGTTAAAGAAAAGGAAATAATTTGCTGGAGTAAAAAAAATTACGAAAAAGAACTTAATCAGAATAAAAAATTTATTGAATATTTAGAATCTTGTAAAGAAAATCCAGACAAGTTAAAAAATAAGCAAAGAAAATCTCAAGAGTTTATTAAAACTGTTGATATTGATAAAGAAACCGGAGAAATAATACACCCAGAAAAAGTAATTGTATTTCTAGATAAAAAATTAGAAAAATATTTCTGCTTGTCAAAAGGAAATTGGAATAAATTAAATTATAATGTTAGCTTCAAAAATTTTAAAAAACTGAGTTTTTGAAGTCTTTTGGCGTGGGATTCTTTTCCTTATTAATTTTTTAGAAAAACTATTGACTTTTAATAGTTAGCCTTTCTTTTAGGATAGTTTTTAATAACACAAAAAAACTAATCCATTTCTGAATTAGTTATTTATCAAAGCTCGAAAAGTTCGAGCAGATTTCCTTATGGTAGCGAGAGGGGGATTCGAACCCTCGACCCTACGGGTATGAAAAATAAGCCCTAAATTAAATTACCGTTTATTTTTTACCGTTTCCCTTATTAAATAAGGCTTCGCTCCGATATATATTATAAAATAAAATATAAGTAAATTCAAGTAAATTCAAATAAATATAAATAATTTTATATAAAAATTCCCTAAAATTTCCCTGAATATTTTTTAAGCATTAAATTTATTTTCTTTCTTTTTTTATATATTCAATGTTAAACTCATCTAAATCGCTTATTTTAATTGTACCATCTTCTAGTGAAGATTTTAATCCCTCTTGATATTCGTTAGGGGCATAAATTACTTTAATATATTGACTCTTTTGACAAGGTAAGTAATAAATATATTCATCATCTTTATAAATTTCTTCTAAAGCAGAATCACAAGCAAAGTTTTCGTTATTTTTACTACTATCAACAATGACAAATTCTTTTTCAATATCATATTTTGAATTATTAAAAACAGTAATATTAAATATCTTTATTATAACTCCTTTTTTATAACCCATACGAATATCATCTATTGAATAAATACTATTAACTTTTGATATTGAATAAGTTAAAGATTTCCACTCAACTGTACCACCATCTTTTAGTTTAAAAGGTATAGGTATTAACAAAATCAATAATATTATAATAATCACAATTTTAGCAATTTTTTTACTTTTCATTTTTCATATCCTTTCCACAAACTATCTTTGTTAATAATATTATACCATATTATTGATAAAAATAGTAATACAATGGTATTGATATGTCAAATAAGATTAAAATGTATAAAAAAAATAGATATTTCTATCTATTATTACTCATATTGGTAGCGAGGGAGGGACTCGAACCCCCGACATATCGGGTATGAACCGATCATTCTAGCCAGCTGAATTACCTCGCCATAAATCAAGTAAGCAATATAATAATATCATAAATATTGTTAATTGACAATACTTAACACAAAATTTCCTTAAAAAAATGCCTAAATTACCATTTCTTTATCAATTTTGGTATCTTTTTCATCATATTGCTTACTTTTAGTATATCCATTTATTGTAAATTCATTTCCGTATTTTTCAATACCTTTATTTATTGCTTTCCAATCATTTGAATTTGCCTTTAAAAAATCTTTTATCTCATTATATAAATCATTTTCTTTTATTACTGCTTGTCTTAAATTTAATAATTTGTATGGTATTTCTTCAAAAGTCGGATCAGTTTCCATATTATAATATTTTTTTAATAAATCAGTTATTTTATCTGAATCTGTATATAATCTTCCTGATAATACAGTAGATAACTCCACAAAATTTATTACAAATTTATTATTTTTTTTATTATCAATTTTCTTTTGGTAATTATCCCAAATAGCATCTGCTCTTTGCATTCTACTCTCTATTTCGTGAGTGTAATGCTCTGTCATTTTAATATCTGTACCGTGTCCCATCAAAACTGCCAATTCTTTTGGTGTAAGATATTCGTTTTCGTGATAATTTGCCGTACACCAACTATGTCTTAATCCGTGAGGAGTCACATCCCCTAGAGCATATTTATTTCTAAAGTTAGTCCACACTTTATAAGGTGTATCAGGGTGCATTATCTTTCCAAATCTACTCAAAAACACATTATCAGGAGCATTGTAGTCTTTACCATATCTATTAACAAACATTGATATTTGTTCTTCACGATATTTAAAATAAACTTTTGCTAAATTCATAACAAATTTTGGCAATTTAATAATTCTTTCGCCATTTTCTGTTTTTGTTTCTTTTTCGTAAGTAGTTCCTTTTCTCTTGGTGCTAACAACACTATATTTTACTTTGATAGTATTATTTTCAAAATTGAAACTATCCGTATGTAATCCAACTAGTTCTCCTTTACGAATACCAGCACATACAAATATTGTAATCATAAATTTTTCTCTAATAGATTCATTTTCAAATAATTTATCTAAAATGTCATACATTTCATCAAGAGTATAAAATTTAGTTTTCTTTGTTTTAAATTTTGGTGGTTTAATACTTTCCATAGGATTTTTAGTAATAGCACCCCAATCAACTGCAACATTTAGCATTTTATTAAAAGCATTATAAATTGAATTTTGGTATTTTGTAGATATTGGTTTATCAGGTTTATGTTTATTAGGTGTAGTTTTTAACTCATTTATAAAAAGTTGAATATCAGAAGTCATATTTTCTATTTCATACATTTTATATTTTCCAAATTTTTTATTTACAAATGAAACTAACATACGATCATAATCTTCTGCCGTCACATCAGAAATATTATCATAACAATACTTCTCAATAAATTCTCGTTCAAAATCTTTTAAAGTAAAGTTTCTGTATTTAGATATTGGTGTTTTTCCAAGTTTACTTTTAGCGATAATTTGATCTCTATATTCTTCAACTTCTTTTAGTTCGCCCTCAACATACTCACTAAATCCATTAGGAAATAATTTATTTTTTTTAATTCTTATTCTATAAGAGTTCTTTGATATTTGATAGATATATTTTGAAACACATTTATCTTTTTTTACTTTTTTACTTTGATTAGTTTTAGTTTCAAAATTATTTTCTTTCCAAACTTTATTTCTATAATTTATTGCATCACTATCACTTGTTGCCTCAAAATATTGATTTATAACAATCTTTTCCCCAAGTAGATTTTTTTTGTTAATTGCTACTAAATAAGTATTATCACTATATTTGTATAAATTATTATAAATTTTTAGTGCCATTTTTTCCTTTTAGTTTAATTGTAGTTAAAGGTTTATTATTTTCTTTAATCCAATTATCTATTGAATCCTTTTTAAAAAATCTTAAATGTCCTATCCTAAAGAAAGGTAAATTTTCTTTTTTGATAGCAATATCTAAAGTGTATTTATTAAATATAGTAGGATAATGTTCTAGTAGTGCTTTTGTATCATAAATAACCTCATCAGAAGAATTAGAAGAAGATGTATTTTCACTTGACATTAGAGATATTAAATTACCAACAGTCATATTTTTAATATCATCTATGCTAAACTTTTCTTTGTCTATCTAAATCTACCTCCCTCCAAATATTTATAGTAGTAATACCATTTTCATCTATTAAAATCTCACAAGTTATATATGGTGTAGTTAAATCTATTATTTTATTTTCTTCATATTTACTTATTTTCTTATCAATAATTAAAGTATAAATGTCATTAAAAAAAGAAGTAGTTTGTACTTCTACTACTTCTTTGATATTATCTATAAATTTTTCTATGTTTAAATTATTATTTTTATACATTACTTTTTGTTCTTCTTCTTTATCAAATTCTTCATATACTGATGATATGTTATTTTGTAAACTATTTTCATAATTCATTTTCATTTGTTCTACTGTGTAATAAGTAGAGGTATTTTTTTTAAGCATTTTAGAAGTTCTTTCTATTGGATCAAATTCTTTTACATTATCAAATATTTTATTATATAAATAAGTATCTCTAAAGATTGGATTAGAAATTGTTGGAAAGATAATTGTTTTATATTTTAATGCAATAATTTCGTTAGGTGTTAATAGTTCTCTACCCACTAGGGAAGTAGTTTGATTAGCACCAACTTTAAATGTATCTGTACTTTGACTAATTGAAGATGTTTCAATAGTTGCTTTTCCTAACTTTTGTGAAATGATATTAGCACAATCAACAGAGTTAGTTTTTAAATAACATAAAGCAGAGTTATCCAAAATTATACTTGCTACTTCTTTAGTATAAACATTTTCTAGTTGAGCGAAAGATTGAATAAAAAATTGAAACCTCATACCACGAGAACGAGCAACACTAACAATAGTATCAATTTCTGCTAAAGGGGGACAATTTGCAAATTCATCTAATATCCACTCAATTTTTCTAGGTAATGTTCCTTTATTTTCAGGTAAATTAGCAAGTTTAGTTAAATCTTTATAAATAATACCTACAATTATAGTAATGAGTTGATAGTAGGATTTATCTTCATCAGGTACTATAATATAGAGAATCGTAGGATTATTAACAATAGAAGAAAATTCAAATTCACTTATACTAGTAATATTTTCTACATTAAGGTCATCAAAAATTTGCATTTTAGAAGCGAATACAGTAGTAATACTTTTATAAGTATTTTCACTTGCTGATAAAATAGAAGTAAGATAATCTTTAGATAGTGTTCCATACTCACGATTATTTAAGTTTCTCTGTAAATACATTTGATTTTCTTTAATAAGAGATGAGTTTTGAAATTTTTTTATACTTGATATATTTATTTTTTCTTCAGGAATAAGACCATTTTGATAATCTTCCAAAAATATACCACAAATGCCTTTAAATAAATTTTTAGCAGAATTTAACCAAAATGGATCTTTATCATCTTTTTCAACAAATATTAAATCTGCTAATGAATTAGTTAATCTGATAGATTCTGCTTGATGACTTGAACTATCGTTTTGATATGTTTTTATATAATCTAATAAAGTTGATAATTTCATTTTGTTAAAAAATGATACTAAACTTTTATCATTTATTTCCTTAAAGTCATCTTTAAAAATTGACTTATCATTTATAATAGAAGATTCATCTTGTAAGTTGTCATTTATAGTATCTATTTTATTTAACAAATACTCAATAATATAATTATCTATTTTGTTTTTTAACTTTATTTCATTTCTATATGATTCATTACTAACAAATAAGTCATAATCAATTTTTAGTTTTTCATATAAATAACACATACATATAAATAATTTATTATTACTACTACAATGTAGTTTCCACTCATTTATGATCGGTTGCATTATGTTTATACGATTAGATAAGTTAGGATTTCTAAAATCTATTGTATAAATATTATAACCATTGTCTTTAAATAATTTTGAAGTTTTAGAAAAGATTTCTCCTTTAGGATCGGTCACTATAATACTTCTTTTATTTTTTGCTTTAGCAAACATAATACATTCAGGTAATACAATACAAGTAGATTTACCACTACCACTTGATCCAATTAAAACCCAATGTGGACTAGTATTATCAAAATATACTGTATTAAAATGATTATTTTTCTTTTCAAACCAAATAGGAAACCCTGCATCTTCTAACGAAGATAATTGTTCTTGCTTAAAAGTTTTAGTTATTTCTTTCATATCTGCAAACTTACTTGATCCGTGTTCATTTTTATTTTTAATTTTATGTTTTGATATTCTTGGCTCTATGTAAATAATAAATATTATAATACCAATAACAGAGATTAGAATAATTATATTAAAAAAAGGCATAGAATTATCTATCATTATAAATCTAAATCCTCATTTTTATTTCTTAAATCCCAACAATTATCTAAATAATCTTGTATTTCTTCATATTTATATTCAGTTGCATTATCCATAAGCAAATCTAACGAATAAAACTCATTATTTGATAAATGTAAATCATCATTTATAATAATAGAGCCACAATTATTAACTATAACTCTGTTTTCAATAGTAGCATCATCACCATAGAAACAACTATCTCTTAAATCATAACAATTAAACCCTTTACTTTCTAAATATTTTCTTTGTTCTTTATTCAAACTATAATCTAAAATATAATATTTCATTTAATACCTCCTAACATTAAAATTCTAATTCTTGTTTTTATTTTTTTTGATTCTACATAAACAGGTGGATTCCATTTACTCAATTCTTTAGTCATAACTGTACCTCGTAATCTGTCATATTTAAAATAAGTGAAGTGATAAAATCTTTATTATTTTTCAAGTCATTGTTAAAGTAATATGCAATTTTTTCTAATGGCTTCTCACTATCAGAAAAAGCAGAGAACATACCTGCTTCAGAATCGTACCTTAATTCATTAGACAATTTTGGAAGTTTATTTTCTACATAACTTCTAAATAAATTTTCAAAGTCATACCCATTACCTGTAAACTTATATTTAAAAATACTTTTATCTATATCTTTTTCATTTAAAATTATAGAAAATAGACTATCAGAATGTTTAATAATCTTAAATGGCTCTAATTGTTTACCAAACCATTTAATATATTTATTCCAATTTTTTTCATTGTATAAAATATCGCTTAACAAAGTAATACCATATTTATTTTTTAATTCTTTATTTTTAATATCAAAATTTTCATAATCTAAACTAGATAACTTTTTTAGTTCTTCCTCATATTTTTTATATTGACTAGGTGGGCTAACCACATTTAAGTAATCTTCTATTGCATCATATTTGAAACCTAAATCTTTTCTAATATTTTCATAATCTTGCATTATACTCATTTAAAATCCTCCTTATATTTTTCTTCTTCAAGTCTTGAATATTTACTAGATAATTTAAGACCACAATATAAAAAAAGTGATAGTGTGCTGACTACCACAACAAATATAATAAAAATTATCCATTTTAAAATTTCCATTTTTTCCTCCATTTCTACAAATAAAAAGATTAGTTATATCTCAAACTAATCTAATTAATAAATTGTAATTTATGATTATTTATATAATCTAATAACTTGATATTCATAATGATCATTAGCATTTGAGATTCCTACTGAAATGCCTTTACCATTATTAGCTGTTTCTTTAGCAGAAGATTTTTCTTTGGCTTCTTTTAACAATTC
>OJAM01001060.1_pt1 | contig 10302 bp, 7 predicted proteins | sample 1589071 | NCBI WGS metagenome assembly OJAM01 (sample SAMN03283243) | human gut metagenome | biome: human-associated habitat; material: feces | host: Homo sapiens | place: Peru | collected 2012
ATCCTCTCATGATGTTGGTGACATCGTTGGCCCCAACGACATTGGCGCGCAGCGTGTTGAGTACGGTGCTGTTGCCTTTGACATGCAGGAACGTGCCCTTGAACATGTTCTCTCTAAGCCACTTCCAATCGGTGTTGGTCATGCCGCGGCTCATGTCCCAGTAGCCGTTGACTGTGCCTCGTTCGATATGTATGCGTATGTTGGGATATTCGTTGAGGTAGCGATTGGTGTTGTTGAGAGTGTAGCCTATGAATATCTCACCATCGGCAGGCAGTGTCCAGACGTTGAGACCCTGCTTGAGTGTCATTGTACCCCTGTTGCGGTATTCGGTGTCGTAGGCAAGCTGTGCCTTGAGGGTGGCATCGTCATCGAACGGAGTGTTGTTGGCGTAGATGAATACTACGTCACCGGCCTTGCCCTGTCCATCTTCGGCACGGGCATCGGCAACTACATCGGCGGCAGCCTCGGCAGCGTCGGCACGGTCTGCGCGACCAACACGAGCGCCGCGATGAAGGCCTATATCCGTCCGCTTGCCCAGTGGCTCGACGGCCTGACGGACAAGCTGAATATCGGCTCCCTGCTGTTCCGCCACGGCTTCATGGTCTACTTCGGCATTTTGCTGGCCATAGCCCTGTGGTACTTCCTGACCAAGACGCGCACCGGCCTGTCCCTCCGCGCCGTCGGCGAAAACGCCGCGACCGCAGACGCTGCTGGCCTGAACGTCAACAAGTTCAAGTATCTCTCCACCTGCATCGGCGCCGGTATCTCCGGCCTCGGCGGCACGTTCTACGTCATGGAATACATCGATGGCCTCTGGGAGACCAGCTCCACCATCGAGGCGCTCGGCTGGCTGGCCGTCGCGCTGGTCATCTTCGCAACGTGGAAGCCGCTGCGCTGCATCTGGGGCGCGTACCTGTTCGGCATCCTCTCCTGGCTGTATTTCCTGATCCCCGGCCTGTTCAACGGCTCGGATAAGATCTTCCAGATGCTGCCGTATCTGTTCACACTGATCGTCCTGATCACCGTCTCGCTGCGCCGCAGAAAGGAAGACCAGCCGCCCGCCGGTCTGGGCATCCCCTATTTCCGCGAGGAGCGATGACGGAACGATCGCTCATACAAACCAACGGGAGCCGGTCATCATGCCGGCTCCCGTTTTTTGCGTTTTTTGATTTTTTATGCCTGCCCGCTCTTCAGCCTGCGCAGATACGGCACGAGCATGGCCGCTGCGACCGCCAGCGCGGCGGCATCGGGCGGCAGCCCCGTTCTGCGGCAGTCCAGATACAGGTAATCGTTGCCCGCGAGCAGCCTGTCGAACACGAACATCAGCGGCACATCCAGCCCGCCCTTGCGCATCATGGTCAGCAGCACCGGGCGCAGCTTCTTGCCGGTCGCCTGAAAGACCGTAATGCAGAAGAAATTCAGCGCGGTCGTCGGGCAGGCAATGCTCAGAATGCGCAGATAGGTGCGGCCGAAGGCGACGGTTTTCGCGTTGCCGATGAACAGCCGCGTGATCGGCTTGGCCTCCCAGAACAGCAGCAGCGCGCCGCTGAGCGAGATGGCGAGACAGCTGAAAAGCAGCGCGCGGATCACGCCCATCATGCGCTTGCGGTCGCCGGAGGTATAGTTGAAGCCGATCAGCGGGAGCGTGCCCTGCGTCAGCCCCTGCGCAATGGCAAAGGCCAGCAGATCGATCTTTTTTGCGATGCCCATGCCCGCGATGGCCTCGTTCGAGTCGGCGGAGATGATCTTGTTGAGCATGATGTTCGAGAAGGTCGCCATGGTCGAGATCATAAAGCTCGGCAGACCGACGGCCAGCACCTCGCCCGGAATGCCGTCGCCCAGCGAATATTGCCTCGGCGAGAGCGTGATGGTCGATTCCCTGCGAATTTTGCGGAGAAACAGCAGAAAATAACACAACGCGGCGACGTTGGAAAGCATGGTCGCGATGGCCGCGCCGGTGATCTCCAGCCGGAACACAAAGATGAACAGTGGGTCGAGCGCCATATTCAGCACGCCGCCGAAGGCGATGCCGATGCTCGCCTGCCGGGAATAGCCCTCGGCGCGGATCAGGTGCGCCAGCTCGGCGCTGAGCACCGTCGGAACGGCGCCGATGCCGACCGTCCAGAGCACATAGGACATGCTGTAGCCCAGCGTTTTCTCGTCCGCGCCGAAGATCGGCAGCAGCACCGGCCGCAGCGCCAGCGCCAGCAGGCCGTAGAGCAACGCGACGGCCGCGCTCGTCCAGATGCAGAACGCGGCGGTATGCGCCGCCTTTTCGCGGTTTTTCAGGCCGAGGCAGCGCGAGATCAGGCTCGAGCCGCCGACGCCGAACAGGTTGGCCTGCGCCGTCATCAGCATGAACAGCGGCATGGCGACCGTTGCGGCGGCAACCTGATCCGGGTCGTTGAGTTGGCCGATGTAATAGGTGTCGGCCATGTTATAGACCACGGTGATGATCTGACTGATGACCGTCGGCAGCGCCAGCGCCGCGACGGCTCTGCCGACCGGCGCCGAGGTGAATAATGCTTCTTTAGGGGTTGTCTGTTCCACGTTTCAAGCTCTTTTCCGATTCGTTTGCGCTCCGGCTGAGGCTGACGATCTGCGACAGACCGGTCGAGGTGCTCCGCAGAAGCTGCCGCAGCGCCAGTGTGACGGCGCGGTGCGTCGGCTCGTCCAGACTCTTCGCCGCGCGCAGGACAGTTTTGGAATTCGTGAACCACTTGTCGCTCAGCTCGCTCAGCGTTTCGGCGTTGGTCTGCGCCAGCAGATAGAACACCGCGTCGATGAAGCGCTCGCGCTCGGCGGGCGTCAGCGACGCGAGCCACGCTTTGAGCGTTGTGTCGATAAAGCGGCTTCTCTGATTCACGGATTCCAGACTGACAAAATGCCCGTTTTCGACGTCCCAGGAATAAAGGTCGTGCTGATAGATCCCCATCCGGGCGCTGTGCACGACCGTGTATCGCTCCTCGTGCCCGAGCAGCATCCCGATCACGGAGGACTGCGGCACGAAGGTCTGCACGCGGTCGCAGATCGCCTGATAGCCTGCCTGCCGCAGCACGGACTCGGGGAAACCCGGCCCGTCATAGTTATAAACGGCGAGAATGCGCGACTGGATCGCCGGCGCGCAGTTCGCCGCCGCGTAAACGGCCAGATTGCCGCCCTTGGAATGCCCGCAGAGCAGCAGGGCGCCGGTATGCTGCGCCGCAACATCCCAGAGATAGGCTGCCGCCAGCTCCTGCGCCGGGACCGGGCAGCGGAAGCTCATGTTGAAATCCTCTTTCCAGCCGACCAGCGTGTCGTCCGTGCCGCGAAAGACGAGACAGAGCAGCTGCGGCGCGAGCCGCAGCGTCAGCGCGGAAAACTGCGTCTCTGTGTCGGTCTGAGCGGCGAGACCCTGCAGCAGCGCGCCGCGATAACGCGCGCTGCTTACAAGCGCGTCCAGAAGCTGCAGATCCTTCGGCTGTGTCACGTGCGCGACGGCCTCGGGCGTTTGCAGCAGCAGCGCGGCGGCCTCAGCCAGCCGGATCGGCTCGGAGCGGTGCGCAAGCGCGGTGTGCTCGAAGGGCAGATAGGCCAGCCGCGCGAGCAGCGCGCCGTCCAGCTCCTGAAACGGCCGGTCGGAAAAAGCGTCTCCGCCGCGACGTTCCAGATCGTCGATCAGCTCCGCCATATTCTGCGCCTCCTCTGTCGGTTTTTCGGAGCTGCCGCGCGACCGCGCCGGCGCGTCCGATAACGGTTCTGCCTCTATTATAACATTGTGTGCGCAAAATGCAAGCGGCGAAAATTCGGCAAAAACCGTGAGATCCCTTGACTGGAAACGCGCCCCACTCTGCGTCGTCGCTGATGGCTGCGCAGCACCCGCAAGGGGCACGCCGCATCCGCAGCGCTCCTCGCTGCGCTTCGTCGCTGACGGCTGCGCAGCACCCGCAAAATCCTTGCAAAGTACGCTATTTTTGCCAAAAAACGTCTCAATTTCGTGTTATTGCGAGGCCGCAGAGCGGCCGTGGCAATCTGAAAGCCGAAGGTAAGGCATCCCGTAACGAAGCACGGGAGCATGAAGCAAAAAAAAACCCCTATCACAAAAAACATGGATTCACGGCTTCATTCTGCTTCCTCGCTCTTTATTTATGGTTCTGTTTCGCTCCGCGCAACCATAGTTCGTTTCGGAATGGCAAATCGATTCGTTAAAGATTGCCGCGTCGGGCGCAGGCGCCCTCCTCGCAATGACAAATCTGGTGGGGTTTGCGGGAAAACGGAACAATTTCCGGAACGAAGCGTTTGAAATACGATGCGGAGCAATACCACGCAAAAAATGAAAAACGCCCGTTTTCCAAACAAAAACGTTCCAATTCTGTGTCATTGCGAGGCCGCAGCGCGGCCGTGGCAATCTGAAAGCTGAAAGCACGGCATCCCGCACCGAAGCACGGGAGTACAAAGCAAGCGGGAAGCCCTATTACAAAAAAGGGGATTCGCTGCGTCGTTTCGCGTCCTCTCTCTTCCTTCCAAGTTCCGTTTCGTTCCGCGCAACCATAGTTCGTTCCGGGATGGCAAATCGTTCCGTCAAAGATTGCCGCGTCGGGCGCAGGCGCCCTCCTCGCAATGACACAAAACCGGTAGGTTTTACGAAAAAACCTACCGGTTCCTTAAATCACGGATTTTAATCAGGTGTCAGCTTTGCTTCCACGCGGCCATGGAATCGCCGTATTTGATGAGCTCCCGCATCAGCTCGCCCTGCCGCGCGTCGGTCTGCTTGCTGTAGGCGTAGCTCTGGATGGAATAGGTGCGGCTGTTGCTGACCGCCGTGTCGCCAGCCATGACCTGGAAGATGACAGCCTTGCGCATCTCAGTCGCGCCCAAGTCGTCAAACAGGACGGATTTCAGTGTCCCGGCGGCGTTATAATTCACAAACTCGTCAGAGAGGAACGTCCGCAGGATGCCGCCGTCGGCGTCCCGCACCACGACGCGCAGATCGCTCAGGCTGCCGCCGTCGTTGAGATAGTCCGTCGGGTTGAAGACGAATTTCATCACGATCTTGCTCTCGAAGATCAGCGTGCAGCCGCTGACGGCAACACGCGGGTTTGTGACCGCGCCCTCTGCGCGGTCGCTGTTGATCGCTGCGGCGGTCTGCGTCCCGAGCGCGGCCTGCCCGGCCGTCAGGTCAGCGTTGACGAGGCCGTTCACATTGCGGTTGAAATAAACCTGCGCGGCGGAGGCGTAGTTCAGGAAATCGACCAACGCGCGCTTGGCTGCCGCCTTCGTGCCGGGCTTTGCAAGGATGTTGTAGCAATACTGCTTGACGCTGTAGCCGCTCTGCGTCGCGCCCTCGTAGGTCTTGCCGTTCTTCACGCCGTAGATCGTCGCGCTTCCGACCTCGGCCGCCGAAAGCCCGGCGAAGCGGAAGCCATAGGCCTTGTAGCTGCTGTTGTAGTCCGTAGACGGGACGATTTCGGACTCCGTGCCGGTCAGGTTGTAGCAGCTTTCAAATGCGCTCTCCCCGATCTTTGTGATGCCCGCTCCCGCGTCTACGGATTCCAGCCCGCTCAACTGAAAAAACGCATAGGGCGTGATCTCCTTCACGGTGTCCGCGATGACGATTTTTTTGACACTCGAGAAGCCGTACCAAGGAATTTCGGAGACAGTAAAAGGATTCCGAACCCGATGCTCCGGGTCGCTCATGGCGAGCACGGTCATGGTTTTGGTGGAGGAATCGTATTCGTATCGGAAATGATCCGCCCAGTAGTCGTAGGTCGCGCCTGCGGTCAGGGGAATTCCCGCAAGCAAAACGGCGCAGAGCGCCGCCAGCGTTAAAATGAGGCTCAAGCATCTTCTTTTCATAAGCGATCTCCTATTTTCTGCTGCTTTTTCAAAGCAGCGCCGTCTATGTGGCCGGTGCTTCCTGCGGGCGCAGAGCGGCGCGCAAGCTCATGCCGAGGCGTGGGTCTCAGGCGGAACACCCCCTCGGCACAACCTTATGATAACAGGAGCTTGTCATGAACTTATCATGAAGCTGTTAGGAAGTTGTAAAAATCCGGGATCGCGGACGAAAGCAAGCGGAAAAGCAACCAGCTTTTACAAAAGGAAGTGAGGAAATGAACGACTTGAATGTAACGCAGGCGCTGCTGAAAGCGATCCTCGAGCTTATCGAGAAGTGCGAAACGCTTGAAGAACTGCGCGAAAGTGTGAAGCGCATCATGAACGAGCAATAAAAAAAGAGTAGCGACCCACTCCAAAGCGCCGCTACTCTCCACCCCACAAGGTGAGCCGGGAGCCTTACCCCGGCCACCTTGAGTATAGCATAAGAAAGCGGGTGAAGTCAATAGAAAATCAGGAAAAGCTAAGGAACCTCTGAATAAATCAGCTGCGGCGCTCAGCGGGTCTTTTGCCCCAACTTTTCGGTTTGAAAATCTTGAAATACACAAAGTATTCCTGCGATTTCCAAACCTCAATTTGGAACAAAATCCCTCGCTGACCACTCTTGCGATTTAATCAGAGGTTCCTTAGCAGAACATGAGGTATACGCCGAGCCTGCACGGGAAGCGTATGCCCGTCGGCAGCTGCGGCAGCTTTTCAGGATGGCAAACGTGCAAAAACGGTGCAGGAAGCTCCTGCACCGTTTTTTTGAAAAATGGAAGTCAACCAAGCACGAACTGAATGAAGAGGATCACAAGCGCAAATGCGCCGAAGAAGACCAGCCCGACCAGCAGTGCCGCTTTCAAAACGCCGCCGAGCATGGCAAGCGTCTCGCCAAAAGAAAGCTTGACCGGCTCCTTTTTGTCTCCGGAGTCCTTGGGTTCAGACTTATGATACCACGGCATCCCCTCGACGTTCATCGGGGCGATCACGCGGCCGTCGTCATCGTCGTATTGCCTTTTCTTCTTTGCCATTCGGTTCTCCTTTCCAATCACAGGGTGGGGCGATCAAAAAGAATTACTTGTCCTTCTTCTCAGATTTCTTCTCCGACTTCTTCTCGTTCTGCTTCAACTCGCGCATCTCGGCCTCAAACTCGGCCTGACGCGGCGCCTCGTCGTAGAGGTGACAGGCGCAGAAGTGACCCGGCTCGACCTCGCGGAAGTCCGGCGCGCAGTACTTGCAGACCTCCATGCACTTCGAGCAGCGCGTGTGGAACTTGCAGCCTGCGGGCGGATTGCTCGGGGACGGGATGCTGCCCTGAAGGATGATGCGGTTCATCTTGTAATCCGGATCGGGCACCGGGATAGCCGAGAACAGCGCCTCGGTGTAGGGATGCAGCGGATGGGCAAAGACCTTGTCCGTCGAGGAATACTCGACCAGATTGCCGAGGTACATCACGCCGACCGTGTCGGAGATGTGCTCAACAACGGAGAGGTCATGCGAGATGAACAGGTAGGTCAGGTTGAATTCCTTTTGAAGATCACGCAGCAGATTGATGACCTGCGCCTGGATCGAGACGTCCAGCGCAGAGACCGGCTCGTCGCAGAGGATGAAATCCGGGTTCAGCGCAAGGGCGCGCGCGATGCAGATTCTCTGACGCTGGCCGCCGGAGAACTCATGCGGATAGCGGTCGCGGTAATACTCGTGCAGACCGCAGGCGCGCATGATCCGCGCGACGTAGGCGTCAACCTCGTCATGCGGCACGAGGTTGTGCTCGCGGACACCCTCGGCAATGATCTCGCCGATCGGCATACGCGGAGACAGGCTGGAATACGGATCCTGGAAAATGATCTGGATCTGCGGGCGAATGGCGCGCAGCTCGTCCTTCGAAAGCTTGAAAATATCGACGCCGTTGAAGAACACCTCGCCGGCAGTCTTGTCCTGAAGACGCAGGATGGTACGACCGACCGTGGACTTGCCGCAGCCGGACTCGCCGACCAGTCCCATCGTCGTGCCGCGCTTGATCATAAACGAGACGCCGTCGACGGCCTTGACATTGCCGATCGTCCTGCGGAAGAAGGAGGACTTGATCGGGAAATACTTATAGAGGTTTTTGACAACAAGGAGGTTGTCGGGGTCTTTTTCCGCACCGTCAAAGCTCTGAGCAAAGTATTCGTCACGGATCTCTGTCTTACTCATGGAACAGTTCCTCCTCGTTCAAGGCTTTCGGGTACTCAAGCACTTCGCCCTCGTCAAAGAAGCGATAGCACGAGACGATGTGCGTGTCGGAAATGCGGATCTCAGGCGGATAGACGCCGTCACAGCGTCCGCTGCACTGGTCGCGCATCTCGCAGCGATCGCGGAAATAGCAGTAGTTCGGCATGTCGACCGGGTTCGGAACGCTGCCGGGGATATTGTAAAGCTCGTCGACCTTTTTACCGACGACCGGCTTCGAGCGCATCAGGCCGATGGTATAAGGATGCGCCGGATGGTGGAAAATATCCTCTGCGGTGCCCTTTTCGACCACACGGCCGGAGTACATAACGACCACATAGTCCGCCATGCTCGCAACGACGCCAAGGTCGTGCGTGATGAGCATGATGGAGGAGTTGATCTTATTCTTCAGCTCGCGCAGCAGATCGAGGATCTGCGCCTGGATCGTCACGTCGAGCGCCGTGGTCGGCTCGTCGGCAATGATCAGCTCGGGGTTGCAGGCCAGCGCAATGGCGATCATAATACGCTGACGCATACCGCCGGACAGCTCGTGCGGATAGCGGCGATAGATGCTCTCGGCGTCGGCGATGCCGACCAGATCGATCATCTCGAGCACACGCTTTTTGATGTCCTCGTCGGACATCTGCGGGTTGTGCAGACGGATAACCTCGTCGATCTGGTCGCCGATGCGGAAGACCGGGTTCAGGGAGGTCATCGGCTCCTGGAAGATCATCGAAACGCGGTTGCCGCGCACATCCTGCATGACCGAGTCGGGCGCGTTGACGATGTTGATGGCCTCGCCGTTCTCACTCGTGCGGAAGCGGATCTCACCGGCGACCGTCTGACCCTTCGGACGCTGCACAAGCTGCATCAGGGACAGGCTGGTGACGGATTTGCCGCAGCCGGACTCGCCGACGACGCCGACGGTCGAGCACTTCGGAATGTCGAAGCTCACGCCGTCAACGGCGCGGACGGTGCCGATATCGGAGAAGAAATAGGTGCAGACATTGTCGAATTCGACAACATTATTGGGGTTCTTCATCCGAACGGTGTAATTCTTGGGGTCTTTCCCGAGGCGCTTATGCTCTTTTTCGAGCCGCATGGTGATCTTGCGGTTCTTTTTGCTGATTTTGCGGGATTCCTTCGCGGAAATATAGGAGGAACCCTTGCCGTTGCTGTTTGTAGCCATGGTTTTCCCTCCTTATTCCTTGGACTTCGGGTCGAATGCGTCACGCAGGCCGTCGCCGACGAAGTTGAAGGCGATAACCGTCAGGCAGATCAGCAGACCGACCGGGATCCAGATATAGTAGTAGTGCTCCAACGCCGCCTGACTGGAAACGGAGTTGATCATCGTGCCCCATGTCGCGAGCGGATGCTTGACGCCGAGGCCGAGGAAGGACAGCGTAGACTCGGTGATGATGATACCGCCGAGGCCGGAGGTCGCGGTGACGATCAGCTGCGGCATGACGTTCGGAACAAGGTGGCGGAAAATGCGGCGGCTGACGCGCACGCCGGTGGCTTCCGCAGCGATCATGAAGTCCTGCTCACGCAGAGACAGGATCTGGCCGCGCACGAGACGCGCGATACCGGCCCAGCCCATGATGCCCAGAGACGCCATCATAACGAACAGACGGGCGTAGGTGGTGAAGCGCTGCGCGTCCATCATTGCGCCGAGGATGATGAGGATCGGCATGGACGGCAGGCAATAGAAAATATCGACCAGACGCATGATAATGTTGTCGACGGCGCCGCCGAAGTAACCGGCCAGACCGCCCATGATCACGCCGAGGATGGTCTCAAGGATCACGACGACAAAGCCGACCATCAGAGAGATACGGCCGCCGTACATCATACGCGCGAGCACGTCGTAGCCGTCGGCATCGGTGCCGAGGATGTGATGCGCATTCGGCGTGCAGTAGTTGTTGATGAGGTAGTTGACCATGTCGCAGGTGATGACGTATTCCTGATTGCCTCTGCGGTTGATCGTCAGCGTTGCGTCCTCATAGGTGTAGTTGCCCTCGTCGTCGAGCACATAGGAGCCGTCCTCCTCGGACTGCTTCGGAAGCTCGTGGACAAGCTCGTGCTTCTCCTCGCCAAGCTCCTCCATGCTGCTGATGGTATCGAGGATCGCCATCTTGAGGTCGTAATTCATGGTGTCGCTGCCGTCATAGCGGCGGATCACGAAGGTGCTCAGCTCGGCATAAAGGGCGCCGTCCGCGTCGTAGATCGCGGGATTTC
>OJAM01001061.1_pt1 | contig 10290 bp, 10 predicted proteins | sample 1589071 | NCBI WGS metagenome assembly OJAM01 (sample SAMN03283243) | human gut metagenome | biome: human-associated habitat; material: feces | host: Homo sapiens | place: Peru | collected 2012
GGCAAATATAAATGGACAGTGAAATGGTTGGGGCGAGAGACATCGTGGGGATCAGTGTTCCTTTCGCGGCGGGTGTCGCGGCGGGAGCCTTCCTGTGTCCGATGCTTCCGCCGCCGGCCCATTACCTTCTGGCTGACTGTCTGCTCCTTACAATAGCACTCACAACAATCCTCGCTTCGCACCTGCACTTCGGCAAGCACTGCGACCGGCAAAACAGGGCGGCCGGTAGCCGACGGGGAATGTTTTCAGGAATATTCCTGCTAGCCGGGATCTTCTGCGCCCTCTGCCACTCGCTCTCCGTCGGGATTCCTGAATATGGCGGCGGACCGGTCGCCTCGGCGGCGGCAAAGGCCGTGGGAAGTCTCCGGGACACCATCGATGCCATCCCCTACCCCTCGGCGACAACCGCGCCGCTCGTGAAAGCCCTGCTGACCGGCGACAGAAGCGACCTCACTAAAGAGATCACGGGAATATTCCGGGACAGCGGAGCCTCGCACATCCTCGCGCTCTCCGGACTGCACCTCGGAGTGCTGTACCTCCTGCTGGCAAGGCTGACCGCGCCTCTGGGCAACAGCCTGGCGGCCAGAAGGTTGAGATATTCATTAATCATCGCGTCCGCACTTTTCTACGCCGTCATGACCGGAGGTTCCCCGTCGATCGTCCGCGCCTTCCTTTTCATCGCCATCAACGAGACCGCAAGGCTGCTGGGCAGGAAAAGGGATCCCGTCAGGGTCCTGCTGGCGGCGCTGACCATCCAGCTCGCCCTGCGGCCCGATGTCATCGCCTCCGTGGGATTCCAGCTCTCCTACGCGGCTATGGCGGGGATATTCCTTCTCTACCCCACCCTGGAACGGATCTATCCTACCTCCGACGGTGGCAGATGGTCCAGACTCAACCCTTTCCGGAAGATCTGGAACGCCGCCATGCTCTCAATCTCCTGCCAGGCCTTCACCGCCCCGATCGTCTGGCACTACTTCCGCACCTTTCCCAAGTACTTCATCCTGACCAACCTCCTCGCCCTGCCACTGACAAGCGCGGTCATGGTCCTTTCGGTGACCACAATCGCGCTGTCATTCCTGGGAATATGTCCGGGCCTACTGACCGTTCTTAACGATCACGCCGTGCAGGCGCTCGTCTTCTGCCTCAAAGTCATTTCCGGGCTATATGTATCTTAGTAGAGCGGACTCCGTAGAGGCACACGACGATGAAGCAGATGAACGGCAGGATGAACGAGGCGTTCACCGCCGGCAGGAAGCCGACCGTGCCCTTGTCGATGATCCAGGCCTGGAGAGGAGGCAGCACCGAACCGCCAAGGATGGCCATGATCAGGCCGGCGGCGCCGAACTTGGCGTCATCCCCAAGGCCTCCGAGCGCTATACCGTAGATGGTCGGGAACATGAGCGACATGAAGCCGCTGACCGCGACAAGGCAGTAAAGGCCGAGCCTGTTCTGTAGGAAGATCACTCCGGCTGTGGCGATCATTCCTCCTATCGCGAAGATTGTCAGCAACTTGGACGGCTGAAGGTACTTCATCAGCCAGGTGCAGAGGAAGCGGCAGCTGACAAAAAGCACCATCGCGATGATGTTGTAGGTCTGCGAGAGCACCTCGGCGGACTGCTCGTCCATCCCCTCCGCCATGAACACCCTTGTGCCGTACTGGATGATGAATGTCCAGCACATGATCTGCACGCCAACATAGAAGAACTGGGCTATCACTCCCTCCCAATAGCGCGGCCTGTGGAGCAAGCGTCCCAGCACCGGGCCGATGTGCATGTCATGATCCTGATCCGCGTTCTTCGGCATCCTGGCCACCAGGATGAGAACGAACATCACGATGATCACAAGACCCACAACCCAGTACGGGCCGGTAAGGACATTGAGGTCAGCCTGTTTCATCGCCTCGAAGCCGGCATCGTCCAGAAGTGCCCTCTCAGCGGTGCTGGCAGGATGCAGCCTCGCCTGTATGAAATTCATAGCCACATACATGCCCATCAGCGAACCGATCGGATTGAAACACTGGGCGAAGTTCAGCCTTCTGGTCGATGTCTCCTCCGATCCCATGCTCAGGATGTACGGATTGCAGCTGGTCTCAAGGAAAGACAGGCCGCAGGTCATAATGAAATAGGCGATGAGGAAGAATCCGTAGACACCTACCGACTTCGCAGGCAGGAACAGCAAGGCTCCCAGTGCGTAGAGTCCAAGTCCCACAAGGACACCGGCCTTGTAGGAGAACTTACGGATGAACATCGCCGCCGGAAGGGCCATGCAGAAGTACCCGCCATAGAACGCCACCTGGACCAGGGAACCCTGTGTCACGCTCATTCTGAATATCTTGGAGAACGCCTTGACCATCGGGTTCGTGATGTCATTGGCGAAGCCCCAAAGGGCGAAACAAGTCGTTATGAGTATGAAAGGCAGGACGTAGCTTACTCCGCCTGCCTTAAGGATAGAGTCCTTCTCCTTCATGGTAAAGGGCTACTTGTAGATCGGACCGAAGTTCGCGCACGCACGGAAGTCAGCGCCTTCCTTGTCCATACCGAAGGCATTCCACGCGGCAGGACGGAAGATCTTGGCGTCATCCACATTGTGCATGCAGACAGGGATGCGCAGCATCGAGGCCAAGGTGATCAGATCCGCGCCGATGTGACCGTAGGAGATGGCTCCGTGGTTGGCTCCCCAGTTGTTCATCACGCTGTAGACATCCTTGAAGGCATCCTTCTTAGGATCGAGACGCGGGGTGAACCAGGTTGTAGGCCAGGTCGGATCGGTACGCTTGTCGAGAACGGCGTGGATCTCAGGATCAATGTCCACAACCCAGCCCTCGGCGATCTGGAGAACAGGGCCGAGACCGTCCACGATGTTGATTCTGGCCATTGTGGCAGGGAAATTCCCACGGGAAACGAAATGGATGCTGAATCCGCCTCCACGGAAGTAGTCCCTGTCGGCAGGCATCCACTGCGAGTGCTCAAGACAGTGCCTCTCGTCCTCCTCTGTCATCTCCCAGAACGGTTTCATCACCGGCTGTCCCTCGGCGTCAGAGCTTTGGCCGCAGCCGTCCATGGTCGTGGCTCCGGAGTTGATGAGGTGGATGATTCCTGGGGCGGCCTTGCCGGTAAGTTCCTTGCCGGTCACCCTCTTGACGGCCTCCGGACTCCAGTACGTCCTGACATCGGAGAAGATCTGAGGACGGTTGGTCAGAAGATGTGCCATCAGCATGGCGGTGCCGTTGAGGGAGTCGTTCTCGGTGGCGAGGATGGAAGGCTGGCGACGGCCGTTCCAGTCGAAGTTGGTGTTCAGAAGAGTCTCCGTGAAGTCACCGTTAGGCATCCAGTCAGTCCACTGGCGCTGGCCCTGGAAACCGCCGGCGATGGCGTTGTGGCCGAGTGCCTCCTCCTTGAATCCCAACTCGCGGAGCTTAGGATTGCCGTGCATGAGATCCATCACGATGATGGTCATCTTGACCACAAACTCCCAATCCTTGTCCTTCTGCTCGCGGGTCTTGCGCTTGCTTTCCGGATTCTTGTCCCAGCCCTCGTTAGGCATGCAGTATTTCCTTACCCAGGCCATCGCCTTCTCAAACTCCTCCGGGTCGTATATTCCCAGATCCATACGCCTCAGGATCTCGACCTCATCGACGCTCTCATTCCTCATGCCCAAGTACTTCTGGAAGAAGTCCGTGTCCACGATAGAGCCGGCGATGCCCATCGTCACGCTACCGATTGAGAGGTAGGACTCGCCCCTCATCTCAGCCACGGCCACAGCACCCCGGGCGAAACGGAGGATCTTCTCGGCCACATCCTCCGGGATGGAGTTGTCCTCGATGTCCTGCACGTCATGGCCGTAGATTCCGAATGCCGGAAGACCCTTCTGGGCATGTGCGGCAAGCACAGCGGCAAGGTAGACCGCTCCCGGGCGCTCCGTGCCGTTGAATCCCCAGACCGCCTTCGGCCAGTAAGGATTCATGTCCATCGTCTCCGAGCCGTAGCACCAGCAGGAAGTCACGGTGATCGTTCCGCCGACGCCCTCGCGCTCGAACTTCTCGGCGCACGCGGCGCTCTCCGCCACACGTCCGATCGTCCCGTCGGCGATCACACACTCCACAGGAGTGCCGTCGGTGTATTTCAGATTAGAGGAAATCAACGCGGCCACATTCGCCGCAAGAGTCATGGTCTTTTCCTCAAGACTCTCACGCACACCGCCCTGACGGCCATCAATGGTCGGACGGATCCCTATTTTCGGATGTTTCATAATTGGATGATTTAATGCTATTAATCTTACAACCACGCACAGCACAAACAATGCGCGATTGTAAATTTACGAATATTATCTGTAAAGTGAGCGCAGAATGCGAATAATGTCGCGGTTGCACGCCTTGAACAGAGAGGCAATCCTCTCAGGAGCCGGACAGTCAGGGTTTTTCCACGCGGGAAGCACCGACTTTCGTTCCGTCCTCGCAAGAATCCCTGGAGCGATGACTCTGGCAATTCCGGCCTTAGCGACCTTCGCGCCGCAGCCATAGTCGAAAAGATTCGGACGGAAAACATCGACAGGATTCTCCAAATGCCTGACGACATAGTCAGGAACGAGGACGAGGGTGATGTCATACAGACGGCAAGGGACGGGAATGATCGGATCCGGCTCCAGAAGCCTCCCGTGGCGCGAGCGGCCACCCGATACCAGGTTGCCAGACAAGTCGGACACGGTGCCGGCGATGACGGCCTTATGCCTCAGAAAGACGGAGTTGACAAAGAAAGCGGCCAGAGCGCCCTCCTCAAGGGCGAGGTCGGAATCCATCCAAAGATAGAAGTCAAAGCCCGTCGCGGAAGCCTTTTCCCACATCTTCTGACGTCCCGCCGCACCCTCTTCGTTCAAAAAGAAGGAGAATGAATATTTCTCCTCGGCTGAAATGGCCTCGATCTGCCTCTGACATTCCTCAAGGCACGAGGAGGAGCCATTGCCGCCGACATCGGTAAGGGTTATCAGAAGAGCGACGTTCATTCCCCTACGAATCCAGTTTCAGCACAGCCATGAAGGCACTCTGAGGCACCTGGACGGTTCCGATCTGGCGCATTCTCTTCTTTCCTTCCTTCTGTTTCTCAAGAAGCTTCCTCTTTCGCGTCACGTCACCGCCGTAGCATTTCGCCGTCACGTCCTTGCGGACCTGACGCACGGTCTCACGGGCGATGATCTTCGCCCCGATGGCGGCCTGGACCGCGATGTCGAACTGCTGGCGAGGAATCAACTCCTTGAGCTTCAAGCAGATCTTGCGGCCAAATTCATAGGCGTGATCCTCGTGGATAAGCGTGGAGAGCGCGTCCGCCGGATCGCCGTTCAGCAGGATGTCCAGCTTGACAAGCCTTGCGGGACGGAAATCCGTGACGTGGTAGTCAAAAGAAGCGTAGCCCTTGGACACGGACTTCAACTTGTCATAGAAATCGAAGACGATCTCGGACAGAGGCATGTCGTAGGTCAGCTCCACCCTGTCGGACGTGATGTAATGCTCCCCGATCAGCGTTCCCCGCTTGTCCATGCAAAGTTTCATGATGGCTCCGTAGAAATCCGTCTTGGAGATGATCTGGGCGCGGATGAAAGGCTCCTCGATGTGGTCGATCAGGGTAGGAGCCGGAAGCCCGGACGGATTGTGAACGTCAAGCACCTCTTCCTGGGTCGTGTAGACCTTGTAGGAAACGTTAGGGACAGTGGTGATGACATCCATGTTGAACTCACGGAAAAGACGCTCCTGGACAATCTCAAGATGCAGGAGTCCGAGGAATCCGCATCGGAAACCGAAACCGAGGGCCAGCGAGGACTCCGGCTCGTAGACAAACGAGGCGTCGTTGAGCTGGAACTTCTCCAGCGTCGCCCGCAATTCCTCGAACTTGTCGGCCTGGACCGGATACATTCCGGCGAAGACCATCGGCTTGACTTCCTCGAAACCGGCGATTGCCGCCGCGCAAGGTCTGGCGGAATGAGTGATGGTGTCACCCACCTTGACCTCCACCGCCCTCTTGATGCCGGAGATGATGTAGCCCACATCCCCGGTGGTGACCCGGCCGGTAGGCACGAGCTTCATCTTCAGCACACCGACCTCCTCGGCGTCATATTCCTGACCCGTCGCCACGAATTTCACCTTGTCTCCCGTGGCGATGCTGCCGTTCAGGACTTTGAAATAGGCGATGATGCCACGGAACGGATTGAACACCGAGTCAAAGATCAGCGCCTGGAGCGGAGCCTCCGGATCTCCGTGCGGAGCCGGAATCTTCTCGACGATCGCATCCAGAAGCGGAGGTATCCCCTCGCCCGTGCGGGCGGAGACTCTGAATATATCATCCTGGCCGCAGCCCAGAAGATCGGTGATCTGGTCCGCCACGACATCCGGCTGCGCGGAGTCCATGTCGATCTTGTTCATCACAGGGATGATCTCAAGCCCGTGGTCCACAGCCAGATAGAGATTGGAAATCGTCTGGGCCTGAATGCCTTGCGACGCATCCACAACCAACAGCGCCCCCTCGCAGGATGCGATGGAGCGGGAAACCTCGTAGGAAAAGTCCACATGACCCGGAGTGTCGATCAGATTGAGGACATACTTCTCTCCCTTGTAGGTGTACTCCATCTGGATGGCGTGGCTCTTGATGGTGATTCCCTTCTCCTTCTCAAGATCCATGTCATCGAGGACCTGGGCCGACATGTCCCTGCAGGAGAGTGTCTGGGTCAATTCGATAAGCCTGTCAGCCAAGGTACTCTTACCATGGTCTATGTGGGCGATGATACAGAAATTCCTTATATGCTTCATAAATACGTCGTTCTACGACACACGGCGCAGACACTCTTGTCCGCAAACATGTCCGAAGAATTGCAAAAATAATCATTTTGTCGTACATTTGGTAACTTGAAAAGAATAAGAAGCTGTTTAAGTAAGCGTTAAAAAATAAGTTGGTAAAGATTTGGCGGTATTTTCGAGGATAGATGTCTTTTAGAAGAAGGAGTGTGCCGGTGGCACATGACTGATGAGAAAAGACATATAGACCGAAAAGACAATCAAAGATTACCAAGTTATTTTTTAAGGATTACTGAATATAATGTCAAAAATTCAAACAGCCTCTAATCTGCCTCAGATGAAGAATCTGTTTTGAAGGTTACCTGAATGTTTGAAGTCGCTCAGTATGACTGACGAGGAGATTATCGTTCTTTATCGGAACGGCCAGAAAGAGAAAGCGTTCAATGAGATCGTCGCAGCCTACAGCGAGCGGCTTTACTGGCACGTCCGGGGGTTTGTCTGCACACACGACGACACCGATGACCTGCTTCAGGAGATCTTCATCAAGATCTGGTCGGCCCTTCCGGCGTTCAGGGGGGATTCGAGACTTTTCACGTGGATCTACCGGATCGCCACAAACGAGACGCTGAACTGGCTCCACAAGCAGAAGGTACGCTCGATGCTTAGGTTCGAAAGTCTGGACTCCACGATGGCGGACAAGGTTGACGACGATCCCTATTTCAACGGTAACGAGGCGCAGAGACTGCTATTCAAAGCCATCGCCAGACTACCCCAGAAGCAGAAAGCGGTCTTCACGATGCGCTATTTCGACGAGTTGTCCTACGAAGAGATCTCCGAGATTCTGGGGACCTCCGTGGGAGCCCTCAAGGCCTCGTACCATTTCGCGGCAGAAAAAATTCGCTCGGAAATTGAATCCGGGATTAAACCTTAGCCCCCGTCATCTGTCAAATAATTAGGTTATGGATCAGAGCAAGAACATATTAAACAACGTCGGAAAGGCAGCGTTTGACGTTCCAGAAGGCTACTTTGAAAGCCTAAGGGGTCGTCTTGAAGCCATCCCGGCCGGGAATGGACGCGGCACAGGAGCGATGGGGCGCATCACCCCGTACCTTGCCCTCGCCGCATGCTTCGTCGCCATCATGCTCGTGGGGAACCTCGTACTGAGAAGCACCGCCGGGGACGACATCATGACCGACTACTACAGCCGGATAGCCTACTCGGATCTGATTCCTGTGACAGAGCCGGACGACCTTTTCCACCGTTCGTCCTCCGAACAGGACCAAATCACCGAAGAAGACGTGATCGACTACCTGATCACCTCCTTCACACCGACGGAGTTAGTTGAATATGAAGGACTTGTAGCACAAAAATAAGACAGACATGAGACGTTACATACTATTGCTGGCATTCTTGGTTCTCGCGGTTCCGTTTCCGGGAGCCAATGCTCAGGAGAAAAAGAGAGACTGGGAGGACAGGTTCAAGGCCGAGAAGATCGCCTATCTTACCGACGCGATGGATCTGACAAGCGCCGAGGCCGAGAGATTCTGGCCGGTCTACAACAAATGCGAATGCGAGAGAAAAGGCTGCTTCAGGGCTTCGATGAAGGCCTACAAGGCTCTGAACGAGGCCATCGCGTCCGGCAAGGACGGCAATGAAATCAACTCTTTGTTGGACAAATACATCGAAGCGCAGGAGAGTGGCAAGAATATTGATAGGAAATATGTCGCCGAATTCCGGAAGATTCTTCCGAGCCAGAAGGTGGCCAAGCTTTACATAGCTGAGGAATCGTTCAGGAGGCAGCAGATACACAGACTACACAAGAATGACAATAAGAAGAATAAGGATGAACAATAACAGATTATTAGGTCAATTGGTTAATGGTTAGTTTGGTTACAGATAATAATCTGTTACAAGGGAAGCATGCTGTGAAGTACGCTTCCCTTTCTCATCAAGAAGAGTCAGCGACTCCTCCCGCACAGAGCCATCGGTCTGTCCCCTACGGACAAACTGCACAATCAACCTTGAGACCGGCTTACGCTCCACCGACCTTATTCTCAGAACCTTCCACGGAACAAAACCACACATCCGCGCGTGCCGCATGAGCGGTTTCTCCTGATCGGAAGGCAGGATCATGGAGACACGGCCACGTTCGTCAAGAGCCGAGGAGGCATATTCAAGAATCTCCCTGTACGACAGAGGCTCCGTCCCCGACGGGCTTTCAGGGTCTCCGGTGTGGCGGGCGGTATTCCGTCTCGCGTCGGGTGCCTGAAGTGAATTGTCGTAGTACGGCGGATTCGAGACTATCAGGTCGTAACGGGCGTCCGGATCCGCTTTCCGGAAAGCGGAAAGACTCATATTCACAGACTTAAGGTGCAGATTCCAGGGAGATCGGCTGAAATTGTCCGCCGCCTCCTCCGATGAAGGGACATCGATGTCGATGCCCTGGACACACCAGTCCGAGGTCTGATCCTCCATCCTCTGGGCGATCATCAAGGCCACCGTTCCGGTTCCGGTCCCCACATCCAACACCCGCCTGTCACCGGCAAGCACGTCGGTCGCCGCGCCGAGAAGCACGCCGTCCGTGTTGACCTTCATGGCCGAGCGCTCGTTGCGCACATCGAATCTTTTGAAATGAAATACACCCATCGGAGGCCTATTCGTCCACAAACTGGCCGTCCCGCATGAACAGCGACCGGTCGCACATGCCCGCAAGATCAGGATCGTGGGTGACAATGACGATGGTCTGGCCATAGTCCCGCCTGAGGTCAAAGAAAAGCTGGTGGATCTCGGCCTTGGTCCTGGAGTCAAGATTGCCGGACGGCTCGTCGGCGAACAAAATGGCCGGCTCATTGATCAGCGCCCTCGCGATGGCGACTCTTTGCTGCTCGCCCCCAGAGAGTTCCGAAGGTTTATGCCCCATTCTATCAGCCAGTCCCATGTCTTTCAGCAGACGGGTGGCGGCAGCCTTGGCATCCTTGTCGGAACGCCCGGCGATGAACGCCGGGATCATCACGTTCTCCAAGGCATTGAATTCGGGAAGAAGATGGTGGAACTGGAACACGAAGCCGATACGCCGGTTTCTGAACGCCGAGAGTTCATTGCCGCTCAGATGCAGCACATCCGTCCCGTCAATCTCCAAAGATCCCGCATCAGGAGTAGACAAGGTGCCAAGAATCTGAAGGAGTGTGGACTTCCCCGCTCCTGAAGCGCCCATGATGGACACCACTTCGGATTTATCCACCTGGAAATCAATGCCCCGAAGCACCTTCAGATCCCCGAACGACTTAACTATGCCTTTTGCCTGTATGATCATAAAGCCAACTGTCTGCTATAATTATTCTCAAATATAGTTGAATTTTCCCTAAAAGTTTTGCTTTTTATAAAAAAAAGCCTAACTTTGCAGTCCTTTCCAATGAGAACATCCTGTTGTCAGGGAAGGCCTGAGGGGTTAACCCGAAGGAATGTTATCGGGGTGTGGCGCAGTTGGCTAGCGCATCTGGTTTGGGACCAGA
>OJAM01001062.1_pt1 | contig 10283 bp, 11 predicted proteins | sample 1589071 | NCBI WGS metagenome assembly OJAM01 (sample SAMN03283243) | human gut metagenome | biome: human-associated habitat; material: feces | host: Homo sapiens | place: Peru | collected 2012
CTTCGGTATTTTTGCCACATAGAGCATGAAAACTGTCCCCGTAAAGAGCGCCACAATCATTGGCATAAACGGGAAAGTGACCGGCGTCATCTGCGCAACACCGCCAATCACAAACGCCACCACAGCATAGATGAGCGAAAAGATGCCCACCGATATAAAGTCCCTTGTTTCCAGCTTCTTCGAATCTGTTTTACGCATAATAAAAGACCTCCAGTTTTATATTGTTCAGTTAGAGTACGCTAACTCGCGTGTAAAAAATTAAAGTTCTTGTGTGATTGTGCATTATTCCAGCCGGAGCAAGCCTTTCCAGCCAGAGTTGAAAAACCTTGCAAGCTCCTCAATATACCGCATAGCCTCTTCTTTGGGCATATCATGGGCAATCGTCTCACATACCGCCGTAAAATAGGCGCTGGTAATCATGTGATGAAGCTGCTTTGTCATTTTCCCAGAGAGCTTTCCTCTTTTGCGGAGAAGTGCGTAGTATTCCTCTGAGCACTCTACCTCCAGTTCCACAAGCTCCTCCAAAAAATTTGCATAGCGCGTACCTTCCGCCCGGCAGAGGATCAGCTTGAAGGCATCAAAATGGGCGTACATATATTCCACAAAGACGCGCAAATACTCAGTGGACAGCTTCAGGCTGTCCTTCGTCTTTTCCTCGGAGACAAGATCGAAATGGGCGGACTGTGCGGCTTTGAACTGCTCCAGCAGTACCTTTGCTGCCTCGCCCACAATATCTTCAAAAAGCGCGGCCTTATCCGGGTAATAGCCGTAGAAGGCGCCTTTCGTGAAGCCCGCCTCCGCGACGATTTTATTCAGAGATGCGTCCTTAAAACCTTTTTCCAGAAATTCTTTTTTCCCAACTTCGAGGATCCTCCTCTGGGTTTCCGTTCGTTCCATCTCCTACGCCTCCTGATATACCAGCGGTACATACCGCTGGTATATTATAACCGCGTAGATTTGGTTTGTCAATGGGAGTGACACATTTTATACTATCCCAGCGCCACATCCAGCGTCATCATGACGCTAAAGCCCACGGCAAAGAAAATCGTGCCGATGTTGGAGTGCTTTCCCTGTGACATTTCGGGAATCAGCTCCTCCACCACCACATAGAGCATGGCGCCCGCCGCAAAGCTCAGAAAATACGGCAGCACCGGGATCACCAGCTGCACCGCAAGAAGCGTCAGCACCGCGCCGATAGGCTCCACCACGCCGGAAAGCACGCCTCCGAAAAATGCCCTGCCCTTGCTCTCGCCCTCCGCCCGCAGGGGCATGGAGATGATCGCCCCCTCGGGGAAATTCTGAATGGCGATGCCAAGGGACAGGACAAGTGCGCTGGCCGCCGTGATCTGCGCGTTCCCCGCGAGGAAGCCCGCGTACATCACGCCTACCGCCATGCCCTCCGGAATGTTATGCAGGGTCACCGCCAGCACCATCATGGTGGTGCGGCCAAGCCTGCTTTTCGGTCCCTCTGCCTGATCGCTGCCCACATGAAGATGAGGAATCAGATGGTCAAGCAGGAGCAAAAACAGCACGCCGACCCAGAAGCCGATAAAGGCGGGAAGAAAGGACAGCTTTCCCATGCCCTCCGACTGCTCAATAGCGGGAATCAACAGGCTCCATATCGACGCCGCCACCATCACCCCGGCGGCAAAGCCCGCAAGGGCGCGCTGCACCGAAACACCGAGTGATTTTTTCATAAAGAACACGCAGGCCGAGCCCAGTGCTGTTCCCAAAAAAGGGATCATGATTCCAAGAAAGGTTTCCATTTGTCTCACCGCCTTTGCGTTGCTGTATTATTTGTTTCTCCTGAATCCCGCCTCGTCCCTGTATTCTGGATGCTCCTTCAAATATGGGTCTTTATCGCCGCAGATGGTATAATCGCATCGGCAGCCGTTCACGCAGGTGGTCGTCCGCACCAGCCTTGCGTGAAGCAGCTCCATTGACGCATAGTCCACATTGCACAGGGCAGGCATGATATCGGTAAGGCCGTGCCGGATAGCAAACTCCGCTGCCGGACACGATGTAAACTCATAATAAATAGGCTTTTTGGTTTCATAAGGCGCAACCCTCATCTCGTAATCGTGCCATTTGTCGCAGCCGCGTTTCGCCCGTACAAACGCTCTTTGCATCAGCTTCCTCCAGAACGGCTTGTTGCAGTTCACAAACCGCAACCTGCGGAAGATCGGCAGGATCAGGTTTTCCTGATGTGACGGCTTTGCAGACTGTGTAATAGCTCATGATGGCGATGCAGTCGTAGGTGCCGCCTACGCCGTTGTGGAAGTTCCGTTTGCCGCCCAAATCGGTACGCCAGTCGGAGAGAAAGTCCACATACTGCCGCTGTACCTGTTCCCATATCGTCTCCCGCTCCGCTTCCGGGTAGTGCAGGGCGATCTTCACCCGTATCTCCTTCTTGCAGGGGCGGGAATACAGCACATGGCATTTGCGGTCAAATAGGAGCTTCTTGTCCTTCATCTGTCTGCTTTTCCCTCATTTCCACGCCGTGATGCACAGCCAGCTTTTCTTTTTGTGTATCTGGACATCGTGAAAGCCCGCCTGCTCCAGATACGCCTTTAGTTCGGTGTCCTTATAGATAGTCATGCCGCCGATGATCTCCGTCCACCTCTCGTCCTTGTCCGAGTCGCCGTTTGCTTCGTTGCAGATGAGAAATGTCCCGCCGGGCTTCAGCACTCGATAAACCTCGCGGAAGCACCGGGGCAGATCGGGCCAGAAATAGACGGTTTCAAAGGCCGTGACCGCGTCGAACCAGTTATCGGCAAACATCATATCCGCCACGCTGCCGTGTAGGACGGCACAGCGTTCCTCCGCGATGGCGGCTCGGTTGAGGCTTCGAGCCTTCTCCACACTGACGGACGAATAGTCGATGCCCTTGACGATCCCCTGCGGGCATTTTTTTAAAAGTCTCTTGATGTTCGCACCGCCGCCGCAGCCGCAGTCCAGCACCTTGGCGTCCGGCGCAGCATTCAGAAATTGAAGCCCCCACCGGGCCACGGCGCTGTGCCCGACATTCATCATGGCGACCATAATTTTCCCGCCAAAGCCCACGGGCTTGCGGGTGTTTTCAAAGAATGACATATCACACCTCCATTTTTACACACTCGGCATAGGTCAGCGGGAACGAGGCTTTCAGCACAGCGCTTTTCCGCACCGTCCAGCTGTTCTGCCTTAGGAAGCGCAGGTATTCCTCGCTCGTCCACCTGCTGTGGAGAGGGAAGCCTGCCAGCTTCATGAAAAATGCCCTGACCTTGCCGGAAAACGAGTTTCCCGCATGGGTAAAGGTGGGCGCAATCAACACGCCATCATCTTTCAGTACCCGTTTTATCTCTTGCAGGGCCTTCTCCGGCTGCGGCACGATATGCAGTGCGTTGGACACGATCACCACATCGAAGGATTTATCCGCATAGGGCAGGCAGAACATATCCTGCACGGAAAAGTGCAGCTTGGCAGAGCGGTTATCCCGCTTCGCCTCGGCGATCATCTCCGCGGAGGCGTCCGTCGCCTCGATGTGCGCCGCCGCATTCACGATGTTTTTTGCGATCAGCCCCGTGCCGGTGGCAAGCTCCAGCACCGTTTTGGCTTTCACCACCGGACGGATCAGCTTATACATCTCTTCATACGCCGCCCGATCCTTTCGCATAAAGCGGTCGTACCGACCGGCATTTCTGTCCCAAAAGTTCTTTTGTTCCTGTTTCAGGCACATCGCCTCCCTCCAAATCAGCTTAAAGCGTCGAGCTTCTTCTTGAAATAGAGCGCCAGGTAGCAGAGCAGCGTCAGGCTCCCAAAGAAAACGAGGATATGCGGGATATGGAAATACACAGCCAGTGCAGAGCAGATAAAGGATGCAACCGGCATGGAGGCCTGCATCATGGCGGTAAGAAATCCACTGATGCGCCCCATCATCTCCTTTGGAACGGCTTTCATCAAAGAGCTTCCAATGACAACATTCAAAAGCCCTCCTCCAAAGCCGATGGAAACCATGCTGAGTGTGAGGATCCCCATTTTCAGAACCGGTGAAGGCAGGCTTTGGGCGATGCTCATTTCAATTAGCGCCGCGCCCATAATAACGCCTGCGGCGACTGCAATGACAGGGGTTTTGATCTTCCCGAGCTTGGGAAGCAGCGCAGATCCCGTTATCATGCCAACAGACGTCAGTATTTTGATATACGAAAGCGTCTCCGGCCCCATTTTCAAATAGTCGGATACATACGGCGTCTGAAAAACAGTCAACGCCATGATGCCGAAGTTGATCAGCAGCCCTATCAGGCTCACCGTCTGAATCGTCCTGCTTGCACGGATAAATCTAAAGCCCTCCGCAAAATCCTGAATCACACCTTTTGCCGTCTGTTTTGCGCCTTGCAGGTTCTCCTGATACCGTATCGACCATATGATCGCAGACGATATCAGAAATGTCGCCGCATCGATCCACAGAGCGCCGACAGCGCCTATTAGCGCGATCACGCCGCCCGCAAGCATATAACCGACCAGCCCCGATATTCTTGAAACAGAATAGTTGGCGGCCTTTCCCAACGTATAATACTCCTTCTCCAGCAATTGCGGCAGGATCGCACCGCCGGCAGGAAGGCGAAAGGCCTCCACCGTGGAGGTGGCCAGTGTAAAAGTCACGATGAGCGCCGGGCTTAAAAGGCCGGTGGTGTAGAGCGTCACAATTGCCGCAACAAACAGAAAACGCAGCAGGTCGGCAAGCGCCATGACCCTTTTTTTGCTTATGCGATCTACGAACGCACCCGCAAAGGGCGTGAGAAAGACGGTCGGAACGAAATTCAGACCGACCACGAGCGCCATCAGCGATGCGCTGCCGGTGATCTCATACATGATCCACGAGTAAGCGATCACATCTATGGAATCTCCGAAGCGGTTGATCGTATCCGCTAAAAGAAGCCGGATGTATTGCCTTTGAGACAAAAGCTGTCGGTACTCTTTCTTTTCCATATTACACCTCCTCAAACGGAAATTTGCATTTTGATCTCAGACCGGGTCGAGATATGTTGCCACCTTGTGCTTCACGGCAAGGCCTCACAGCACCGCTGAATCTCCCCATGCGGCCTCGATCAGCTCCGGGCCGCCGGTTTTTTCGATGCGCCCCTCCTTGAGCCATGCGGCCCGGTCACACAGGGCGCCTGCACACCGGCGGTCATGGGTGACGGTGACGATGGTGCTGCCCGTGCGCATATGCAGATGGTTCAGCGCCTGGAGCAGCGTCCGAAGCCCCTCTCTGTCCTGCCCCACGGTAGGCTCGTCTAACAGCAGCAGCTTCGGCTGAGACGCTGCCACGGCGGCAATGGATACCCGGCGCTTTTGTCCCTCGGAAAGTGAGTGGGGATGTCTCTCCGATAGATGTGCAATGCCGAACAGCTCCATGATCTCCCGCGCAAAGTCCTCGCTTTTGGCGGCAAAGGCCACTTCCTGCGCAACCGTCGGCATAAAGAGCTGGCAGTTGGGGTTCTGATACACCACGCCTACCCGCCGAAACCATGCCCGGCTGCCGCGCCGCTGCCCAAGGGCGGGGTCGATGAGCTGCCGGATCTCTCCCGCCGTGGGACGCGCCAGCCGGGCCATCAGGCGCAGCAGTGAGGTCTTTCCGCAGCCGTTGTCGCCAAGGAGCAAAAGCCGCTCGCCACGGAATATGTTCAGATCGACGCCCTCTAAAATGCTGCGGCCGCCCGCGCGCCAGCCCACGCCGCGCAGGGTCATGACCGGCTCCTCCCGCCTTGCCTCTGCGGGGATAGGCTCTGCCGCCTCCGGCTGCGCGGCGCAGAGCGATTCCCGGCCGGTCTGCCTCTCAAGGCTTCCGTTTCGGAGCCGCCACACCTCATGGGCAAAGGGCAGGACCTGCTCCAGCCGGTGCTCCACGATCAGCACCGCATAGCCGGACTCGGCCAGCGTCCGCAGCGACGCCATGAGAAACGCCGCGCCCTTGCGGTCAAGGTTTGCCAGCGGCTCGTCTAAAAGGAGAATCCTCTGCTCGGTTGCCAGGGCGGAGGCGGTGATCAGCCGCTGCTTCTGCCCGCCGGAGAGGGTGCGGGTGCCCCATTGGGGACACAGCGCCATCCGGCCGCAGGCTTTTTCGATGCAGCCGCTGATCTTTTCCGGCGAAAAGGCAAAGTTTTCACAGCCAAACGCCAGCTCGTCCTCCACCCGCTGGTGGATGATCTGCGCGTCGGCGTTTTGCAGCACCACGCCCGCCCTGCGGCAAATGTCGCTTATCCTCTGGCCGGATACATCCTCGCCGCCGACGCGCACCTCGCCGGAAAGCGTCCCCTTGGTCACGTTGGGGATAACGCCCGACAGGATGGACAGCACCGTACTTTTCCCCTGACCCGAATCGCCGTACAGCAGGGCAAGACGCCCGTATTCCAGCGAAAAGGAGGCGCTTTTCAGCACCGGCTCCGGCATATCCTCATAGCGGAAGGACACATTTTTGAACTCGATGGCCCTCACAGCAGCACCGCCCCCATGGCGCACAGCGCGCTCAGCGCCGCGAACGCCCCGTCCTTGGCCTGTAAGTACACGGGTCGATACACGGTGTACGGCGTGGGATAGATGGTAAAGCCCCGGGTCTCCACGCTCAGCGCCAGCGTGTCCGACAGGTTGACCAGCCGCACCATCAGCGGGATCAGAAAGGCCCGGTAGAGGATGACGGGGTTCAAAAGCCCTCCCGCGCCCCGCGTGCGCATGGCCTCCCGGGTCTGCCGCACCTCCGCCCGCAGCAGCGGAAAAAACGTGAAGGTGATGAGCATGGCAAGCGTCAGTACCCGTGGCAGGCGCATACAGGAAAAGCCCCGGACAAGGCAGACGGGCGCAAGCCCCAGACCCGGTATGGTCGCAACGCACAGCGCCAGCATCCGCGCAGCGGCAGCAGAGGTCTGGGCAGCGTCCCGGGAGATGGCGTAGGTCAGGGCGCAGAAAATGCCGCACAGAAGCGCCGCGGCGGGCAGCACCGCAAGGCAGGGGCGGAGATACCCGAACAGCGCCAGCAGCAGCCATATCCCTCCGAGGAAGAAAAATACGCTCGGGCTTTTTGCCATGGCAAGGCCAAAGGCAAAGATGAACACGGACACGGCAATGCCCGCCATGGGGAAAAGGGGGTGCTTCACATACAGTTTTTCGCTCATTTCTTCAGCACTCCCGACTTTTTCAGCTCCCTTGCGATCTTGATGCCGATCAGCGCTCCCAGCGCGGACACGGCGACGACGGCCAGCGTCATTCCCACTGCAGCGAGCGGCGCCCTGTCCGCCACCGCCGCAAGCGGGCTGTCCGCGCCCTTTATGAGCCGGTTATAGAGGTAGTTGAAGGGCAGCGACAGGGGCGTGTGCAGCATGGCGGCCACAAATACGGCGCCATCCTTTTCATATCCCCTGAACAGCAGCAGCACGATAAGCTCGATCAAAACGCCGTTCAAAACGCTGGAGAGGAACATGGGCGGCGACATCATCAGCTGAATAAGCCCCATCATCAGCGCCATGATCAGCAGTGAACCGGGCTTTCGCACCTTATACAGGCCGATGGCGAAGAACACGCCGATCTGAAGCGCCGTGACCAGCTGGGAAATGCCGAAGATCAGCGGCTGCAGGCTGATCACCAACGGCATCACCGCGCAGGTGGCCAGCGCCACCGCCGACATGATGGCGAGAAATACCACGTCCTTGATCTGAAATTTCTGCAGGTATCTGCGATTCATATTGCCTGCTCCTCCACTTGTCCGTTTTCCATTTTGTATACCCGGTCCGCCACCGCCATGGTAGACGCGCGGTGGGATACAAGGATGATCGTCCTGCCCTGCTTGTGCTTCAAAAGCGCCCGCAGGATCACCCCCTCGTTGATGCTGTCCACGTTGCTGGTTGGCTCGTCCAGCAGGATAAGCGGGCAGCCGGAGAGAAAGGCCCGTGCCAGGCCGATGCGCTGCCGCTCGCCCATGGACAGCCGTCCGCCCAGCAGTCCGGCTGGGGTATTAAGCCCCTCGGGCAGCGCCTGCACCAGCTCCTCGGCGGAGGCCATCCGCAGCGCCGCCATCAGCTCGTCGTCCGTGGCGTCGGGCTTTGCGATGCACAGGTTTTCGGCAATGGTAGCGTCGAACAGATAGGTGTTCTGGCTGACCATGGTGACATTTTGGTACAGGCTCTCGGTGTTGATTTCGTCAATGTCCGTGCCGTTATAGCGTATCTGGCCGCCGGAGCGCTCCCAGAACCGCAGCAGCAGCTTCAGCAGCGTGGACTTTCCGCAGCCGCTTTCCCCCACGATGCCGACGATCTCGTTTTTGCGGGCGGTCATGGAAACGCCCCTGAGCACTGTCTCCCCGCCATAGGCGAAGGAGAGATCGTGTACCTCCAAGTCCTCGTAGGAGAGTTCCGTGCCGTTCTCCACGGCCTCCACCTCCGGCTGCTCCTCCAGCAGTCGGAGGATTCGCTCCCCGCTTGCAAAGGTCTGGTTGAGGTTTGCGGGCAGGGCGGACACGGCGATGACCGGGCCGAAGCTGCCGAACACGGCGGTCACGCCCAGCACCATGCGCCCCACGCTAATGCTGCCGCTGTGAACGAGGAAGATCCCCACGGCCAGCACTGCCAGCACCGATAGCGACACGGCGGCCTCCGTAGCGGCGGCGGAAAGGGCCGTTTCCCGCTTGAGGGCCTTCGTCCTGCCCAGCATGGCGTCGGAGCGGCGGTCGACCTCGGCGGCCCGGGCCTCTCCGGCGTTATAGAGGACCAGCTCCCGTATGCCCTTGATGCTGTCGAGAAAATACGCGCCGAAGTCCCCAAGCTCCCGCCTGTACCGCATACCGGTCTCGGCCATGCGGCGGGAGAAAAACCGGGGCAGCAGAACGCCAATGCACAGATAGGCCGCCGCCGCGATCAATGACAGATACCAGCTTGCAGCAAGGCCGGTGACCACCATCACCACCAAGGATACAAGCACGGCGATGCAGACGGGGGAAACGGTGTGGGCGTAGAACACCTCCAGCGTTTCGATGTCCGCCGTGATCATGGTGAGAAGGCTGCCCTTTTGCCGGCTTTCCAGCTTGGCGGGGCAAAGGGCCGGAGCTTGGTAAAGATTTTGTCCCGAAGCACCGCCAGCAGCCGGAAGGCGATATAGTGGTTGCCGTACTGCTCCAGATACCGCAGTCCTCCGCGCAGGACGCCGCAGCCCACGCAGAGGCCCGCGATGGCGCCGTAGGATAGAGGGATGCTCTCGCCCAGCGCCTTTGCGATGCCAACAGCACCGAAAAAAGGCACGCCCATGGCGCACAGGAAGCCAAGGCTTCCGTTCAATACCGCCAGCAGCATAACGGTGGAAAGCCTGCCGCCCAAGAGCTTCATCAGCTCCGCCGCAATTCGCGCGCCGCTTCTGCGGGAAAGCTCTTTCTTCATGCCTGCGCCTCCTTTATCAGCTCCAGATAGCCCTGCTCAAGCTCCCGCTGCGCGCAGAACAGCGCGGCGTAGCGTCCGCCTCGGGCCATCAGTGAGGCGTGGTCGCCCCGCTCATAGATACGGCCATTCTCCATGTACAAAATGCTGTCCGCCGCCACCACGTTGGCCAGACGGTGGGCAATGACCGTCACACCGGCAAAGGCGCAGAGCGAGCGGATGACCTCCATGATGATGCCCTCGCTCTCGGCGTCGATGTTGCCGGTGGCCTCGTCGAAAATATAGATCCGCTTGGGGGCGGTGAGGTTGACGGCCAGCGCCAAGCGCTGCTTCTGCCCGCCGGAGATGTCCGCCGCGTCCTCGTTCAGCACAAAATCAAGGCCGCCACGCTCCCGCACAAGGCCGTCCAGCCGCACCATGCTAAGCGCACGCCACATTTCCTCCTCCGCCGCGTGCGGGTTTGCCAGCAGGAAGTTGGCGCGTATGGTGTCGTGAAAGAGAAAGGTCTCACAGCTCACATGGGCGAGGGAAGCGTAATACGCTTGCCTGTCAAGGCTTTCCACGGGCTTGCCGTCTAAAAGCACCCGGCCGGAGCCGGGGCGCAGCGCCCCGGTTAGAAGCTTTGCAGCGGTGGTCTTGCCGCAGCCGCTTTCCCCCACGATGGCGGTCATGCCTCGATCAGGAAACACGGCGGATACGCCGTGCAGCGTCTCCCGCCCCGGCGCATAGGAAAAATGCACATCCTTTAGCTCCAGTCCTCCGCCGCAGGGCTGCCCCTCACCCCATACAGGCTCTGGCTCCTCCAGCAGCGTCAGCATCATCCGCCCCGCGCTGACCCCGTTCATGGCCACATGGAAGGCGCTTCCAAAGGCCCGGAGCGGCAGG
>OJAM01001066.1_pt1 | contig 10271 bp, 8 predicted proteins | sample 1589071 | NCBI WGS metagenome assembly OJAM01 (sample SAMN03283243) | human gut metagenome | biome: human-associated habitat; material: feces | host: Homo sapiens | place: Peru | collected 2012
GGACACGATGACACCGTAGCGGGCAAACAGGCGCTTGAGATAGTCGGCAGAGACCTCCTCGCGGGTGATGGTGCCCTTGCCGATGCCGGTCAGCATGGTGTTGGACAGGTTCAGACTGACATATACTTCTTCGCCGGTTTTGGGATAGCTCATGGGGGTACCTCCTATTATTTTCCATTGATCCTCGCGCCGCCGGGCGGCGCCTTGCTTTCTGTGGATAGGGTACCACATCCCATGGCGGATTGCAACAAAAACTTGTACTGAGAACGTTTATTTGTAGAATAAAACAGCGCTTTTCGTGATTTTGACAGGCTTTTATGTTTCCAAATGTACCAAACAACTCGTACATGCAGAACAAAATACCCGGCCCTCAGGCCGGGTATTTTGGCATGGATAGAGTATCTGCGGGCGCAGCCGCATTATCTTACCCGTCTGCGGCGCAGGATGGGCATGGCGGTCAGGGCCGCGGCGGCAGTCAGCAGCAGGGCTGCATATACCGCCAGAGGCGCTGCGTCACCGGTCTTGACCGGCTGGGAAGCAGCCACGGCAACAGCCAACTGGCTGACGGCGCTCTCGTTGCCCGCCTGGTCCACGGCCTTGGCGTACACCTTGGCGGCGGTGGGGGCAAAGGGACCGGTGTACAGGACCCACTCCGTGCCGTCATAGCTGTAGTACAGGGTCACATGCTCCTCGGCGGCGGTCAGCGTCACCTTGCCGTCGCCGCCCTGGGCAATGACGGGAGCCTCGGGGGCCGCAGTATCCCGCACCACGGTGAAGGTCACGGTGGTGGCGGTGCCGGTAGCCTCATCGCTGAGCTCCACCGTCACCACATTCTTGCCCTCCTGCAGCTGCGCACCGTAGGAGAACACCTGGGTGATGGGATCGCCCAGAACGTTGACGTCGTTGGTGGGATAGATCAGAATGTCGCCGTTGATCTTCAGACTGATGTTGCCGAACAGATGGGTCACATCGCCGGTGATGGGGAAGGTCTCCTGGTTGGTGCAGATCACCGCGCCGTCGGCGATGCGCGCGTCGTCAAAACGCAGGGCCGTGGGCTCCGTATCCGGCAGGTAGTACAGATACAGCTTGTACTGGGTGCCGAAGTCGTTCACGGTAAACATGCTGCTGAGGGTCTTGACGTACGTCAGATTCAGCCCGGCATGGATGGGAATGTCGAACTCCACCTGGCGGCTGCCCTCTTCGGGCCAATACTCGCGGCCGTTGAAGATCAGCACGTTGGCATCCCGATCCAGAGTGGCCTTTACATGGAGGCTGCCGTTTTCATCCAGCATATCATCGGTGATGAGGAAGCGGGAATCGGACAGGCCGCCCAACTCGTTGCTCCACAGGGGATCCAGGTCCAGAATGTCGCCCCGTATGGTGCCGTCGGAATACCGGGCATCGTTGAAGCCGTCTTCGTTGTACATCTTCTCGCCGTATACCGTGTCGTACAGCAGCGCGTTGCGCAGGGTGCGGTGGCCGGCGGCGTCATAGGCCTCCACGCGGACTACCTGGCTCCAGGCGCTGTAATCATAGACCTCGCCGGTTTCGTCGTCTACGAACACGGACTCCTTATAGGCGAAGGGGAAGCCCATGAACACGCGGCCCTCCTCGTCCCGGGAATCCAGAGAGATCTCCTGGGTATGGACCTCGGCATCCACGTCGGCAGCGTCGGCGCCCATGAGCCAGTCGGAGAAGGTCTCGCCGTCCACGGTGCCGGTGAGCCAGCTGACGGTGATGCGGGTCAGGGACTCGTCGGTGACCTGGATCATCATGGGCACCAGGTCGTCCTTGGCATACTTGGTGGCCAGCAGATAGCCGTCCATGGTGTGGTCGCTGGTCCACAGCATGCTGTTGTCCCACTCGCCGTTTTTATCGCAGACATAGGACATGACGGAGGGCCTCTGCACGTCGAACAGGGCGGGCTTGTCCGCCTGGAACACCACGCTGCCGTCGGCGTCATAGGCCACCACATGCAGGGTGATGAGACCGGGCTCCTCCACGCTCAGAGCCAGACGGAAGCCGTTGCGCTCATCGAAGGAAGCCTCCTGACCGTTGACGGTCAGCCTCCTGACGCTGCTGCTGGCAATGCCGCGGATCTGGGCCACGCAGTCGGTGATGTTCACATAGCTCTCGGCGATATCATCATAGTCGGCGCTGTAGCTGATGTCCCGCAGCACCGTCAGGCTGTCGTCGTTGTTGATGTTGGAGAACATCACGGCGGCGTCAAGCCGGGCATTGGTGTACAGGATATCGGTGGTGCCGTTGAAGGCGTAGTCCATGCAGGTCAGGGCGATCTCGTTCATCTGGCCGTCCTGATAGGTTTCCACCGGCAGGACCACGCTGTATTCGCCGGTCTCCTCATTATAAGCGGCGTCATTGCCGGGAACAAAGTCCAGCTCCTCCTGGCCGTTGACGAACACGGCAGCGGTATTGAGAATGCCGGAGTAGTCCTGGGCGGTGTAGGTCAGGTACAGCATGCCGTCATCCACGGCGGCGCTGGTGATATGGACCTGGGGCGCGGTGAGATCCAGCTTCACCGGCAGCAGAGTGGTTTCCACCCGGTGGCTGCCGGGCATCCGGGCCCGGATGCGCAGGGTGTACTGGCCCTCGTCGCACATGACATACTCGCCGGTGGCAATGTCGTAGCGGGTACCGTCCCAGGTGCCGTCGCCGGCAGTGCCGCTGCTGAGCAGGCTGATGGGGGAGCGGCTCTCATTGGCGTCGATGGCCACGTACTTGGCTACATTTTCCCGATGGTTGATCTGGCGGACCACCTGGCCGTTTTCATCCAGCACATCCACGGTAACCTCGGCGGCGCTGCGCAGCATGCCCACAATGGGCTGGGCGGCGTCGAAATCACCGTCGCCGTTGGGGGAGAAGGCAATGTGGTCGGGGTCGGTGGTCATGCTCTCGGTGTCGAAGCCGGCATAGGAATCGCCTGCTGCCACGGTGGTCACAGGCAGATTCTCATAGTAGTCGGTCATGATGTTGCCGTCGTCCCAGGCGGGCAGGTCGATGATCCGCTGGCAGCCATACCAGTCGCCGTAGAAGCCCATCAGGGGCAGAGACAGGTCCACATCGCCGTCGAAGGGCAGGAATGCCTCCACATAGTGGTTCTTGGCGGCATTGGCAGGGATGGTCAGGGTGCCGGTGACCTGAACCGTACCGCCTGCGGGGACGGTGACGGCGGTCTTGTCAAAGGTCACGGATGCGCCGGACAACAGCTCCATGGCGTAGCTGCCGTCCTGGCCGGTAACGTCGGTGTATACCGGCACGGAGGCGGGCAGAGTATAGCCGGCGACGGCGGTGCCGTAGTTGGTAAGGGTCACGGTGAAGCCGGTGGTATTGCCCACCTCCTTCAGCGCCACGGAGGCCACGCCGTTATAGGTGGCCAGGACACGGTTTTCCGCAGCGGACAGAGGATCCGCCATGCCGCTGCCCTGCTGACGCACGGAATAGATGACGCTGCCGTCCGCAATGGGGTCGGCGGTGTTCATCAGAGTATTCTTCACAAAGGTGTTCAGGGTCGTATCGCCCAGCACCAGGCTGCCGTCGGCCAGGGACTTCTGCAGGCTCTCCAGCACCAGGGCGGCGCAGCCGGACACATAGGGTGTGGCCATGGAGGTGCCGCTCATCTCCTCGTACTTCTGATCCTTGGACACGGAATAAATGTTGCCGCCGGGGGCGGAGATCTCAGGCTTGATATCCAGGGTGGGGGTGGAGCCCCAGGAGGAGAAGGTGGATACGCAGCCGCCGGTGGCCTCGTTGGGATACACCACGTTGTGCAGGCCGTCGAAGGACACGGTGGCCCCGGACTGGACCAGCTCCATGAGCCTGGCGCCGGTGTTGCCGCTGACCATCATGGCCGTGTACTGGCTGGCGCTTTCGGCGGACACGTTGGTGGGCACCTGGTCGGTGGCCTCATTGTTATACACGATAACGGCGGAGGCATGGCACATGCCCATCAGATAGTTGATCTTATCCTCGAAGGAAATGTCCTTGCCCCGCTGGACCAGCGCCACATAGGGGCCCTCGGGCAGGGTGGACAGCTTGGGGAAAATGTCCTCGAACAGGTCGCCGTAGCCGAACTCCAGAATGGGCACCTCACCCAGGGAGGTCCAGTCGGTGTGGTTGCCCTGGGAGAAGTCCATGACCACGCCGCTGTATACGGTGTCCTCGCCGCTGGTGATGGTCACGGATTTGCCCCGCAGCATGCTGTTGTCCACGGAGGCTACGCTGAGGGCGCCGGGATAGGTGGCGGGGTTGGACACCGCGCCGGTATCGATCACGCCCCAGTCGTTGGTGTTGACGCCCGTGTCGGAGGCGGAGGTGCCGTCGTTGCCGGCAGCCACGCACACCACCGCACCGTTCTCCTCAGCATAGGCCAGGGCCTTTTGCAGATAGTCCGCGTCGCTGTAGAAGCCTGCGGTGCCGCCCAGGCTCAGGTTCAGAATGTCCGCGCCCAGCTTTACGGAATCCTCCACGGCGCGGATGATATCGTCGTTAAATCCGCTGCCGGTACTGCCGAACACCTGCATGGCAAAGAGCTGGGCGTCGGGGGCAACGCCCGCCACGCCACCGTTTTCCTCATCGCCGTTGGCGGCCACGATGCCGGAGACGTGCAGGCCGTGGGTGACCTGGCGGTTATTGATGTCGTCCTCGTCGACATAGCTGAAGCCGAAGGGGACCTTATCGGTGTAATACTTGCCGTAGCCCAGGGCGGCGATCTTCGCCTCCATGTCGGCCTTGGTGTATTTCAGCCTGGCGTCCTGGCGCATCTGCATATCGGGATGGGTGTAGTTGATGCCGCTGTCGATGACGGCCACCACGATCCCCTCGCCGGTGCTGCCGCCGTTCTCCGCCTTCCACAGCTCCATGGCGGAGGTCATTTCCTTGGCGGAGGTCATCCGGGCCTTGTAGGTGGTGACCTCACTGACGGATACCACGCCGTCCAGGGCAGCCACCTGCTTCATCTGGGCCCGGGTCATGTCCATGGAAAAGGCGCTGACCAGATAGCCGGACTGGTTGATAACGGAGCTGCCGGTAATGCGCCGGACCTGACGGATGACGCTCTCCTGGGAGCGCAGGGTCCGGGCCTCGGCGGACTGCACGGCGGCGGTGTAGGTCACGGTGCCGGCCTGCTCCACGGCGGCGGGCACGTCGGTGACCACCATGGCCCGGACCACCTCATTGGGGTCCTTTCCGGCGTCCAGGTCCACCGTGGCGCTGCCGCGGACGGAGTCCTTCAGCCGCTGCACGTAGTCACTGGCACTGTAGCTCTTCTGGGCGGCCAGTGCCGGAACGCACAGCGATACCGCCAGGACTACCGCCAGGCACAGAGACAATACCTGCCGGAGCAGTCGGTGTACGGATGTGTTTTCTCTCATGATCTTCCTCCTGAATAATAATTCACGCCGCCTGTTTTGCCCGCTGGAGCGCACGCCCCAAGACACCTTTGCGCAAAAAGCACGGCGTGTCGTGAAAATTCGCCGGATTATCGCGGTTATATTCAGAATCCCCCGGCAAATTTTTCCCAATTATATAACGCATTAGCGTGAAAAACAATCCGCAATTCATCAGTTTTTCCTTCTACCTGGCATTAGCACTTCTTATGAATATGCGTGAATATACAAAAAAGGAGCCCTCCCTCGGCGGGAAGGCTCCTTCCTGTTGATTTGTTAAAACTCGGCGTTGCCCACGGTGCGGGGGTGGAGCTCCACATCCCGGATGTTGCTGACGCCCGTCAGATACATGACCATGCGCTCAAAGCCCAGGCCAAAGCCTGCGTGACGGCAGCTGCCATAGCGCCGCAGGTCGCAGTACCACCAGTAGTCCTCGGGCTTCATGCCCAGCTCCCGGATGCGCGCCTCCAGCATGTCCAGCCGCTCCTCGCGCTGACTGCCGCCGATGATCTCGCCGATGCCGGGCACCAGGCAGTCCGCCGCGGCCACGGTTTTGCCGTCGTCGTTCAGGCGCATATAAAACGCCTTGATTTCCTTGGGATAGTCGGTGACGAACACAGGCCGCTGATAGATCTGCTCCGTCAGATACCGTTCGTGCTCCGTTTGCAGGTCCGTGCCCCAGTCCACCCGGTACTCGAACCTGTCGTTGTGCTTTTTCAGGATCTCCACCGCCTCGGTATAGCTGACCCGGGCGAAATCGGAGGTGGCCACATGCTCCAGCCGGGCCTTGAGCCCCTTGTCCACGAAGCTGTTGAAGAAGTTGATCTCATCCGGGCAGCGCTCCAGCACCCGGGTGATGATGTGCTTGATCATGGCCTCGGCCACGTCCATGTCCCCGGCCAGGTCGCAGAAGGCCATCTCCGGCTCGATCATCCAGAACTCGGCGGCGTGGCGCTGGGTGTTGGAGTTCTCCGCCCGGAAGGTGGGGCCGAAGGTGTACACATCGCCGAAGGCCATGGCGAAGTTCTCGGCGTTCAGCTGGCCGGACACGGTGAGGCTGGTTTTCTTGCCGAAGAAATCCTGGCTGTAATCCACCTGGCCGTCCGCAGTCTTGGGCACATTGTTCAGGTCCAGGGTGGTCACCTGGAACATCTCGCCTGCGCCCTCGCAGTCGGAGCCGGTGATGATGGGGGTGTGAACATATACGAAGCCCCGGCTCTGGAAAAACTCATGCACGGCATAGGCCGCCGCGCTGCGGACCCGGAACGTGGCGGAAAACAGATTGGTCCGGGGGCGCAGATGCTGGATGGTCCGCAGGAATTCCACACTGTGGCGCTTTTTTTGCAGGGGATAGTCGGGGGTGGACCGGCCTTCCACGGCGATCTCGGCGGCCTTCAGCTCCAGGGGCTGCTTGGCCTCCGGCGTCAGCACCACGGTGCCCCGGACGATCAGGGCCGCGCCCACGTTCTGAGAAGCGATCTCCTTATAGTTATGCAGCTCGTCGGCGCTCATGACCACCTGCAGATTGCGGAAGCAGGAGCCGTCGTTGAGCTCAATGAAGCCGAAGGTTTTCATATCCCGGATGGTGCGGGCCCAGCCGCACACGGTGATCTCCTTGCCGCCCAGCTGTTCCTGATCGGCAAAGATGGCTGCGATTTTCATGCGATCCATCTTGATCTCTCCTTGTTGTACAGATAGTTTACTATTATATGCCGGTTTTCCGGGCTTTGCAAGGCCTTATTGCAGCTTTTGCTGCCGCATCCACACATCCATCACCAGGCTGTGGGGCAGAAGCTTCGTCAGTGCCGTCTGGAACCGGGCCACGAAGCCGAACTGGCTCACGTCCCTGCCCCGCCTGGCGTCCCGCCAGGCCCGCTGCACCAGCTGCTCCGGCTCATACATGGCCACATACTTCTTCACCACGGATTCGCCGCCCTCGGTGGTGGCCCGGGCAAAGAAGGCCGTCCGGGTCCAGAAGGGGCACAGGGCCATGACCCGGACGCCCCGGCTCCGCAGCTCCCGGTTCAGGGCCCGGCTGAAGCTCAGCACAAAGGCCTTGGTGGCCCCGTACACGTTGATATAGGGGATGGGCTGGAACGCCGCCACCGAGGCAATATTGATGATCTGTCCGCCCCGTGGCATATAGGGAACCGTCAGCTGGCACAGGGCCACCACGGCCTGACAGTTCAGGTCCGTCATGTTCAGGTTTACCTCCAGCGGCGTGTCCACCACGGCCCGGAACTTGCCGAAGCCGCTGGCGTTGACCAAAAGGCCCACCTCCACCGGCTCCTCCGTCAGGGCGTCGGCATAGGTCTGGAAGCTGCGGCGGTCCGTCAGGTCCAGGGCCAGGGCGCGGATGGGATACGGCACCCGGTCCCGCAGCTCCGCCAGCGCCTTTTCATGGCGGGCAATGACCCATACCTCATCGAAGCGATCAAAGGAATCCACAGTTTCGGCAAACCGGCGTCCCATGCCGCTGGACGCGCCGGTGATCACGGCAATTTTCTTCATAGCGGTCCCCTCCTGTTCTGGTCCTGGGGTGATTATACCAGAATCCGGCTTCCGTGACAAGGAAAAAGCCGGAGTTCTGCCGCCGGGAAGCCGGGCATATAGTGATGGTGCATAGTATGGCTTAGGAGTGGTGCGCTATCAAAGGGAACATGGAGGAACGGGCCTGTCAGCTGGCCCTTTACCTGATAGAAAACCGGGCCACGGTGCGCTCGGCGGCCAGGAAATTCGGCGTCAGCAAATCCACGGTACATAAGGACCTGTCCGAGCGCCTGCCGGCGTATAACCGGGCGCTGTATCTGCAGGTGAAGGAGGTGCTGGACGAAAACAAGGCCCAGCGCCACATACGGGGCGGCCTTGCCACCCGGCGGAAGTATAAGGGCGAATAAACGAAGCAGAGGGTCTGCGGCACAGCCGCAGACCCTCTGCTTGCTTGGCAGCCGGCGCTTACCGGGTGCCCTCCACAACAAACCCGGTGAACCCGGCCTTTTTCAGGCGGTCCAGCATCTTCTCGGCGTTGGCGGGGCCAGCTGGCCAAACACAGCCCTACATGCATCATACCCCTTGCCGGGGACACTGTAGCAAAACATCCTGGTCGCTGGGGCTGATATAGATTTTCTTAGCCATTGCGTTCCTCCTCTCCTTCCATGGTATGCTCTGTGTGCCCCTTGAGCTTCTGCAGCAGCGACTGCACGAAGTCCGGCACCGGCGCACCCATGGCCGACACATTCTCCAGGATGGACAGCAGCTCGTTGATCACCAGCCAGATAATGACGATGCTGGCAAACAGGAACTCCACCGGCCAGTCCCAGCCCAGGGCGTCGGCTCCGTAGCGCAGCAGCCAGTCTACCACAGCGGCCACGGCGACGATGACCAGGTATCCAACCTTCTTTAGGATACCCCGCAGGCCCACCCGGGAGGACAGCTCCCCGGCGTTCCATGCCTTGGTCATGCCCGTGGCGTAGTCCAGCAGCATCACCACCACCAGCACCAGCACCGGCACCAGCAGCTGCACCCCGTAGGCGCACAGCGCCCCCAGGGCGGCCGCCATAGCGGCTTTGATCGCGTTTTCTTTCATGTGAAAAAACTCCTTTCGTTTTGTGATTTTGCTTTAATTTTTGTGTAATTTTTGGCTATTTTGTCAATTGTATTGTACGCACAAAAGGCGTACAATACAATCAATCTAAAGATAACAGACGGGCCACAAGGCCAGAAGGGGGTATGTGGTATGACGCAGACGATCAAGGGCACCGCGTCGCGCAATGTTTCCTTTGGCGGTATCACTTATGTGTTGGCTGAGGATATCTATTATATCGTCAGAGGTACGGCACCGATAGAGCCGCGCGCGCAAGTCAAGAGCCCAGAGGGCGCGGAGATGTGGTGGTATTTGCCCGATCTCGACAGCCTTGCCGCGTGGATTGATGCTGGCGATCTGGATACTTGTATACAGGGTGTGTTGACGTTGGATTAGGACAGCCACATGTACAACAACGCTAAAGAAAACAGGCAGGCCGCGAGGCCAGAAAGGACGACATTATGGATATCATCGAGAGAATGGGCCAGCTCCACAGCGGCAGTGCCAGACTGCTTGTATACAACCTCGGCGGGGACCCGATGCAGATCATCGACGACTGGCAGTCCCGGATCGGCGAAAGCGTCCCTCTCGCGGCCATGCTTGGAGGCGAGTCCGCCTTATCGCTGGACGACGCAGCGAATGGCGCGTACTGGGACATCGTCAAGTACGCCAAGTCCCTCTACTTTGCCCCCATGACCAGGGAGACCGCCGTAACTGTCGCAAACGCCATCACCTCCGTCGGCAAGCTCCGTCTCGCTGACGACATCGAGTTTACGGACATCGCATTCGCGGATGCGTGGAGCAAGGCGCACCCTGACCAGCCCCGCATTAGCCGCAACGTTGACATTGGATAAGGAGGATTACGACCATGGCAAAGACTACACAGCTGACCAACGAGCAGGTCAAGGCGCTTGCCGTCATCTACGCCGCCTGCTATCGCGCCACAGACAGCGACAATCTCACGGACACACTTAACGCGCAGCGGTTCCCGCTGAAAATGGCCTCGCGCTACGTCCACAAACTGCACGACATGCGTGCAAGCACCCCCGATATCGAGCGGCTTATAGCCGAGCAATACGCCAAGATCGACGACGACACGGCCCAGGCTCGCTTTGACACCTGCCTGTCGATGGAGCAGCAGGGTGTCTGGTCGCTGGCATACAGCCGCGCAATGGATTGATGGAGGACAGGATGGCCAAGACAGAGCGCCTATACATCCGGCTCACGCCGGAGCTCAAGGAACGACTTCAGGCCGCCGCCGAAGCGGAGGGCCGTAGCATCTC
>OJAM01001069.1_pt1 | contig 10249 bp, 7 predicted proteins | sample 1589071 | NCBI WGS metagenome assembly OJAM01 (sample SAMN03283243) | human gut metagenome | biome: human-associated habitat; material: feces | host: Homo sapiens | place: Peru | collected 2012
CTCTGTGCCATTGTTGCGAACAGAGCGCTTGCCGGCAGGAGCTACTCTTACCACGCTTCCCTCCTGAATAGGGAATACCTTGCCATCTACCTGGAACTCGCCCTTGCCACTCAGGAAGAAATACAGTTCCTCGTGGTTCTTGTGAGTATGAAGGAAGCCAGTCTCTGTGCCAGGAGCAAAACTTTGGAATGAGAACTCGCCACCAGTAGCGTTCACGCTCTGACCTCCGAATACCTTTCCAGGAATCTTAATCTCAGGACCCATCTCTAAGGTGTAATCCTTGATTTCACTCATCTTGCCAAAATCTGTGGCTGTGAAGTTTTCAGCCTTTGCAATAATCTTTGTTTCTTTCATCTTGTCTGTTATTTTTTTGTGAATTTGTGAATACTTCTGTTTCCTGCTTTCATTTCTGAATTGCGCTGCAAAGATACTGCGAAAAACCGGTTCCTGCAAGAGGGCACTTGGGGGTAAGATGGTTACCGGGAGGTAACTATTGCGTGGGAATGGGAGAAAGAAAAAAGAAGCATTAACTTAGATTAACTTGGTATGTTTGGTATCTTTCCGGATATTAGTTACTTTTGTAGCCTATTGCAGAATATTGCAGAGTTTTGTAGAATATTATAGAGTATTGTAGAATATAAAGAAGATAGATTATGGGAAGAATGATAAAAGAAATAGTAGTACAGGACTGTCCCATCCGTAACGTTCTGGCACGCGTTTGCGACAAGTGGTCGCTACTGGTAATCTACACCCTGAAATATCATCAGGATGGCCCCCTCCGGTTTAATGCCCTGCGTAAGCTGATTCCGGATATTTCGCAGAAAATGCTTACCAGCACGTTAAAATCGTTGGAGGCTGATGGCTACGTTACCCGCAAGGCTTATGCCGAAGTGCCGCCAAGAGTGGAGTATTCTCTCACACCCCGTGCTGAAACCCTTATTCCTATTATGGATCATCTGATAGAATGGGCGCTGGATAACATGGCTGTGATTCTGAAGGATAGGGATAAGGCAGTAGGCTGATTTCCAAGATGAGATTTTCGGAAAATATTCAAAGATGAGATTTTTGGAAAATTTCCCAAGATGAGATTTCTGGAAAATTATTCATTTTTTCTGTAGTTTGGGTAATGCGTGTTTTCGGGAATCTTCGTATCTTTGCACCCGGAATTCATGATCATAATATAATCATGATTGAATCATGGTATAATCATAATAGAATTATAACTATAAGTATAAAAAATAAGTATAAAAATATGTATATTGAGAAAATAAAGTCACCAGCCGACTTGAAGAAGCTGGATTTGAAGGAGTTGCAGGTGGTGGCTGATGAAACCAGACAGGCTGTGCTGAACCGTGTAAGCAAGCATGGCGGTCATGTGGGGCCGAACCTGGGATTCGTGGAGGCTACCGTGGCGCTTCACTACGTTTTTAATGCGCCAAAGGATAAGCTCGTGTTTGACGTAAGCCACCAATGTTATCCGCATAAGGTGCTCACCGGACGAGCTGCGGGATTCCTCGGCGATGTGGATGACATGAATGCCATTTCGGGCTATTCTTCTCCTGCCGAATGTCCGGAGTTTGACAATTTCGAGGTGGGGCATACTTCCACTTCCGTGAGTCTTGCCACCGGTTTGCAGAAGGCGCGCGACGTCAAGGGAACCGATGAGAACATCATCGCCATTATCGGCGACGGCTCCCTTTCTGGCGGCGAGGCTTTCGAGGGACTGGATGAGGCTTCGGAACTCGGTACGGGCATCATCATCGTGGTGAACGACAACGAAATGTCTATCGCCGAAAATCATGGCGGAATCTACAAGAACTTGCGTGCCTTGCGCCAGAGCAACGGCACCTGCGAGCACAACTGGTTCAAGGCGTGGGGCTTTGAATACAAGTATCTGGAAGAGGGTAACGACATCGAAAAACTCATCCAGGTTTTCGAGAGCGTGAAGGATACGGATAAGCCTACCGTGGTTCACATTCACACAGAAAAAGGTCATGGATTTGCGCCAGCTGTAGCCAACAAGGAGGCTTGGCATTGGGGAATGCCTTTCAATCTGGAAGACGGTTCGCGACCAAGAAGGAATGCCGATGGAACCCTCCCGGAGGTTGCTCCAACAGAGGATTACGGTACATTATTCTCCGACTGGATGCTCAGCGAAATGAAGCAGGATAAGACCCTCATCGCCGTAACCGCCGGTACTCCTACCGCAGGTGGCTTTACTGCCGATAAGCGCCAACTGGCTGGCAAGCAGCACATTGATATGGGAATCGCCGAAGAGCAGGCAGTAGCGATGATTTCGGGAATGGCGAAGGGTGGATTGCATCCGGTATGGACGGTTTACAGCACCTTTGTTCAGCGCACCTACGACCAGATAGCGCAAGACCTTTGCATCAATTCCAACCCAGCCGTAATCAACGTGGTGGGAGGCGGAGTGAACTCGATGAACGACATCACCCACATCTGCCTTTTCGATATTCCGATGCTCTGCAGCATTCCGGGGCTCATCTATCTGGCTCCAACCACCTGCGAGGAGTATTTCGCCATGCTCCGCTGGAGCATTCTGCAGGACAAGAAACCTATCGCCATCCGCGTGCCAAGCAATGGCGTGGTTCATACGTCAGAAGCCGTTGATGCTGAGTATGGTTACGAGGCAAAGTACAAGGTGATGCACCAGGGCGAGAAGGTGGCAGTCATCGCCGCCGGTTCGTTCTATCAGAAGGGCGAGAATGTAGTCCGCCTGTTGGCTGATAAGGGCATCGATGCTACGCTCATCAATCCCCGTTATCTGAATGAGGTGGATGCCGAAGTGCTAGATAGCCTGAAGGCAAACCATCAGTTGGTGGTAACCCTGGAAGATGGCTCGAAGGATGGCGGTTTCGGAGAGCGTATCGCCTCTTACTATGGCACTTCAGAAATGAAGGTGATGGTGGGCGGCATCAGAAAGGGTCTCTACGATAGATATGATGTGCAGCAGTTGCTTTCGGATAATCGCCTGCTCGATGAGCAGATTGTGGAAGACGTTTTGTTAGTAATTAATGATTAATTATTAATGATTAGTTAGTCGGCATAGTTAGTTTTTATTTAACGAGAAATCCAAGCCGGAGAATGATCTCTAGCTTGGATTTCTTCTGTTTTATCATCGAATGTTTGTCTTAATTTTATCTCAGTCTCAGTCATCATCCCAGTCATTATCTCAATCATCGTCATCGTCATCATCGTCATCATCATCCCAATCTCTATCGTGCTTCCACTTCTTCTTGTCGTGCTTCCACTTCTTATCGTGCTTGTGATGCTTGTGATGTTTGTGATGCTTGTCTGGCTTTCCTGGTCCATAAGTTACATGGGTTCCGCCTGGCCATCCTGGTCTTCCGTAGCTGCACTCAGGGCGAGGGCGGCGCTTGTCGTGTCCCCAGTTATGCTTTGGATACTTGGTGTAAATATGGTGAACATACACATGATTCTGCCAGCCGATAGGGCGATAGAAATAGTATGAGTTTATGAATTTCTTCCATTGTCTGGCGGTCATCATGCGCTTGAGCTGCTTGTTGCGGTAATGCCAGCCGTAGGCATCGATGTCGCGATAGCTGCGGATGCCATTGAGATAATTGAGATTGATGTTCAGGATGCTGTTGCGCTGAACGCTGCTCAATCCCAGTTCCACCACCATCTTATCTGTGATAAAACGGGCTTCTGCCTGAATATTTGTCAGTCTCTGAGCATTCATAGATGTAATCATCATCCATATTGCTACCAATGTCATAATCATTCTTTTCATAACGATCTTCTCTTTAAAGGGTTATTACTGCATTTATTTATTTCTGGTGCAAAGATAGAGAGAATAGCTGAAAAAAGCAAAGGGAAAACCATAAACCAGCGTATGATTTTCCCTAAAAGCATCGGGGAGATTCCTGTAATAAGATTGTAGTATCTTTTATCTGTTAATTAAAATCCTTGTAACCTCATTGACACATAATACCCCTACCTTTGCACCCGAAATTTAACAGGTATTACCTCGAAAGGGGAAATCTTTAATAAAAGTATTATAGTCAGATAAAGAAAAAATGGAAAAGAAAGTATCGGGTAAGCATAGCAGCATGAATGGCTTTGCTATGATGAAAGGTAGAGTAGCTACTGTAGTTTTGGCTTCGGCTTTATTGTTGGGTGGAGGCTTGACTGCACAGGCTCAAAACGCAGCATTAACCACCTGTTCTCAGAGTGCAGCAACCGCAATTCCGCAGAATCCAAACTGGAAGGCGAATGCTGCCGAATGGCAGAAACTGAAGGGCGAAATCACCCTCTACATGACCAATGATATGGGTCGCAACGGCTACTACGACCAGAAGCCTATCGCCGAACTGATGGGCGAGATGGCGGGAACGGTAGATCCGGAATGCGTACTTGCCGTGGGCGACATCCACCATTTCAATGGCGTGACTTCTACCCAGGACCCTCTGTGGCTTACCAATTATGAATATGTTTATTCTCATCCCGACCTGATGCTCAACTGGTTCCCGGTTTGCGGCAACCATGAGTATCGTGGTAATACTCAGGCTTTTATGGACTACGGCAAGGTAAGCCGACGCTGGATGATGCCAGCCAAATATTATACCAAGGTGTTCGATCACAAGGGAACCACCATCCGTGTCATCTTCCTCGACACCACGCCCCTCATCGATTCTTACCGTAAGAATTCAGAAATCTATCCTGATGCCTGCAAGCAGGATGCTGAGGCTCAACTCTCCTGGCTCGACGAAACCCTGAAGAATGCCAAGGAAGACTGGGTCATCGTGGTAGGTCATCATCCTATCTACGCCTACACCACGAAGAAGGAGAATGAGCGTCTCGACATGCAGAAGCGCCTCCTTCCGATCCTCCATAAATATAATAATGTGGCGATTTATGCCTGCGGTCACATCCACAACTTCCAGCACATCCGGAAGAAGGGCGATAACATCGACTACGTAGTCAATTCCTCTTCATCTCTGGCTCGTCCTGTGAAGCCTATCGATGGCACCGTGTTCTGCAGTCCAGCCGATGGTTTCTCTGTTTTTACAGCAGATAAGAAGCAGCTCAGAATGTCGATGATTGACAAGGATGGAAAAATCATCCACACGGTTTTAAAGGTAAAAAAGTAAAAAGGTAAAAGAAGCTTTTTTGCGAAAGAAACGAATGAAGATTTCAATAGCGATATAGATGAAAAAATTTTTACTGAGTGCGGCGCTTCTTGTCGCAGCGACTACCGCCATCCAGGCACATACGCTGGATGGTATAGTCAAGGATAACAAAACGGGCGAGCCCCTCATCGGAACCGTAATCCGAGTAAAGGAGCTGCCCAACGTGAGTACCACCACCGGACTTGATGGTACTTTCACCCTGCATGAATTGCCTGATAAAGGCAAGGTGACCATCATCGTTTCCTACATGTCTTACAAGACCAGGGAGATGGTAGTGGATGTGGCTAAGAAAGACAAGGTGGATATTCCGATGGATGAAGACCTGAAGCAGTTGGGCGAAGTGGTGGTTACCGGTCATCGTGAATACCGCAGCGACCGAAGTGCCATAGAAACCGTGAAGAATGCCGGCAACGTGCTCAACGTGATGAGCCAGCAGAGCATCCAGCTTTCGCCTGATGTCAACGTGGCGAGCGTTCTGCAGCGTGTATCGGGTGTAACCATGGAGCGCGATGCTTCAGGCGAGGCTTCCTACGCCATCCTCCGAGGTATGGACAAGCGCTACAACTACACCCTGGTAAACGGCGTGAAGATTCCTAGTCCGGATGATAAAAACCGTTACATCCCATTGAATATCTTCCCTTCAGATCTGATGGACCGCCTCGTGGTTTCCAAGTCTCTTACTGCTGATATGGAAGGCGATGCTGCCGGCGGCGTGGTTGATATGGTGATGAAGGATGCCCCATCACGCTTCCAGATTCAGGCGAATGCAGCCATCGGAGCAAGTGATTATTTCTGGAAGGATGGAAGAGATTATCTTACCAGCAACCGCTCTGATTATACAAAGAAATCTCCTTACGAGGTTTTCGGAAAAGACTACAAGGCGCAGATGAGCGATTTCAAGAACGGTCCTGTTCAGTTGAAGAGCCATTCTCTTCCTGCTCCTAACTTCATAGGAGGTCTGAGCATCGGCAACCGCTTCTGGAACGACCGCCTGGGCGTGATGCTTGCCGGAAGCGTGCAGAATGTTTTCCGTGGCACCGAGCGCACCTACAATTCCGTAAAGATGGCTTCGGGCGAGCAGGCCATGTACATTTCCAATCTGCAGCATCGCTACTACAGCATCCACGACCTTACTGCGGGTGCTCATGCCAAGTTCGACTTAACCCTGCCTGGTCACAAGCTGGAATGGTACAACATGTATGTGCACACCAATTCCAAGGGCACCAGATACAACAATAGCGTCAATACCGAATACATCGGAGCCGACAGCTACACGCAGGACGATGAAGTTCGCTCTCTCTCAACCACCCAGAGTATCTTCGCCACCAACCTGAAGGGTACGCATCATCTTACCAAGGATTTTACCGTAGATTGGTCGGGCGTGTTCTCGCAGGCTAAGGAGGAAGATCCGGATAGAACTTACGTTACCCTGACGAATACCGTGAGCAGAAAAGCCGAGAATGGCGGCGATGCCGTTTCGGGTTCCATCTGGGAAGGCGACAAGAACATCACCAAGACCCTGCCTAAGAGTGCCGAACGCCGATTCCAGCACAACAAGGATACCGATTGGGCGGGTTACATCAACCTCTCTTACGATACCCATTTCGCCAACTCTGTGGAGGCTCTCTGGAAGGCGGGTGCGCAGTATCGCAGAAAGGAGCGCAGCAACAGATATTATTCTTACATCTTCAATCCTGCCGACATCTCGCAGCGATTGGATGGCAACGGAATAGACCAGTTTGCTCACATCGATTGGGTTTGCAAGACTCCTTATTCTCAGGCTTCGCAGCTCAACTACGATTCCAAGGAGCACATCGGCGGAGCCTACGCCATGGTAACCCTGAAGAGCGAGATGGGCGAACTGAATGCCGGTTTCCGTGCCGAGCACACCAACCAGATTTACACCATGCTCCAGCACTTCCGCAACATGGGACAGGTGGGCGAGCAGAGCTACTGGGATTATCTGCCATCGGCATCCATCAAGTGGACACCAACCAAGAAGATGAACGTGCGTCTCTCTTACTATCGCTCCATCAACCGTCCGGGCTTCTACGAGATAGTGCCTTATCAGATTCAGGGCGAGGAGTATCAGGAAAAAGGTAATCCAAACCTGAAGCGTGCCCGCATCGACAACATCGACCTGCGCTGGGAGTGGTTCCCAAGCAAGACCGAACAGATTCTTGCCGGCGTATTCTATAAGTATCTGAAAGATCCTATCGAGCAGGTGTTTGTAACTTCCGATGGTAAGATTGGTGCCGGAACCGACGCCTATTACATGCCCGACAACCTCGGAAACGCCCGCAACATGGGATTCGAGATTGATGTCGTCAAATACATTCGTCACTTCGGACTGAAGGCCAACTATACCTACACCCACTCGAAGATCACCACTTCGAAGCGCCAATACCAGCAGGGAAGCGCCGAATATGAGAAGGGTGTAACCCAATCGCGCCCCCTCGTCAACCAGGCGCCTCACACAGCCAACCTCTCCCTGCTCTATAAGGACACGCAGCACGGATGGAACGCACAGCTCGCAGCCTCCTACACTGGCACGCGATTGGCGCTCGTCTCGCCATTCAAAGACGCCGACCAGTGGGACAAGGCCATGTTTGGGCTCGACCTCAGCGCTGAGAAGCAATGGCCCTGCGGCCTCTCGGTCTTCGTGAAGGCCAACAACCTGCTCGACGCCAAGCGAGAGCGATACCTCAAAACGGTCAACAAGAGCAATCTCGAATATGAGGGGCAGCGCGCCGACCGCACCATCGTGGGTACCTATCGCTATGGGCGAACCTTCCTCGTGGGGGTGCGATGCAAGCTATAAAGGCACCTCGGATGTGAATTCAATGAACATGTATTAGTACGGAACAACTAAGCAATGAAAAAGATAAACTCCATCGCATGCATGCTGTTCATGGCAGCTGCAGCCGTCGGGCTCGCCTCATGCGAGAACGACAACATCAATCCCTATGATTACACCAATAACCCTACCGACAGCGTTCCCAACCATGGATCGACCAACGTGGTGAAGACCCAACTGGCCGAATATCCCATAGGATCAATCGTGTGGACACGCGACACCACGCTCAGCGAGAGTGTGGAGATTCCCGTGGGAACATCGCTCTACATTGAGCCGGGAGTAACTGTTACCTGTAAGGCCGACGTGCAGGTGCCCATCGAGATTGTGGTGCTCGGCAACCTCTATTGCATGGGAACAGCCGAACGCCCTGTTGTGTTCACCGCCGACAACCAGAAGCCGGCCGCATGGGGAGGCATTATCTGCGGATACAACGCCCAAGAGGTGGTGCTCAGCCACGTGGAGGTGGCCTATGCTGGCGCCACGCCCACCGAGTCGTCGGCATCGTTCCAAAACAAACTCTTCAAGACCACCATCGACGGCGGCGTGCCGGCCTTCCATTTCTGCAATGTCAACGGCCGATTTGCCATGGCCCATTGCTTCTTCCACGACAACTACAACGACCAAACCTACTTCACGGGTGGCAATGGCGTCATCGTGAACAACATCTTTGCTGATAGTGGCAATGCCGCCGACGGTGGCGAGGCCATCAATGTGAAGGCTGGATGCAAGCTCGATGTGGCCAACAACCTCATCTACAACGCATGCACCAACGCCTTCAAACTCTCCAATGCTGGCAATAGCGAGACCATTCCGCTCACCGAGATGACGGTCTACAACAACACCGTCGTCGACTGCGGATGGCGCCGGTCGAAGAACAAGAAGGGCGGATCGGTATGGGTCGAGAAGGCGGCAAAGCCCGTCTTTGTGAACAATCTTATCTGCGATTCGCGCTATGGGCTGAAGCAACCCAAGCAAGACGGTGCCGACCTGGAGCATAGCAGGCTCACGCCCAACTATTATTATGCTTCCACCGCTATTGGCGTGGAGCAGATGGCCAACGGCGCAGCCCTCGGCCTGTGGTTTGCAACCGACCGCCGGAGTGCTGAGCCCGGACAACTCAATCCGCTCTTTGAGCGCTTCGAGCAAAATCCGCTGATGGATATCAACTGCGAGGATGACCGAACCGACCACGGTGCACCGCTGCCCTTCAGCACCGAGTGGAGCTTCAAACTGCAACTCGGAAGTCCCGCCCTCACAGGAGGCGTAACCGATTTCAGTCCCCATCCACCTGCACACGCACAACACCACCGACAACCAGATCGCGACCTATCTCATGGCGGCCGAGGCCGGCGTGGATGTGGTCGACACCGCCATCGGCCCGCTGGCCAACCTCACGAGCCAGCCGTCGATGAACGCCGTCGTCGAGTCCCTGCGCGGTCAGGAGCGCGACACCGGCTTTGACCCGCAGCGCCTGCAGGAGCTGGCCGATTACTGGGCCGACGTGCGCCTGCGCTACGAGAGCTTCGACAAGGGCCTCAAAGTGCCCGTCACCGATATCTACCGCTACGAGATCCCCGGCGGCCAGTACACGAACCTGCAGCCGCAGGTCGAGTCGCTCGGCCTCGGCCACCGCTTCGCGGAGGTCAAGGAGATGTACCGCACCGTCAACATCATGCTCGGCGACATCATCAAGGTCACGCCGTCGTCCAAGATGGTCGGCGACCTCGCGATCTTCATGGTCCAGAACGACCTCACGCCCGAGAACATCGTCGAAAAGGGCGAGCACCTCGCCTTCCCCGACAGCGTCGTGAGCTACTTCAAGGGCATGATGGGCCAGCCGCCCTGCGGCTTCCCGAAGGATCTGCAGCGCGTCGTGCTCAAGGGCGAGAAGCCGATCACCGGCCGCCCCGGCGACCTGCTGCCGCCCGTCGACTGGGATCAGCTGCGCAGCGAGATCCGCAAGTTCTACCCGAACTACGAGGAGCCGCGCTCCCTCATCTCCTACGCCATGTACCCGAAGGTCTATGAGGAGTACATCCGCCACCGCAAGGAGTATGGCTACATCATGCGCATGGGCAGCCACGTGTTCTTCAACGGCATGGCCGTCGGCGAGATGAACAAGATCAACATCGAGGACGGCAAGACCCTCATGATCAAGTACATCGGCCTCGGCGACCGCAACGACGACGGCACGCGCAACGTGCAGTTCGAGCTCAAC
>OJAM01001076.1_pt1 | contig 10185 bp, 9 predicted proteins | sample 1589071 | NCBI WGS metagenome assembly OJAM01 (sample SAMN03283243) | human gut metagenome | biome: human-associated habitat; material: feces | host: Homo sapiens | place: Peru | collected 2012
AAGGCATCGGAAAACTGCTGCGAAAGGGCCTGTTCGCACGCCTGCGAGTCGAGGTCGCCCAGCGATGTTGCAACATTTTGCGCCGCGGAGGAAAGATTCTCTTCCGCATCGCGCTCGTAGGTGGTGTAGAAGATCGCCGACATGACGGTACCGAAGACGAACAGGACAATCAGCGTGAAGGTGAGCACGCTGCGGAAGATGCGGTTCGACAGGCTTTTCACGTTGTTATGGGTCGGACTCATGATGCGCTCTTCATCGTGTACCCGACGCCGCGAACGGTGCGGATGAGCCCATCGGCACCCGACGATGCCGCATTGAGCTTCTGCCTCAGCGTTTGAATATGCACATCGACCGTGCGCGTTTCGCCCACGTAAGTCACTCCCCACACGTCCTCGAGCAATCTGCCGCGCGAAAGCACCCTGCCCTCGCTGCGCATCAGCGCGCGCAGCAGGTCGAACTCCTTGAGCGTCAGCTCCACGCGCGCGCCGTCCGCCATGACGATATGGCGCTCCGGGTCAAGCGTGAGCGCCCCGGCGATGAGGAGCTGCGGCGTTTTTTGCGGCGCACAGCGGCGCAGCACCGCCTTGACGCAGGAGACGAGCTCCATCACGCCGAACGGCTTTGTCAGATAGTAGTCTGCACCGAGGTCGAGACCGCGGATCTTGTCGTATTCCGCGCCCTTGGCCGTCGCCATGACGACAGGGATATCGGAAAGCGCCGCGTCCGCGCGCATGCGGCGCAGCAGCTCCATCCCGTCGATGCCGGGGAGCATCACATCGAGCACGACAAGCTCGGGTCTTCCCGTGCGCAGCGCTTCCCAGAACGAGGTACCGTCTTCAAAGCCCTTGGCCTCAAAGCCGGTCGATTGCAGGGCATATACCTCGATATCGCGGATACTGGCATCGTCTTCCACGCACCAGATCATACTTTACCCCTCCTTATGCTCTCCTGTCACAGAGAAAATGACCCATTCGGCGATGTTCGTCGCATGGTCGCCGATGCGCTCAAAATACTTGGCGATCATCAGCAGATCGAGTGCGAATTCACCATCATCAGGGTCCTGCGCGATGCGTTTGATGAGGTCCTTCTTCACGCGCGCGAAATAGTCGTCCACGGTGTCGTCCTCAGCGATGACCTGATCGGCAAGCGCCGTGTCGTGCTTGACATAGGCGTCCACGCTCTCGGTCACCATCTTGATGGTCGAGCGCGCCATCTCGCGCAGGAGATTACTGTTTTCCGCACCGCGCCCGCCGAGGAACGTGATGATCTCGGCAATATCCTCGGCCTGGTCGCCGATGCGCTCCATGTCCGTGATCATCTTGAGCGCCGCCGAGATCTGGCGCAGGTCCTTTGCCACGGGCTGCTGCTGCAAAAGAAGCTTTAGGCACAGCGACTCGATCTCGCGCTCCTTGCGGTCGATCTCCTGATCGAGCGGTGCGACGCGCGCGGCCAGCTCCGCGTTGCCCTCCGTCAACGCCTGTGCCGAAAGGGCGATGACCTCCTCGCACAGCGCGCCCATCTCAATGAGCTCGCGGTTCAAAAGCGCAAGCTGTTCATCAAACCGGCTTCTCATTTAACCGAACCTCCCCGTGATGTAATCTTCTGTCCGCTTGTCCTGCGGCTGGGAGAAGAGCTTCTCCGTCTCGCCGTACTCTACGAGCTCGCCGAGCAGGAAGAACGCCGTGTGGTCGGAAATACGCACCGCCTGCTGCATGTTGTGCGTGACGATGACGATGGTGTACTTTTCCTTGAGCTCCATCGCGAGCTCTTCGATCTTCGACGTCGAAATGGGGTCGAGCGCACTTGTCGGCTCGTCCATCAGCAACACCTCGGGCTCGACCGCGAGCGCGCGGGCGATGCAAAGGCGCTGCTGCTGGCCGCCGGAGAGGCCGAGCGCGTTTTTCTTCAGGCGGTCCTTGACCTCGTCCCAAATCGCCGCGCCGCGCAGGGATTTTTCAACGATCTCATCGAGCTTTGCCTTGTTCTTCACGCCGTGCGTGCGCGGACCGTAGGCAATGTTGTCGTAAATGCTCATTGGGAAGGGGTTCGGCTTCTGGAACACCATACCCACCTGACGCCTAAGCTCGCTCACATCGACGGACGCGTCAAAAATGTCCTCGCCCTTATAGAGGACGCTGCCCGTGATCTTCACATCGGGGATCAAATCGTTCATGCGGTCGAGCGTCTTTAAAAACGTCGACTTGCCGCAGCCACTCGGGCCGATGAGCGCCGTAATGCTTTTTTCGGGAATTTCAATGTTGATGTCCTTGAGCGCCTGATGGCTCCCGTACCACAGACACAGGTTCTCAACGGAAAGGATGTTGTTCATAGCCCTCTCCCCTCTTTCAATTTGTCTTCAAAGGCGAGGCCGTACCAGTGGCTCTCGCCGCGTTTTGCCGTTTTCTGCACGCAGTCGTCGCAGAATTCCGCCGCGTCTTTCAGGGCTTGCGGCATGCCTTTACCGTTCATCAGCTCGCCGCACAGGGCGGAGACGAACACATCACCCGTGCCATGCAGCGTCTGCGGAAGGCAGGGCTTGAAAATTTCCATATACTGCCCGTTCAGCCGCGCGCAGTAGCCGATCTCCTCCCCGCGGTGGACGCCGGTGATGATGACATTTTCCACCGTGAGCGCTTTAAGAAGCGTTTCTATCGGTGCGTCCATCCCGCAGCCCGCGAGAAGCGCCGCCTCCGTGCGGTTGGGCGTGATAAGCTGTGCGCTCTCGCACAGCGCGCGCATCGCCTGCACGTACTCTTCGGTAAAGCAGCCGTACAGCGCGCCGTTGTCGCCGAGCACGGGGTCGACCACAACGATGGTATCCTCCCCCGCAAAGTCGCGGAGGAAATCTTTTGCAAAATGCATCTGCTCCACCGAGCCGAAAAAGCCCATGCAGATGCCGTCGAATTTGATTTGAAGCTGTCTCCAGTGCGCGGCAAAGGCCTTCATCTCGTCCGTCATGTCGCGCATGACGTAGCTGCCGAAGCCGTCCGCCGTGTGCGTCGATAAAATGGCCGTCGGCAGCGGTACCGTCTCCACCCCGTAGGAAGAGAGGATGGGCATGGCCACGCTCAGCGAACACTTGCCGAAGCAGGAAAGGTCATTTAAGAGCGCCATGCGCTTCATGCCGCTTCCGTTGACAGGTCGTATCATTGCTGTTTCCTCCTGAAGTATCGGCCGACCAGATCGGCGATGAGGTTAATGAGCATCGTCAGCAGCATCAAAATGGCCGCGATGGCGAACACCACCCCCGTATCGCTCGACTCCTTGGCGTAGAAGTACAGCGCCACCGTCAGCGTCGCGCCCGCGTTGTGCATGCCCTCAAAGAAGTTGTAGAGCATGTGCGCCGAGCCCGCCGTGAATAAGAGCGCCGCCGACTCGCCGAGGATGCGTCCGATCGACAGGATACAGCCCGTCACGATACCGTCCACGCAGCTTGGCAGCACCACCGTGCGGATGGTGCGCCATTTGCCCGCGCCCAGGCCGAACGCGCCCTCGCGGTAGCTCTGCGGTACGGTCTTGAGGCTCTCCTGTGTCGTGCGCATGATGGTCGGCAGGTTCATGATCGTCAGCGTCAGCGCACCCGCAAGAAGCGACGTGCCGTTTTTGCAGAAGATCAGCATGCCGACAAGGCCGTAGATGATCGACGGGATACCGGAGAGCGTTTCGGACGCGTATTCGATGATGGAGACGAGCTTTTTGTTCGCGGCGTATTCATTTAAGTAGATGGCCGCGCCCACGCCGAGCGGCAGCACGATCAAAAGCGTCGCGATGACGATGTAGAGCGTGCTCAGGATGTCCGGCAGGATGCCGACGCGGTTGGCAAGATAGCTCGGCGCGGTGGAGAGCATCTCCCAGGTGATGTTCGGAATGCCGTTGCCCAATATATAACCAATCATACCGACTACGAGCGCGCAAGTCAATACTGCGGCGACGCCCATCAGGAGCTTCATCGCCGTGATATAGGCCTTGCGGCGGGCCGAGGACTGCATTTTCAGCATCAGTTACCCTCCTTGTCGCGCTTTAAGAAGAAGTTGAGCGCCGCATTGATGAGCAGGATGAAAAGATACAGCACGAGCGCGATGGAAAAGAGCGCCTGACGCTGCAAGCCGCTCGAATACGACATCTCGCTCGCGACCGCCGTCGTGAGAAAGCGGACGCTCTCAAAGATCGAGCCGGGCATGTTCGGCGCGTTGCCCGAGACCATCATCACGGCCATCGCTTCGCCGATGGCGCGGCCCACGCCGAGCACGACCGCCGCGGCGATGCCGCTCTTTGCCGCCGGAACGGAGACGCGGAAATAGGTCTCGACCTCAGTCGCACCGAGGGCAAGCGAGGCGTCCTCATATTCATGCGGAACGGCCTCGAGCGCCGTGACGCTCACCTTGATGATCGACGGCAGGATCATGACGGCCAGCACGATGATGGCCGCAAACAGGCTTGCGCCGTCCGGCAGGTGGAACGTCTTGCGGATGGCAGGCACGAGCACCAGCATACCGACAAGGCCGTACACGACCGACGGGATCCCCGCGAGCAGGCTGACGGCGGCCTCCAGCACGGTGCGGACCTTCTTGGGCGCGACCTTGGAGAGGTACACCGCCGTCAAAAAACCGATGGGCACGCCGAGGACGATCGCGCCTGCCGTGCCGTAAACACTCGTTAAAATAAAGGGCAGAATGCCGTACTTCGGCTCCGCCGACGTCGACGACCACACCTTGCCCGTGAGAAACGGCACAAGGCCGATCTTCTGAATGGCCGGGATGCCGGAGATGATGAGATACACCGTGATCAGCAGCACGCATCCGACCGTAATGAGGCCGAGAAGCAGAAAAATACCGTGGACGACGGCTTCAAACATTTTTTTCCTCTGCGCCATAATTGTTTCCTCTTTTTGCTGTCAGCGGGAGACGGCTCACGCCGCCTCCCGTGATGGTTCCTGTGTTCTGTTAGTTGGCTGCGACCGCACCGGCAGCGGCGATGATGCTTGCCGCGTCAGCGGACAGCGCGTAGTCGAAGAAGGCCTGTGCCGCGGGGGAAAGCTTGGTGCCCTCCTTCGTGACGAGCACGAACGGACGCTGGACCACATAGCTGCCGTCCTTGACGGTCGCCTCCGTGGCTTCCACACCGCCGACTGTCAGCGCCTTGACGCTGTCGCCGACCGCGGAGAGGGAGGCATAGCCGATGGCGTCGGGGTTCTGGGACACGGTGTTGATGACGTCGCCCGTGGAGGTGAGCTCCTGACGGTACTGGCAGGCGTCCTTGGTGTCGGTGATGGACTCGAAGCCGTCACGCGTGCCGGAGCCGGCCTCACGGCCGATGAGCACGATCTCGGCGTCGTTGCCGCCGACGTCCTTCCAGTTGGTGATCTCGCCGGTGTAGATCTTGGCGATGGTGTCAATGTCGAGATCGGAGACAGGGTTCTCGGGGTTCACGACAATGGCGATGCCGTCGAGCGCGACGACGGTCTCAACAAGGCCGGAGGCCTTTTCGTCATCCTTGAGCGCACGGCTCGAAAGGCCGATGTCGCAGCGGCCTTCGCTAACGGCCTGAATGCCGGAGCCCGAGCCGGTGGGGTTATAGGTGAACTTCACGTCCTTGTTCATGGCCATGAAGGATTCGCCAAGAGAGTTGATGACCTTTTCCATCGAGGTGGAGCCGTCGGTCGAGACGGTGCCGGAGAGGGTCGTTTCGGTGTTGCTGCCGTCAGTGTTGGTGTCGGCGCTGTTGTCGTTCTTGCTGCCGCAGGCGGTCAGCAGGCTCAGCGCCATGACAGCGGTCAGCGCAAGAGTGAGAAACTTTTTCATTTGAAATACTTCCTTTCAATTTTTCCAAGATGTTGTTCCTTGCTACATTTGCCATCATAAAGGCAGGTTGTAAAATCAGAAAGTCGCCTTTTGTAAAATCGCGGTAAAAGAGAAAAAGGACGTTTTCCGTCGGAAAACGTCCTTTTTGAAGGTCAAATATCGTGTTATTCGGTGCGCAGCGCTTCGACAGGGTCCTTGCGCGCGGCGATGCCGGAGGGGATGAGGCCCGCGATAAACGTGAGCGCCATGCTGATGACCACGAGCGCCGCGCCGCCCGCCACCGGCAAGATGGCGTTCAGGCTCTCGATACCCGTCAAGTGGTGCACGACGAGGTTGATGGGGATGATCAGCAATAGCGTGATGCCGATGCCGATGGCACCCGAGCAGAAGCCCTCGATGAGCGTCTCCGCGTTGAACACGCGCGAGATGTCGCGCTTGCTCGCGCCGATGGCGCGCAGAATGCCGATCTCCTTCGTGCGCTCGAGGACCGAGATATACGTGATGATGCCGATCATAATGCTCGACACGACGAGCGAGATCGCGACGAATGCGATAAGCACATAGCTGATGGCGTTGATGATCGTCGTGACCGAGCTCATCAGAAGCGCCACATAGTCGGTGTAGTCGATCTGGTCATCCTCGGAAACGCTGTTGTTATACTGCTCGATCGCATCGGCAATGGCGTCCTTGTCGGCAAAGGTCGAGGCGTAGATGTTGATGGTCTTGGGACTTGCGAGGTCGACGTCGCCAAGCAGCTTCAAATTGTCCTCATACGTGCCGTTCGAGACCGTCGCAGGCATGTAGTTATCATAAAGCCAGTTGTACTGCTCGCTCGTCAGCGGCGTGACAGCGGGCGATTTTTCGAGCGCCAGGTCGAGCGCCATGGCGAGCTGATCGCTTGTCATGTTAGATAGCCGCGCCTGCACGCCCGCGGCGTACTGCTCTGTCACCTGCTCGCGGATAGACTGCTCCACGTAGCCGAAAAGCGTCTCGTCGTCCATCTGCGCAATATAGGACTTGACGGTCGCCTCATCCACGCTCATCTGCTGGGCGTAGGTCGAAATGACCATCTGCTCGATGCTCGCGCGGTCGAGCGAACCCATCTGCTGGTCCACGATGGCGGAGAGATACTCCTCGCTCGGCACGCTCATCATCGCGGTGTAGGCTGCGGCGCGCTCGGTGACGGAAAGGCCCTCGAGATAGTCCGTCACGTCCGCTTCCTTCTGCTCGTCGCTCACGGAGTAGTCATCGGTCAGGAACGGCAGGCCGAGGATAACGTCGGTATCGGGGTCTTCTTTCTGCTTCTGCAAAATCTCGGTCTGTCCCGCCTTTTCGACGAGGTAGTCCGTCAGCGCGGACGTGTAGCCGATCGCGCCGGAGAGCATGGAGGACACTGCGTTCTCGTTCGGGCGCAGGATGCCGACGATCTTCACGCGCGTGCCGACATCGTCGGAGTTATAGAGGAAGTCGAGCCCCGTATCCGTCGTGCTGACGTCGGTATATGTGCCGCTTGCGGAATCGTACTGGTAGCGCTCAGCGGGCAGGACGATCTTGAAGCTCATATTGCACAGGTCTTCATAGCTCCAGCTCTGGATGTCCTTGCTGTCGAATTCCGAGCCGTCGAGCATGTGCTGCATCGACTCCACGACCTCGTCCTGTGCGCTCAGGCCCAGCGAATAGATGACAAGGTCGGAAATTTCATTGTCCTTGTTGACGATGAGCATGACCTCGTCATAATTCTGCGGCCAGGAGCCGTAAATGAGGTCATACTGCTCGTGCAGGAGGTCGCCCACGAGCTCGCCGCTCTCACTATCCTGCGGCGGGAGCATCTGCTCCCAGGTCTCCATCGCGGAGTAGGCCGAGCCGAAGCGCTCAAAATAGCTGCTGTAATCGCCGCCGTAGAGCTCGCTCATGCAGGTCTGCAAAAGCTCCGTCACGTCGGACTTGAAGACCTTGCCGTCGGTGTCTTTGGCATAGATGCTCATGCCGAGGTCGTAGTCATAGGAAATGGAGCTGATATGCTGCGAAAGCTCGTTGTCGCCCTCCAGATAGGTCTTGAAGTCCTTCAAATTGTTCGTCTGCGTCTCCGCCGAGGCAAACGAGCTCATCATGTCGTACATAATGTTGTTGGAGTAGACGGCGGCGAGGTCATGCTGCTCCCCGTCGCCCTCGTCCTGCGCATGGACGCCCATCATCGAACTGACCATGCTGGACATGTCCATGCTCTCAGCCTCGATGGTCAGCGGATAGCTCGAGAGCGTATCCTCCTGCACGCGGTCGATATAGGTCTGGATGCCATTGCTCAGCGACAGAATGAGCGCGATGCCGATGATACCGATGCTGCCGGCAAAGGCCGTTAAAAACGTCCGTCCCTTTTTCGTCATCAGGTTGTTGAGCGAGAGCGACAGCGCCGTGCCAAAGCTCATTGAGGTCTTTTTGCTCTTGCCCGCGGCGGGCTTTTCTTCCACGGCCTCCTCATACGGCGCGCTGTCGTCCACGATCTCGCCGTCCTTTAAGCGCACGATGCGGCTCGCGTAGGTCTCGGCAAGCTCGGGGTTGTGCGTGACCATGATGATGAGGCGGTCCTTGGAGATGTTCTTCAAGATCTCCATCACCTGCACGCTCGTCTCGCTGTCGAGCGCGCCGGTCGGCTCGTCGGCAAGCAGAATGTCCGGATCGTTGACGAGCGCCCGCGCGATGGCGACGCGCTGCATCTGGCCGCCGGACATCTGGTTCGGCTTTTTGTCGAGCTGGTCGCCAAGGCCCACGCTCTCGAGCGCCTTTTTCGCGCGCTCGCGGCGCTCTGACTTGCTCACGCCCGAGAGCGTGAGCGCCAGCTCCACGTTGCTCAGCACCGTCTGGTGCGGGATCAAATTATAGCTCTGGAAGACGAAGCCGATGGAGTGGTTGCGGTAGCTGTCCCAGTCCGAATCAGAAAAGTCCTTCGTCGATTTGCCGTTGATGACAAGGTCGCCGCTCGTGTACTGATCCAACCCGCCGATAATGTTCAAAAGCGTCGTCTTGCCGCAGCCCGAATGGCCGAGGATGGCGACAAACTCGCTCTCACGGAACTGTAAGCTCACGCCGCGCAGGGCGTGGACGGTGGTGTCGCCCGCCTGATAATCCTTGACGATCTGTTGCAGCTTCAGCATATCCTGCCTTCTTTCTGAGTAAATAAAAATAAGAATTCCAGAGTAGGATACCATTTTGACCTTTTACCGTCAACCGGCGCGGTCGAGAATTCATCGAAAGTTCATCTTTGTTTACTATTCGGCAAAAAGAGCGCCGCGGCATCGCCGCAGCGCTCCCTGATCTTCTTTTAAGCGAACGAGGTACTCATCTGCCGCTCGATCTCATAGCGCAGCACTTCTGCGCCCGAGGCGTCGTATCCGACAAAATACACCCGATCCCATCCATAGTCGCCATAGTTGGCCTCTGTCGCCACTCCGCCAGTGAGGAAATACCGATAATCGCCGTCTTCAATCAACTCAGCGGCGAATGCTTCACGTTTCTCAAAGGTGTAGTCCCCGTTTTCATCTTGTGAAACCGCGCGGTATCGCTCGATCACGGCGCTATCGACCGCGGCATCGTCGACGCGTCCCCAGTAAAAGATATCCCTTACGACGCCGTTGCGCGCCATATCCCACCAGCCCGCGTGAATGCTCTCACCGTCTGAGCAGTCAAGCGGCACACCGAAATCGTCCTGCCAGCCAAGCAAGGTGTAGAAATGGCTCGCGCCGCAATAGGTCACATTCTCGCTGGCCATCAGCGTGACGCGCAGCGTCTTATAGATGTTCTCGGCGGGAAGGGATGTGATCTCGTGCGTCTTTTCATACACGCCGTAGCGCTGTTCGCCATCGCGCAGAGCCATGGCGCGCGTCAGGTGTCCGCCGCCGAGCATATTGCAGATGAGCAGCGCGCAGAGCATGATGACAACGCTCTTGACCGCGCGGCGCGCTCTCGTCGGCCGCTTTTCGATCTTCTGCTTTTTCATGGCTGCGTTCCCCCTTCCGGAAGCTCGATCCTCGTCTCGATGCGCTCGCCGAAGCGGTCGTAGACGAATGTCACGTAAGTATCGCCCTCTTCAAGCGGCACGGTATGCTGGCCATAGTGCACATACAAGCTGCCGCTGCTGCTCCGGCAGCTTGAATACCAGCCCGGATACCGTCCTGTATTCTCATAGTCGTACATCGTCTCGCCACGTTCGCTTTGCAGCGACATCGTTTCGATCAAACGCTCATAGACCTTTCTGCCTGGGATGCGGTCATAGCTGCTCACCCAAAGCACTGCCTGCCGCTCCCCCTCGCGCACGCCGTATTCGATGCGGTTCAGCTGCACGATATCGTCCCCGATGGGGATGCGCTCGTGCAGGTCTGCCGCGCCG
>OJAM01001077.1_pt1 | contig 10176 bp, 8 predicted proteins | sample 1589071 | NCBI WGS metagenome assembly OJAM01 (sample SAMN03283243) | human gut metagenome | biome: human-associated habitat; material: feces | host: Homo sapiens | place: Peru | collected 2012
GCTACCCTGTGCTACTACATGGCGCCGGTGTTCGTGACGCTGGCCTCCCCCTTTCTGTTCCACGAAAAGCTGACCACCAGAAAGCTCCTCTGCGTGCTGACCGCCCTGTGCGGCATGGTGTTTGTCTCCGGAGTCCCCCAGTCCGGCCTGCCGGAAGCCGGGGAAGCCACCGGTATCCTGCTGGCCCTTCTTTCCGCCGTGCTTTATGCCAGTGGTGTGTCCATCAACAAGCTTCTGGATCAGGTCCCCGCCTGTGAGCGGACTCTGGTACAGCTGGCGGTGGCAGCACTGGTGATGATCCCCTACATCCTGCTGACGGAGGATGTAGCCGCTATGGCTCTGACACCTCTGGGCGCCGTATTGCTGCTGATCGTAGGTGTTTTCCACACCGGCTGGTGCTATTCCCTGTTCTTCGGTTCCATGACCTATCTCCCCGCCCAGACGGTGGTGTTGTTCAGCTACATCGACCCCATCGTAGCCATCTTCCTCTCCGCTCTGCTGCTGAAGGAACCTCTGGGTTGGAGCGGCATCCTTGGCGCCGTTCTGGTGCTGGGCTCCACCCTCATCAGTGAACTGCCTGTCCGGGCCGCTGCGGAAACCAAATAAACTGTCAGGCGGCAGTCAGCCCGCCGGAGGGACCATGTACGATCTGCATTCCATCTTGATCCAACTGAAAAAAGAGGACACACCGCTCCATGGCGTCATGGTGCGGTGTGTCCGTTGTTTTTATCAGTGGCTGGACCCCACCCTGTGGGAAGGTTCAGCGCTGTTTGAGCTGTGGGCGCAGAAATTGGAGCTGATCTACGGTGATCTGCGCCAGCGGCTCTCTCCCAATGCAAAAACCGACGCCGGGTCCTTGGGTGATCGGTTTGGTTTTGACACACCGCCGGAATTGTCCCGGCTCCTGCAAAGCATTCAGACCTTTTACAGTGTGCTCATCAAGCTCATCGCCTGGATGAAGCGGGAGGAGAACGGCGGCGTGGCAGCCGGTGTGGAGCCCTGCCTTGTGCCCAGAGCCAACCAGCTGGCGGGCGTGGACGATGTCTTCAACGCCGTCCTCGTCAAGGGCGATATGCTGGGCGATGTGGTGTTCTACGGCAAGGGCGCAGGCAAGCTGCCTACCGCCAGCGCTGTAGTGGCAGACGTGGTGGACGCGCTGAAAAACGGCGCACAGGTGCACGACAGTCTGTTCTGGAAGCCCGCAGATCCGGTGGACGGCATGCTCACCGACCCGGCTCCCGCTGCATATTATGTGCGTGTGGCGGGCATTGCACCCGCTGTGGTGGAGGCCATCTACGGCTACGGCAAGGTGGTGGATGAGCGGTACGAGGGCTGCGCCTACTTTGTGAAGCGCGCCGACGAGCGTGCGCTGGCAGAGGCCGCGCGCAAGGTGGAGGCCGTGGGTGGCAGCGTGAAGCTGGTGCTCAAGCGTCTGCCCGAGGAAGTGTAACGGAAAGGAACTGCGGCAATGAAGATCAAGGTTTCGGTCCCTGCCACCAGCGCCAACGTGGGCTCCGGCTTCGATGCGCTGGGTCTGGCAGTTACGTTGTACAACACGGTCACCTTTGAGGACAGCGAGGTGCTGGAGATCTCGGCATCGGACGGCACCCGCATCCCCCGGGGCGAGTCGAATCTCGTGTACCGCTCCGCCAAGGGTCTGTTCGAAAAAGTTGGCAAGCAGATCCCGCCCCTCAAGATCACCCAGACGAACCCCATCCCCATGGCACGGGGTCTGGGCTCTTCTTCGGCCTGCATCATCGCGGGTCTGCTGGGCGCAAACCGGATGCTGGGCGATGTGCTCAACACGCAGGAGCTGCTCACGCTGGCAACTGCCATTGAGGGACACCCCGATAACGTGGCTCCGGCCCTGCTGGGCGGCCTGACCAGCAGCGTGTTCGAGGACGGCAAGGTGTATTCAGTCAAGCGGAATGTGGATGAAAGCCTCTGCTTTGCTGCCATCGTGCCGGACTACAAGCTGCTGACCGAGGCGGCCCGCGCTGCCCTGCCCAAAGAGGTATCCCATAAGGACGCGGTGTATAACCTGTCCCGTGCGGCGCTGGTGCCCGCAGCTTTCTGCGAGGGACGGCACGACCTGCTGGCCATTGCCACCGAGGATAAGCTGCACCAGCCCTACCGCATGCCGCTGATGCCGGGCTCCAAGGAAGTGTTCGACATGGCACGTTTGTGCGGTGCGAAGGCTGTTTATGTGTCCGGTGCAGGCAGCACGGTCATGGCAGTGGCAGAAAAGGCCGAGGCCGAAAAGTTCTATTCCAAGCTGGAAAAAGGTCTGGAGCTGCTGGAAGGTCTGGACGGATGTGAAGCATTTACACTGTTGCAGCTGGATGCCGATAACACCGGCGCGACTGTGGAATGATAAACGGGTAAGGGAAGTGCAAGAACGCTTCCGCCCGGAGATGAAACCCTGAGCACTACGGCCTTGACAGAAGCGTCTTCCCTGACCTTTGAGATTATGGAGGCGAAACGGTCACCTGCCACCTGCTCCTTGGCATCGCCATCCACAATATTGCCGTCAGCAAAGATTATCGCCACCTTTGTCTTGGCCACTTTCTGAACTGAGGCATTGACCATAACGTAGTCGCTGAACGGAATCATCTTCAAGTCCGAAAAACTGGATTCTACAGCCAGGTCGGTAAGCTTGCCCCTGAGCTCTTCTTTTGTAAGCAGCTCATCTACAAGGCCGTTGCTTCTGAAGTCTTCCGGTGTCGTCAATGTCAGGTTGTCAACGAGAGAATTCAATTTTTCTTCAGTGATGTCACGGCTGCTGCAGATTTCCGCAGAAAGATTGCTCCAGATGGAATTTATCATTTCCTGGTTCTGGAGCATGTTCTCCTCACTCGGACTGCTCTTGATGTACATCTCGCCGGCAGACTTGAATTTGCCGTGCCGGATCAGCTGGACATTGACCCCAAGCTTGTCAAGCAGGTCCTTCAGAAAAATGAGCTGTGTGCCGACACCTGTCACCATGCTTGTGCCGCCGCAGTAATTGCCCATATAGACCTTGTCCGCAACGGACGCCAGATAGTAGGCGCCTGTGGTCGGGTTTTCGATATATGAAACCACGGCCTTGCCGCTTGCCCTGAAATCAGCAAGAGCCCTGCGGAGTTCTTCCATCTGGGCAATGCCTGACTGCAATCCTTCCGGACGCAGAAATATGTATTGTACGGCAGGATCAGCCGCTGCGGCCTTTATCGACTGCACCGCATCCCACAATCCTATTGTCTTGGTTTCATCGCCCTGCATTATGGCAACCGGATTTACGTCCTGACCCTGCTCGGCAAGAATGATTTTACTCAAGTTCATGTCCAGTACCCCGGATCGCGGAATTACAGGAGTCTCGCTCCCCAATGTCGCAAGTGCGCCCACGAAGCCGAAGAACAGGATAAATCCCACCACTCCCATTATAAACAGGCCGCATATTACGGCCAATGTCATTTTGACAAAATCTTTCATATTTATCAAAAATTTAGAATAATCAGTTTTGCTAATCTGTAGTAATCCCTATTGGCAATTCCTAATGCCGCATCAGTATTCCACATTACGCAAATGTACAAAAAATATATAGACGTGCATTTTTTTAATCATTACATATTTGTTAATTTTGCTGACTTAATTTTAGATTGCTATGGCACAGAAACCGTCTATACCTAAGGGGACAAGAGACTTCGGCCAGGAGGAAATGGCCGCGAGGAATTACATATTCGATACTATCCGTTCTGTTTACAGGACTTATGGATATGTCCAGATCGAGACTCCTGCCATGGAGAACCTATCCACCCTTCTCGGAAAATATGGCGACGAGGGCGACAAATTGCTTTTCCGTATCCTTAACAGCGGTGATGCGTTCGGCCGCATTGACATTGATAATTACAAGAACGAGGATGGTACGCTGAACAGCGGTAAGATTACCTCGGAAGTGTGCGAAAAGGGCTTGAGGTATGACTTGACGGTTCCTTTCGCGCGTTACGTGGTGCAGCATCAGAACGAGATCGCGTTCCCGTTCAGGCGTTTCCAGATACAGCCGGTTTGGCGTGCGGACCGTCCGCAGAAAGGTCGCTACCGCGAGTTTTATCAATGCGATGCCGACGTTATCGGAAGCAAGTCGCAGCTGAACGAGCTTGAACTCGTGCAGATCGTGGACACCGTATTCACGAAATTCGGTATCAATGTCGCCATCAAGATCAATAACCGCAAGGTGCTCACCGGATTGGCAGAAATATGCGGCTATCCGGACAAGGTTACCGACATTACGGTGGCCATTGACAAACTGGACAAGATCGGACTGGAGGCCGTGGAGGCGGAGATGATGGAGAAAGGTCTTGACGAGAAGGCAGTTGCAGTGATCGAGCCGATTCTGAAATTGGAAGGTACGACAGAGGAGAAGATCGCCGTAATGCGCGGCCTGATGGAAGGCAAATCAGCATCCGGCATCGTTTCGGAGGAAGGTCTCAAGGGACTCGACGAACTTGCCGAGCTGTTCGGGTTCATTGCCAATGCAGGTGTAAGCCAGAAGGTGGAGATGGATCTCTCGCTTGCCCGTGGACTGAACTATTATACTGGTGCTATTTTCGAGGTGAAAGCTCTTGATTATGCTATCGGAAGTATCTGTGGCGGAGGACGTTACGATAACCTTACCGGTATCTTCGGCCTGCCTGGAATGTCCGGTGTGGGCATATCTTTCGGCGCTGACCGTATCTATGACGTGCTGAAGGGCCTGGACAAATTCCCTAAGGGCCTGGCCGGTTCCGCTACAGTATTGTTCGCCAATATGGACGCTTCCGTGCTTCCTTATATCGTCCCTGTAGTCAGGACTTTACGTGAAGCAGGGGTGTCATGCGAGATCTATCCGGACCAGACCAAGCTCAAGAAGCAGTTCGATTACGCGGAGAAGAAGGGGATTCCGTTCGTTTCCATCAATGGCGGTGACGAGGCTGCCGCCGGCAAGGTCAATGTGAAGAATCTTTCGACGGGGGAGCAGATGTCTTTTGCCAAAGAAGATGTCGATGCGCTCGTGACGTTCATCTGCAAGTAATTTTTTTCGGATTCATATAATTGCCGTTCCTTGGGAAACCTTGGTGCGGCAGTTGTCGTAAATACAGTTATGGAAAACAAGAATATTTTTTGGGGGTATGTTGCCGGGATTGTCGCAGGTGTTACCTATGGCCTGAATCCGCTTTTCGCAAAGCCGCTTCTCGAGATGGGAGTATCAGTGGATACAATGCTGTCCATCAGATACTTGCTCGCAGTTGCGATTCTCGGAGCCTGGCTTCTGTTCAAGAAGGAATCCTTCAAAGTGAACAAGGCGCAGTTCCTCAGATTGTGCATACTCGGAGTGCTTTTCGGGCTCAGCAGTATGCTCTTGTTCGTGTCTTACAAATACATTCCGGCGGGCCTTGCCACGACCATAGTATTCCTGTATCCTGTTCTGGTCGCATTGATAATGGTATTCCTCAAGGTGTATCCGACGTGGCAGGTCTGGCTGTCGATTCTGATGACCTTCGTGGGAGTCGTCATATTGTGCAAGCCGTCAGGCAGTCTTTCATTGAACATGACAGGACTCCTGTTGGCGGGAGCATCTGCGCTCTCCTATGCGCTGTATCTTGTGGTCGTGAACCGTAGCCGCCGACTTCGTACCGTGTCCAATCTGGTTCTGACCTTCTATGCGCTGCTTACTGGATCTCTGTTGTTCATTATCCATAATGCGTTCAACGGCGGCGGATTCCTAAGTGGCGTCCACGGCTGGTTCTGCTGGGCAAACCTTGCTGGTCTGGCGATATTCCCGACACTGGTCTCACTTCTGACATTGGCGATTGCGACCCGCGTGATCGGCGCTACCAAAACCTCAGTGCTCGGAGTCTTCGAGCCTGTAACAGCTATCGCCGTCGGCACCATATTCTTCGGCGAGTCGCTCACTGTCAATGTAATAGTCGGCGTGGCCATCACATTGGTCGCCGTGACCTTCATGGTCGTCACCGCCAAGAAATAGTCATCAGAGTGATTTTGCCGAGCATGGGCCGTGAGTCCGGAGTCTTGCAGGGTAAGCATTGTGGATTCATGGTCGCAGTCTGAGCCGACAGGTCGGAGTATGGTCGGGAAAGTCTCGTGGATTCATGGTTGCAGTCTGAGCCGACAGGTCGAAATATGGTCGTGAAAGCCTCATGGGTTCTTGGTCGCAGTCTGAGCCGACAGGTCGGAATATGGTCGGGAAAGTTTCGTGGATTCTTGGTTGCAGTCTGAACTGACAGGTCGGAGTATGGTCGGGAAAGCCTCGTGGATTTTTGGTCGCTGACGGTCACGTAAGATGAAAATTGAAAATTATCGGAAAAAAGGTCAGCAAAAGTTTGCAATATAAAAAATAATGCTTACCTTTGTAGTCCAATAACACCGCGGGGTAGAGCAGTTGGTAGCTCGTCGGGCTCATAACCCGGAGGCCGGAGGTTCGAGTCCTTCCCCCGCTACCAAGAATACGGATACTGAGAAATCAGCGTCCGTATTTTCTTATATCGCTACCGGAAATTGTGAATTGGTTTGTAATTTCAGAAAAGAGTTGTACCTTTGCAATGCATTATTTAGGTAGTGTATGACAAATAAGAGCAGGCATCCTTTCCCTAAAAGGGGTGTCTGTTTTTTTTGGCTTACCGAGGGGGTACTTTGCGTAGAGGATATTGTTCGTTCAGTCATACATAAATATACCTAAATAATAATGCGAACAATTAAGTTTCTTGCGATAGTCACCATTGAAGTGGAGATTATCAGGCTTGTCAAGGTACGTGCGTATAAGCGTGTACGTAACGGCAAGATAGAGAAGGTAAGAAGCCACTATAGGGGATATTAGGGTGTCTCCCATGGAATAGCTGAATACCGGATGCCGTAAGGCTGATTTCTGCTTTACCCCTCGGTTTTTTATATGTTTTCCAATCATCACAGCGCGGATATCTCATAGGAGAAGTCTATAACTCGGGCGAAGTCATTGTGTTTCTTTCAGAAACTTGGCTTAAGAGGGAAAGTGAGGCTTAGGGAAAAACTTGTGAGGCGACGGTAACTTGTCCGTGAAAAATAGGAACTCGTCCGTGATTTGCTTGTCCGTGTAAAACGGTAACTTGTCCGAGACTCGTTTGTCTGTTATGAATGGGAACATGTCCGTGAGAAAACGTTTTAGCCCGGACAAGTTGTATTTTAAACTTACTTGTCCGTGAGAAGGCGGGGTCCTACGGACAAAATCTGTCCGATTGGTAAACTATTATCAGGATTAACGTTTCATTTGTCCGTATTGATGAGAGTCGTTGTAAGCGTCTCCGCGGTTAAGTCTTGACGCGTTAGGTTTTCAGTATGTTTGGCGCACCCTGTAAGGTGTTAAGTATCAGTGATTTAACTGTTTTCAGAGTAGAGCAAACCGCAACTCTGAAAATGATTAAAATACTAGTATTCAGAGAGTTACGCGTTGCGCCAGATCCACCGCATCCGACCATCGCAACCACGCCCCTACAGCAGCCCTGCAATCTTTGGGATCAATGTAATGTCTGCGGGGAGCCAGGCTACGGAGTCGAGCTGGTCTGCGGAGAGCCAGCGGGCGGCCTCGTGCTCGAGAAGGTGAGGACTGCCGCCGGCGATCGTGCAGGCATAACATTTCATGGAGAGGTGGAAAGCCGGGTAATCGTACTCGATCGTATCGATAAGGTCACCGACATTGACCTCAACCTCCAGTTCCTCACGGATCTCACGGCGGAGCGCTTCTTCCGGGCTCTCCCCCGCCTCAACCTTACCGCCGGGAAACTCCCATCCGTCCTTGAATTCACCATATCCGCGCTGCGTCGCGAACACCTTGCCTTCCTTCATAATCACCGCAGCCACCACATTTATTGTCTTCATTGTCAATATTTTATAAAGTCATCACACATTCTCCGACCCATTACACATTCTCCGACGTCAGATAATCGTACAGATTCTTCTCCACCGGAGTCTCCAGTTTATACTCAATCTCCACGGCAGACACATCAGTATTCGGCATCACGAACTGCTTGAGCATACCGCCCGCCTCATGCCTGATTCTGCCAAGATAGTAAAATTCTTTCGATTCCTTGTCATCCTTATTCTTTCGGACAAACAGGAACATCCGCACCCCAAGCCGCTCACTGTCCGCAGCCGTCATCACATCCGCAGAGTCCAAAGTCCTCTTGCTCTTGGAAATCGCCACCAGAGTCGAAGGATCCACGAAACGGTCCTCATAACGTATGGTATCATTGATTTCCAGCGGCTTGTCATAATTCACGAACACCGGATAAGTCTTGGTATCGGCATCATATTTATACCCGCCCACATTCAGAGCCACCGCATTCTTATTCCAGTTCAGCAGACGGAACACATCCTCATAAGTATATTTCCGACAACAAGTCCTTCATCGGACATATAATATGTCTCGTAACGCCCTATGGCAAAGGCCAATACATCCTCAAGCGCCGAACAGAAATCCGGATTGGCCAATGCCGACCTCAACATTGACGAAACTCTGTAGCCACCAGTCTGCTCCTCCATCAGCACACAGTCACGGAAACGCTTTCCTCCAGAACCGCAGTCATAATACTCCCCTGTCATCAGAGAAATCATGTTGCGCACAGCATACTCTCCACAAGGCAGCCCGTGCTCCGACATTGACCTTTTCCATAAATCGAGAACATCATCAGACGCGCCTGCACGAGACAGAACCTCCAGCATCAGGACCTCATTGAGCCGCTTCCCGGACGCGAACTTCTGAGAAACGAACTCGAGAATATGGTTCTCCTCCTGCGTAAGCGTCTCGTCCAGATCATCGAAAACCACCAGAAAGCCATGATACGAAGCCATCTGACGCTTCTTCAACTCACCATCCACATACGAAATAATCCGAAGCGGATCCATCTCCCCGTATTTGTCGAAATCTGTCAACGCCGGTCAGCGTCCCGCAGTGAACATCGGTCTTTCCGTTTCACGTGTTGGCGGTGCCGCCCAGACCAAGATTATGAAGAAATCCGTTGGTACGATTCGCCTTGACCTTGCGCAGTACCGCGAAATGAAGGTATTCGCGCAGTTCGGCGGCGACCTTGACGAGCAGACCATGCGCGAGCTAAAATACGGCGAAAGCCTGATGAAGCTGCTCTGCCAGCCGAATGGCACCTCCATGAGCATGCGCGAACAGGTTATCACTCTTATCTGCGCCCAGGACAGACTTTTTGTCGACATTCCCGTAAAGCAGATAAAAGCATTCCAGCGCGACCTTCTTGACCATTTTGAGCACGGATGCAGCGTTCTTTGCCACAAAATCGACCAAAGCCTCACTTTGACCGACGAAATCAAAAACGGCATTATTGCCGAAGCAAGAGCGTTCCTTTCCGCTTATCGCTTTTAATTGACGGAAGGGAGATGAAAGCATGGCAACCTCCAGCGAATTAAAATCGAGGATGAGCGGCATCCGTGAAACAAAAAAAGTCACCGATGCCATGTACATGATCTCCTCTGTCAAAATGCGTCGAGCAAAATGTGATATGCTTGAAACCCACCCATACTTTACCGCTCTTAAAAAGGAAATCACCGAGCTTTTGCGCTTTATTCCCGAAACGCAGAACAAGTATTTTCAGTCAAAACCAGAGCACGAGGGCGCTCGTCATGGTCTTTTGCTCGTAACATCCGACAAGGGTCTTGCGGGAGGATACAACCAAAACGCCATAAAAATGGCGGAGGAATTTGTTGACCAAAACCCGAACACCCTGCTCTTTATTGTCGGTGAATATGGCAGAACACATTTTGCAAACAGAAACGTACCTTATGATACGAATTTTGAATTTTCCGCAGCCATTGCTTCCATGTGGGAAGCACGGCATATTTGCCTTTATATCCTTGAGTTCTTTAATACCGGTCGCGTTGATGATATAAGCATAATTTACAGCGACCCGGAAGCGGGCAACGGCAGCGAATGCCAGCTTCAGTGCCTGCTTCCCCTTGCGCGAAGCAGCTTCCGCCCGGAAGAGGGCGTTTCTGAAAAAGCTTCCAAAGAGGATTGGAATACAAAGGAGTTCTATCCGGATCCGAACACAGTTTTGGACTGCATTGTTCCAAGCTACCTTGCAGGTTACATATACAGTTCCCTTATCGACAGCTATTTTGACGAGCAGGAAGCGCGTATGT
>OJAM01001079.1_pt1 | contig 10172 bp, 8 predicted proteins | sample 1589071 | NCBI WGS metagenome assembly OJAM01 (sample SAMN03283243) | human gut metagenome | biome: human-associated habitat; material: feces | host: Homo sapiens | place: Peru | collected 2012
TAGTATGGGACGCGAGATCAGGGGGAAACGCCATACCATAAGTGGTCCGTAACTATCGTGGCGAACAACGTCAGAAGTGACGTATCTTCCCGGAATCAATGAATCCGGTAGGTGGTGCAAAAATCATCAAGCTGCCGATTCGCTTCTCGCCAATCACCATTTGCCGCAAGGGCGGAAATCACACTGAGCTGATTACGTAGATCATGACGTGCCTTGGCGGTCGCATCAATGGATTCAGACATGTGCTGGTACTCGGCCAACGTCGCTTCCAACCGTCTTCGTTCTTCATCGACCTGCATTTTGCAGCGTACTGCATCCGCATGGTGCAAAATCGTATTGCCGAGCAGTGCGGTCGAAACCGTGAATAAGAGAATTGCAACAATCGCGCCAATCAGAATTCTCCGATCATTGCCCAGATATGGCATCAACGTAGCCAACGAGCATAGCAACGCAAATTCGGACATGAGAAAACCTGTGAATTCGAATAGCGTGCGTGAAATCGGCGCCGTTTCCAACTGGCGCGCAAACAGTCGCAGAATGGGCGTGCTGATCAGCAGCAAAGTGCATAACCCGGTATGAAGAACAATACTTTGAGGCAAATGGGCAAGCTCACTTGCATAATCAACAGTGACACCGCCATACCAAAGACCGCTAATAGCAATATATGCCAGTTCGAACACGAGCATATGCACCACCAACAGGGCGCACATGATAAGACGAGTCGCATGTTTGACCGTCCATTGCGAATACGGCCAGAGAAAGAACGTCAATACCACTCCGAATAGGGTTCGCAGAAACTGTATCGGCAGGGTATCGGGAATCAATCCAAGCGTAGGCCGCATCAGTACGGTCATCGCGGCTAGTAATATGCCAACGGATAGGAAGCGGCGGACACTACGAGTCGGCAACACCCACATCTGCATGAGTACCAAGCATATGCTGCTCAGGCCAGACAACACATCAAGAATCCAGGATTGTTGGGCGAAATCGGTCATAATTGCACTTTGCCTTTAATCATATGATCCCGCATATAATCGGCTTGTGGCTGCAAAGTTGGTACTGGGTTAACGACAAGAGTAGCAATCGCATACCAACAAAGACCATATGCCGCGTCCTCGCCAACTCCGGATGAAAACGTTCCGTTATGCTGTTTGGCAATTTCATTAACAATACGCAAGCCCCAGCCGTGTTCGGGAAAGCCTGGTCGGGTATCTGCACCGTCATAATCGTCGCAAGTGCCGCAATGCGAATTGTTGACGCGGATGATTAGATTAGAACCATTGTTACCTTGCTTCGTATTAATACGAATGCGTATCCAAGGCCTTTGGGGAATTCTCCCTTCTTCTCGCATGGCTGCACATGCATTGATTGCATTGTCAACCAGATTTCCGATTACCGCGCATATGGATGCGCCATCAATGCCGATAACTCGTGGAATTTCAGCTTTGCAATCAACTGTGATACCAGACTTGCGCATGCGGTCATACTCAACCATCAGCAACGCATTCGCAGCTGGATGGTCGCATAAATGTACGCGGCCATATCCCGTTGCACCGGCAATCAAATCAGTTGCACGTTCCACACCGGCCAAATCGTGTTCACATAATGCGCTGCGTAGCATCGAAATTTGATCATCGGCCTTAAGACGCCATTGTGAAGCCTGAATGATATCAACGTTGCGATCGTGCAAATCACGCAGACTGGCTTCCGTTACGGCACTCAACCGTTTAGTCTCCAACTCAAATTGCCGACTTCGCGCATGCAGTGGCAGGTTGGGGAACATAAGTATATTGCCGATAATGCACACTACGCAACATATCGGTAACGGCATCAGCATGGCTACGTTTGGCGTGGTTTTGGATAATGCCAAACACCACCAAAAGAACATTACGAATAACAGCTGAGAGATGGGATAAAGCATATTCAATGCAATTGCACGTGCACTTGATACTGTCTGAAGTAATCTAAATAGCCAGAAACCAGTGGCGATGACGCCAATCATTCCAAGGAAAGTAATCCAATTTGCTGCGTACGCTATGGCATTCATAATGCTGTTCACCAAATTCAGGATTTGACGACCGAACGTGAGTAAGCCGCTAAACGATCATGCACAGCTTTCTTGCGGCGCTGGCTGATTGGTACTTTTTCACCGTCATCAAGTACCAAGTCCGTTCCTGTACTCATTTCCACGACATGTACGTTCACCAGATAGCTTGAATGACATCGAATAAAGTAATCAGGCAACAGCGACTCAATGTCGTTAAGTCGTAGATAGTTCTTAATCGTACGATCGATGCAATGGAAGTTCAACACGCGCAGACGGCTTTCCACATAGCGGATACGATCGGGCTGGATTAGAACTTCGGTCCTACCGATTTTGATACATAGCGGACGAGAGTGATGACGCTCGGCTTTGATGAAAGCCTGCTTCAACGCGTATTCGAGAGATTCATACATAACCGGCTTGACCAAAAAGGAAATATGTTCCGTCTGATACACGTCGGTGCAGTAATCAACAAAACCAGTCACATAAATCACCTGTACGCCGCTACCCTCTGGGAAAAGAGTTTTAACCGCCTCTATGCCGTTGGTCTGACCATGCAGCTCAATATCCATCAAAACAATGTCGCAAAATTGATCAGGTGCCATGCAACTGTCGGATTCGTTAATTTCCCTCGCCAACACTTCAGCGCTTTCATAGCAGTCAATGACTGCATCCTTCGAGAGGGAGTCACACGCTATACGCACAAGATCAACGAATAAGTGACGCTGCGAAGCCTCGTCATCGACAATCGCTATGCGGTGCATATATTCCCTTCCCAATACCGTGCGCGAATCTCAGTCTACCTGTCTGACTGTTTCTTGAAGAGGAGGCAAGACGGCGTGTTGCATGATCGTTTCTGACACTAGGCAGCACGATAGTTACACAACATTAAGAAACCGAGGAATTTCACCAATTGAGGTCTCGATACTTGAATCACACCTTTTCGAGCCTTCCCCCACGATGGCATGTGGCGATAGTGCGCGTAGGTGTGAAATGAGAATTATCGAAGATTGAGTAGAAGGAGAGCACCATGAAATCCTACGGTAGGATAGTGGTCTCGCTTGCGACCGCCGTGTGCATGCTGTTCGGAGGGGCCACCAGTGCGAACGCGGCCATGGGATTCAGCACGGATAAGCCTATCAAACTGAGCAATGTGCGGGTAATCCGTTCGAATGAACGCGCCGCGAATGTGTCGTTCGACTATACGGTTAATAAACAGGAACATGCGACAATCAGAAAAATCTGTTTTGTTGTGACGGTAGCGAACTACACCGCGGTCGCCCCGGTCGCCAATTCCGGGCAGCTGGATGAGTACAAAGATGCCAATTCGTTTTACGACACTACGCGCACGGCCATTGACTGCGACGGCGTTTCCGGTGATGGTGTTTCTGGCGATGATGGGCGGTTCATCTCCGACAAGGATCTGAAAGAAACGGACTACGACCGGATCTACGGGGCCCAGACGGACAGCCCCCGCACTGGATATTCCTATGAAAATGGAAAGTACAGTGAGTTCACCGCCTCAAAGGTTGATGGGCAGAATTTCACTCGGTACCATTCCATCGACTGGGACGGCAAGACGTCCGGGCACCAGACGATGGCGATTCCCGGACTCGAACCGGGAGTCGGCTACACGAGCAACGCCGACCTGTCCAAGCTGAACCAATACGAAACCAGCAATTACTTCGGATCCGGCGTCATCAGTCCCGACAAGTATATGATTCTTTACTCAGAATATCTGTACAAGACTGGAGCGCGAACCAAAACCCCAGTGAAGAATATTCAAGCAGTTACACTGCGAGCAGTAATTAATACCGGTGAATATTATTACTGGGATGATGTTGAAGGTGATGGTCAGAAGTTTTTGGAGATTCCGGCGACTCCGTCGGTGTCGTTCCGTGACGTGGACGCGTCCACCCCGCACGCGGACGACATCAAATGGACGGCGTCCGCGGGCATCAGCACGGGTTGGATCGAGCCGGACGGCACGCGCACGTTCCGCGGCATGGACACGGTGAAGCGCCAGGACATGGCCGCGTTCCTGCGCCGCGAGGCGAAACGCATGGGCGTGGGGGACGCGGACTCGTGGAAGCCGTCCGCCTCCGATTGGAAGGCGTTCCGCGACGTGTCCAAGTCCACCCCGCACGCGGAGGACGTCCTGTGGCTCGCGCACGCGGGCATCAGCGCCGGCTGGACCGAGTCCGACGGCTCGCGCACGTACCGCGGCATGGATTCGGTGAAACGCCAGGACATGGCCGCGTTCATGCATCGTCTGGCCAAGCTGGCCGCGCGCGGCTCGCATGTGAGCCCGAAGTCGTTCGGGGATGTCACATCGTCCACGCCGCATGCCGACGACATCCGCTGGCTCGCCGGCTCCGGCGTCTCCACGGGTTATCCGGACGGCACGTACCGTGGCATGGTGTCGGTGTACCGGCAGGACATGGCCGCGTTCCTGCACAGGCTGGACACACTGAAATAACAACCAACAGATGACGCTCAATGCGACGGGCCTTGTTTCGGATGTCCCCGAAGCAAGACCAGTCGCATATGGCGGTAGGGGGCTGCGGACGTTTTCTTGGAGACCGGACGAAAGGATTATCATATGTTCAGCCCCGAGGAACGACAGCGCGCGGTGGACTTGTATTTCACCACGCCGATGACCACGGCCCAAGTGGTGGAGTATCTGGGGTACCCGACCAGACAGTGCCTGGAACGCTGGCTGGCGAAGGATCCCAGGTATGCTGGCCATATGGCGAAACCCATCATCCCCTTGGAGACAAGAACGAAGGCGATCGAACTGGTGCTGGGCGGCATGCGCGGAAGCAGGCAGCCCGACGGCTCGGCGTGAGCATTGGAGCTGTCCACAACTGGGTCAAGGCGTACCGGGAGGGCGGCATGGCCGCGTTGCAGGCCAGGAACAGGAACGCCGCGCAGAACGGCAAGACCGCGTCCGCACCGTGTCGAAGCCGGGATGCCGGGGACGGCAACGACGACACGGAGACGCTGCGCCGCAGGGTCGAGGAGTTGGAATTGGAGAACGCGTTGATGAGGGAGGTGGTGGAGGCCGTAAAAAAAGACCCAGGCGCCGACCTGCGGCGCCTGTCGAACAGGGAGAAGACGCTGCTGATCGACCGTCTGAGGCCGGCGTATTCACTCAACTCGATGATATGCTTGCTCGGCATCGCGCCGAGCAGCTACCACTATCACCACACCAGACTCGGGGTTGACAAATACTCCGGATTCAGAACGGAGGTGGCCGAGGCGTTCGCCGCGTCCAAGGGCAGGTACGGGTACCGCAGAATCAAGGCTATGCTCAGGACCGGCGTCTCGGAGAAGGTGATCCGCAGGATCATGGCCGAGGACGGACTCGTCGCGCATGTGCCCAAACGACGCAGATACAGCTCATACGAGGGCGAGACGACTCCCGCGCCCGGCAACCTCGTCAAACGGGATTTCACCGCCGAAGCGCCGAACGAGAAGCGGCTCACGGACATCACCGAGATCAAGGCCCGGGACGGGAAGGTGTACCTCTCGCCGATGATCGACTGCCACGACGGCAGGATCGTCGCGTACACGGCCGGTTTCAGTCCCAACGCGGAGCTCGCCAACGGGATGCTCGTCAAGGCCGCGGAGACGCTGCCGGAGGGGGCGAGGCCCCTGGTGCATTCCGACCGCGGGTGCCATTACCGGTGGTCCGGATGGCTGGAGCTCATGGAACGGTACGGCCTGACGCGCTCGATGAGCGCGAAGGGCTGTTCGCCGGACAACGCCGCCGCGGAGGGGTTCTTCGGGCGTATGAAGACGGAGTCCGTCTATCCCGAGCATTGGGAGGAGCGTACCCGTGACGAGGTGCTCGTCCTGATCGATGATTACATCCGCTGGTACAACCACGAGCGCATCAAGCAATCACTCGGTTGGATGAGTCCGGTACAATACCGTCAAAGCCAGGGAATGGCTGCATGATCATCTCCAAGAAAATATCCGCAGCCCCCTACCTAGACTTACTAATCAGTAATACAAATATATCCTCGGCATTCCCTCAGGCAGACAATTTATCAAGCTTCTTCTGGTGCCATCTGGTGTCCTAAAATGTCTGAGGCGTATACCTAACTCAACCTTGAGCGAATCAAATTTGCATCTGCAACCGAGCTCATCCTTCAAATAGTCAAGCCCTCGCCAAGACGCGGCGTTATCCAGATACATACTCTTGCAGCTCATTGGCTTCAGATATTCAGCTTCTCAAACCAGTCCCGCTCATTGATGTTGTCGTTACCGCCTAAAAATATATCCGGTGATTGAAACTGATATTTTTTGCTTCCCATCTTTAATTCCGAAACCCAAATCTCAAAACAACGTAGCCCTGCATAAAAAACGTTACAAATATCACATTGATAGCGCATTCCGCTCATCATCAATAATCTTTGAAGCGTATTGCATCATCTTGACTATATTACAAACTTACTACTTAGTATTACGCTTTAATAGAGCAAATCTATTAGCATCAATGATGAATGCCTTACGATCATTTTTAGCTATAACATCAAGGATGATACCTGTCACAAAAAACAATATTCCCGCGACGACCAGCATGACCGCGCCAATAAACGTAGGGAACCGTGCCACTATACCAGTATGCCAAAAATCCACCATCACGTTACCGCATAGCAGAATACCAACGATACCAAGAATGGCACCAAGACTGCCGAAGAATGGCAGCGGTTTGTATTCTCGGATCATACGAAAAATGGTACTCATCACTTTAATACCGTCACCTACAGTATCAAGCTTACTAATAGAGCCTTCTGGGCGATCGCGATACTGAATTGGCATTTCGAATAAACGTAGATTATTGTTCAACGAATGAATAGTCATCTCAGTCTCAACTTCGAAACCTTGAGAAAGCACCGGATAGGTTTTGACAAACGTAAATGAAAATGCTCGATAACCGGTCATGATGTCAGTAACATTTGCATGAAACAAGCCATTGATGGAGCCACGCACCAAACGATTGCCAAAGTTGTGAAACGGGCGTTTATTCTCTTGAAAATATGTGGAGCTCAAACGATCTCCAATTACCATATCATAACCTTCAAGCACTTTATTCACCATGGCTGGTGCCGCATCAGCGGGGTAGGTGTCGTCCCCATCTGCCATAACATACACATCAGCATCAATATCTTCGAACATGGCACGAATTACGTTACCTTTGCCTTGACGTGGTTCCCTCTTGACGATTGCGCCTTCGGCCGCAGCGATTTCAGCAGTATTGTCAGTGGAATTGTTGTCATATACATAGATATCAGCATTCGGTAACGCTGTTCTAAAATCATGTACCACTTTACCGATGGTGATTTCCTCGTTATAACAGGGAAGTAGTACAGCAACGGAACCATTCAAATTCTTAGACATACTTTCTACTATATCTTTTACGCTGTCCTATTTAGTTTTAGCGTTGATTCTTCTTTTTGACAACAAATAAAAATACAACTAGCAGGAGTACCAACACTTCTCAGGCTTATTTCGTTGTTAAAATCCACCACCATGTCGCAAATCCAACTATCTGCACTTGCACCCATACTGGACGTATGGCGGCTCTCGGGACGCCTCACACACTAATGCATCTTGACTTTATATTCATCACCTGAAGCCTAGTAGTGGCATACGCCACGCGATGTCTCCGTTATACCAATGCTAAGCAGACTCTCGACAGGTCAACGATTGCTTTCCACTGGCTGTTCTTAAGAATGATCTTTCCGCGATTAGCTGGAGCTCTACACATCACGTCCGCGACACTCGTACTTAATACCTCCTACCGTGATGTTCCTTATCATTCGTCATAGCGACTTCATCGGTCAGGAAGTTCAATAAAATGTCGTCACACAATATTTACACGTCTCATCTAAATAAACATCTGATTATATTCCGCGCGCGACACCATATATATTCAAAAAGTCGTCCTTTCTGCCGATCAACAGTGCACCAGAATAGGAATTGCCTCATAAAATCTAATACTGTTGCAATTATGACAACGACAACAACTGATATCAAAGCAATAAGCAGCGAATATCTCGAGCGATAAAAATTACTCAACGCTACCCAATGCCATAACATTTCATCTCTGAAATAATGCTGTTCGGTAATGAGATATACGGCAAATGCTGATCGCGCACATCGATTAATGAATCGACTTGAAAAGGTCATCCGGCTAAATACTATGAACATTCCAAATGAAACGGCAAGAATCGGCAACGACCATTCTTTTGAATCGGATTAATATAAATTGTTATCCGACTGGAATCAGCATGGAATACTTCCCATATCACTGAAATCAGTAAATTCCAACCAAGGATAATTGTCATGCCAATTAACATCAGCCACACAGCACATCTAGTACCAATCGGCTTCAAATACCACTTATAATATGTCAGTAATACCGCAACGTAGATAAAACCCGTCACATTAATGCTCATATCGAGATATGACCCTGGGATGAAATTCAATATGCCCCATAATCCCAACATAGCAATACAACATCTTCCATGATTCGTCTTGCCCATTCCACGCAACCCAGCAAGTAGGAAAGGCAGAAGCAGCAACAAAATTGCATAACTTGTCGCATACCACCATACGTCTCTCGAAATCGGGAAAAAAGCATCAAGCCAGGCATCCTCATTAACCGACTCAGGATTGTCAAGATATTGCACAGCTAATCCAACAAATCCCCAAAAGAGAAGTTCTCGCTCAAGAAGCCAAACCTTTCGGCATGATTCTTTAATCGTCTGCTTTCTGTCAACAAGAAACCATAATGAAATCAGCAGAAATAAAGCAATCCCAATTTTACCAAATGGCATGAAGCACATTTGATAGAACAATCTGCGTACCGAAAGCGGCTCATCAAAAAGAGGATACCCAGAATGACAAACTAGATGATGCGCAACGATTAACACTACAGCGACAATACGCAATAGCTCAAAACCAGATTTTCTAGGCTGATTTACACTTTTGGTCACATTCATCATCCCTAATTTGGCATCCATACCATCTAAATTCTCTTTCACGCATTAAAATCATCAGAACTGACTCATACCAAAAACTAATGAATCATATGTCAATTATTAGCACAGTCCCATTCACTAAGAGCAACGCCAATAAACGAAAAATACAGACACCGTTGATTCTTACCGTGCTTCCACTGTGAGAATAGTCCCGCTTGGAACAAATTCTAAAACATCACACCACACATTATCATTCTTCGTGAATCTTCATAAAAGGAAGAGATATCAAAATCACAGCACCAAAAAGAAGCGACCAACTATACCTTAACTGAGCCATCGGAGAAACTAGCAATGTTCCTATGCTCAGCAGGAATGGAACGGATATCAGTAAATTCGCCCACCTTTTCAACACGATGCAGAGGCCAAGCGAAATAACTGGAATCCAGAGTACATATGTAGTTTCTGTCATGAGCACATTAATAATCGGCAACCGTTCTAAAGTCGTATAAACTTTCTCTCCAATCTTTTGATTAGATGATTTTTCATGCGACTTGTATTGCCGCAGAATGCCATTACCACCACGATCTTCCCAACCCCAATGAACAAAAAAACCTTCATCGTAAATTCTATTTGAATTCATATAGAAAGGATATAGCAGCCAAGACGTATAACGCCAGCAGGTCATTGGATAACGTAAAGCTTGCTGCGCCCAGCTCTTTAAGAAATTAATCAAATCAGTCTTGCTTGATTTACGATTAAAACAATTATCTTTAATGGAATCAGCACTTTCCAATGAAATATTGGATTTCATTTGCCCGACCGAGCAGGAATAAACGGCCAGCATTTGTTTTCTTGCTGCATTATTTATTTCATCCCCATGCTCTATAAGCATTCCAGCACTTTGCTGCAAAGGAACAGCGATCACTTCCTGCACCCCGGAAGGAGCCACATGCAACACAGGAAAAACGATTTTAGGAATTAGCATTTGTGAAAGGACCAACGCCAACATCAGAAAAGAAGTAACCACACGTCTTTTGATGAAAATAAGTAGTGCCGCTAAACTGAAAAGTAGAATATAAAACGCAATTTTCCTAGTTAACATGCAAAGTATCGACAATGGGACAAACAAGCAA
>OJAM01001081.1_pt1 | contig 10168 bp, 8 predicted proteins | sample 1589071 | NCBI WGS metagenome assembly OJAM01 (sample SAMN03283243) | human gut metagenome | biome: human-associated habitat; material: feces | host: Homo sapiens | place: Peru | collected 2012
ATATATACCTTTAAATCTGTCAGCTAAGGTACGATAGTTTTTTCAACTTCTCAAACACAGGGTTTTGCACATGAGCCGTAATAATGGTAACGACATGAAAGTCCCGGTGCGAAATACAGCACCGGGACTTTATTTATTCTCAGTTACTTTGCGCGGCTATTTCCTCAGGCCGGAGTTCAGGAAGTCTATGAAGCCTTCCACGGAGAGATCGTAGCCACGGACGGGCGAAAGAGGGTTGCCGTCCGGATCAAGAAGCGCGTAGTTCGGCTGGGCATTGACACCGAAACGGGTGCGCGCTATGTAAGAGTTGGCGCGGCCTATCTGCTTGAGAACCTTGCCGTCGGCTGTCGTCAGCCAGTCCTGCTCGTCGAGTTTGGTCTTGTCGTCAACGTAAAGGGCGACAAGGACATATTCATTTCTAAGAATATTCAACACCCTCGGGTCGCTCCAGACGCGCTGCTCCATCTCACGGCAGTTGACGCACCCGTGGCCGGTGATGTCGACGAACAGCGGCTTGTTCTGCGCCTTGGCGGCGGCAAGACCCTCCTCAAGAGTGAAGTAGCCGCTCAGGCCGAGAGGCATCTTCAGATCGTATTTCTGCCCGTAGGCGGAGATGGCGTTCGACGCGGCATCACCTACGGCACCGGTCTTTTCGGCGGCTACAGTTGCAGTGGATCCTGACCGGGCGGCCTGCCCTGACGGCGAGTCCGCATAGTTCCAAACCACGAAATCCTGAGTCTCCATCGGCGGAAGATAGCCGGACAAAGCCTTCAGCGGAGCGCCCCACATACCCGGAATCATGTAGGCGACGAATGTGAACACCGCGATCGCCAGACCGAGCCTCGGCACGGAGACATGCTCGACCGGATCGTCATTCTTGAAACGAAGCTTGCCCAGAAGGTAGAAACCGAGCATCGAGAACGTGACAATCCATATTCCTAAATAAACCTCCCTGTCCAGTAGACCCCAGTGGTAGGTCTGGTCGGCGACGCTGAGGAACTTGAAGCCAAGGGCAACCTCGATGAAGCCGAGCACAACCTTCACGCTGTTGAGCCACGAGCCGGATTTGCCCTTCATCTTCTTAAGGAGCGACGGGAACATCGCGAGAACAGTGAACGGCAGGGCGAAGGCCACGGAAAAGGCCAGCATCGTGACCATAGGAGTCCAGAACTCACCCTGAGTGGACTTGATCAGCACGGTGCCGACAATCGGTCCCGTGCAGGAGAATGACACCAGCACGAGGGTAAGAGCCATAAAGAATATGCCGCCGAGTCCCTTGCCGCTTGACTTGGCGTCGCTCTTGTTGGCGAGGCTGGACGGCAGCTCGATCTCGAACGCCCCGAAGAATGAGGCGGCGAAGACCATGAACACGATGAAGAAGATCAGATTCGGCAGCCAGTGGGTCGCAAGCCAATTGAATATGTCAGCCGTGACAGCGTTGCCTCCGATCAGCCATGTCAGGCCGATTATGACGCTGATGGGAACGGTGTAGAGAAGCACGATGAAAAGACCGTAGACAAAGGCCTTGAACCGTCCTTCCGCCGCGGTTGTGGACTGCTTCATGAAGAACGAGACCGTCATCGGCACCATCGGGAACACACACGGTGTCAAGAGCATGGCGAATCCCCAGAGGATCGCCTCGATGATAAGCGCCCAAAGGGAGCCTTCACTTTTAGCCTCGCCGGCTGAGATTGTCCCGTCTGCGGATTCCGCCACATCATTGGTTTTTGCCGAGATGTCAGAACCGGTTCCGCTATTGGAATCAGCCACAACAGCGATTGATGAGGAAGCCTCATCGCCGGTCTTTGAGTCAATGGTCACACCGTCCGCCACCTTGGAGCCATTGTCCGGTGAGACAGCGACAGTGCCTTCCGAGGACTCTTTGCGCGCCGTCTCCGCCACGCCGGTCTTCACAGGTGCCACCGCCACGAGAGGGACAGAGAACTCCCATGCCTCGGGAGCCGCGCAGAACTTATCGTTGCATCCGCTCCAAGAGACCTCTCCGGAGACTGTGGCCTCGCTGCCGGTCAGTTTAACCAACTGCGTGAGCTTTACAGAATCGAAGAAAACCTTTTCATCCTGTAAATCAGTCGGTTTAGTGACCTGCACGAGTTTCCCGTCCAACGAGTAGCCATTGTTCGGGGCAAACTCGATGACAGTCGGATTGTAAGGATGGTCCACGGTGTAGATGTGCCATCCGTCCACGATGTTAGCCTTGAAAGTCAGCTCGAAGACATTGTCCTTGATATGCTTGCTGGAAACCGACCATTTGGCTGTTGCCTCGGGTGCCTGCGCAAAGGTGGCTACGCTCCCAACCAGGAGCGCAGCCACAAACGCCACAGCTTTTTTGAAAGTATGTGTCATAGCGTCAATACATTTGCCGTTATAGATTATTCGATTCGCCGTTGTGTTCCTAAATTATTTTGCGTAGGCCACCGAACGGGTCTCCCTGATCACTGTGATCTTGACCTGTCCAGGGTAGGTCATCTCCTCCTGGATCTTCTGGGCGATGTCGGCGGAGAGTCTTCCGGCCTGGTCATCGCTGACCTCCTCGGCTCCGACGATCACGCGCAGTTCGCGTCCAGCCTGGATGGCATAGCTCTTGGTAACGCCCGGATAGGCGGCGGCAAGATCCTCCATCCCCTTGAGCCTCTTGATGTAGGACTCGATCACCTCACGACGGGCTCCCGGACGGGCTCCAGAGATAGCGTCGCCGATCATCACGATAGGAGAGATGATGGATGTCATCTCGATCTCCTCGTGGTGCGCGCCGATGGCGTTGCAGATTTCCGGCTTCTCCTTGTACTGTTCGGCAAGCTTCATACCCAGAATGGCGTGAGGAAGCTCCGGCTCCTCCTCGGAGACCTTACCGATGTCGTGCAGGAGGCCAGCCCTCTTGGCGATCTTTGGATTAAGTCCCAACTCCGCGGCCATGATGGCGCAGATGTTGGCCACCTCACGTGAGTGCTGCAGCAGGTTCTGACCGTAGGATGAACGATACTTCATTCGGCCGATCATCTTGACAAGCTCGATGTTCAGGCCATGGATTCCAAGGTCGATGCAGGTTCTCTTGCCAGTCTCAAGAATCTCATCCTCAAGCTGTTTCTGAACCTTGGCAACCACTTCCTCGATGCGTGCCGGATGGATTCGTCCATCCACGACAAGCTGATGCAGAGCGAGTCTCGCCACTTCCCTGCGGACAGGATCGAAAGCCGAGAGAAGGATAGCGTCCGGCGTGTCGTCAACGACAATCTCCACTCCGGTCGCAGCCTCAAGGGCCCTGATGTTACGTCCCTCACGTCCGATGATACGTCCCTTGATCTCGTCATTCTCAATAGGGAATGTCGTCACGGCATTCTCGATGGCGGTCTCGGTGGCAGTCCTCTGGATGGTGTTGATCACGATTCTCTTGGCCTCCTTGGAAGCGTTGAGACGAGCCTCGTCCATCGTGTCGTTGATGTAGGCCTGCGCCTCTGTCCTTGCCTCTGCCTTCATGTTCTCCATGAGGATGTTCTTGGCATCCTGGGCGCTCATCCCCGCGATTGTCTCCAGCTGCTTGTTAGCCTGCGCGCTCAATCTCTCATATTCCTCAGTCTTTCTCGCAAGAACCTCCTGCTGCGCCTGGAAGCTTGACTTCGCGCTCTCTGTGTCACGCAATTTCTTCTGAAGCTCCGAATTCTGTTGATTCAGAGAGTTTTCCTTCTGCTTGATGCGGTTTTCCGCATCCTTGAGCTGACTGTTCTTCTCGTTGATGTACTGCTCATGCTCGCTCTTAAGCTGGAGGAACTTCTCCTTCGCCTGATGGATCTTGTCCTTCTTGATCCCCTCGGCCTCTATCTCAGCCTTGGCGATGATCTCGTTCTTCTGTCCCTTCAGAACTATTTTCTGAATGATTATGTAAGCCGCCAGCGCGATTACCGCGCCGATCAGGACTCCTATAAAAAACTGTAACATAATATCATTAATATTAAAGTATTCAATCACATGGCGATGGTGACGACCTTTCAGAGTCCGACACGACACCCAATGTCTTGGAAGGAGGTAACGTAAAAAACGACCGACCGTTCCACAAAGGAAACAGACCGATCGTCAGAATATTAAAAAAAGCCGTTAGTCACTTGTCAGAAACCTTAAATGAATAAGATTTGAGATCCGAACCGGTTCAGAAATCCATCGTCACGCCATAGACATGATCCCCGAAGGTAACCTTGGCCCGTCATTGCCGGCTCGAGTAAACTCGGTTCCGTAGAACTTGTTGATTTGAGCACGTGGGACTAACGGCCGTCTTTTTCAATATTTCTTATGTAGGACTCGACATCCTCCTGAAGTCTCTTCGCCTCGGCATCCGCGTCGGCAAGTCTCTTCTGGTAGGCCAATCTGCCCACCGCCTCGTTGAGTGCGACAAAAGAAAGTTTGTCAGAAAGGGTCTTGTTCGGGTATTTCGCATCGTATGCCGTCAACTTCTGGTTGATGGCATCAGCCGCCAGCCTCATCATCCTCTCCATCTCCGGAGAGGAAGCGACCAATGGATACTCGACACCCGCGATCTTTATCTTTATGTTCTGCCCCATTTCTAATTCTCAAGCAAGGAGATGCACTTGTCGATCTCCTTGATCAATTTCTCAATCTTCTCTTTTGCGGCGGAGCCGTCACCGGCCACTCCGAACGCTTCGGACAGATGAAGGTTGTTAACCTGTTGTTCCAAGTCTTCAATCCGCTTCCCGCAGGACTCATTCTCTGCCTTGCACCGCTGAAGCTCAGACTGGAGCCGTACACGCTCCGATCTCTCCGCCTCATACAGCGCGATCAACTTTTCGATATCTGTCTTTATACCTTCAAGCATTTCCTCAAGGCTTAAATCACCTGCTTGAGTGCAAATTTAGTAAATTATCTTTATTTGCACAACAACTTCAACTGGCCCGTCCTAAAATCCGCCCTCAGCCCGGTCGGCGAGCCGGTCTGCCAGGTCGCTGTTCATGTCCTTCCGCTTGCCAGCCCACCCTTCGGTCTCCGTAACTGCCGAAACGGCCTTATACAACCCCTCTCGTGAGCAAAGCACCCCTTCCTGCTCACGAGGCCAGGCAACAGCTGCCTCTCGTGAGCAAAACGCCCCTTCCCGCTCACGAGACCAGGCAACAGCAGCCTCTCGTGAGCAAAGCACCCCTTCCCGCTCACGAGGCCAGGCAACAGCTGCCTCTCGTGAGCAAAGCACCCCTTCCCGCTCACGAGGCCAGACAACAGCTGCCTCTCGTGAGCAAAGCACCCCCTTCCTGCTCACGAGACTAAGCAACAGCTGCCTCTCGTGAGCAAAACACCCCTTCCTGCTCACGAGACTAGGCCACAGCGGCCTCTCGTGAGCAAAGCACCCCTTCCCGCTCACGAGACTAGGCCACAGCAGTCTCTCGTGAGCAAAACGCCCCTTCCCGCTCACGAGGCCAGGCAACAGCAGCCTCTCGTGAGCAAAGCACCCCTTCCCGCTCACGAGACTAAGCAACAGCTGCCTCTCGTGAGCAAAACACCCCTTCCCGCTCACGAGGCCAGGCAACAGCAGCCTCTCGTGAGCAAAACGCCCCTTCCTGCTCACGAGACTAGGCAACAGCGGCCTCTCGTGAGCAAAACACCCCTTCCCGCTCACGAGGCCAGACAACAGCGGCCTCTCGTGAGCAAAACGCCCCTTCCTGCTCACGAGACTAAGCAACAGCTGCCTCTCGTGAGCAAAACGCCCCCTCCTGCTCACGAGACGAGGCTATAGCAGTCTCTCGTGAGCAAAGCACTCCTTCCCGCTCACGAGGCCAGGCAACAGCAGCCTCTCGTGAGCAAAGCACCCCTTCCCGCTCACGAGGCCAGGCAACAGCTGCCTCTCGTGAGCAAAGCACCCCTTCCTGCTCACGAGACCAGGCAAAGCCCCGACCGTCCAGGCAACCGGACAGGAGAATTTGCTTAACTAAAGTAAAAATCATAATTTTGCGTACACTTAACAATAATATCACAGCCATGACAATAACAGTGGAAAACAGGGAAACACCGGTACTGCTCCTGACAGGATACCTCGGAAGCGGCAAGACTACACTGGTCAACAGAATACTCTCCAACAGGAAGGGCATCAAGTTCGCGGTCATAGTCAATGACATAGGCGAAGTCAACATCGATGCCGACCTCATCCAGAAAGGTGGAGTCGTGGACACGACGGACGACAGTCTGGTCCCTCTCCAGAACGGCTGCATCTGCTGCACACTGAAGATGGATCTGGTCGCCCAACTGAACGACCTTTGCCGCACCAACCGATTCGACTACATTGTCATCGAGGCAAGCGGAATCTGCGAGCCAGCCCCGATCGCGCAGACAATCTGCTCATTCACGAAGCTCGTTCCTGAATATGCCCCGACGAATGTCCCGAAACTTGACTGCATCGTAACCGTTGTGGACGCACTGAGGATGCAGAGCGAGTTTGCCTGCGGAGACTCCCTCAAAAAGGACAATCTGGAAGAGGACGACCTTGAGAACCTCGTCATCCAGCAGATCGAGTTCTGCAACATCGTGCTTCTGAACAAAGCCTCGGAAGTCAAGCCGGAGGAGCTAGGCAGAGTGCGCGGCATAGTGAAGGCTCTGAATCCCAAAGTGACAATCCTAGAGTGCGACTACGGCGACATCGACCTTGACAAGATACTCAACACCAAGCTCTTCGACTTCGACAAGACCGCCACCTCCGCCGCCTGGATCAACGCCATCGAAGGAGAAGGCAACCTCTCCGATCAGCCAGAGGAAGATTACGGCGGCCACGACGAAGAACATGACGGACATCCTCAAGAGGAGGAGGACGATGACCACGATAAGGAACACGGCCACGAGGAGCATGAACATGAGCATCACCATCACCACCATCATCATGACCACGAAGGCGGAGAGGTTGAGGAATATAACATCGGCACCTTCGTCTACTATCGCCGTCAGCCACTGGACATCAACAAGTTCGACTGGATGGTGTCAAAGAAATGGCCAAAGAACATAATCCGTGCGAAAGGACTTTGCTACTTCGCGGACGAGAAAGACAAATGCTACCTCTTCGAACAGTCCGGTGTCCAGAAATCCATCAAGGACGCCGGCCTCTGGTTCGCCACGATGCCGGAAGATCAGCTTCAAGAGATGATGCGCCGGGACAAGAACCTGCGCAAGGACTGGGATACGGTCTACGGCGACCGGATGATCAAAATAGTCTTCATCGGCCAAAACCTTGACCGCCAAGAGATAGCCGACCTGATGGACACCTGCCTGGCGGACTAGGTTAAAGACCGGAAAGGAAAGGAAAGGAAAGGCTAATGGAGCCAATAATAAGGGAATAGCCTACTCTTCACACATCCCCGAGCCCCAACCTGCTCATAAGTCAAGATTGTGGCCGCCGCGCTCAGAGCCCTCCTCGAAGTCCTGGCGGTAGCCCTGCCGCCTTACGCCCTCGATGTAGGATCTATTTCCGGGCTTTTTGCTGACATCCATACAAATGGCGGTAGCCCTGCCGCCTTGCGCCCTCGATGTAGGATCTATTTCCGGGCTTTTTGCTGACATCCATACAACTGGCGGTAACCCTGCCGCCTTGCGCCCTCGATGTAGGGGCGCATCTCCTTCTCTGCCATCATGTCGCTGAAATAGTTGTCAATCTCCTTGTCATCCAGGCCTCTGACCAGCATCGCCGCTCCAGCTTGTTGCCCCGAGTCCCTCTCTTATTCGCCCATGTAGGCGAAGCGGGCATCCCCCTCCACCAGCCGCCGGCAGTCCCGGTACCGCTTCCGGTACTGGTCCCCGGTGAATGCTTTGTCTTTGAGTCACAGTCGTGCGGCACAAGGTCAACAAGCCTCTCAATGAAAAAGGCGGTGACGATCTTGGCGGGGCGTCAGTTCTGGTTCTTGCCGTGGCAGTGGCGGTAGGAGAGGTGGCTGCCGCAGGGGCATGGGGCGTCCGGTGGGGTCGGGGGGACGAAGAGACCCAGGAGAGGGTTCTTCCTGATCAGGGACTGGAGAGGGTCGTCCTCAGTCTGGAGGACTACCTTGAGGCTGTTGACCTCGTTGGAGGAATAGCCCTTCAGGAGCCACTTTGGGAGGGTGTTCGCATAGGCGGCGACGATCTCCATGCACTCGTCGTAGTCCTCGAAGGACTCGATCCCATCCTGCTTGCGGGTGACGCTGGCGAATATCGCCTCGGTGGTGTCGGTCTTGCCGATCATCTGGGCATTCATCCAGATGTCATGCTCCTCACGTGCGAGATCCTCACCCTTGTAGCCAAGGTTGCCGAGCATCTCGACAAGACGCCGGCCCTCCTCGGAGTCCAGGCCGTAGACGAAGTACGGGGAACCGGCACCGGCCTTGAGAGCATCCTGCGGGGTGAAGGGGCGCAATGACTCTATCCCTGAATATTCCTTCCTTCCTGTCAGGATCTCATCGGGGTCGAATATGTTCGGCGCGCTCAGGTAGCGTCCGCCGTCATGATCGACGCGGCAGAGCTTCATCACCGGGCTGTCGTAGACCATATTCGTGAAATACTCGATGCTGTGTCTGCCCGAGTACTCCCAGTAGTCCAGCATGCAGTCGAAGAACTCGTCAGTGGTCATGATGCCGTAGAGACTGAGGTAGCCCAACGCGGCCTGCTCGGTCTCGAAGAGTCCGCTCTCCTGACCCTCCATCAGCACGTTGTCTATGTGAGGGGCGACCACGTCGTAGAAGTCCTTGGGAATCCAGACCTCACGGAAGTTCTCGTCGGACGTGTCCGAGCCAAGGAGCCTGATGGTCTCCAGGACAGACGGGAAATCTGGATAGTCAAGGTAGAGAGGCACTCCCGGGCCGGCGTCCACAAGCCTCTTCAGGAGCCTCAGATCCCTTTCCAGCATCCTTCCGAGCCATTCGGCTGGCTTCTCGATGATGTACGCGCCAAGTCTGTCCACAAACTCGCTCTTGCGGACTTTCGTCGGGACATCGGCACCGAAGTACTGGCGGATGTCCTCCAACTCGACTCTTGGGAAACTTTCGAGAGCCTTGAATATGGTGCTGCGCTTCTGATTCATAAAATGAAAGAAGGGACTGGAATATACTTGTTCAACGGGAAGTGGAGCATAGGAGAATCGAACTCCTGACCTTTTGAATGCCATTCAAACGCTCTACCAACTGAGCTAATACCCCATTGGGACTGCAAAGATAAGGAAAAAGTTCTTAATTGCAAATCTTTTTCTGAAAAAGGAGTAAAAAACCGGTCACCTCGACTTTTTCGGTGACCGGTTATTCAATTACTCCTCGTCCTGGTACTTGAGGATCGGCTGGCGCGCAGCCGTGGTCTCGTCCGGACGGGTGATCGGCGCGTTGTGAGGGGCGCTCTTCAGGATGGCCGGATCCTCGGCGGCCTCAAGCGCGATCTCCTTCATCACATCGATGAACGCGTCCAGAGTCTCGATCGACTCCGTCTCCGTAGGCTCGATCATGATGGCCTGGTGGAAGAGCAGAGGGAAGTAGATCGTCGGAGCGTGGAAACCGAAGTCGAGCAGCCTCTTGGCCACGTCCAGAGTCGTGGCTCCCTCACGCTCGGTGGTGCCGTCAGCGGCCTTCCTTGAGCCGTCGTTGACAAGGCCGTCATAGACGAACTCGTGCTTGCACACTGTCGGTATCGGAAGCTTGTAGTACTCCTTGAGGCTCTCCTTGATGTAGTTGGCTCCAAGGGTGGCGTACTTGCCGACCAACTTGACATTCTCACGGCCGAGGGTGAGGATGTAGGCGTAGGCGCGCAGGATCACGCCGAAGTTGCCCAGGAATCCGGACACCTCGCCGGCGGATTTCTCACAGCCGTCAGCGTTTTTCCGCACATCGCTCTTGCCCACACCGGCACGTCCACGCACCTTGAACTGGCCATATTCATCCTTGACCACCTTAGGAACAGGAAGGTAAGGGACCAGTTTCTCGCAGACTCCGACAGGGCCTGAGCCTGGACCGCCGCCACCGTGAGGGGTGGAGAACGACTTGTGCAGGTTCAGGTGCAGGATGTCGAATCCCATATCGCCTGGACGGGCCACGCCGATGAGCGGGTTCATGTTCGCTCCATCATAGTAGAGAAGGCCTCCGCATCCGTGGATGAGGGCGGCGATCTCCTCTATGTCCTTCTCGAAGAGTCCGAGGGTGTTAGGGTTCGTCATCAT
>OJAM01001083.1_pt1 | contig 10155 bp, 7 predicted proteins | sample 1589071 | NCBI WGS metagenome assembly OJAM01 (sample SAMN03283243) | human gut metagenome | biome: human-associated habitat; material: feces | host: Homo sapiens | place: Peru | collected 2012
TGGTAAATGTGTTTGGTAATTTCAAATCTGCAAGAAAGCAGGACAACCTCTTGATGACTGTTCTTTGATGGATTTTGGTTCTCTCTCCAATATATCTCCCTGTATGACTATCTATCTTATTCTGTTCTACATAGTAAGTAAAGAACTCAATTGGACTCATCTGCAATATCTGTTTTTTATGATTGTTCCTTTCAGTGAGTTCAGTAATTACAGAATGAACAGAAGAAAGCATATCACATTCTGTTATGGATGAATTATAAACCCTGTATGCCATTGCAACAATTTCATCAAGGACCTTATTCACATCCTCATTATGTCTATTATCCCTTGGGGAGAACTTCTCTTTACTTGTAAAGCATCTTTGCTTTTTCTTGTCAAAACTTGCAGTAAGCACATTCTGTTGAGTGCTTACCCTTAAAGTTCTGCCATCAATCCTGATAATAACAAACACAAGGGAGTGTTCTTTGGCAGGGGTCTTCAAATTAAAGTTAATTGTCATACTCATATCTGCAACTATTTCCAATAATTATTCTTCCCATAATTAAACAGAAGAGGTGCTAAAAGGTGTTGAAAATAGGTGTCAAACCATTCCTGACCACCTACAAACAATCAGACCATATCCCAGACACCATTGCATCTAGAATATGGTCTAAACTATTGAAAATCTTTGTTATAGACTGAGTTTGCCAACTATCTCAGCAATCTCCTTGCAAGTCTAATAACTGTTCTTGGCTATTCCCACTCGATGGTTGCAGGTGGTTTGGAAGAGATGTCATAGACTACGCGGTTCACTCCCTTCACCTTGTTTATTATGTCGTCGCTGACCTTGGCGAGGAAGTCGTATGGGAAGTGGAACCAGTCTGCTGTCATCGCGTCGGTGGAAACCACGGCCCTGAGCGCTACAGGATTCTCATAAGTCCTTTCATCACCCATCACGCCTACACTCTTGACAGGAAGGAGGATCACACCGGCCTGCCAGATAGCATCGTAAAGATTTGTCGCCATGATGCGCGGGTCTGATGCGGAAGGGAAGCCCATACCGGTACAGTCGTAGTTGCGCAGACCGCTTATGAAGATGTCGTCAGCCTCACGCAGAACGCGCAGCTTCTCCTCGGTCACATCTCCTATTATACGGATGGCCAAGGACGGTCCAGGGAACGGATGCCTTCCGACAAGCTCCTCTTTTATGCCCAATGAGCGTCCTACACGGCGGACCTCATCCTTGAACAACATTTTCAGTGGCTCCACAATCTTCAGGTGCATCTTCTCCGGAAGACCGCCCACATTGTGGTGAGACTTGATCTTGGATGCTATTCCCGGGATGCCGGCAGACTCGATGACGTCCGGATAAATGGTGCCCTGGGCAAGCCATTTGGCGTTTTCGATAGTCTGTGCGTATTTGTCAAACGTCTCGACAAACAGTCTTCCGATGATTTTTCTCTTGGCCTCAGGTTCGGTAACGCCCTTCAGCTCGGAGATGAATTCTTTGGAAGCGTCGGCGCCGATGACGTTCAGGCCCATGTCCTTATATGAGTTCATCACATCCTCGAATTCGTTCTTTCTCAGCAGTCCGTTGTTCACGAAGATGCAGGTGAGGTTGTGTCCGATAGCCTTGTTCAGCAGCACGGCAGCTACCGTAGAGTCCACGCCGCCGCTCAGCCCGAGTATCACTTTGTCGTCACCGACCTCCGACCTCAGTTCCTCAATGGTCGTGTCAATGAAAGACGCAGGTGTCCAGTCGCCTTTGCATCCGCAGATTCCGAAAGCGAAGTTCGCCAGCATCTTGGAGCCTTCCGTAGAGTGGAACACCTCAGGATGGAACTGGACGGCATATGTCTGCTCTCCCTTGAAATGGAAAGCGGCATTGACCACGTCATCGGTAGAAGCGATAACCTCTGCATTGTCCGGAATGGCGGAGATGGTGTCGCCGTGGGACATCCAAACCTGCGAATGCATTGACACGTCTTTCAGAAGAGGGGACTCTCCATTGACGATGTTCAGCATTGCCCTTCCGTACTCTCTTGCGAGCGAGCCCTCTACCTTTCCTCCGAATTTGGAAGCCAAGTACTGGGCGCCGTAGCAGATTCCCAGCAGCGGAAGCTTGCCCTTGATCCCTTCCAGATCGATTTGAGGAGCATTGGCATCTCTGACGGAGCATGGACTGCCTGAAATGATCACACCCTTTATGCTCGGGTCGATTTCCGGCATCTTGTTGTAAGGGTAGATTTCGCAGAATACATTGAGCTCCCTGAGACGACGTCCGATAAGCTGCGTTACCTGGGAACCGGCATCAAGAATGATGATTTTTTCTGTCATATTGAGAAGTTTTCAAATGCGGGACACGCCAAGCGGCCGCCCCGACAGATTTAATTTCACAAAAATAATACAAAATCTTCATTCGGCAATCTTCTGGTGTTTGTTAAAACCGAAGAAATGAGTAATTTTGCACTTCTGTATCAGAATGTATTTGATTTCAAGCCGTTGAGGGCTGACAGGAAGTTATTAGAAGCATTATAATAAGTTTATGGACGTTAGAAACATTGCGATTATCGCGCACGTCGATCACGGTAAAACGACTCTCGTGGACCGAATGATTTATCAGGCAAATTTGGTAAGACAGCCGGAAAATCTCGGTGAACTCATACTCGACAACAATGACATTGAAAGGGAAAGAGGTATCACTATTCTTGCCAAGAACGTATCTGTAGTTTATAAAGGAGTTAAAATCAATATCATAGATACCCCGGGCCATAGCGATTTCGGCGGTGAGGTCGAAAGAGTCCTGAATATGGCCGACGGCGTCCTGCTTCTCGTTGATGCATTCGAAGGCTGTATGCCGCAGACGAGATTCGTGCTCCAGAAAGCCCTGAGCATGGGCAAGAAGCCGATAGTCGTGATCAATAAGGTGGACAAGCCGAACTGCCGCCCTGATGAAGTCCAGGAAGAGGTCTTCGACCTGATGTTCGCTCTCAATGCCAATGAGGACCAGCTGGATTTCCGCACTATTTTCGGAAGTGCCAAGCAGGGATGGATGTCCACTGACTGGAAGAAGCCGACCGACAACATCACCCCTCTGCTTGATACCATCCTGGAAGTGATTCCTGCGCCTGCACAGGTGGAAGGCACCCCACAGATGCTTATTTCTTCATTGGAATACTCTCCTTATGTAGGACGTATTGCTGTGGGAAGGGTTACAAGAGGCAAACTTACGACTGGAATGAACGTCAGCCTCTGCAAGAGATACGACAGGATCGAGAAGTGCAAGATAAAGCAGTTGCTTGTATTCGACGGACTCGGAAAGAAAGAAGTTCAGGAAGTACAGTGCGGTGATATCTGCGCGGTAGTGGGAATCGACGGATTTGAAATCGGCGATACGATTGCGGATTATGAGAATCCGGAGGCGCTTCCTCCGATCGCGATCGACGAGCCTACCATGAGTATGCTCTTCACCATCAACAATTCCCCGTTCTTCGGAAAAGACGGCAAGTTCGTGACTTCCAGACATATAAAGGAGCGTTTGGACAAGGAACTCGAAAAGAACCTCGCCCTTCGCGTAAAACCTGGCCTGAATGCGGATTCATTCGTGGTGTTCGGACGTGGTGTGCTTCACTTGTCAGTCCTGATTGAGGAGATGAGACGTGAAGGCTTCGAACTTCAGGTAGGACAGCCGAAAGTGCTGGACAAGACCATCAACGGCCAGAGATGTGAACCTATCGAGGAACTCAGCATCGAAGTGCCGGAGCAGTTCGTCGGCGCTGCAATCGAGATTTCCACAAGAAGAAAGGCGGCATTGATACATATGGAGCCGAGAGCCGACAGGACTCTTCTCGAGTTCGAGATTCCTACCCGTGGTCTTATGGGACTCAGGAGCAATCTGCTGACAGCTTCTCAGGGAGAGGCCGTGGTAGCACACCGGTTCAAGGACTATCAGCCGTACAAGGGTGAGATCGAGCACAGGACCAACGGTTCTCTCGTTTCATTGGAAACTGGCGAGGCCATAGCATATTCGATGAACAAACTTCTGGACAGAGGCAAATTCTTCGTTGATCCGGGAGAGGAAATATATATGGGAGAAGTTGTGGGTGAGCATACCCGTGACCGCGACCTGAATGTCAATATCTGCAAGACCAAGAAGCTGACGAACGTCCGCGCGGCCGGCAGTGACGAGAAGATTATCCTCCCTCCTCCAATCAAGATGTCTCTCGAGGAAATGCTCGAATATATCAATGAAGATGAGCTCGTGGAGGTTACTCCTCACCATCTCAGAATCCGCAAGGTTCTGCTTGACCCGACAGAGAGGAAAAGAAAAAGCGGAGACGAGGATTGATATTCCAAAAGTTTTTCTTACCTTTGCATCCCCTAATCTGTTTATAGGCAAATGAAAGACGAATTTATTATACCTTTGAATGGATTGAAACCTGGCAGGACAAGTTTCTCCTGGCATGTCGGGAAAGAGTTCTTCAGAAGATTTGAGAACACGGAAATCATTGACGCTGATATAGTTGCCAATGTGGTCGCTGAAAAGTCCGGGTCTTATCTCGGAGTCGATTGCTCGCTTTCGGGCACATTGACAGTTCCTTGCGACAGATGCATGGAAGATGTCGTGCTTCCGGTAGATGCCAAGGCATTGCTCAGCGTGAAGTTTGGTGCGGAGCCGGTTTCGGAAGAAGAAATTACGGTCAGTGATGAACGCGAGATCGTGTATCTCCCTGAAGAAGGAGCTGATATGGACTTGAGTCAGACGGTTTATGACTATGCTTGTCTGTCATTGCCGATGCAGAGAGTCCATGAAGAAGGCAAATGTAATCCCGAGGCATTGAAGTATTTGTCCGGAGAGGGGGAAGAAGACAGCAAGACTGAGGAAAACAACGATACTTATAATCCTTTTGCAGTGCTCAAAGGGTTGAAGTTAGATTAGATATTACGAGCACAGGAGTGAATAAATTTTAAAAGTTATATAATAATGGCACATCCGAAACACAAACTTTCAAAGCAAAGAAGGGACAAGAGAAGAACACACGACTTCGCTGCTGTTCCGACCTTGGCAACTTGCCCAAATTGCGGTGCTACAGTAATGTATCACAGAGTATGTCCTGAGTGTGGCTTCTACAGAGGCCGTCAGATTATTGAGAAGAAAGTAGCTGAATAAGCCGCTTTCCGCTCATAATGGCCCTGTAGTTCAACGGATAGAACGGAAGTTTCCTAAACTTTAAATACAGGTTCGATTCCTGTCGGGGCTACGTGAGTAATCCGTAACAAGGATTACTGAGTGTAAAGAGTGACTGACTATGTCGGCCACTCTTTTTATGTGTTTGGCGCTTTTCAAGGATTACTTAGGTGTTGCTTTCCGAAAAAATCAGTAACTTTATAAGCCGTATTGGAAACAGTAAAATTATTTAACCAAATAGACAATGAATCGAAAGGATTTTCTCAAGAGCCTTGGAGCGCTTACTGCCGGGGCGACATTCCTTGGTACAGGCGAGACTGTAAAGGCTGCCGGCAAGGCAATGGGCGTTTCTGTGGACAATTCCCTTTTTACTGACCCTGAGGTGGACTTTCCGGTCAAAGGACTGAAGGCAGGAGTCAAGAACGGCCCTGTCAAGGTGATCATCATCGGAGCGGGAAACCGTGGCCGCACTTATGCCAACTATGCGAAGATGTTCCCTGACTGTATGCAGATTGTAGGCGTGTCCGATATCCGCGAAAGCAGGAAGAATGCCATGGTAGACAGGTTCAATGTCCCTGAGGAGCATCGTTTCGGCGATTGGAGCGAAGTGTTCAGAGTACCGAAATTCGCTGACGCAGTGGTTATTTCCACACCGGATGACGTTCACTATGACCCTTGTATGAAGGCGTTGGAGTGGGGTTATGACTGTCTTCTGGAAAAACCGGTTGCACAGACAGAGAGAGAATGTACGGACATCGCCAAACAGGCCCACAAATACGGCCGCATAGTGGCTGTGTGTCACGTGCTCCGTTACAGCCCATATTTCAGGGCAATGTACCAGGCCCTCCAGAGCGGAATGATAGGCAAAGTAATAAGCATCCAGCACATGGAACCTATCGAGTGCCGTCACATGGCCCATTCCTATGTCAGAGGAAACTGGAGAGATTCCAACCAGACCACTCCTATTATCCTCGCAAAGAGCTGCCATGACCTGGACATTCTCCGCTGGTTCGTGGGCAAACCTTGCAAGACCATCGTTGCGGACGGATCACTTACATGGTTTAAGGCCGAAAATGCACCTGAAGGAGCACCGCTGCGCTGTACGGACGGCTGTCCTCACGAGAGCACATGCCCGTTCTCGGCAATCGACGTATATGTCCGCAGAAAACAGCATCTCGGAGTGTTCGACCTCAAGAACTCACGCGACGAGAAGGAAATCATGAGCAAGATTTCGGATCCTTCAAATCTATGGGGACGCTGCGTATATCACTGCGACAACAACCAGCCTGACCACTTCGTGAGCGAAATGGTGTTCGAGGACGGAACCACGGCTTCATTCTCAATGGAAGCATTCACACCGTTCGGAGGCCGCCGTACCAGAATCATGGGTACGACCGGTTTCATCGAGGGCAATGGCTCTGAATTCACCATTTACGAATTTCGCAGCAACAAGAAGATACTCTGGAACAAGAAGCTCGCTGATATTCCTGAGTACAAGGGCTCAGGACACGGCGGTGGCGACATGGCTCTCGTGTGCGATTTCGTGGAGGCGGTTTCATGGCAGGCTCCTGAAAAGCTGACCAGTACCATCGACGCTTCGATAGAAAGCCACGTTATGGGATTCCGTGCAGAGAAGAGCCGCTTGTCACACAAGAAGATAGACGTGACCAAATAATAATCAGACATTATGAACAGACTGTTGAAAATGATGCTGCCGGCGGCATTGATATGCGGATGCTCCGGAAACAATGCCCCTGAACTGATCCCGGCAGAAAACTTCGCGGATACGGTAGATTCCAAACCGGTAGCGCTTTATACGCTGAAAGCCGGTGACATCACACTCCAGGTCACCAACTTCGGTGGCAGGGTAGTATCGCTGTTTACCCCTGACAAGGATGGAAAACTTGAAGATATCGTAGTGGGCTACAATAATATAAAAGATTATGTCACCCCTCCGGGAGAGCGTTTTCTCGGTGCCTGCGTGGGACCTGTCGCCAACAGAATCAGCCACGCATCGTTCATAATCAATGACACCACGTACAATGTTCCGGCCAATGACCACGGAGTGAACACTCTGCACGGCGGCTACAAGGGACTGGACAATGTCGTCTGGGATGTGCGTGACGTTACGGACTCGTCCATAACCCTGCATTACCTGCATGCTGACGGCCAGGAAGGATTTCCGGGCAACAAAAGCATTGACATGACCTATTCTGTGACGTCGAAGAACGAATTCAGGATAGACTATGCTGCTCAGACGGACCATGCCACGCCTATCAACATCACCAATCATCCGTTCTTCTGCCTGCGCGGAGAGGGCAACGGCACTGTTGAGGACTATATTATGCATATAAAGTCAAGTCACTACACTCCGACTGATTCTCTCAGCATACCTACAGGCGAGATTGCGGACGTAACCGGTACACCGTTCGACTTCAGGACAGCGCACAGGATCGGTGACATGATAGAAGAGGACAATCTCCAACTGAAATACGCCCACGGCTATGACCATAACTGGTGCATTGACCGGGAAAGCAAAGACGGAGTGGAGATAGTCTGCTCGGTAACAGACCCTGAGACAGGCCGTCAGATAGATGTCTATTCAGACCAGCCTGGACTTCAGTTCTACAGCGGAAACTTCTTCAAAGGAGACAGCACCGGCAAGTATGGAAGGCCTCTCGGATTCCGTTCGTCACTGGCATTGGAGACCCAGTATTATCCTGACGCTCCTAACCAGCCGAACTTCCCGAGCATCATTCTGACACCGGGACAGACCTATCATCAGATCTGCATTTACAAGTTCTCGGTAAGCCGATAGCTTTCAGAAAACAGATTACTTTGTACGGGTGATTTTAGCGCCGAGCGCGTTAAGTCGCCCGTCAATGTTTTCATATCCTCGGTCAATCTGGCCGATATTGCTGATTACACTTGTCCCCTTGGCCGACATTGCCGCAAGCAACAATGCGATTCCTGCCCTGATGTCAGGCGAAAGGAGATTTCCTGCCTTGAGCTGCATCCTGTGGTCGTGTCCGATGACCACGGCCCTGTGCGGATCGCAGAGAATAATCTGCGCCCCCATCTCGATCAGCTTGTCCACGAAGAAAAGTCTGCTCTCAAACATCTTCTGATGAATCAGAACACTGCCTTTGCACTGTGTGGCGACCACCAGCATCACGCTCAGCAGGTCCGGCGTGAGCCCAGGCCAAGGCGCATCTGCTATCGTCATGATCGACCCGTCCATAAACGAATCGATTTCGTAACTCTCCTGCGATGGAATGAAAATGTCGTCGCCGCGCTGCTCAAGATGGACTCCGAGCCTGCGGAAACTCTCCGGGATAATGCCCAGATTCTTCCAGGAAACGTCCTTGATGGTAATCGAACTCCTGGTCAATGCTGCCATACCTATGAAACTGCCCACCTCGATCATATCCGGAAGAATCCTGTGCGATGCTCCGTGAAGCGATTTCTTGCCATTGACAGTCAGGAGATTGGAGCCGATGCCTTCGATTTCAGCACCCATTGCGACCAGCATTTTGCTGAGCTGCTGGATATACGGTTCGCAGGCCGCATTGTAGATTACGGTCTTGCCTTCAGCCAGACAGGCCGCCATCAGGATATTGGCAGTGCCGGTCACGGAAGCCTCATCCAGAAGCATATAACTGCCGCTTAACCTCCCGGATGCAGGGGCGGTAAGGTAAAATGCCTTCCGTTTCTCGTCATATTTCTGCCCGGCTCTGAGATTCAGCATACCCTGTATATGAGTGTCCACGCGCCTGCGTCCTATCCTGTCGCCGCCCGGCTTCGGAAACCACGACCGCCCGAAACGCGCCAGCAGCGGACCGACCACCATCACCGACCCTCTGAGCGAAGCACATCTTTTTATAAAGTCTTCACTCTCAATATATTCAGTGTCAATGTTGTCCGCCTTGAAAGTCCAGCATCCCTTCTCTGCCCTCGTTGCCTTTACCCCCATTGCCTTCAGCAGGTCAATCAGGTTCTTCACGTCGAGTATTTCCGGGATATTGCTTATGGTTACCTCATCAGAAGTAAGAAGAGTAGCGCAGATAACCTCCAATGCCTCGTTCTTGGCACCCTGTGGAGTGATTTCTCCGCTCAGTTCATATCCGCCTTCTACTATGAATGTATTGTTTTCCATTTCTCAGTTCAGATTATTTCAACTTCCGGCTCCAGTGTGATGCCGAACCTCTCCTCTACAGAAGCTGTAATGTCGTTTTTCAGGTCAATGATTTCGCCCGGACTTGCGCTTCCTGTGGCATTGACAATCACCAGCGGCTGCTTTTCATAGACCCCGGCATTGCCCTGAGTGCGGCCCTTCCATCCGCATTGCTCGATCAGCCATGCAGCCGGAATCTTGACCCCGCCATCAGTAACATAATGAGGAACATCTGCATGGGCCTCCTGGATTTTCCGGAACACTTCCTCTTCCACGACAGGATTCTTAAAAAAACTGCCGGCACTTCCAATTTGCTCTACGTCAGGAAGTTTGCTCCTTCTGATGGAGATTACTGCATCCCGTACCACCTGTGGAGTCAGCGCATCGGAACTTTCCAGCGACTCGGCCGGAATGCCGGTGATTCCGCTCAATGCCGCCCGTATGTGCCCGTAATCAAGTCTCGGATTTTTTGTCCTGATCAATGCGAGTACCACATTGGTCACGATATATCTGCCTTTCATCTTTCCGGACTTGAATGCTGACGTCCTGTATCCGTAGCCGCATTCTTCAACTCCGAAATGGACGAATTCCTCCTCTACGGTGTCGTAGCAGTACACCTGGCGGATAATGTCAGAGATTTCCGCTCCGTATGCTCCGATATTCTGTACAGCTGCAGCTCCGGTTTCTCCCGGAATCAATGACAGATTTTCAGCGCCCCACAGTCCGTGTTCAGCAGCCGGTCCGCACCGGGGCGGGTGATGTTTTTGTTGTAGATCTCCACAAATTCAGCGTGGTAGTCCTGCATACGAACCTC
>OJAM01001084.1_pt1 | contig 10150 bp, 8 predicted proteins | sample 1589071 | NCBI WGS metagenome assembly OJAM01 (sample SAMN03283243) | human gut metagenome | biome: human-associated habitat; material: feces | host: Homo sapiens | place: Peru | collected 2012
GGGCTTTCTCGACCGGCTGTTTTACTCCGCCCCGCAGGGGACGTTCCGGCTCAAGCCCGCGGCGGTGGTCGTGAGCGCGCGGCGCGGCGGCACAACGGCGGCGTATGAGCAGCTTCTCAAATACCCCGGCATTTCCGAAATGCCCATCATCTCCTCGCGCTACTGGAATATGGTCCATGGCGCGACGCCCGACGACGTGCGGCAGGAGCATCATCTCTGCCGCATCGGCTTCGCCTATGAGAACATCCACTTTCCGTCGTCGCCGGAGGCCCTGGAGGTGGCCCGGCGGAGGCTGGTGTTTGAGGAGCTGTTTCTTCTGACCTGCGGCTTGCAGCTGCTGCGGCAGCGGCGGCGGGATGTGGCGGGACCCGCGTGCCATCCCATGGATATGGAGCCCTTTTACCGGCGGCTGCCCTTCGCCCTGACCGGGGCCCAGCGGCGGGCCATTGCCGACGCCGTGGAGGACATGGTGTCCGGCAAGCCCATGAACCGCCTGTGCCAGGGGGACGTGGGCAGCGGAAAAACCATGGTGGCGGCGGCGTGTATCTGGTTCGCCGTGGAAAACGGGTGGCAGACGGCACTGATGGCCCCCACGGAAATTCTGGCCCGGCAGCATTATCAGGGTCTGGCGCCGCTGCTGGCGCGGTTTTCCATCCGATGCGCCCTGCTGACCGGGTCCACCCGGGCCAGGGAACGGCGGGAGATCCTGGCAGGGCTGGCGGATGGGACCATTGATCTGTGCATCGGCACTCACGCCCTGCTGACGGAGGACGTGCAGTATCAGAAGCTGGGCCTGGTGGTAACGGACGAGCAGCACCGGTTCGGCGTGAACCAGCGGGCGGCCCTGTCCCAGAAGGCGGAGGACCCCCACCTGCTGGTGCTGTCGGCCACGCCTATCCCCCGGACCCTGGCCCTGGTGATCTATGGCGACCTGGACGTGTCGGTGATCGACGAGCTGCCGCCGGGGCGGCAGAAGGTGGACACCTTCGCCCTGGGAGAGAGCTACCGGCCCCGGGTCCAGGCGTTTATCCGGAAGCTGGCGGCGGCGGGACAGCAGATCTTCGTGGTGTGCCCCCTGGTGGGGGAGCCGGACCAGATCCCCGACGAGCGCAAGGCCGTGACGGCCTACGCCAGGCAATTGCAGGAGCAGGTGTTTCCGGACCTGCGGGTGGCGGTGCTGCACGGGAAGATGAAGCCCAAGGAGAAGGAAAAAGTCATGGCAGCCTTTGCCGCCGGGGAAAGCGATATCCTGGTATCCACCACCGTGGTGGAGGTGGGCGTGGACGTGCCCAACGCCACGTGTATGGTGGTGGAGAATGCAGACCGGTTCGGCCTGTCCCAGCTGCACCAGCTGCGGGGCCGGGTGGGCCGGGGCAAGGAAAAAAGCTACTGCATCCTGCTGTCGGACAGCCGGAACGAGGAAACCCGGGCCCGGCTGAAGGTAATGGCCCAGACCAACGACGGCTTCGTCATCTCCCAGGAGGACCTGCGGCTGCGGGGGCCCGGTGACTTCTTCGGCCAGCGGCAGCACGGCCTGCCGGCCATGAAGATCGCGGACCTGAGCTGCGACATGCGGCTTCTGGACGAGGCCCAGACGGCGGCCCGGCAGCTGATGGCCCAGGATCCGGAGCTGACGGAGCCGACCCATCAGGCTCTGCGGGACCGCATCCGCCAGCTGTTCGACACCAACGCGGATATGCTGAACTGAGGAACATACTTTGGAGCAAGCGTTCACGCCCCATGTGGTGGAGCTGGTGACGGGAGACAACGGCGGCCCTGGCTCCGCTGGCCGGGCTGCCCATGTATGAGGAGCTGAAGGCTCTGACAGAGGAAATATTTCCCGCGCAGCAGATGTGACCTGAAAAAAACGCCGCCCGGCAGAGCCGGACGGGGGCAGCTGTGAATGAATCCATTGCTTTTCATGACGGCAAAAAACAACGGGTATCCGGCTTTCACCGGATACCCGTTGTTGAGACTGCCAATCCTGCCTGACAGATGCCCAAGCGGTGGCAGCGGGATTTTTTCGGGTTTATTCACCCCGGTCTGCGCGAATCAGCAGCCGCAGAGCCTCCACACCCACCTCCACGGCGGAGGTGGTGTCCTCACTCATATCCTGGTCCAGTCCGGCGGCCTCCCGCTCCTGGTTCCAGATCACGTGGAAGCAGCTGCCGCAGCGGCAGCCCAGGGCATCGGCCACCACAAACAGGGCGGCGCTTTCCATTTCGCTGGCCTTCACATGCAGGCGCTTCCAGGCCTCCCATTTGTTCAGCAGCTCATAGGAAACCGGCATTTCCGAAGGATCGTGCTGTCCATAGAAGGAATCCTTGCACTGCACAACACCCGTGTGAACACAGGCACCTTCTTCCCCGGCTGCGGCAACAAGCGCATTTGTCACGGTAAGATCCGCAACGGCAGGAAATTCAAGCGGTGCGTATTCCTTGCTCGTTCCATCCATCCGAACCGCCGCTGTGGCAATGACAACATCTCCGCTCTTTACCTCCGGCTGAATGCCTCCGCAGGTTCCGATTCTCACAAAGGTGTCCGCCCCCGCCTTTACCAGCTCTTCCATTGCAATGGCAGCAGAAGGCCCGCCGATTCCTGTGGAGGTCACCGACACCTTCTCTCCGAGAAGGATTCCGGTGTAGGTCACATATTCCCGGGAATCCGCAATCAGGACAGGATTCTCCAGATACTTCGCAATCTTGGCACAGCGCTTCGGATCGCCGGGCATAATCACATAGCGTCCGATGTCTTCGGGTCCGACCTGTGTATGATACTGCTTCTCCGTTTCAGAATAATGCATTTTCCCCTGCCCTCTCTTCCATAACAGAAATGTATGCCGGACGCATGATCTTTCCGGCTTCTACGATTTCCTCCAGACGGTGCGCACTCCAGCCGGCGATTCGCGCGATGGCAAAGAGCGGCGTATACAGCTCCTTCGGAATCCCGAGCATGTTGTAAACAAAGCCGCTGTAGAAGTCGACGTTCGGACTGACGCCCTTATAAATATGACGCTTCTGTGCAATCACCTGCGGCGCAAGCTTCTCGATCTGATTGTAAAGGGCGAGTTCCTTCTCTGCCCCCTTTTCCACGGCGAGCTTCGTCACAAAGTCCTTGAAGATCCGCTCTCTGGGATCCGAAATGGAGTAAACGGCGTGGCCCATACCATAAATCAGGCCCTTCTTATCAAAGGCCTGCTTGTCCACAAGCTTCTCCAGATATGCACGAACCTCATCGTCATCCGTCCAGTCCCGAACACTTGCCTTAATTTCATCCATCATGTCCATGACCTTCAGATTCGCGCCGCCGTGCCGCGGTCCCTTCAGAGAGGACATTGCCGCCGCAATGGTCGCGTAGGTATCGGAGCCGGAGCTCGTTACCACTCTTGTTGTAAATGTGGAGTTATTACCGCCGCCATGCTCCATATGCAGCATCAGTGCAGCATCCAGAACCTTGGCCTCGGTGGTCGTAAATTTCTGATTGGGCCGAAGCATCAGAAGAATGTTCTCTACTGTGGACAGCTTCGGGTCCGGCCGATGAATGTACATGCTCTCCAGCTTCTTGTCATAGTTGTAGGCATGATATGCGTAGATTGCCAGCATCGGAAACACGGCAATCAGCATCATCGACTGACGGATGACATTGTCCACGGAAATGTCCTGTGCATCAATGTCGTAAGAAGCGAGTGTCAGAATGCTCCGTGTCATGGAATTCATGATGTCCTTGGTCGGCGCCTTCATAATGACATCGCGGGTGAAATTGGTCGGCAGGTTTCTGGAAAGCACCAGATTCTCAATAAAATCCATCTCCTGCTGCTCATCCGGAAGATTGCCGAAGAGCAGAAGATACGTCAGATTTTCATAGCCAAATCCATGCTTCGTATATCGCGACACCAGGTCCTGAATCGGATAGCCGCGATACCAGAGCTCTCCGTCACAGGGAATTCTCTGTCCGTCCACGTTCTTCATGGAAATTACTTCCGAGATACTCGTAAGACCTGTCACAACGCCCTTTCCGTTCAGGTCACGAAGTCCTCTGTTCACATGGTTCACCGCAAAGAGCTCATCCGGTATGGTGTCACTTGCTACTACAAGCGGTTCCTGCTGCTGCGCGTATAACTTTAATTTCTCGATTTTTCTCATCCTGGTCACCGTTTGTCCTGTCTATGAAATTCTCTGTCCGCTGCGGTTCCGGCCTCGGTGCACTGCTGCATCCCCGCCGGAATCGGATCATCAATACTGCTTCAGATGGATCGCAAAGCCTCCGATCTCCTTGTCCAGATAAATAAACTTCAGAGTCCCGTCCTCATTGTATACGGCGGTTTCCGGCTTCACGCCCATGCCGGTGGACTTGAAATATTCGGCTGCCTTGTCCACATCGTGCGCTCCGATGGCGATGTGACCGTTTCTGCCGGGGCCTCCGAACTTCATGATTTCAATAAGAGGAGATGCGAAAATGGAATTCGGATTCTCATCCGGGATAAATCCCATCCATGTGCGGAACTGCTCAGCCATTTTCTTTCCATCTTCTTCCCCGTCAGCGTTGATGCCGATGTGAAGGACACACAGTCCCAGTTCTTCTACGGAATTTGTAATTGCCATGATCATTTACCTCCTGTCATTCTTCTGTGAGTTCAAAACCTTCTGCAGCTCTTTTTTCCAGTTTCTTCAAAATGAAAAAATAACAAATAATGCTTTATTTTACCACGGTTTATTCAGTAAACGGATGTGAATTCCACGCGGTGATACTTGTTCATGTGCAGCTCTGCGTCCGCCAGTCCTGCAAGGAGCCGTTTGTCATGTGTCCCGATGATGATTGTCCGGTTCTCTTTTCGAATCCCCTTCAGAAAATCCGTCACCCACTCCTGGGCATCCTCGTCCAGTCCGCTGATCGGTTCATCAATGACAAGAACCTCCGGTTCCATCGCAAAAACCGCCGCAAGTGCCGTCCTTTTCTTCTCTCCGCCGCTGATGCTCCACGGCGCCCGTTTCCGAAGCTTCGCAAGTCCGAAACGCTCCAGAAATTCTTCGGTCCGCTTCCGGATTTCCTCCTCCGGAAGATGGAGCTGACGAAGCCCGAAGGCAATCTCTTCCTCCACGCTCGACGTAAACAGCTGAATCTCGCTGTTCTGAAAAACAAATCCGACCTTTCTGTGGAAATTCATGGCAAAGCGCCTGTCCTTCAGCTTCGCTGCCGTGATTTCTTCCCCGTCCAGAAGGTAATGCCCCTCTGACGGCGTTTCCAGTCCAAGAAGGATCCGGAACAGTGTGGACTTTCCGCAGCCATTCGGTCCGGTGATGCAGGTGCACTTCCCTTTCCCGAAAACAGCACTGACTCCGTCAAGCGCCTTCTCGTCGCTGCCTGCATATTGAAAGGATATATTCTGTAATTCAATCATGATGCTCTCATCCACATCTCGGTTACTGCAAACCATAAAATTTCTGCGGCAAGGATCAGAAGAAATGCCCATCTGCCCATCCGGGCCGCGCTTCCTGTGAATTTCCCGGATTGCTCCCTTCGCTCAGAAAACAGATTTCCGTCTCCGGACTCCTCACAGGTTCCGTCGAAGCACCGGCAAAGCATTGCTTCCCCTGTTCCCTGCGACATCTCCTGTGCCTTCAGAAACGTATTGCCGAGAATTCCTCCCGTTCCTGCATTCTTCCAGTTCTGATCTCCGACTCTGCGAAGAGTAACTGCCTCCAGAACCGAATTGGAAAAGCTTCCGAGAAGATACAGGAACCGCACCGTCATATCCAGTGTCAGAACAAAAACCCCCGGCATATGAAAGCGTCTCATCGCCGCCGTCATTTTCTTCCAGGAGACGTCCTCATTCAGCATCGTCAGAACCAGCACCGATTCAAAAACCTTCATGGTCACAATTCCAAAGGAGCCTGGGCTTCCGAAAAAGACTGCGGGCAGCATGAACACGGCTGCGGCAGCCGTTGCCAGAAGCACATTTCCAAGCACATGCGCGATGGTCTCCGGTTTTCTCACGGAAAGCCGGAGAAGCTCCGCCGCAATGACAGAGACAGGAAACACGGCATTCCCCGACAGAGCACATAGCAGCACCGTCGAAAGCGCCAGAACAAGACAGCCTGCCGCGTCATATTCTCTTTCCTTCTGCTCCCGCTCCGACTTAAGCAGCCTTGCAAGGAGCTTCATCATTTCCAGATTCATGAATGCTTCGACTTCTTTCCGGCAAATCCGGCAATCAGCCGAAAGGCCATCATCAGAACAGCAACACCGATTACTGCCGAAAGAAGGTAACCGACAACCGCCGGCGCATTTCCAAGAGAATAATCCGGAAGAAGTACTTCAAACGAAAATCCGTTCAGCATTCCGGACGGTGTATAGCCCGCTCCGGTAGCTGCAATCTCATCCGCGCCCCATTCTCCCCAGGCGGTTCCTTCCGCAAGAAGTCCAAGCGGCGTTCCGATCATAAGTGCGCCAAGGAGCACCGGAATTCCCCAGCTCTTTTTTGCCTTTTCTTCCCTGCCAGCTTCCGAAGCTTTCTCCTTGTTTCCCGATCCTCCCATCAGAATTTCATCTCCGCACAAGGCAGCAGGAGCCGTCTTCTGAAGGAACAGATAGATGGCTGCTGTATAAACCGCTTCTGCCAGTCCGAAAATCGTCAGGTGTCCGATCATCATCGCGGGAATTGCTACCGAGAGCGGATACGGGCAGTACTTCGCATTCCCTGCCGCATCGCGGAAGAGCATCGGCTGAATGCCAAATTCAATGGCAGCCGCCAGTGCTGCCGCATTAATGCCTGCAAAACCGCCGATGACCGCTCCCGCAAGCTCTCTTCCTGCAGATTTCGTTTCCGCCGTCTGCGCAGCACCTGGATTTTTTGCTTTTCTCTTCCCGGAAATCAGAAGGTACACCGCATAGCCGACAAATGGCATTACAAAGGCCATGTTAAAGCAGTTTGCCCCAAAGGCAAGAATTCCCCCGTCGCCGAACAAAAGCGCCTGCAGAAGAAGCGCGACCGAAATGGAAATACAGGCGCCGTACGGCCCCACAAGAAGCGCCGTCAGTGTTCCTCCGACCGCATGACCCGTGGTACCTCCGGGAAGCGGAATGTTGAACATCATTCCAAGAAATGAAAAGGCTGCCGCAACGCCAAGAAGCGGGAGCTTTCCGGCCAGAAGCTCTGCCTTAATCTTCTTTATGGAAATGGTCCATGCCGGAATCATCACCGCCGTCATAACAGCGCAGGTCTGCGGGCTTAAATAATTGTCAGGTATATGCACTTGAATTTCCCTCCGTGTTTCTTAAATAAAAGTCGATTTTCTAATTGTAACATGAGATCGTCATTTCTTTGCGCCGGATCCCAAGCGAATCCACACAGATGTTTTCCCTTCCGTTCGAATGATAAAAACCGTATCATTTACCGTTCACAGAGCTGATATACTGTAATCAGTCTTACAGGACTATTTTTATGTAATGGTAAAAGGCTGTTCTGCAACGGCTTGTCATAGGAAGTGAAAGGAGCTGCTGATGTGTTCTGTGTCAATGAATCTTGAAGAAGCCCTGCAGGGGCTCAAGCGCCTCGCTGCAAAGGACAAAAACATCCGAAATGCACTTCTTGCCACAAGGACAGCCAAAAAGCCCGCTGCTGAATTCTGCAAGCTGAGCGCGCAGTATGGCTTTCCGGTCTATGAAATGGATCTTGTCATGGCAGGCGAAGAGTATTATGCCGCCATGCGCCGCAGCACCAACGGCGGCGGCGAGAATTCTCCGCTTCTTTCCGGAGAGGATGATTACTATGAGCTCTTCCTCTCCGAACTGGAAGCACTTGCGTAAATTCCACCCGGTACGATCCCATCCATCGAGGTAAGCCTGCCCCGATTTCAGGACAGGCTTACCGATTGGAATAATCTCTCTCTCCGAAGATGCCGGTTCCGACGCGGATCATCGTTGCCCCTTCTTCGACGGCAACGACATAATCACCCGTCATTCCCATGGACAGCGTGTCCGCCTGCACGCCTTCGAAGCCTGCATGCTGAAGCTCTTCATACAGCGCATGCAGCTCCCGGAAATAAATACGGTTTGTTTCCGCATTCTCCGTATAAGGTGCCGAGGTCATGAGGCCGCGGACACGGACATGCGGAAGAAGACCGATCTTTTCCGCCGCGTCCAAAACTTCTTCTGCAGAAAATCCCCATTTGCTCTCTTCCTTTGCGACATTCACTTCCAGAAGAACATCTATGACAAGATCATGCTTCGCAGCTTCCTTCTCGATCTGCTGTGCCAGCTCCAATGAATCCACCGAATGAATCATTTTCACTTTATCTGCTATGTATTTCACCTTATTGCGCTGCAGATGACCGATCATATGCCATTCACAGGCATCTCCCAGCTCTTCATATTTCTCACGTATTTCCTGTACATAGTTCTCTCCGAACAGCTTCTGGCCCGCCGTCATCGCCGCCTGAATGTCCTGCACAGATTTCAGCTTGCTGACCGCACATATTGTCACCTCAGAAGGGTTCCGGTGTACCCTTTCGCAGGCCTTTGCCACATTCTCCTGCACGTTTTTCAAATTCTGTGCAATCTCATCCGGTGTCAGTTCAAATTGATCCATCTTAGCCCCTGTTCCTTTGTTCTCCCTGCTGTATGCTCTCTTTCAAATGGTCGCTGCGCCAGGATCCGAATCATGCTTCCTTCTTAATATTAGGAATCCTGCGAAGCTGTGTATCCAACTTCTCCTCTGCATCTGCCGGAGCTCCTGCAAACTTCAGAAGATCGGAAAGCTTCACCTCCGAGATCAGGTCCAGCATTTCCTGCTGCGTCGTATCATCGGCTGCCTTGATATTCTGCATGCTGTTAAGAAGCGGCTGCAGGATTTCCTTACTTTCTGCATTCTGCAGAAGGTAACTGACCGTACACTCCGCTGACAGATATTCCTCATAGTTTCCGTTGAGATGTGCCTTAATCTTCGGGTCTGTAAATCCACCCTTGCCGTCGTAGGTTCCGAACACCTCCTCCAGCCATCCGAGGCTGTCCTCCACCCAGTTCTGCGCGCGGCAGGTAATTCCGGTATTCGGATTCTGCACGCTGATATCTGCCGTCGAGAAGCCATGCCCGCCTCCGGAATAGATGTGGCTTTCATAGGCAATTCCCTTTTCGGTCAGTGCCTCTATGAAACGAACGGAGTTCATGACAGGAACCACATTGTCATCTCTGGCCGCAAAGACAAAGCAGGGACAGGTCTTATCATCCACCATACCGCAGCAATCCGGCGCCGTGGGATTGCACGCCTTTACTTCATTTCCGGTCACGGCATAGCCAAGGAGCGCCGCATTCGGCCGCTGCATTCCCATGGTTGCCGCCGCAGCCGCAAGATGTCCACCTGCAGAAAAACCAAGGACAGCTATCTTATCCGGATATACATTCCACTCTTCCGCCTTGTTCCGGATGATTCCCATCGCCTGGTCGTAATCCATAAGAGGCGCGGGCCATGCACAATTCTCCGCCACGCTGTAACGAAGAATGAACACCTGATATCCGGCCTTCAGATAGGCAAAAGCTACCGGATCCGCCTCCCGGTCCGAGCAGTACTGATAGGCTCCTCCCGGAAGAATCAGCATGGCAGGCCTCTTTTCCACATATTCAAACTTGCCGCCGACCGGCTGTAAATAACAGGTCAGAGTGACATTTCTTTTCTCATCCAATACAATTGTCTGCTGCGTCATTGCTGTCTCCTTTTTCTGTAAATTTTACTTTTGTCAAATAAAAAATCATAATTCCGGCATTCACATATTTTTTTCTGATCCGCTTCTAAATGTCCTCAACAGATGGCAACTGCTTTTCAAGGTCATCCGGTAAGCTGCTGGTTACTTTATACTCGCTCACACCAATTGGCTTCGAAATGTCTTTGAGAGAATACTCTGCCACGAGATTGTTCTTGCTCTTACAAAGAAGCAAAGCCTGTTCTGCCAACTCACTCTGCGGAGATGGCAGGCGATGTTCAAAATTTGAAACCTTATTTGCCAGGACCTGCCGCTGATATAACCCGCTTTCTATCTGATGTACAAGAACATTGCGCGACCAACCGTTTTCTGCTGTTTTTTCAATATACCATCTGCGTTCATCCAGATCCGCATCCTTATCTTGCTCTTTTGTGCTGTAGGGATTATTTCTTCCG
>OJAM01001087.1_pt1 | contig 10134 bp, 10 predicted proteins | sample 1589071 | NCBI WGS metagenome assembly OJAM01 (sample SAMN03283243) | human gut metagenome | biome: human-associated habitat; material: feces | host: Homo sapiens | place: Peru | collected 2012
CAATGACGCAAAGCGCACAGTCGCACCGCCAAATGCGAAGCATTCCACGTTGCTCCAAGGCTGTTTTTTATGTTTTTTTTTATTCTATTGACGATTCGGCAACAAAGCATAATCTATACCCAGGACTTTTCCACTGAGCCCATAAAAGCCCAACGCTGTAGCGTGTGGCTTTTGCCCTTTATTCCCTTGGCTCTTGGAGGAGGTGGTAGTTGGCGTCGCGGGCAAAGGCGATGGTGATGCCGGCTCGGTGTTTGAGCCATGCGGTGTGGTAGTAGCTGGCATCGTCGCCGTAGAATCGCTTGAGCGCAAACCATGCCAGCAGTTGCGTCACGTCGTTGCCGAGGATGTCGGGCAGCGAGTCGGGGTAGGGGTTGAAAAATCGAAATTCAAGCGTCACATTCTTGCGCTCCGTGTTGGGGTTGAAGTTGGCGAAATGGATATAGGCTTGGAAGCGCGACCGCATATCGTCGAATCCCTCCTTCACACGCAGCATACAGGCGCGTTCCACGTCGGGTGTGAGCCGTTTGGCTTCGGGGTGTACGATGCAGTACCATGCGCTCTCGGCATAGATGAAGTTGAGAATTTGCTCCTTGTCAATATTGATGGTGAGCGAGTGTTTTGTGTTGATTGTGTTTGTCATGATGGTAAAAGATTTGGTGTGTTAAGATTGGTGTTTGCCTACTATGGATTGCAGTGCCTGGCGGTGCATTTTTCGGCTTCGGGCTATGCCACGCTGCGCCTGTCGGGGCGTGACGAAGAAGCGGCTGGCGCGCGAATGGAGTAGCACGAAGTCGAGTGCCTTGGCGATGCTTATGTCGGGGTTCAGCGTGGTGAGCGATTTCACTTTCTTGCAAATCTCGCTCCACATCATCTGGCGCAGGTGGCTGTTGAATGCTATGCGGTCGCCCGTGAGCATTTGGCACACCACGCGGTAGGCACGGCTGTAGCTCAGATTGTAATGTGGCTGTCCGTTTTCAATGGTCCAGTGCAAGGCACGGTTGTGCGGGTCGGGCACGCGGTTTTCAATCATGAAATTGAATGCATCGTTGTAGATACTCAAAAATTCCTTGTCTCTCGCAAGGCAATTTTCCTTTTTTGCGTTGATGTCAATCATTGTGTGTTGATTTAAAGTGTGTGTTATCTGTTCTCTTTTTTGAGATGGCATCGCCGCAGTCTTCATTCCGTGTGCGATTGGGCGTTTACCATTTCGCACACAAAGGTAATACAAATTATGGGTAATTTGCAAATAAAAGTGGTAAAAATACCGCAAATTAATGGTAAAATTTTAATTCCAGAGTTCGTTGAGGGCTTCTTTGCCTTTTTCTTTAGCATGCTCCACGGCTTCGTCAACCAGTTCGTTGCCCTTTTCAATGGCTTTGTTTTTGATTGAGTCGAGGGCGTTGTCGATGTCGCTTTGGTCGATGTCTAATTCCTCAACCTTCTTCTTGCCATATTCTATGGTGCTGTCGATGGTTTCCTGTACGGCTTCGGTGGCGTGTTGCACCATTTTTTTGCGCTCTTTTTCGATGGTTGCCGTCACTGCCGCAGCCAACTGCTCTTTGCTGAGGGTGAACACATGTCCAAACATGCCGATGCCCACCGTGAAGGTGTGTTCGCCAATTGATACTTTCGCCTTGTTGAAAATCAGGCAGTCCTCCACATACAAGGTCTGCTCAAGCATGGCTCTCACCGCTTTTGATGTGGCGAATTTCACTGTGCCAGATACCGATTCCGACATTCCAAGCGGCGTGTTGCCCATTTGGTCGAGCACATATTCCGTGGTGACGCGTGTGATGGAGTCGATGTAGTCGGCTTTCGAGGGCTTGGTGAGCACCATGATGCACAATATCAGCATCACCACCAAAAGCGAGATGATGCCAATGATGCCAGCCTTCGACTTCTTCGCCTTGCCCTCGTCGGGCAATGGGGCGTAGGCGTAGCGCTGTGGTTGTGGCTGTGGTTGTGGCTGTGGGGCGTAGGTTTCGGCTGGAGGCTCTGGAGCGGAGTCGATGCCGGTTTCTTCTACGGCATCATCTTCATCTACCTCGGCGGTAGGCGGAATGTCGGGTATGTAGGCTCCTGCCAGTTCGGGAATGGCGCGCGCTTCTTTCCAGTCGGGCATACCCTTAAACCACACCAGCGTGTCGGCGCTGATGCCCTGCCGTTTCACTTCCTCAAGTGTGAACGGCCCCAGTCGCATATCGTCTTTAACAATGTAGATTTTCATGCCGTAAAATGTTAGAAATAAGTTTTATCGTATTACCACACGCCTGATGTGGGCGCATGTGTGGGATTATTCCACCTTCTTCATCGTTTTGCTGCCCAGATTGTATTGCACTTTGCCTGAGCTGGTGCGAATGTTCACGATGCCGGCACCCGAATCCTCAAAGCCGATGTCGATGGCTGAGCCGCCGCCGAAGTGCACCTCAAATGTGCTGTTGGTGGACTTGCTGAAGGCAAACACCTTGCCGTTTTTCAACATAAACACGGTGTAGCCGCCGCCCTTGATTTTCTTTGAGAAGTCTTCGGCACGGAACAGCGGCGTGTTTTTGTCCACTTGCTGCGCTTCCACTTTCACCTCTTCGCCGCTCTCGAATCTCTGCTCGTCGGCAGCCTGTTGAGCCGCCAGTTCAGCCTCTTGTTCTGCCTTTTCGGCTTCCAGACGCTCTTGCTCAGCCTTTTCGCGAGCCAATTCCTCCTCGGTGGGAACATGGAGCATACCTATGCTGCGTGCGCGCTTGATAAGTTCGTTGTCGAGAATGCCAGTGCCCACAGGCACGGTGTTGCATTTCAGAATCATCTGGCCGTCCATGTCGCGCATGAGAGTGCCGTAGAAGTCCACTTGGCGGATTTCCTTCTGACCGTCGATGTCGAAATACACGGTGGTGATTTTGCCCGATTCCTCATTTGAAGGCACGCAAGCGTAGGCGAAAAACATGTATCGCTTGCCCTGAATATCCACCACGGCAGGAATTTCCTCGGCGCGGAGCGACTTCGGGTCGAAAATCAGGTTGTAGCCATCCACGTATTTCTGATTGTTGAGTTTGATGTCCCACTCTTGACCGTTCAGGGTGAGAGTGAAAATCTTATAGAAAGAGTGCGACGCATCGGAGAGGTAGGTCACGCCGATGAGTTTGTCCACCTCGCCAGTGGTGACATTTTTCACCGGGCAAGCGTAGGCTATCTTGTCGCCATCGTTTTTCAGATTGTTTTTAATCAATGCGTTGTTAAACACATCGTTGTAGCGACCGGCGTCGATGTCGGTCACTTCCACATCAGCGGCAGTGGGTTCGTCTTGATGCCCGGTGAAGAAGAGCGTGCGCACCACCACAAGTCCGATAAATGCAGCGATAGCTGCACACACAAAATATTTGAGCACGCCTTTGCTTTTCTTTCCTTGTTGCTGTGTGGCTGCTGCCTGTGCTGTGCCGGGTGTGATGGCTGTGCGGCAAGCCGGACAGAAAGCACTATCGGCTGGGATTGTGCTTTTACAGTTGGGGCACACAATTTCGGCTGTTAGTACGCAACCGCAGTGATTACAAAATTTCGACCCTTGAGGCACGGGGTTTCCACAGTTTGGGCATCTTTTTTCTGCCATAATATGCTGATGTTTAGGAGGGTGTGTCAAATTTGCGATTCCATCATAATCGAAGGTGGTGCCTTCTGAGCGTTTCGATGCAATCATCAATGAATCAACGCATTGGAAACATGCCAAAGGCATGTCCCTACGCAATAGCGTTGTCGTTTTTGGGATATTCGACACATCCCCATGTATTCTATTGTATATATACCAATTGCAAAGATAACAAAATTTCAGAATTTTATTTTAATCTTACTTGAAAATTAATTTTGAACGACAATGTGCCATCTTCTTCTTTAATGATTGAGGCGTAGTTGTGGCGTGAAGTGCTTGAACGCTCTAAATACGCATTAGAGAATAGGTAGTCCTCAAATCGGTTTCTGTCGTAGAAGTGATAGCAAAGAATATCTCCATCACCTTTCACCACCAAATATCCGCCATTTGCATCAAGTTTGCCATCCCAAGCCGTGGCAGGCATCATCCCCAATGCCGCAGAGGTTAAAAGGTGCTTCACTTTATAGGCGTAGAAAGGCGAAGGCTGTCGTGTGTCATACCCCAGAGGATTGATTTCGGTAATCCGATTCACCAATTCTTTTAAAGTGGAGACTCCGCTATTTAATTGCTCTAAAAGCAGACTCGCAATCACAGAAGGCAAGCCGTCATCAAGCATGATGAGGTTGTTGTAGAATGTGGGATTGTCCACTCTGTCAAACACCAGTTTTCCCCCTTTCGCCTTAATGGCGTTCACACGGTCAATGACTTTGTTTCGCTTTGGGTTGAGGGAATTGATACCGTTAATTTCCTCGTCAGAAAACTGGGCACCCTCTATTTTGAAATTAAAGTTGGTGGATTTGCTGGCGTTCAACAACGTAGAATCACCTCCAAGTTGTAATATGAATTTTGGGGTGTCGGTGGTCAAAAATGGGACTGAAAATAAATCTGAGAACAGTGGATGTTTAGTTGATGTCCCCGAAACGGTATCTTCATCAACTTTGAAACCTTTATTATGTAAGTAACGAGAAACTATTGCCATTTGATCTTCAAAAGACATAAAGATGCCATCTTCGTTTAAAGAGTGTGGGCAATACAGTTGTATAACTATCTTTTTTCCTCCACACATTTCGGTGATGGCTATTTTTTTTGAAGTTTCTTTAGTCATATAGTTCAATATTCTATTTAGGCATTTACCTCTGCCCACGGAGGGTTGTTTTTTAGTATTATCAGATTTACAAAGTTACTTATTTTAATTCAAATGAAAAATAGGGCAGAAAGGTTTATTTGGGAATGATATACATGTTGTCCTGAAGAAGATGCGATGAAATTCCGTTAGGAATTTGATGTGTGTAGGCAGGTATGCAGAAAAGATGTAATGGAGCGAAGCGAAATGGAATCTTTTCGAAATGCCTGTAATAAGAAGTGTCAATATTATGCATTCCAGCGGAATGCGACAACACCAAAACCTTTAGAAGATAGCGAAATCGCATCCCGCTGGGATGCTTGTTGTTATGCGACATTTGCAGGCATTTCGCTTCGGTTATGCTCCATTTCGCTTCGCTCATTTCGCATAACCTTTGCTGCATACCTGCCTACACACATCAAATCCCTATGGGATTTTCCATTGTTATAACCAACATATCCCAAAGGAAGGGTAAGGTTTATTTTTTTGCTTGGTTGATGGTGTAGATGCCGGCGGCGGCGAGTATGGCGGCGAAGGCGTATTTCCAGTAGAATGGCTCGCCGAGGCAAATACAACTGCTCACAGCACCAATCACAGGAATGAGCGAATTGAAAATTGCCACTTTGCCCACAGGGTTGCAACTGAGCAGTTTGTTATACAGACCGAAAGCCACGGTGGAGATGGCGATGAGCAATAGCAGTATCACGATGCCCCATGCCGTAACCATCGGCACTGTGCCACCGATAGCCAGCCCCGGAATGGCAAGCAGAATGCCGCCCACGAGCAGACTGTAGCCCGTGCCCACAAACACGTCGATGTGTCGGCCCATCTTTCTGGTCATCAGCCCGGCTGCCGCAGAGCAAAGGGCGTTGCCGATAATCATGCCGTCGCCCAGCCAAGTGAAGCCGCCGCTGTCGGCATCGCCAATGTTCAGCGCCAGTATGCCCACAAATCCGAGCCAACAGCCCACCACCTTGCTGGCGTTGAGGCGGTCGGTGGAGGGGTATGCCACACACGCCAAAATCACCAGGGTGAACACGCTTAGCGAGTTGAGAATCGCGGCACGCGAACCTGCGCTGTGCGAGAGGCCGATGTAGAAGCACGCATAGTGGATTGAGGTGTTGAGCAGGGCGAAAATAAGGATAAACGCCCAGCCACGCACGCCGGTGCTCATCACGAAACTCCGATGCGCGCCCTTCGCCATCGCCAAGATAATCAGTCCAGAAATGGCAAATCGCACGCCGGCAAACAGCATTTTGCTGCCAGTCTGGTCGGGAGTGATGCCAAATTCGGCGAATCCGAGTTTGATGAGCGGATAAGCCCAACCCCATGCGAAGGCGGCAGTGAATGCGAAAATCGCCACCCACGCAGGGCGTTGCCAAATGCTTTTTTCGGTATGTAAGCCAAGTTTGCCCATATAGGTCTAAATTATTTGCTGGTGTCGAGGAATGCGAAGCCCACGGCGGCAATCAGCAGCAAAAATGCCACGAAGTGGTTCCAGTGCAGTTGTTCGCCCTTGAAGAAAATGGTCACGAAAATGGTGAATACCGTGAGGGTGACCACCTCTTGAATGATTTTCAGTTGCATCAGCGAGAATGGACCGCCGTTTTCGGAGAAACCGATGCGGTTGGCTGGCACCATAAAGCAGTATTCCAGCAGGGCGATGCCCCACGAAAACAAAATCACCACCGCCAGAGGCCAATGGGTGGAAATGCCCGCGTTTTGCAGTTTCAGATGTCCATACCAGGCGAAAGTCATAAAAGTGTTTGAAATCACCAGTAGTCCTACGGTGACCAGTGCAGATGTGAGTCCTAACATTTTTTTGTCGGATTATAGATTGTAAATTTCGTTGCAAAATTACAACAAATTATCCAACAAGCGAGGCTCTGCCGATTAGAAGTCGTAATTTTTTGGTTTTGCTATGGTTATACATGTACACAAATTTGGTTTTTTCTTGGATTGTTCTTAACTTTGTTATATCAAATAATTCAGTAATATAATTAAAACGTAAGCTTATGAAAAAAATTATTACTCTTATGTTCGCTGCGGCTTTAGCTGCTGGCGCCTATGCCGACGAGTTCGTTTCTCCAGGCAATGGTACGGTTTACACCCTCGAAGACCTCTCCAAGATTGAGGCTTGCGGTGTTCATAAGGTTGACGGCGCTTGGGTGCTCGACTCCACATTCACCATCTCCGACGGCGACGTGCTTCGTTTGCAAAACAACGAAGTGGTGAAGTTTACCAACAAACTTCAAGTGAGAGTAAACGGTACACTCGACTGTGCTCCTGCCGACACCGTGCTCATCACGCGCGACAGTGAGGAATCCACTCCAAAGGGATTCCGTATGTTTAGCGACAATGCCAAGGCTATCCTCAAAAATGCTCGCTTTGAGTATGTGGGCTTCACTTTCGGCGGTGACAAGGCTCAGTTGACAGCAGAAAACTGCACTTTCTATAAATACAATGGTTCACTTTCTTCTGGCGGTGCCCTCAACTTCACTGCATCTTGCACTGGCAACGTGGTGAATCGTTGCACCTTCCTCGAAAGTGCTTCAGCAGCAATCAGCAACGGTGCCAACACCCCAATCGGCATCAAAATCACCAACTGCTACTTCGGTGCCAACAACTACAAGAACTCTAACCGTCCACAAATCAACCTCACCACCTACGGAACAGAAGATGTGGAAATCTCTGGCAACACCATTATCGGTGGACACTACACCAAGGTGGGTGGTATTGCTGTGAGCAATATGCTTGGCATGGCTTTCTCTAACAAGGTGGTGATCAAGAACAACGTGGTGAAGGAAAACCGCTACGGTATCAACGTTACCGGTCCTGTGAACGCCTACATCATCGACAACGACATCGTTGACAACACTTACGAAACCAACGCCAACAATGGTGGTAGCGGTATCAGCATCTACGATTCTGCTGGCAAGGGCGCAGCCTACATCAAGGGCAACCTTATTCAAAACAACCTCTGGGGCGTGACCATCATAGGTTCTCCAGAAGTGAACGCTGGTAAGGTGGAAGACAAGAACGCTGCCGACTACAACCCAGGCGAAAACGTGTTTAAGAACAATGGCAACAACAACGTGCTCTACGACCTCTTCAACAATGGTCCTAAGACCGTGTATGCTCAAGGCAACCTCTGGAATGTGGAAGCACAAGACAGCGTAAGCATCGAGAAGGTGGTTTGGCACAGAGTTGACAACGAAACCCTCGGCTTGGTAATCTTCATGCCAGCAGGCAAAACCGAACAAACTTCAGTTACTGAAGTGAAGACCGCTGCTCCTGTGGAATCGGTTCGCTACTTCGACGCTATGGGTCGCGAAAGCGCAGTGCCATTCGAAGGCATCAACATCGTGGTAGCCCGCCACACCGACGGCACCATCACCACCACCAAGCAGCTCCGCTAACCCCTTGCAATTGTTATACGCATAATCCCCAACACTGGGCAGAACACCCCCGTTCTGCCCAGTGCTTTTTTTTGTATGTGATTTGTTGTCAGACAAGTCGGGGTTCAGTGGATAAATAAAGCAAACACCGACTCTCCTGAAAAAAAGCATGGTAGTGGTGCGATAATTTGCTTCTGTAACAGATGATTGATATTCAATGTGTTACTGTGATTATGGGCGGACGTGAAATATCACGTCCCTACCAGAAGATTGTTTCATTTGGGGTTTTTCGCCGTGAAACGGCGAGCGGTTTTTATCCTTGGGGCAATGTGGTGAGCCCTCGTAAGAGGGTGGCGGAGTGATTGTGTGGTTGGCGGCATGGAAACTCGTTTCCAATGACGCAAAGCGCACAGTCGCACCGCCAAATGCGAAGCATTCCACATTGCTCCAAGGCTGTTTTTTATGTTTTTGTTTTTGATTACATTCACGATTCGGCAACAGTGCATAATCTGTCCTCGGGAATTTTCCACTGTACCGACAAGTTTCCGAATCTCGTTATTTGGTGGGGGTGGACATTCGGGATTCTAAGGCTTTGTTGAGGTTGTCGGTGGGGTGGAGGCCGAGTTTACGGCGGATGTTGGCGCGCTGGGTGTTGATGTTCGACTCAGATTTGTTGAGCATGGTGCAGATGGCTCCCAACTTGTGTCCGCGCAGAATGAGGTGCACAATTTCGCGTTCCGATGGCGAGAGTTCGGGGAATTGCTCCTTGATGCGATCGTCGTTGTATTTTTCGCCTTGGATATATTTTGTCACGTTGTCAACCACGTATTTCTGCGTTTTTTCGCTGAATTTTGCGAGAATGAGCCGTGTTTCGTCCTCCTTGTATTCTCGCTTTGACAGTTCGATGTATAGTTTCAGTTGCTCCTTGTTGAGTTGGAGCACGCGCATCAGTTCTTCTTCCTCTTCCTTGATTGACTCGTAGTCGCTTTGCAGTTGGCGCGTGTTGTGCGCGATGTGCAGTCCGAGAATGCCTGTGAAGGTGAACAGCAGCACCACCATCGTGAAATATTGCTGAAATTCGTAGTTGTCGGAGAATATCATGCACGAATAGAATGTGGCTACGGCTATCGCCACATTGAACAGCGTGATTGCCCTTTGGAACGTGGCGATGGAAAACATGATATTTCCTGCCAAGATGAGCATATTCACCAGAATCACCATTTGGGGGTGTGGCACCGAGGGCGAGAGGGCGCAATACACGGTGTCGGTGGCGATAAAAAGTTGGGTGTTGCCCGACAGCAGTGCCATGGTGCGTGTGATGCTGGTTTTCATGGTGATATAGCGCCCTGTGTATAGCAGTGTGAGTGCGAGCAAGGCGCTGTTGGTGTATTTATAGAAGATGTCGAACGACCCCGACACCTCCAGCAAGTCGGCGAGTATGCCCAATATGAGCAGCACCACATACCACGCAGTCAGGTGCTGGCGGCGTTGGTCGAGAATGGTTTTCTCTTGCGGAATATGGTGGTTGTAGAATTTTTTCCACTTTCCTAATATTGGCTTTTCCTGTGTTTGTTTTTGTGTCATATTCGTGAGGATTGGTGAGTTTTGGTGATTGCAAATATAGTGATAAATCGGCGTTTTTGCCTATTTTTGTGGGATAAAATTCACTCCATCAGTGCATTTTGACTATATTTAAGGGTGCGTGAATTTGCATTTTTCTTCTTCCGCAATTAATTTTGCCACCAAACAAGTGATCCCCCACCAAATGTTGAAAACCTGAAATCAATACCATGAATCTCACTTCTATCCATTCCCCCTGATTTTTATTAATAGGTTTTTTTAGGCATCATTAATAAGATGCCTTTTTGGGGTTCAGTGGAAAATTTCTGGGGATAGATATGTATTGTTGCCGAATCGTGAATGGAATCAAAGACAAAAACATAAAAAACAGCCTTGGAGCAAAGTGGAATGCTTCGCAT
>OJAM01001088.1_pt1 | contig 10125 bp, 4 predicted proteins | sample 1589071 | NCBI WGS metagenome assembly OJAM01 (sample SAMN03283243) | human gut metagenome | biome: human-associated habitat; material: feces | host: Homo sapiens | place: Peru | collected 2012
AGAGGACTTCGTGCCTTCCTCCAAATTCACCGTATTTTCTCATCAGTTTTCCTCTATCGCAGGAGCAGGCCCTGTGACGGGTCCCATCCTCGCATCGGTATTCGGATGGGTGCCTGTGCTTCTGTGGCTTCTGATCGGCGGCTTGTTCTTCGGTGCGGTGCAGGACTTCGGTGCCCTGTATGCTTCTGTGAAGAACGAAGGAAAATCTATGGGAATGATCATTGAAAAATACATCGGCCTTCTCGGATTCTTATGGATGGGCATCTGGGTGTTCCTTTATGACAAACCTGAGCATTCCAAATATGTCAGCAAGGAAGAACTTGCATATATTGAGCAGGACAAAGAACTTGACGACAGTTCGGCTGAAGATCTTGATACTCCTGATGAAAAGAAGCTTAGCTTAGGTCAATGTCTTAAATATCGTCAGACTTGGGCATTCGTGCTCGGAAAATTTATGACTGACGGGGTGTGGTGGTTTTTCCTGTTCTGGACGCCTTCGTATCTGAACACCCAGTTCGGCATAAAAACCACAGATCCTATGGGTATGGCATTGATTTTCACGCTTTACGCGATAACGATGCTGTCCATCTATGGCGGAAAACTGCCGACATTGTTCATAAACAGCGCAATGAAGAAAGGACGTGAGTTCGATCCGTATGCTGCCAGAATGAAGGCAATGCTGATATTTGCGTTTTTCCCGCTTGTTGTGCTTCTGGCACAGCCTCTTGGACGCATATCGCCTTGGTTCCCAGTCATTCTTATCGGCATAGGCTGCGCTGCGCACCAGTCCTGGTCTGCCAATATCTTCTCTACAGTAGGTGATATGTTTCCGAAATCCTGCATTGCGACTGTGACCGGAATCGGCGGAATGGCCGGCGGTTTCGGATCAATGCTTATGCAGAAAGTTGCAGGAGAACTCTTCGTATATTCAGCTGCGACCGATATGACTTTCCTCGGTTTCCGCGGAATGCCGGCCGGCTATTTCATCATCTTTTGTGTCTGTGCAACCTCATACCTCATCGGTTGGGTGATAATGAAGGCACTCGTTCCTAAATATAAAGTAATCACATTGTAGCAATCTTTCTTTATACTGTTTGATTTCGCCGGAAATTTTTCTAATTTTGAAGTTTGTGTCGGAAGAGATGAGGGGAGTGGAGATGGTAAAAGATATTGAGGGAAAAACAACTGAACATTGGAAAAGCATCCGGAAATACAGTTTCTGCCCAAGGCGGAGATCAAGAAGTATCAGGAACGGAGACTTCGTGAGGCGCTCGAGTATCTGTCGAGCCATTCTCCATTCTATAAAAAAATGTTTGCTGCGCACGAGATCAATCCGTTCACGATACAGACATTGGAGGATCTGCGCAATGTTCCGGTAACAACGAAGAAGGACCTGCAGCTTTACGGTCCGGATTTCATGTGTGTTACACCGGACAAAGTCATCGACTATGCCACCACGTCCGGCACATTGGGCGATCCCGTGACCTTTACGGAAACTGAAGCTGACCTTCAGCATCTTGCTTATAATGAACAGCTTTCATTTCAGACGGCGGGCTGTACGGCAAATGACATAATGCAGGAGATGGTGACCATCGACAGGCGTTTCATGGCCGGATTGGCATATTTCTTAGGGGCCAGGGACTTGGGCATGGGCGTAGTCAGGGTAGGCAACGGCATCCCGGAACTACAGTGGGACACCATCTCCAGAATACATCCGACGGTGGGCATGGCCGTGCCGTCATTCCTCGTGAAACTTATTGCATTCGCGGAGGAACACGGCATCGACTACCGTAGTTGCTCAATGAAAAAATGCGTCTGCATCGGCGAGGCGCTGCGCGATCCGAAGACATTTGAACTGAACACATTGGGACAGGTTATTCATTCGAAATGGCCTGAACTTCAGTTATATACCACTTATGCATCCACTGAGATGCAGCACTCGTTCACGGACTGCCAGTATTTCAATGGCGGCCATCTCCAGCCTGAACTGCTGATTGTCGAATTCCTGGATGACAATGACCTGCCGGTAGGACCGGGTGAGGCGGGCGAAGTGACCATCACTACGCTTGGCGTGACCGGAATGCCGCTGCTGAGATTCAAGACCGGGGATATGGTATATCATTATGACGAGCCTTGCCGCTGCGGAAGAAACACCGTGCGGGTAAGCTCTGTGGTCGGCCGCAAGAAGCAGATGATAAAATTCAAGGGCACCACGCTCTATCCGCCGGCATTGTTCGACATCCTCGACAATATCCCGGAGGTGAAGAACTATGTCGTGGAAGTGGATACAAGCGAACTCGGTACTGATGACGTAGTGGTCAGAGTAGGGACATTGACCCCGTCCGACAGATTTGAAAAAGAAATAAAGGATATATTCAGAGCGAAGGTACGTGTGGCTCCGGGCGTGGTTTTCGATACTCCGGAAAACGTGGCGAAAATCATCTTTCCGCCGATGAGCCGCAAGCCCGTAAAATTCATTGACAAAAGAGAAAACAAATAAAAGTTTATGAGAAAGATTCTATTTGCAGCAGTTGCTTTGTTTGCATGCAGTTTTATGTCTATGGCGCAGGAAGTCAAGACTTTGGACGATTATAGTGAAGTCAGGTTCTACGGAATCGATTTCGCGCCGGTGAAAGTGGTCGCGGCCAATGAAACAGAGAGCGAGTTTATCGATGCTTTCGGTAAAATCAACAATCTGTTCCTTACTGAGCCGGACAAGTACATCGTCGCGCTTGAGGACAGGCTGAAAAAGAAGATTGTCTATGTGGACATTGACAATGTCATCAACCAGATCGGTGCTATCGACGAAAGCGAACTCAAGGTTAACCACACGCCTAAGCCATTGACAGAACAGGATGCCGAATTCGAACTTCAGGACTTGGACATCAAGCCGACAGAAGGTCTCGGACTTGTCATTCTCGCAGGTGAGCTGAACAAGGGAACTGACTATGGCACATTCTATTATGTGTTCTTCGACAATGATACGATGAAGGTGCTCGACGTGTGGCCGTTCAAGGGAAAGTCTGGCGGAATCGGCCTGTGCAACTATTGGGCCCGCGCATATTACCGCACCATCGCCGAAATCAACCCTACCAAATTCTATCAGTCCAAGAAGAAGATCAAGGCAGGAGTGACCAATGGTGTCAATACCGTAAAAGAAAAGATTGCCGGCGATTCTGACGAGAAGAAACAGCAGTAACTGCAGTACGACAGAAATAACTCGAGGGGCGGGCAAGTGAGGTAACTAAAGACATAGGAAACAGATGAAAAACGAACTTGAAAAAGGCTTGTATTCTCCTGAATATGAGAAAGATGCTTGTGGCGTCGGACTTGTTGTGAACATTAACGGCAGCAAGTATCACGACATTATCGAGAAAGGCCTTGCCGTACTCGAAAATATGGCCCATAGAGGGGCGGAAGGAGCTGATTCCAAGACGGGAGACGGTGCCGGCATCATGGTCCAGATACCTCATGAGTTCATTCTGCTCAACGGTATCCCTGTTCCGGAAAAAGGACGTTACGGCGTAGGAATGATATTCCTGCCGAAAGAGCCGAGTGACAATGCCCGTTTCACTGAAATCATCAACGAATGTGTCGAGGCGAACAACCTGGAGGTCATGCACAGCAGGGAAGTCCCGGTGGACAGTTCCATCTTGGGTAAGGATGCGCTTGCCACCGAGCCGGAAATCAGGCAGATCTTCATAACCGGCTGCGACGACCCCAAAGTATTGGAGGACAAACTCTATCTGGTAAGGAAGGGAATAGAGAGGAAAGTCCTTTCATCTTCCATCACAGACAAGGCAGCCTGCTACGTGGTCAGCCTGTCCACCAGGACATTGGTCTATAAGGGAATGCTCTCGACAATGCAGCTGAGGCATTATTTCCCGGATTTGACCAACCCGTATTTCACAAGCGCCATCGCCATGGTCCATTCCCGTTTTTCGACCAATACATTTCCGACGTGGAGCCTGGCGCAGCCGTTCAGATACATTGCCCATAACGGGGAGATAAATACCATCCGCGGTAACAGGCTCTGGATAAAAACCCGCGAATCAGTGCTCAAGGCGCCGAATCTGGGCAGCATCAGCGAAAATATCAGCCCGATAATCCAGCCGGGAATGAGCGACAGTGCGTCATTTGACAATGTGCTCGAATTCTTTACCCGTGCCGGCATGGAAATCCCGCATGCACTGTCAATGCTGATACCTGAAAGCTACCGCGAAGGCAATCCGCTCCGTCAGGACCTTAAGAACTTCTACGAATACCACTCCATATTCATGGAGCCGTGGGACGGCCCTGCCACGATTCTTTTCTCGGACGGACGTTATGCCGGAGGAATGCTGGACCGCAACGGACTGAGACCTTGCAGATATTTCATCACCAAGAACGGATTATTAGTAATGGCTTCTGAGACAGGAGTTTGTGACATCACTCCATCGGCGGTTGCGTCCAAGGGCAGACTCTATCCGGGAAAGATACTGATGGTGGATACCAAGAAGGGAAAGATCATTGACAATGACACCATCAAGGATGCATTGGCATCAGAGCATCCGTACGGTGACTGGCTTCATGCAGGCCGTATAATCCTGAAGAACATAAAGAGCGGAAGAAAAGTCGAGCAGAGCGTCACGGAATACTCCAAGAAACTCCACGCTTTCGGCTACGGAAAAGAAGACATTGACAGAATCATGGTGCCGATGGCGGTGAAAAGCGCCGAGCCGATTTATGCGATGGGGGACGACACCCCGCTGGCGGTGCTTTCTGACAAGCCGCAGCGTTTCTTCAATTATTTCCGGCAGAAATTCGCCCAGGTCACCAACCCTCCGATCGACCCTATCAGAGAATCGGCAGTGATGTCACTCTCGAGTTATATAGGCGCCGTGAAGGGCAATATCCTGAGTCCGTCTCCTGAACTGTGCAAAGTGGTGAAACTTACATCCCCGATTCTGACCAACGGGGAAATGGAAACGCTCAGGAACCTCAGATACAAGGGCTTCAAGACCATTACTCTGCCGATGCTTTTCGAAGTGTCAGGCGGAACGCAGGCGCTGGAGGCCGCACTCTCCAAACTCTGCAAGGATGCGGCAAAAGCTGTGGATGCCGGATATAATTATCTGATTATCAGTGATAAGGCAGTAGATGCGGAGCACGCTCCTATACCGTCACTCCTGGCATTGTCAGCGGTGCATCATCACCTCATACATTGCAGGAAGAGAGGGCAGACCGCGATTATCGTGGAGTCCGGCGAGGTTTGCGAAGTGATGCATGTCGCCCTGCTCGTGGGTTACGGAGCCAGCGGCGTGAACCCGTATATGGCATTCTCCATCCTCGACAAGCTCGTGTCTGACAATGCGGTACAGCTCGACTATCCGTCTGCTGAGGAGCATTATATCACGGCCATAAACAAGGGAATGCTGAAAATCCTGTCCAAGATGGGCATCTCCACGATAAGAAGCTACCGTGGTGCGGCACTTTTCGAGTCTCTCGGCGTAAGTTCATCATTGCTCGAGAAATACATGGGCGGAGGCATCTCCCAGATAGAAGGAATTACCATCGATGACATTGCCCGGGATGTGACCAGGGCACATAGCGAGGCGTTCTCAATGAAGGAGGAACAGACTTTGGTAGAGACCGCCACTGACCATCTGGAGGACTTCGGAAACTATGCGTGGAGGAAAGACGGCGAAAGACATTGCTGGGAACCTGCACGGGTGAAACTGCTGCAGACCGCAGTGCGAAATAATGATTACGAGTCGTTCAGGCAGTTCTGTGTGGCAGAAGAGAACCATGACCATCCGATGAACCTGCGCGACCTTATGGAAATCGAAAGTGACAGACAGCCGATTCCGATAGATGAAGTCGAGCCGGAGGAGTCCATAATGAAAAGGTTCGTGGCTGAAGCGATTTCGTTCGGCGCCATCAGCAAGGAGGCCCACGAGACTATCGCATTGGCAATGAACAGCTTCGGGGCAATGAGCAATACCGGCGAGGGTGGGGAAGATCCGCAGCGCAACAGGATACGTCCGGACGGAACGAACACAAGAAGTGCAGTGAAACAGGTCGCTTCAGGACGTTTCGGAGTGGATACATATTATCTTGTCAATGCAGATGAAATCCAGATCAAGGTGGCCCAGGGCGCAAAACCTGGAGAAGGCGGGCAGTTACCTGGCTTCAAGGTGGATGAACTCATAGCACGGACACGCCACTCCATACCTGGAATTACATTGATATCGCCTCCTCCTCATCATGACATCTACTCGATTGAGGACCTCGCACAGCTGATCTTTGACCTCAAGAATGTCAATTCCCATGCCCGGATCAGTGTGAAACTTGTCTCTGAGGCTGGTGTGGGCACGATTGCCGCCGGCGTCGCAAAGGCCAAAGCTGATGTGATACTTATAAGCGGAGCGGACGGCGGAACCGGTGCAAGCCCGGCAAGCAGCGTCAAGCATGCCGGCAGCCCTGCGGAGACCGGCCTTGCCCAGATACAGCAGACATTGGTCATGAATGACCTCAGAGGCAAAGTCCGCCTGCAGGTCGATGGCGGCCTGAGATGCTCGCGTGACGTGATGTTCATGGCACTTTTGGGCGCAGAAGAATACGGATTCGGCACGGCCGTGATGGTGGCGGAAGGATGTATGGTATGTCGTAACTGCAACAAGAACACCTGCCCGGTCGGAATCGCCACACAGAATCCTGAACTGCGCAAGCGCTTCAAGGGCAAGCCGGAGCAGATCGTGACATATTTCCGTTTCCTTGCCCGCAGCGTCCGTGAAAGACTCGCGGATATGGGCTACAAGTCAATGCAGGAGGTGATCGGTCGGGCTGACCTCCTCAAGAAACGCTCGTATCCTGAAGGGTCCAAGGCCAATGAAATCTCACTCGACCGTGTCCTCTACATCCCTGAAAGCTGTAAGGACAATGCTAGGGTATTCACCACGCCTCAGGAGCACAAGCTCGAAGGCGTGAAGGATATGGAACTGATGCAGGTACTCAAACCGGCAGTCACTTCCGGCTACAAACTCAGCATAGGAGTCCCTGTCCGCAATACCGACAGAAGTGTCGGGGCAATGCTGAGCGGCGAAATCACCAGACTCTACGGCCAGGAAGGATTGCCGGACGGCACCATCAATGTAGAGTTTACCGGTTCTGCAGGCCAAAGCTTCGGCGCGTTCCTGTGCAAGGGTTTGACTTTCAAACTTGTAGGTGATGCCAATGATTATGTGGCCAAGGGCCTTTCCGGAGGCAGGATAATCCTTACTCCATCGCCGGAAACGGATTTCAAGGCCGAGGACAATATCATTGCCGGCAATACCATCGGCTACGGTGCAACATCCGGAGAACTCTATATAAATGGTGCGGTAGGCGAGCGCTTCTGCGTGAGGAACAGCGGAATCACGGCAGTCGTGGAAGGCGTGGGTGACCACGGGTGCGAATATATGACCGGCGGACGGGTGGTTGTGCTCGGCAAGACGGGAAGGAATTTCGCTGCGGGAATGAGCGGAGGCATCGCATACGTCTGGGATCCGGACGGCTCCTTCGACTATTACTGCAATATGGATATGATAGAGCTGACGCTTCTGGAAGATGACGCAGACCGTGAGGAACTCCGTTCGCTGATTGCCGCACATCTGAAGTACACCGGAAGCACACTTGCCTCTATGATATTGGATGACTGGGACTTGTATGCACGTCAGTTCCTCAAGGTGACTCCTGTGGAATACAAGAAGATACTCTCCCCGATGTAGGCTGAGTAGGGAAATTAAACAATTTCTTAACATTTGCGAAACTGCTGTATAACACTATAAATCCATCTTTGCATCGTGTAAAAAGGTAAAGTATGGAAACAATTTATTTCGGGTTTGTGGTGTTTTTGTTCGTGCTCGCGGTTTTCGACCTCATGGTCGGCGTGAGCAACGACGCTGTCAATTTCCTCCAGTCTGCCATCGGTGCCAAGGTGGCCAAGTTCAAGACAATTCTTACAATCGCCGCAATAGGCATTTTTGCAGGTGCGGCCATGAGCAACGGTATGATGGAAGTCGCCCGAAACGGTGTCTTCCATCCTTCTTTTTTCTCCTTCCAGGACGTGATGTTCATTTTTCTGGCAGTGATGGCCTCGGACATTGTCCTGTTGGACATATTCAATACATTGGGCATGCCGACTTCCACGACTGTCTCAATGGTGTTTGAACTCCTCGGAGGAACATTTGCGCTGGCATTGATGAAAGTGGCGGGTGATCCTTCGCTTCACGTGGCTGACCTGATGAATACCAGCAAGGCCCTCACGATGATCATGGCTATTTTCGTCTCCGTGGCCATCGCGTTCGTGGTCGGAGCCTTCGTCCAGTACATTTCGCGGACACTCTTCACCTTCGTTTACAAGAACAACTCCCTGAAATGGAAAATCGGCATCTTCGGTGGCCTGGCCTTCACCGCCATCATCTATTTCATGCTGATCAAGGGACTTGGAAACGTATCCTTCATAAGCGATGCCGCGCACGAGTGGATAAATACCCATTCCTGGACTATCTGCGGAATCTGTTTCGTCGTGACCGCAGTCCTCTCCCAGGTGCTCTTTGCATTGAAAGTCAATGTCTTCAAGATACTTGTCCTCACCGGAACATTCGCATTGGCGATGGCTTTCGCGGGCAATGACCTTGTGAACTTCATAGGCGTTCCGCTTGCCGGCTACTCCTCTTTCCAGGATTATTCGGCCAATGCAGGTGGTGACGCGGCAGGCTACATGATGGATTCCCTGAACGGGCCTGCCCATACGCCTGTCCTCTTCCTGATTGCTGCGGGATTGATCATGGTGATTTCCCTCGCCACTTCCAAGAAGGCTTTCAATGTGGTGAAGACCTCCGTGGACCTTGCCCGTCAGGATGCCGGTGACGAGATGTTCGGCTCTTCTAAGATGGCCAGAGTCCTGGTGCGCTTCAGTACCAATACGGCCTCAGCATTGTCAGAACTGGTTCCGAACGGCGTGAAAAGATGGTTCGCCAAGAGGTTTGACAATGAAAATGTCGTTCTTCCTCAGGGTGCGGCCTTTGACGAAATCAGGGCGACGGTGAATCTTGTGGTATCCAGTCTGCTCATCGCTCTCGGAACATCATTGACACTTCCGCTTTCCACGACTTATGTGACCTTCATGGTGGCGATGGGTTCTTCACTTGCCGACAAGGCCTGGGGACGGGAGAGCGCCGTGTTCCGTATTACTGGTGTGATTTCAGTCATCGGCGGGTGGTTCATCACAGCCGGAGCAGCATTTATCCTCTGCTTCTTAGTGGCATTGGCCATGTCGCTCGGCGGTCTGACCATGGCGTCCATCCTCATTGCCCTGTCGATTGTCCTCCTTGTACGCAGCAACATCAAATACAAGAAAAAGCAGGCAGAGGAGAAAGGTGATGTCGTTTTCAATCAGATGATTACCTCAGAGGACAATGCCGAGACTCTCTGTCTTCTTACTCAGCATATACGTCAGGGCCAGAGCCAGTTCCTCGATTTTGTCAATGTTAATTATCTCAATGTTACTGAGGGCTTTATCTCCGAAGACCTGAGCAGACTCCAGAAAGCCGAGTCCGCCATGCGGAAGCAAAGACAGGAACTGAAACAACGCAGACGCAAGGAAATGCTGGGCCTGCGCCGGATAGATCCTGGTGTGGCGATTGAGAAGAGCACCTGGTTCCACCTGGGCGTGAACAGCTGCGAGGATATGCTTTACAGTTTGAGGCGTATCTGTGACCCGTGCGAAGAACATATCGACAACAGTTTCGTGCCGCTGGAAAAGGACCGTATCAAGGAATTCCTACCGCTCCGGGATACATTGCTCTACCTGCTCAAAAGGGCTGTCGTGGTAATTTCCACGGAGAATTATACTGACTCTGACAAGCTCCGCGAGCAATGTGAGGAGTTCAAAAGCTGTCTGTCATCTACCAGACAAGGCCAGATAGAGCGGATGCAGACATCCAAGGAAAACATTACTGTCTCCTATGTCTATCTGAATCTGCTTCAGGAAACCCACGAGATAGCAAGCTCGCTGCAGCATCTTCTGCGTGCCTCCAAGCATTTCGCCAAGGAATAATCTGTGAATCGGCGGACTTAGTAATCCTTAAAAAATAACTTGTT
>OJAM01001091.1_pt1 | contig 10111 bp, 7 predicted proteins | sample 1589071 | NCBI WGS metagenome assembly OJAM01 (sample SAMN03283243) | human gut metagenome | biome: human-associated habitat; material: feces | host: Homo sapiens | place: Peru | collected 2012
ACCAGCGTCAACAGCTTAGGAATTGTTTTCTTCATGCTCGTCCTTTCTCCCAACGCAAAAGACCGGCAGCTCACGCTGTCGGTCTTTCGGTCGGGTATTCAGTTGGTTTATCCGTACAGCACCACCACGATGTATTCGTCCGATGCCGCATCGTAGCGGGCGGTGCAGTTGAACCGCGCATACGCGCTGACCGTCTCTGCGCCGTCCATGGCGGCGAGGCAGGCGAAGGTGGCGTCCACATTACCCCGCACCGCGGCAGTCAGTGCCGCCTGTCCGCCATTCTCCGCCAGCCATGCCACGCTGTCCGCCGTGCCGGGGAAGTAGCTGGAGTCGGCGGCGGTCATGCTGGTGTCGATGGTCACGCCGTACTGCGCTCTTGCGTACTCGTTGCCCGCTTGGATAGCCTCCGCAATAGAGTAGATGTTCCCGCTGGCGGCAGGCTTCGGCGCGGGGGCAGGTTCGGGCGTAGGCGCAGGCGCAGGTTCTTCCTCCTGCTTCTCTGCTGGTTTCTGTGTAGGTGCCGGCGTGGGTGCGAGAGAAGGTTTATCCTCCGGCACAGGCGCGGGTGTTGCCGGCTCTTTCGGTGCAGCGGGCGGTGCCGTTTCAGCGGGTGCAGGCTGTTTTTCTGCGGCGTTATCCGTATTCTCCGCACCCGCCCGCTCAGGAGCGACGCTGCTCCCGGATGTATCGCCTCCATCTCCTGTTTGCGGCAGCAGAGATTCGGCCACCGTGCGCTCCTCTTCGTTCTGCTCGGCCTGACTTGCTGCATAGGCAGAGACCTTGGTGTTGGACTCAGACGAATCCGAGACCGGTGCCGGCTGGACTGCGCAGCCTAACAGACACACGGCACTCAAAATAAGTGAAACTAAACGCATTCTTTTTCTCCTCATGGGCGTTCTCTCCTTTACGTAAATATCGCAGCACTGTTCAATGTGCTTTGAAGATATTTACGACTGGAGCCTCGCCTTTTTCAACACTATGTACTGTTGTTTGGGTTTTGCGGCGATCGCATTTGCCGCTCGGGCGCGAAACGCTGCTCTGCCTACCACATATAAAACACCCTCTTCCTGTATGCGAAAGACCGCCGAGTTACCACCCGGCGGTCTTTACAATTTTGACTGTACCAAGTATAGCACATGGTGATTTACGGCGAAATCGCAAAACAGTGCCAATCCATTGCCATACCCTGCCGATACCGTGTCAGATCAGACATGCTGCTTGATAATTCGGGTGATGATCCCCAGCGCAACGCCGTGTTCCTCATCCAGATGGGTAACGGCAAAGCTGACATCATCCTTTCGTCCGGGTCTGCGCCGATCATAACAGGAATGCGCTATGGCATTGGCACCGTTGCTAAGGCGGATATACACAACGCCCTTATGGATATGGGTGACCTTCCCGGCATATTTGCCCTGAATACGGCATTTCTGGAGATTGTCATTCTTGCTGTTGCCGGATACGCTTTTGATGTCGGCTTTAATTCTGATACGCTCCGGCTCTGTGCGGTCAATCTCCAGCACGCGTACCAGAGCCTTGTCTCCCACGGCATAGCGGTCATGGGCATCGCCGATCCAGTCCCACGAAAGATCGCGAGCCAGAATGGATGTCTCCACGCCAAACACTTCGACCCGGACGACCTGCTCCGCCACGGCGATCACACGGGCTTCCACCACGCGTCCGTCATAGATACGATACTGTCCGTCACTGTCCTTACCGAAATAGTAGATCTGCTGCTTCTTCAGCATGGCGTCCTTTCGGCTGGCAACAACGGTTCGGCTTTTGGCGTCGATGCCCTTGACCATAAGATCCACCTCTGCGCCCAGCATCTTATTGAGGATCTTCTGGTGTCGGAGGATTATCTCATTATAGTCAGCACCGTACATATCTGCTGGGAAGTCCAGCACCATCTCCTTCAAGGGGATCACAATGCGGAATCCCTTGTAGTCCACAATGGCAATGGTTTTCCCCGCCTCCGTTCGCTCAATGCCGCTCAGCATACCGGAGAGTATGCGCCGGGTGCGGTAGGCATTGTGGATCTCATGCCAGATAATGTCCTCCATCTGCGCCTGCGTTTCCGCTTCGCCCCGGGCATCCAATGTCAAAATATCTCTCTGCTGGACAGCGGCAGGGGCAGGTTCAGCAGAGGCGGCAGCATCCTCAGTAGGCGGCGTAGCCTGCTTCTCCACCTCTACCGTCTTTTTTGCAGCGGTTCGTTTGCGGACAGTGCGCTTCGGCTTTTCAGAGGGCTGGGGATCCTCCGGCACAGTCACCACTTCCGCAGGCTCAGCGAGAACACTCTCTGTAGGTACAGTATCCTCCACAACAGGATCGGCTGCGGTTTCCGGCAAACACTCTTCTGTCACCGGCTGTTCTGCCGCTTCCTCGGGGACGACGGGAAGTGCCGGTGCTTCCGGCATCACGGCAAGTTCTTCTGTTTTCTTTCTCGGCATATTACTTTCCTCCTTAGCTCATATTTTGGTTGACATGATGGAATCCTTATCGGTTTTTACAAACTCACTGCGCCTGTTCGGCACCTTCTTTGACTTAATAGGCTGCTCTGTTTGTTTCGGTGCGGGCGAAAACACAGGGCTTTTACGCCATTCCGGGATATGGGCGGAGGCCTTGCAGTCCCGCAGTTTCTTTGCCTCGTAGTGATTGGTATAGTCGTACTTATCCACCTGCAGCACCTTGTTGCCGCGTGCGATGACCAGCGCGCGGTTTACCGGCAGGCGCAGCACCTCATCCATAGTCATTAGCTTGCGCTTGCCCACGCCGCTGGTTTCGCGGAACTCCGGCGTGTAGTTGCTGATACGCCATGTACCCAACTGCTTGGCCTTGCTGGAGACATGGACGCTGACCTCCCCGGTGCGGTCACTGAGGAATTTGGCAGTCAGCTCATCGGTGCAGCCCAGTGCAAGCTGATAGTCGCAGCAGCCCAATATCTCCTGCCATTGGTTGTAGGGATACCGGTTCTGCAAGCCCGCCAGATTCTGAAACACGCAGCTCATGCTGACGCCCCGTGAGCGGATCACACTGATCTTCCGGCTCAAGTCTGGTATAACGCCGCAGGCTGTCAACTCTTCGCCCAGCACATGAACGGGGACTGGCAGCCTGCGGTCGGCACAGTTTTTATCCGCGTAACGGATCAGCTTGATAAACGCGAAGGACAGAAACAGGGACGTGAGAAAATCAAAGGTACTGTCCTGATCGGATGTGATACAGAAATAGGCACAGGGCTGCTTGCCCGGCAGCTCCATGTCAATTTCATCATGGCTGGTGATCTGGCAGATGGGCCGATTCTGAAACACCTGCAAGCGGCTGCCCAGCCCAATGATAACGCCGCTGCGCACCGTATCTGAGGATTGGCTGAACAGCGCATAGGGTGCTCTGGCAGGATGGCTGGCAGGCAGCATGGAAAAACGGTTGTCCAGCTCCTTCTCCGCGTTCAGCACCAGCAGCTTATAGACCTCACCGATGTTCCGGCTCTCCGGTGGATAACCCAGCGCCACATACAGTACCAGCGCTTTCAGCAGGTTCATCTCGGCAGCGTTCCAGAAATGGTCGCCCTTTTCGCTGCCGGTATTCCTGATGATAATGTCGCAGAAGATCTGCGCCATCAGCTCATCACCCTCAATCTCCGCCAGGCAGTTCCATGAATCAGAGTTCTCCGGCTGGATCAGGTTGAACACCTTTACCACGTAGCCCTTGCTGCGCAGATATTCGCTGGTCTTTTCGTAAAGCTCCGATTTCGGGTCGGTGATGATCAAGGACTCCTTGTGGCCATCGTGAGCCTCAGAAGCACTTTGCAGGATGCGGTTGATGCAATAAGCCCTTGTTTTCATGGAGCCGCTGGCGCCGAACACGGCGATATTGCCGTTAAGTCGGGAGTTTTCGGGAATACACACCACCTGATTGTCCAGCTTGCCCAGTATGACGCCGCTGTGTTTGCGGATATCGGACACCAGATCAAGGACGCCCTTCATCTCCGCTTTCTCCATGAAACCAGCCGTTCCGTAGGTGCCTTTGTTGGAGTAGGTCAGGTTGCGCTCCGCGTCATACTCCCCAACATCGGAATAGCCCATGCGCATCACCATGACGATCAGCAGGCTCAGCAGCAACAGGCAAAGCCCTACGCCGATAATGCCGCTCTTACTGAACAGTGCTTCGCAGCAAGCGGAGAAGGACAGCACCGGCGCGGCCGGGGAGCTTCCGTCGCCTGGCGTTCCGCCCGCGTCCTTCCACTGTTGATAGTTCCGGACGAATTGCGATAGATAGCCGCCGCCAAACAGCAGCCCTGATAGAAATAGCGGGAGGGCGAATAGCAGAGTTCGCAGTTTCTTTTTTTCTACGGGAAAAACCTCCTCTCGAACACAGCAAAGTCAATGGCCTGCACAACAGCCCTGTCGCCGCAGTAGCGGCGCAGCACTTCGGCCTGATGGTCGAAGCAGATCAGGATGCCATAGCGGTCTTGAAGTCGCAGTGCCGTATCGAACCGCCTGATCCGCGGCAGGTCACAGTCATAGGCAAGCAGCACCGGCGCGCCATCCGGCGTCATGGCGTCATTCTCCACTGTTTCACTCAGCTGCCGGGGCTCCAGATCAAGGAGCAGCAGCTCGCGCAGGTCATTGTCCAACTCTTCATCACAGAGGAGGCGCAGCAGCACCTCTCCATGATGGTCGTTGGTCAAGAAGCAGAACCGCTCATAGCTTCCATCCAGAACGAAATAGTTTTTGCCACCCTGATCAGTCAGTAACTCATAGGCCAGTTCCATGCTGTCACCCAGCAGAAGACCCCGCACCGCATCCGGGTGGTACTGGTGCGGCATTCGTTCACGGCACAGCACCGTCTGCATGAGTGCCTTTGTCCGCATCTCAGCTTTATAGCTCCATTTCATCAGCGCGTTGCCCATGTTGTAAACCACGTGGATATGCTGCGGTGTCAGTAAAATGCCCACGGATCGGGCACCACGGATTTTAACAAAGGTTGTCCCCATCTCCTTGATCTCACGGGATGAGTAGAAGGCAGGGGCGCAGATGCTACCAGTCGCTGTTTCACCGGGACGGAATACGCCTAGCTTTTCATCGCGGAAGATACTAACGTTGGCGTTACGCATGGTGATCAATGTCTGAGAGACACGGTGGAGTCGAAGCCTCTGCTCCGGCTCACTCCTGATGTGGTTGGTGGCACAGGCTCCGGACAGGTAGAAAGAAAACCTCTCCGGGTTGTGCTCCAGCAGCAGCTTTTTCGCCGCGGCGGTGAGCCGGTATCCACGCAGTCTGTTCTTGTAGTAGGACAGCAAAAGCCGCTGACGCTTCAGCGACTTGACCACGTTCTCTTTGTAGCTGGTGCCACCGGCGAGCCTGCTCAGTTGGCTGGCCGGCAACTCACCGGACAGGGCGACCAGCGCCAATAGCTGATAGGCTTGTGATAGGCTACCGGGAGCTTTCTGTGGTAGGGTACTCATACTGACCACCTCCTTCTGGTGTGCAGTACCCAGACTGCCATGACCACGGTATTTTTCGCCCGCACCGGTCATGTGGAAATGCCCGGAAACACAGGCTTTGCCGTACCATTGTCATGCGTACTGTTTTTGATACGGTCGAAACACTATAAATCGGATATAGATCTGAGCCGATTCTCGCGGTCCGAAAGCCAGCCCTGAAAACGCTCCTTATCCATCACCGACACGCGGGTACAGTCACCGTCGCCGATCTCCGTCGTGTTATAGGCATCGCACAGCAGACCTGTATCATCCTCCATAACGAAGGTGGCAATCACATCCAAAAGCTGCTTGAGCTCCAGATTGTCATAGTCACGCACCCGGTTGGGGGACAGCTCGCGGCTGTAGATATGAGAAAAGCAGACAACACAGTGCCGGAACTTGGGCAGCGTGTGTGTCTGCGCATACTTACTAAGCGTGTAGTAGATGGGGTCTGTCAGATACTCGCAGCTATGCTTCTTGCTCTTCTTAGGCAGTAGGCAGGGGAGTGTGATTTCCAGTATGCCATCTTTCTCTATAACAGAGATGCCCTGCATGACACCAGCAGATGTCAAATACTCGGCTTTTCGGATGGTTGTCGTCTCATAGATCAGGTGCCGCAGCCGGCAGGCAATGACCTCACCCCGCAGTGCGGCCTCTGTGGACAGCATTTCATAGTTATCTGAATGCCGCTGGATATTCGTGTTGTCCATAGCGTAGAGCGTGTTGGACAGGCGGGTGATCTCATTCAAAATGCTCTCTATCCGCTGCGAGAGGGTGGCTCTGTCCACAAGGTTCCTCCTTCCTGAAGTACTGTACGCAGCCCTGCTCATCCACCATGCAGTAGGCGGCGATATGAGGGATGTGCAGGTGCTGCATTTGGTCTTCTTCCTCAATGATAACGAGCCGTTGCCCGGAATCATCTTCCGCGGCCAGCGCGTGCTGCAGCAACGCTTCCTTACCCGGGCTTACATAGACGACCTCATATACCTCGCCATCGGCGAAGAATACCAGCTTTGCCGGCATATTGTCGGGGCTGTGATACTCCACCTTTTCGATAAAGTCCAGCAGCACCCATAGTGCCGCTGTCAGTTCCCCGTCCTCGCGGCAGTCAGGGACATCTCCGTAGCAATCCCGGTCGGTGTTATAAAATATCCGCTGCTGCTTGACCAGATAGCGCAGCAGGTTTTCAATCACGCTCTCCTTGCCCGGATACAGGCGTAGAAGCTGGTCACGGCGCATGCAGTGATAGACGGTTATGTTCCGCAGCAGCTCTGCGGCCTCCTGTCCATAGATCTGCTCTCTGTTTCTCATAGGCGGTATCACCTCCGTAATGCGTATTAACTCCGTATTAAATGCGTATTGATTTTGTAATGCGTGTTATCTCCGTATAAACGCCGTATTAGGCTTCCGGTCGATTCATGCGGCGCAGCAGGTCAAGCAGCTCGCGGCGGTCTGTGGTGATAAGGTCGCGTTCCAGTGGGCTGGCCTTGATTTCCACCGTGATATTGTTGTTATTGCTGCTGATCAGGCCATTGCCCCGCTCAAAGTGGGTGATCTCCATGACCTCCGCTTCGGAGAGATGCAATACCTGCTGAACGCGCTGGGCTTCTTCGTCCTCCAGGTTCAAGATGACTTTCGTGCGGCAGTTGTTGATAATCCCCTTGCCGTACTTGCCGTTGTCCAGGGAGAAGAAGTCGTTCAGATCCTGTGTCGCACAAATGCCGCTGCCGGAATAGGCGCGGATGGTCTTGAAGATCTCCAGCACCATTTCAGCCGCAAGACGGTTGCCGACGCCGAAGGTGCCGGAGCCGCCGCCGATGAGCTGCCAGCATTCGTCGATGAAGATGGCCTTTTCCTCCGTGCGGTTGGCTTTGGCTTTATCCCACACGAAATCCAGCGCCACGAACATACCGATGGGCAGCAGATCGCCGCTGAGTTCCGAGATGTCCAGCACCGTGAACTTGTTGTCCAGATTCACATTTGTCTGCTGGTTGAAGGTGCTGGCCGAGCCGTGTACAAAGCGGTTGATGATGTTGGAAAGGCGTTTGGTATCGCTTTCCTCCCGCAGTACGTCGTAGAGGTCTCCCAGCACAGGCATCTGGCGGTAAACGTTGGGGTTATCCGGATCACTGAGAGAGGCGTTATCATGGGTGATACCTTTCCGTGCGTAGGTACGAATCAGGGCATCGTCCAAAAGCTGTTTTTCCTCATAGGACATATCGGGGATCAGCAGGGCAAAGAAGATATGAAGCCGCTGAATTTTTGCTGCCAGCTCAGAGCGTTCGATACCGGGGCCATCCAGCGTTTCCTCCACGGACTTATCTATCTTGCGTATCTCCAGCACGTTGATGCAGCTTTTGGAGGCGGGGGAGATACTGATATATTCGCCGCCTGTGTTGACGCAGGCACGGTGGAACTCATGACCTTTCAAGGGTGCCAGCATGAAAACCTGTATGCCCTTACGCCGCATACGGAGTGCCATCAGCAGGATCAGGAAGGTCTTGCCCGCGCCGCTGGTGCCGCATACGGCAATATTGGCGTTTTTATAAACCTTGGAGTCAAAGATGTCGATGATGACCGGAGAGTTGTTGTACTTGTTCAGGCCGAACAGGATGCCGTTTTCATCACTCAGCTCATAGGACGTGAAGGGATAGCAGCTTGCCACGCCGGTGGTCAGCGCATTGCGCTTGGAGCGTTCAAAGAGGTGCTTCTCCATGCTGACCAGCGGCAGCGACGATAGAAACGCCTGCTCCTCATGAAAGGCGCAGCTGCACACGTCCATATCTCGGGACACGAGCAGTTTTTTCAGTTCATTGACCTTCCATTCCAGTTCATCCACTGTGGGAGCTGTCACTGCGATCAGCAGGTTCAGGTAATAAAAGTCCTCGTTGTTGCTCAGCCCTTCCTTCAGGAAGTAGCCGCTTCGGATAGCACCGTCCAGATCATCAAAGTCCGTGTTGGTATCGCTGGCGTCCTTGATCTTACTGCGATTGATACGAAGCTGCTGTCCCAGCCGCTGCACCATGCGGGCTTTCGGCTGGCGGCTAATGAACATATCCAGGTCAATGCCATCCCCGGCGTTGACAATGAGAGACAGCCAGCCGGCCGGCACCTGCGCCTTATAGCCAGTGGAGGGCACCAGCAGATAGGCATAGTAGAGTCCGTCAATACAGATATGCCGCCCGTTGGTGAAGTCGATGCTGTCAGGGGCGAAAAACTCCGTACAGGGAATGGCGTCGATCTCAGATTCCAGTCCTTTCTCCTGATACTGGGCAACGATCCGGCGAACCCGATCCGGCAGCGACGTGGTGGTGTTGCGGCACAGCAAATGGTAGAGGGTATCGACCGTAAATTCATCATCGTTTTCCGGGATCAGCACCTCATTGCCGCATTGCTTGAGATAATTGACTGCGGTGCGGGCTGCCGTTTGCAGGGAGACAATGGCCTCCGCTTCCTCGTTATCCCTTTTCCGGCCTGCCCATGCCTCATATTCAAATACCATGAAGAACCGGCGTGAGGTTGCTTCCCGTGCACCGATCCGGTCAATGAGCGTCAGGTAGTCCTGCTGCAGCAGGCGACAGTTTTCATCGGTTTCCTGCGCCATCTCCTGCTGCACGATCTCTCTGTGCCGGTTCAGGTCGGCACGCTTGGCAATGACCTTGATCTGCATTTTGACCGGGCTGATCTTCAGAAACGAAATAAACGAATAGATGATGTTTCGCTGCTCTCTGGCACTGCGCAGCAGGAAGTTGATGGGCACGACCTCAACGATCTTCAGGTAACGGTGATCCCGTGTGTAGATGATGCCGTTTTCGATCTTCTCCACAGGCAGGTATTCCGCCACTGGATTGATGTACTTGGGCGCGTCGTCACCGCTCTTAGCTTTTCGCTTCTTGCGTTTTTTCCGCTTGTCCTGTCCCTCTTCATTGCGTGTAATAACACGGCGATTGCAGAGATATTTCAGAACAAGAAAGATAAATGACGAGAGGCTTTCGCCGTTGATGCCAACCAGCGCGATGATGCCAAGAGGCAGCGCGGTCAGGCACAGAATGATGATTTTAGCAGTCAATGTCAGGGCGGACACCGAGAACACCGGTATGCCGATAGCCAGCACGATAACCAGTGCCTCGGCTGTGTTGCGGAGCTTCAGCAGTCCGCCGAAAAAAGTCCCGCCTTCAATAAAATTGGGCGGGATGATATAGGTGTCATATTCATTTGGTTTACTCACATTTAGTTCTCCTTCCTACCCTATGATCCAGAACGGCCCACCAGCACCGGCACGGCAGCTGGCTTCATTCAGGATGATAGACAGATCCCATGCCTGTTGGCTTCGGGTATAGTTGGCAGGGTCTGCCACCAGTATCTTTCCGTTCTCCACACCGCGCAGCACGATGAAGTGGCCGGAGCTGGTGAAATGACCTTTCAGCATGATTGCCACCACCAGTTTGCCTTGAGAGAGCGCATCCACAATGCGCCGCCCTTCTGTTTTCCCGCAGCCTTGTACCGGAAGCCCCCACGCTTTGGCAGCACCGGGGATCAGCGAATGGTAGGAACCGCTTCTACTGCACCAGTAACCGTTTTCATAGGCCCAACGTGCCATCTCAACGGGATCGACCGTCTCGTTGGTCA
>OJAM01001092.1_pt1 | contig 10090 bp, 11 predicted proteins | sample 1589071 | NCBI WGS metagenome assembly OJAM01 (sample SAMN03283243) | human gut metagenome | biome: human-associated habitat; material: feces | host: Homo sapiens | place: Peru | collected 2012
CCGCCGCAAGGCAGTAATACCACTTCGGCTTTCTGTTATCGAACATAAATTTGCGCAGTGCAGCCGCAAAGACGCCCGCAAGCACGGTCGAAACGCTGCACGCAAGACGCGTATATTCGCCCGCGCCCCAAAGCACGGCGAACCAGCGTTCCGCACCGCCGATCACACCCGCGGTCACGCCCGCCGGAGCGCCGAAAAACAGTCCCGCGCAGATCGGAGAGGCGTCGCGGGCATTGATTACGGCACCGTCGATCTTGATACCGTATTCCGTCCCCAGGATTGCCAGCCCGCCGAACAGAAGTCCGATCAAGAGCTGACGGACAGGGTACGGCATCCGTGCGATCGCCTTCACGTGTCGTGTAAGATGCACCAATGCGGACAGCACGACGGGCAGCAGCGCCGTCAAAAAGAGCCAAAGAAACGTATTCATGCCGCGTCGCTTATTCGATTGTCAGGATGTCCGAAAAACCGGTGATCTCGAACACCTCCATAACCTCTGCGCCGACACCGATGAGCTTCATGCTTCCCTGTCGGTTCATCACCTTCTGCGCCGCAAGCAGGACGCGAAGCCCCGCAGAGGAGATATACTCAACCTCGGAAAAATCAAAAATCAGCTCCTTCACGCCGCTGACCGACTGCTTCAGTTCCGCCTCCAACCGAGGCGAGGTGTTGGTGTCGAGACGTCCCGATAAAGTGAGTGTCAGCGTTTCGCCCGCTGCGGTCTTGTTGATCGTCATGGTGATCCCTCCGTTATTTTCTCTCGGCAATGCCGAGCCTTCGATTTTTGTCGGATTTCGGTATATCCTCCGTTTATTCGCGGGGCAAGGGCGCATCGGTACGGCAATAGACCGAGGCATAGAACATCCCGTCCTTTGCCTCCAAGCGGCAGACCCCGCCGCAGCGTTCGGCAATGCTTCGGATGGGGCGGATGCTCAAGCCCGCGCCCTTATGCTTTGTGGACGCCGGCACGCCGCCTTTCGTATAATGCAGCGTGCCGCTGTAGGTATTGTCCACGGTAATGCAGAACGGGCCGCCCTCGGTCCCTGCCCGAATGACGATCTTGCGGTCCTCCGCCGTCTCCTCCTTGCAGACGTCGGGGAGCCTTACCGTGCGGGCTTCCTCAGCCTTCTCGAGATTCAGGCGGTCGAGCATTGCCCGCACCCGCTCAACGCCGAACGGCTTATGCAGATAGTAGCAGACGTTGACCTCATCGTTCTCGCCGGCAGATTCGTTGCTCGCGGTGCAAAAGACGAGCTTACCTTGCTGTCGGTCCTGCAAAGCGCCCGCGCAACCTCAATGCCGGCAGTTTTGACGCGATCACTCCTCTGCCGATTTTTTGTATATTATATCATGCTTTGCCGAAAACACAAAGCATTTAACGTTATATTCCGCGCAAACCCTCCGTTTTTATTTTCAAAGCTTTACCGTTCGTTCTATTTTTAACCGTTTGTTTGATATGTCCCCCAATACCGGGTGTCCGGTATTGGGGGTACATATCAGTAACCTGCTCTTTCTTTGCCCTTTTTGTTGCAATCCGTTCTGAATAATTGTCCTTTGATTTCGTTGAATGTGTTCCGTTCTTACTGCCTTTGGTTCTTGCTATAGCTGTGTCCTCTTATTTTATAAGTTCTTTTCTTATCTTATGGAAATGATATCTTCAATGTCGTTCAAACTGCTTTCGAGATTTTTCTGATTGAATATTCCAAGAACCAGAAGCAGGCTCTGTAAACCACTAGTTTACAGGGTCTGTTTTTTCTTGACAAGGGCATCTTGTATCTGCTAGACTATAGGTAGTTGAACAGGGTTGATCCTTCCATTGATCGCAGCGTGAATTTTTTTTCGGAGCCGCAAGGCTCACACGTCAAAAACGATCAGGAGGAAAGATCATGGAAAACAAACTTACCGTGAATTATGCAACCGCATGGCTTATGGGGGTGGACCCTGCTGCAACTGGCGCAAGGCTGAAGCAGTACCGCAACGCCAACCACCTGACGCAGGAAGGGCTCTCGGGCATTCTGACGGATGGAGGCGACCCGGCTTCCCGGGTGAGCATCAGCATGTGGGAGAGCGGCAAAAAACTGCCAACTCTGTCGCACCTGGTGTTCCTGCGGGAGCTGTACGGCTGCACGCTCGACGAGCTGATCTGTACTTACCGGCAGTCCGCAAGGGAGGCCGCAGACGGGGATCAGCCCGTCGTTTTTTATTATGATCTTCTATTGAACGCCGCAGGTTTCATGCCTGCGGCGTTTTTTGCGTTGCAGAGTGCTTTGCACGGGGTTAACCGCTGGTATATAGTGGTTTTTTGGCATCGGCAGTATACTTTGACCATGATCACGGCGGGGTCGCAAGACAGCCGAAACAAAGCCGCATACAAGCTGGAAATGCAAGGAGAAACCACCATGAAAAACATCAATTGCAAGAAGGATAAAGACCGCATCCTCTGTGTCACCGTGCGTGCACCGCTGGCAAAGAGACCCGGCAGACCGGTGCGGTATGTTGGCGCACACAACTTCTACTACCAGCCTGCTGGTAGCAAGGAGATCGCCTACCTGCTCAGCATGAAGAAATACGCAGCCACGGTCTACCACTTCTTTGAAGCGAACGGCCGTCTGGTCTGCGATGAAGACACCTGCATGACCCACAGCATCACCCTCGGCCAGCTCTACACTTCCCGTGCGGACCACAGCAACTTTTTGCTGAACAAACTGTTCCAGCGTCTGCCTGCACAGATCGAGTATGTGTGCCAGTACGAGCTAGGTGCAGCAAAAGCCGCCGACGAGCTGCTGGAAGCAGTGCCTGCCCGCCGCTTTGACGGCGAGCGCGATGCAGCCTGAAAGGAGGATGCTTTATGAGCAGCTTCATTGAGTTCACCACCATTGCGCTGGTACTGGTCTACATCGGCGTGGCCGCATGGAAGATCTGCACCTGCCGCACCATCTCGGGCAGCATTGGCGTGTCCTGCGCATTCCTGATCGGAGGGTTCTTCATTCTCCCGGTGGCTTACTCGGTGGCCACCGTGGTGTGCTGGGTGGCCGCCATTGCAATCGTTCTGGCACTGATCGGTGCCTTCTTCGGCTGAAAGGAGCTTAGCAATGAAAGAATTTGTCTTTGGCACGGCTGCACAGTTCGACTGGCTGGAAGCACTGCTGGCCGATGACCGCTGCCATGTGTTTGAGCACTGCGTGCTGCCGCCCGGCTGTACGCCGGGCACGGCGCGGCTGGGCTTTGAAAAGAACAGCAGCGTCTATATCCTCTACATCGACTACGGCATCCAGACCACGGCCCAGGATCCGGCGTTCTGTAGCCTGCTGGAGCAGGGCGAGGCACGCTTTGTCTGTATGCAGGACATGATAGAGTTCCTGCAGGGGCTGCAGCCTCTGTTTGGTGCAGCGGTTCCTTCCACCGGTGTGGAGCCCAGCCGGGTGCCGGCAGCGCCCCCGGCGGCAGAGGAACCGCCGGAGGAGGACGAGGTGGTGGACATGGCAGAGGTGCTGAAGCAGCGGGAAAAGCGGGAGCAGCCCCAACTTGTGGACCCGGAAAAGATTAGCGGTCCGCTCAAGAAGCATGTCTTTGGGCAGGATGATGCCCTGAACGACATCGCGGAGCTGGTGGCGGTGCACAAGATGCGCAAGAAGGAGAAGATTCTCACCGTGATGCTGCTTGGCCCCACGGCAACCGGCAAGTCCGAGACTGCGAAGTCGCTGGCGGAAATCATGACCGGGATCTACGGCACCGAGTACGGCTGCATCGAGGTCGCGGGCAGTGAGTTTGCAAGCTCCCACACCGTGAACCGCTTTTTCGGCGCGCCTCCGGGCTACGTCGGCCACGGCCAGCCCACTGTGCTGGACCCCGTGCGGCAGAACCCCTACCAGATCATCGTCATCGACGAGATCGAGAAGAGCGACCCCAAGGTGGTGGAAGGGCTCATGGAGGCTATTGACACCGGCAAGCTGGGCATGGCGGACAATTCCCCCGCCATCGACCTCAGCCGCTGCATCTTGATCTTCACCTCGAACCTTCCCATCCCCATGGACAAGTACCGGGCAGCCGGTGACTTCGAGCGCACCGAGATCTGCCGCGATGCCTTCACCAAATACTGCCACCGGCCCGAGATCAGCGGCAAGATCGCCAACTACATCGTCTACCAGGAGCTTAGCCCCGAGGCCAATGCGCGCATCGTGATCAAGTTTATTCGTCAGGAGCTGGCGAATTACGACATCAAGCTGCGCTCCATCGACCCGGCACTGCTCAACGAGTTCCTGGACTTCGATACCGCCTATGGTGCCCGGAGCCGTGCCGGGAACGTCCGGGCAACGGTGGGCCGACAGCTGCTGCACCTGCAGCTGAGCCACCCGCAGGAGGTTCTGGCCGGGAAGTCGGCAGCCCTCAGCGGTTCACTGCGCGAGATCCAGTTCGATCTTGCTTAAAAGAGAGGAGAATACCATGCGTAACGAGTTCTTTGCAAACATTGAAGCCGGTGCTGCCGCAGTGCGCAGCTTTGCGTGCAGCTCTGCCGACCGTCTGGCCCGCCAGCTGGCAAGCGACCCTGCGCAGGAGAGTCAGAATCAGCTGCCCTGCCCGGAAAAACCGGCTGAGCCTACGGTCCGCTTTTCCCGTCAGGTGCTGGCGGACTTCCGCAGCAATGTGGGCCGCTACGCCCCGAAGACACGGCGCTGGTGGACCTGTGCCACTTCGATACCCTCTCCCGCAACACGCCGGGCACCTTCTACTACGATGTGGATTCCATGACAAAGGTGTTCCACGACTGGGCCGAGAAAGGCTACCGCGTTACCGGCATCTACCACAGCCACCCCCGCGGCTGCATCCGCCCCTCCTACCACGATATCTCCACGGCGCTGATCCATCTGCGCTTCTTTGAGCAGGACTTCTTCTATCTGCCCATCCTTCGGCCTGCCCGCAAGGGGCTGTTCACGCTGTATTTCTACATCGTGCACCTCAAGGGCGATGCTCTGACCGTGGATCTGGATCATGTGCTGCGGGCGGAAAGCGGCAGCCGCTATGCGCTGTGCACGTTTGCCCCGTGGCACAGGGAATACTCTGTGGCGGAGATGGACGAATACCGCACTTCGCTGGAAGCACAGGAGCAGCCTGAAACGCCTGCCGAAGACCCTGCAGCCAAGGCCCCCGCACAGACCCCGGATTACTTCGGCAAGGTGCGTTCGCTCTACCCTCAGAAGGTGCTGGAGCAGAAAGTGGTGGTCTGCATTGGCGTAGGCGGGGCACGCAGTTTCTTGGAAAACTGCGCCCGCTCGGGCTTGCGCAACTTCATCCTCATGGACCCGGACATCGTCAGCCCCTCCAACGTAGCGACGCAGGCCGTGTTCATCTGCGAGATGGGCCGCAAAAAGGTCGAGGTGATCCGCGACCGCATCCGCGATATCAACCCGGACGCACAGGTGCTCTGCATCCCGCGTGCGCTGGACGATGCCATGAGCGATGAAGCGTTCAAGGCATACCTCGACCGCTTCCCCGGGCACAAGGCCACCGATTACCTGATCCTTGGCTGCACTGATAACTTCGCAGCCCAGAAACGCTCTTCCATGCTGGCGCTGAAGTACGGCATGCCGTATCTGGCAGCCATGATGTACGCACATGGTTTGGCTGCGGAGCTGATCTTCGTTTATCCCGGCGTAACGGAAAGCTGCCCCCGTTGTTTGCTGCGCAGCCGGTTCGAGCAATACGAACAGGGCTACCAGAACGACGTGGACTCCTCGGCCTGCCCCATCTTCGCCACCGAGCGGATGAACGCTACAAAGGGGTATCTGGCCCTGATGCTCCTGCTGTACCACGAGGCTCCCGGCAGCCCCTTCAATACGATGCTGGACGCGGTGAAAGACCGCAACTTCGTGTGGATCCGCCTTGCCCCGGACCTCAAGGAACAGCTGGGCATCCAGTTGTTCGATCAGGTGCTGGGCGGGGACGCCGGGCGCTTTGCCTACATGGACGAGACGCTCTGGGTGCCCCAGCACCCGGATCGGCCCGAGTTCGGTGCAAAGCCCTGCAAGATGTGCGGCGGCACCGGCGACCTGCGCCACCTGCAGGTGGACTGGGCAGGGCTGGATACCCGCACCATCCGCTTCGACACCTGAGAGCTTTTTGCGCCGCAAACCGGTGGCTGGAAAAAAGCCCTGTAAACCAGCGGTTGATTCCTTTCCCGGCGCAGGAGGCTTATAATACAAACAACATAAGGCTTCACAAGTCTTATGCTGAAAGATACACTTCCGCCGGTCTGGCACCCAACCCGGGGTGCCAAGCCCAGCGGTCACACAAAACGGAGGATTTTGCCCTATGGCAAACGCAGAAATGGTCCGCATCCACACCTACAACACCAAGGAGGAAACGAAGATGAAGAACGAAACTATGAACGCCCGTAACCAGCTGCCCGGCGGCGGCTTCCACGGCGGCGAGCAGCAGACGAGCTTGCCCGGCGGCGGCTTCCATGGCGGCGAGCAGCAGACGAGTCTGCCCGGCGGCGGCTTCCACCGGGATGAACAGCAGAATGACCCGTCAGAAGGCTGGCAGAAGGTGACTCTGCTTCTGGAGAATGGGGAAAGGGCCGATGTTCTGATCGAACAGGATCAGATGGCCATCCAACGTCTCGAGAATGGAATGCTGTTCAGTATGCGAATCCATGATGGGCATCTGATATCGGAACTCGCTTCGTCGTTCGTCTGACAGATAATAACGAAAGGAGATGATCGCGAAGCGCCTTACGGCGGCTTTGAGCACAGCGGCCTGCAGACAGGGTGGCCAACCTGTCTGTGGGCCGTTTTTCTTTTTGTGCGGTGTAAACCAGCGGTTAGTTCAAAGCAGCTGGGATGAATTTTATACTGGGACCAAAGCACAGCAAATGTGCAGCCAGAAAGGAGAAATGCCTGTGAAGGAGTTTGTTTTGGGAACCGATACGCAGTACGAGATGCTCAAGCAGTCCCTAAACGATGATCGGTGCCATGTCTATGAGAGGTGCACCTTTCCTTCCTCGTTCAGTCGCCCCTCTGGGCGAATCGGCTTCGAGAAGGAGCAGGTGGGCTATGCACTTTTCATCGACAAAGGGCTCACCTGCAGCTGCCCGGCAGCCTCCCGGCTTCTGAAAAGCTGGCTGAAGGCCGGAACGCTGAAGTTTCTGGATTATACCGACATGAAGGTATTTCTGCGGAGCCTGACCTATCTTTATTGAAGTTACTTTGGGAGGAAGACTTTATGGAAGAACTTATTGGCTGGGTGCTTTTGGCAATCTTTGTGGTGGCTGCGGGCAGAGTTGGGTATTTGATCTATCAAAACAACCGGCACCCGGAGCAGGCAGCGGCTTCGGCGGCAGCTACCCGGCGTGACCCCCACGGCGAGACCGGCCCCATGATCTACTTTGCCAACGATGCACATGGCCGAACGGACCGTGAATATCAGTTCAACTACAAGTGGGTCTACGATGGCACCCTTCACGCATACACCTGGCGCGCGTACATCCTGCGGATGCCCAGCCTGTGTGGTCGCCCCAGCGACGGCCACAGCACCCACCGCTGGAGCGATGCGAACGGCAACCACTGGGTCTGCTGGGATTCGCCCGTCACAAGCCTGACCAAGATGCAGTCGGTGTCCCGGCTGTGGGCGGACAGTGTGCAGGAGTACATTGCCACCGGCAAGCTGTTTGGCTGAAAGGAGGATGCCCAATGAAACGATGCTCCAACCCGGGCTGCTCCTCGGCGTTCTTCTTTGGGGACGACAAGACCCGCTGCCCCTTTTGCCACAGCGTTCTGGTGCAGGATACGGCACCTGCCGCCACTCCCCGGGTGAGTCTGCCGCTTTCGCCCCTTGTCAGCCCGCCGCAGGCACAGGCAGAGCCAGTGTTCATGCAGCACGGCCGGGGCGGCATCACCTGCACCGGCCGCGTTTTGGAACTAGACCATCAGGCTGTGTTTTACAGTCGGGCGCACAAGCTGTTCAACGCACTGGTGCGCGGGGAACCGTATCAGTTTGCCCACCAGACCTTGGAATATACCGTCCGAGTCGAGCCCATTACCGATGGGGTGCCCAGCGAGGTGACGGACTTCTGCCTGTACGGCAACTGCCTGGGGCGCATCCAGATTGGCGACGAAGTGCGTATCCGGGCGAAGGAGCAGGGCGGCCGCCGGGTGGTAAAGTCCATCTACAACCTTACCACCGGCTCAGCGGTGAAGCCCGGGCTGCAGCTCAGCGCCGCGGCCATCTGGCTGGTGCTGGGACTGCTGGCAGCGCTGTTGGCGGCCCTTGCCTGCACGGTGGTCTACCTGTTCCGCTCCGGAGTGGTAGCGGCAGTCCTGCTGGCACTGCTTACGGCCTGCATGCCCCTGTTCATCATGCTGATCGGCTTCTGGATCTTATTCCAGAGCGTCTTCCCCAACCGCAGAAGAAGGAGGTAAGTCATGAACCCTTACAACACTGAACTGCGCCGCGCCATGACGCTGGCCGACCAGATCCTTGCCCTCAAGCAGAACCGCGGCCTGGCTGATGCCGATGCCATACAGGTAGACGCAGGCGCGTTTTTCCCCAACATCTCCCTCTGGACGCAGATGTGCGGCTTCCGCATGAGCGGCCCGCCCGAAGCAGGCAAGGCCCTGCTGCAAAAGGCTGCGGCGCGGTGGCTGCGTGCCGCCCACCAGAGCGGTGCCGCCTCGGCGTTCGTGTTCCGCACGGATCACGGCAGTGCAGCCGCCTTCTACGGCAGCAGCATCAACAATGCAGCATTGTTTCAGTCACTTTTGCCAGAGTGTGAGACAAAACCGCAGGCGTCCTGGTTCGGCGGCGGTTACCGCTGCTCGGGGCTGCTGCTGGGCACCCTTGCGGCGGACGGTGTGGCCGAGGCCATCGCCTCGGCAGGGCTGAGCCGCTGCTATGCGGCCTGCATCGCCCTGCCTGCAGCGGATGACGAGGTCCGGGCCCTGCTGGAGGACGACCGCCGCCTTGCCCGGCAGCTTGAACCCTGCAAGGCGTTCCCCCGGGTCTCCGGCAACGCCTCCCGCCGCACGGTGGAGGTGCCGGTGCAGAATGTGTCTGCGGCGCTGGACGCCGTGCAGGAGGAGATCACGCTGCTGGAAAAGGCCCGCAGCACCGGCCTTGTGCAGGCGGTGATCCGCTTTGGTGCGGACAGTCGCGCCGACTATCTGCAGCTTGCCGGCATCATCCGCGCATGCCTTGCCGGGCGGGAAGAGCAGCCGGGCTTTGAGCCTATCCGCTGCTTTGACCTGCAGGGGGATTTCCGCTACCCGGAGACCTGCCTTGCCATCCCCCGCGCAGCGGTACGCCTGCCCGACGGCACTGCCGCTGCAGTCTATGTGGCAAGTCTGCAGAGCGCCGAAGCGGCGGCATCCTTCTGCGTGCCGCCCACCTGTGCCTGCACGGGGTTCTATGTAAAGAACCCTGTGGAGGACGAAAGCTGCCGGGAACTGTTCCCGGTGGTGCGCCCCATCACGGCGGCAGGCGTCACGGCGGGCCGCGTGCTGGGCAGCGGCGCACCGGCAGCGATACCGTTCTCGGCGCTGCTGTGCCACACGGCGGTGTTCGGGGCCTGCTGCACCGGCAAGACCACGCTGGTGAAGAACCTGCTGGTGGACCTGTGGGCCCGGCAGCAGACCCCCTTCGTGGTGTTGGAAGCGGCCAAGAAGGAGTACAACGCTCTGCTGGGGCAGATCCCTTCGCTTATGGTCTATACCTCCGGTGCCGATGGCCCATTGCTGTGCATCAATCCGCTGCGCCCGGAAGACGGTACGCTCATAGAGAACCATGCCGCCGCCGTTACACTGGCGCTGACGGCTTCCACCGGTGCGGAGCACCCCATCCCGGAGGCGTTCAGCGGCCTGCTGCAGCAGACCTACCACCGCTTTGGCTGGGAGTACGGCATGGCGGCCTACACCGACCCGGCAAAGCCGTTCCCGACCTTTGCCGATGTGCTGGCCGGGGTGGAGGACTATGTCGCCCACCACGCCCGCTATGGGCCTGAGGTGCGCCAGAACCTGACCGGTGCGCTGGAACTGCGGGCCGAGACCATGACCAGCGGTGCGCTGGGCCGCGTGTTCGCCGATCCCTTCGGCATGAC
>OJAM01001093.1_pt1 | contig 10087 bp, 8 predicted proteins | sample 1589071 | NCBI WGS metagenome assembly OJAM01 (sample SAMN03283243) | human gut metagenome | biome: human-associated habitat; material: feces | host: Homo sapiens | place: Peru | collected 2012
ATGAAAGACAGATGAGGAAAGCGGAGAGGTGCGTGGTCACTCATCCCTGCTTTCAAATGAACCTGCCCCTTCCAGCCATTCCCACACAGCCTAAATTTGCGATTTCTGAAGAAATCCGTGAAGCGGTCGTCATTTTATGGTATAATTATCGTTACAGATGAAAAGACGCAAGTCTGGTCAATATAGAGTAAGGAGAGACATAAAAGTGGGTTTTTCTTTGATTAATATCGGTTTTGGCAATATGGCAGCATCAGCGTCTCGGAGAATTCGCAGAGGAATTCGTTGTCCGCGATCACCAGAATGCGGTTGTGCAGCGCAAGGTCGGTGTGCAGCGTGGCGACGATATTGCCCTGTGCAATGCACTTCTGAATTTGCCGGTCGAGCGCGGCCAGCTCCTCGATCTGCTCGTCCGTGATAACGCGGCAGGCCAGCTCCGCCGCAAGCGCATGCAGATGCGCCAACGGCAGATACCACTTTTCGGCGTGCTCCACATCCAGCTCCGAGACCACCGTCCCCTTGTTGGGATAGATTTCGATCAGCTTCTGACCGGCAAGCATCTGCATGGCCTCGCGCACGGGCGTGCGGCTGACTTCAAAATATTCGCAGATCTCCTGATCGTTCAAGCGCTCGCCGGGCTGAAGCGTGCCGTAGGTGATCCATTCGCACAGCGTGTGGTAGATTTTCATCTTGACCGGCTCTTTTTTGGGTGCGGGCTGCTTGAGCGGTATTGGCATAGTGTTCTCCCCTTTCGCGAAACGCCGCAGTCGCGCCTCGCTTCTGTTCAAATTATACCATATTTTGCAGCAGGATTCAAGCGCTTATGTTGCAGATTCCAGATTGAGCAGCACATCAATCAGCTTTACATAGCCCTCTGCGCTCTTGGTAAGCTGCTCCTTGAGCACATATTCGTCGACCGTGTGCGCAAGGCTCTCGACCGACGGGCCGAAGCCCAGCGTCTTGATGCCGGCCTCCCCGGCGTAATGGCTGCCGTTGGTGCAGAAGGAATAGGTCGTGATGACCGGGTTCGTGCCGAGGGTTTGCAGCGCCGCAAAGCTCTTCTGCACAAATTCGGACGAGCGGTCAAAATACCAGCCGGGGAAAAAGCGCTCGGCATAGATCTCGTTTCCGGTGTAGCACGTCTTGGTCTCGGCGCGCAGATAGACCTTGGCCTTGAAATCCGGGTCTTCTGCGGCAAGCCGCTCGATGTGATCCTGGATCGTCGCAAGCACGCTCTGCGGCGTGTCGCCGACGAGCAGACGGCGATCCAGCGTCGCGATGCAGCGCTCCGGCACGACCGACGCGCCGGGATAGGGCGCGGAAATGATGTCCGTCAGCTCCATGATGCCCTTGCCCAGCTCCGGCTGCTCCTCGGGGACGTAGTCCTCAAGCGCCGCCAGCAGCTTCATCATCTTTTTCACGGCGTTGACGCCCTTTTCCGGGTTGGCCGAGTGCGCGGGCTTGCCGATCGTCTCGAGCACGATCTCCGCACGGCCGCGCTGGCCGATCTTCAGGTTCAGGTTCGACGCCTCGCCGATGATCACATAGTCCGGATGCACGAATTGGCTGATCCTTCTGGCCGAGACGCCCTCGTAAAGCTCCTCATAGACCACGCCCGCAACGTAGATCTCGCCCGGGAAGTCGTGGTCGCATTCCTGCGCATAGGCCGCAGCGGCGCAGATCATGGCCGCAACCGCGCCCTTCATATCCGACGCGCCGCGTCCGCAGACGCGATCGTCGCGAATCTCGCCGCCGAAGGGGTCAAAGCTCCAGCGCTCCGGCTCCTGCACGGGCACGGTGTCGATGTGTCCGTCGAGCAGAACGCGCGGGCCGGGACGGCGGCCGCGCAGGCAGCCGATCACGTTGCCGTATTCGTCGACCGTCACCTCGTCATAGCCGAGGCGGCGCATCTCGCGCTCGATCACGCCGACGACCTCCCGCTCCTCGCCGGAATAGCTCTTGGCCTGGATCAACCGGCTGCAAAGGTCGATTGTGTTTTCATGCAGCTCCTGAATCGTCATGTTGTCTCCTCCTCATTGTGCCGCAAGGCTGTCCCAGAGGCGCTGCGCCTCGGCACGGCAGCCCGCAAAAATTTCTTTCTCGTCGACACGCGTGCAGTGATGCCGCTCGACGACCGTCTCGCCGTCGCAGACGACGGTATCCACATGGCCGCTGAAGCCGGAGGTCATGTGCGAGAGCACGTTCCCGGCGTGCAGCGGCGTGGGCGGATCGTAATCCAGGATCAGGAAATCCGCCGCTGCGCCCGGGCGCAGAACGCCGACCTCGTAGCCGAAAATGCGCTTGGCAAGGCGCTGGTTGTTCGTGAACGCCATATCCAGAATTTGTTTGCCGGAAAAGACCGAGCAGTCGTTTTGCCCGATGTGCTGCTGGATGCTCGCAAAGCCCAGCTCGGTGAACAGGTCGTAGGTATAGCCGTCGCCGCCCAGCGCCACATGGACGCCCGCGTCCATCAGCGGCACGACCGGGCAGATGCCCACGGCCGTGTTCGTGTTCGACTGCACATTGTGCGCCGCCGTCACGCCGGTCTCGCGCAGAATGCCGAAATGGCGCGGCTTGAGATGCACATTGTGCGCCGTGATGGTTTTTTCGCCGAGAATGCCCGCCTCATGCAGGCGCTCGACAACGTGCATATCAAAGCGGCGGTAGCAGTCGCTGACGTCGGCCTCAGACTCGGCCATATGGATATGGAAGCCCGCATTCAGCGCGTTTCCGACTTCGCTGCTCCGCTCCAGCGTCTCAGCAGAGAGCGAATACGAAGCGTGCAGGCCGAAAATCCCGCGGAAGCGGTCGCCCTCGGCCTGATGCGCGCGGATATAGCGCTCGTTTTCGGCAATTCCGCGCGCGGCGCGCTCCGCGCCGTCGCGATCGGTCACCTCATAGGCAAGACAGCCGCGCCCGCCGACGGCGCGCATCGCGCGCTCGATCGTGTCGAGGCTGCCGGTGATATAGTTGGGGCTGGCCTGATGGTCGAAATAGGTCGTCGTGCCGGCCTTCAGCCCCTCGACAAGCCCCATCAGGGCGCTGTAGTAGGTCTGGCGCTCGTCGAGCGCCTTGTCCACGCGCCACCACATACGCGACAGATACTGCTGCCAGTTGTAAATTGGCTCGCTGAGCGGCATTCCGCGCACGAATTGGCCGTAAAAATGGCAGTGGGAGCTGATCATGCCGGGCATCAGGATGCGCCCGGCCAGATCGTGCCGCACGTCGGCCTCGGGCAGCGCCTCGTCCCCGCAGACGGCGACCGCCGCAATGCGGTCGCCGTCGACGAGCAGATAGCCGCCGGGCAGGAAGAGCCGGTCAACGTCGCCGGTGATCAGAGAAGCGTGGTAATAAAGCGTTTTCATGTTGTCTGTCTCCTGAGCAGAGATTTGGGCAGCGCGCGCCGGAGCAGCCGTCCGGCACCCGCCTTGGCGCGGTCGTGCCCGTCTTCGACCAGAACCCTGCCGCCCGCGACGGTGCAGGCCACGCGGACGTGCATCGGCATTCCCGCAAACGGCGTGTAGTCGGTCTTTTCATGCAGCAGCTCGACGCCCATCGTATAGCTGCAATCGGTGTCGAGCAGGACGATGTCCGCGTCCGCGCCGGGTGTAAGCTGTCCCTTGCGTCCGGCAAGGCCGTAGAGCTGCGCCGGGTTATAGGACGTCATTTCCGCAAGGCGGCGCATGGAGATCTTCCCGGTGCGCACGCCCAGCTCGTGCACGAGCACCAGGCGCGTCTCAATGCCGGGCATCCCGCCGGGGATCTCATAGAATTTGTCCGAAACGCGCTTCTGGCTGAGGTAGAACGCGCAGTCGTCCGTGCCGATGGTGAATTTTGTCCCGCCGGAGAGCACGCGCCAGATCCCGGCGCGGTCGGCCGCCGTGCGGATGGGCGGGTTGACGATGTAATCCGAGGCGTGCTCCTTCTCATAGACCGTCTCGTCAAAGCAGAGATAGTGCGGGCAGGTCTCGCCGTAGACCTCCAGTCCCTCGCGCTGCGCCTGCTCGATCAGAGCCGCGCCCTCTGCGCTGGACACATGGCGGATCAGCAGCCGCACGCCCGTGCGCCGCGCCAGCTCGATCAGCCGACGAACGGCCGACGGCTCGGAGTCGGCGGGCTTGCTCTCGAGAAAATGGCTGCAATCGGTCTTTCCCTCCGCCTTGAGGCGCGCGACAGCCTCGTTGATCTGCTCCTCGTTCTCGGCGTGCACGGTCGCGATCGCGCCGTGCTCGGCGATCACGCGGAAGGCGCGCTCCATGTCCGCATAGGGGACGAGCAGATTGCTGTAGGCCGTGTAAAATTTAAACGACGTAAAGCCGTGCTTTATCAGAACAGGGATTGCCTGTAAGGTTTCTTCGTTGATGTCCGTCAGCGTGCAGTGGAAGCTGAAATCCGCCGCGCACTGCTTCTCGGCCAGCGCGGTACGCATCCTGACCGCGTCTAAGATCGAGCCGCCCCGCTCCTGATCGGCAAAATCGATCAGGGTGGTCACGCCTCCGTAAAGTCCGGCACGCGTGCCGTCAAAAAAATCGTTCATGGTCTGCGTTCCGCCGAACGGAAGCAGCATATGCGCGTGGGTCTCCACCACGCCGGGGATTGCTTTCTTTCCGGCCGCGTCAAGAACGCGCGCGGCCGTGCCCTCCAGGTGCGGCGCGATCGCAACGATCCGTCCGCCCTGCACGGCGATGTCGCAGACCCCAAGCTCCTGCGGCGCATAGACGTCCGCGCCCCGGATCAACAGGTCGTACTGCATTGCGGGTAACCTCCTTGTTGAAATTCCGCAAGGGCGGGCGGAAGCGTTTCCCACCCGCCTTGAGCCTTGGCGGCGCTGACCCGAGCGCGTCGGGTCAGCGCCATCGGCAAGCTTATTTGTCGTAGGACTCGGTCGGGACGACGACGCCGTTCGTGACGTCCTCGATCAGCTGGGTGATCTCTGCGACCACATCCGCCGGGATGATGTCCGCGTTCAGCTCGGCAAGCTCCACGCCAACGCCGAGGCCGGGCTTATACACGCCGCCGAAGGAGCCGTCCTTGATGCGGTCGACCTGGCTGGCGATGACGGGCGGGACGATCTCCACGACGGAGGTCAGCATCAGCTCGGGGGCGAGATCATGCTGGTCGGAGCCGTAGCCCATGCAGTAGACGCCCTTTTCCACGCAGGCCTCGATCACGCCGAGACCGGTGGTGTCGGCCGCGTGCATGATGACGTCGGCGCCCTGATTGATCATGCTCAGCGCAGATTCCTTGCCGAGCGCGGTGTCCTCGGTGTTGCCGGTCATGATGACCAGAACGTTCGCGTCGGGGTTGGCCGCCTTGGCGCCCTCGGTGTAGGCGTTCTTCATGGTGAGCTGACCGGCCGACTCAGAGCCGCCGATGTAGCCGACGGTGCCGGACTTGGACATTTTCGCAGCCAGATAGCCGCAGATGTAGGTTGCATGATAGACGGCGGTGTCGACAAAGCCGATGTTAGCGGGGAAATTGTCGGCAGGCGCCTTGCCATAGACGAAGAAATAGTTGTTGGGGTTGGCCTCGGCAACGCGGATCATTGCGTCGCCGAACTGGGAGCCGTGGGCAATGACGAGGGTATAGCCGTCGTCGACGAAGTTCATGGCGATGGATTCGCAGTTGGAGGTGTCAACGTTTTCGACATACTGGGTCTTGTAGCCCTCACCCTCAAGCTGCTGCAGGCCCTGATAGGCCGTCCAGCACCAGGATTCGTCGGTGATAACGCCGGGGAGGATCAGCGCGACGGAGATGTCCTGATCGTTTGCGGGAGTTGCGGTGTCATCGGTGGCTGCGGTGTCTTTGGTGTCTGCGGTGTCTGCGGTGTCGTTGGTCGCCTTGGTGGATTCGCTTTCGTCGGTCTTACCGGCGCATGCCGCCAAGCTCAGTACCAGAGCCAGGCAAAGGATCAGTGCAAGCAGTTTTTTCATTTGGTCCTCCTAAATAGAATAGTATATCAGATCCACACACGTTTGTGTATGGTATCTTACAAATTTTTCTCGTCGGCCAGTTCCCCGGCCAGTTCCAGGGCGCGCGCGATCTGCGCGGCCTGCTTTTCCATGAACGCAACGCCGTATTCCGCGCTGGCCAGCTCGGGCTTTCCGACGACGCCGTCAACGGAAATATCGTCGATGAACCATGCGGAGATCAGATCCCCGCGGCAGTCGGCCGCCTCGTGCCATTTGTCGACGGAACGGCTCAGCTCGGGCGTGATGCGGTCGGCGTCGACCGTTTGCGGATGCTTGGCCAGCATGACGCTCGTCTCGATCTCGTCGGCGTGGACGTCGTATTCGTGCGCGCCGATGACCATGTACAGGCGCATTCCCTTCGCGCGCAGCAGACGCCCGGCAAGGTGGATGCAGCTGTCGTTTCCGCCGTGGCCGTTCACCAGCACCATCGAATGCACGCCCAGCCGCAGCAGCGATTCGCCGATGTCGGTCAGGATGTGGATCAGCGTCTCCGGCATGAGCGTCAGCGTGCCGGGAACGTGCAGATGCTCGATGCTCAGGCCGTAAATGATCGGCGGCAGCACGAGGAACTGCGTTTTCGAACGCACCTTCGTCATGGCCAGCTCGGTGATGTCCTGCGCGCAGAGATAATCCGTGCCGACCGGAAGATGCGGTCCGTGCTGCTCCACCGCGCCGATCGGAAGAACGGCGACGGCGGGGCCTGCCGCCGCAAGCTCCTGAAGCTGCGGGGCGGTCTTTTCGGCATAGTAGCAATACGGCATATCAGCGTCCCTCCCGTTCAAATACGCCGCCGACGGTCTTCGGGCCGCGCTTGTTGCGCCCGGCCAGCAGCAGGCTGAGAATTGCGACGATGTAAGGCAGCGCCAGCAGCAGCTGGTACGGCAGGGCGACGCCCTTGGCCTGCAAATGCAGCTGGAAGGCGTTGATGAAGCCGATCAGCGAATAGACCGGGTGCCAGCCGCACAGCAGGCAGACGGCCAGCGCGAGGAAGCCGCGTCCTGCGGAGATATCCGGCGCGAAGCTGCCCGTGATGGCGACAACGAGGTACGCGCCGCCCAGACCGGCCAGCAGGCCGCTGAAGAGCACGACGCCCCAGCGATAGCCGACGACGTTGATGCCGTAGGACTGCGCCGCGCGCGGGTTTTCGCCCAGAGAGCGGAGCTGGAGGCCGAGCTTGGTCTTGTAGAGCACGAAGCCCGCTGCCAGCGAGACGAGGATCGCCAGATAAGCCAGAATGTCCATGGAGAAGATTGAGCCGCCGACCACCGGGATCTTGGACAGCAGCGGAAGCTCCAGGCTGCTCAGCAGCGGCACCTTCGGCCGCGAGGTCGCGTAGAGCACGCGGTAGAGGAAGGACGTCAGACCGGCGGCAAAGATGTTGAACATAAAGCCGACGACGGCCTGCGGCTGATTGCGCGAGACGCCGATGTAGGCGATGATGACGGCCGAGAGGCATCCGGCCAGCGCACCGGCCAGAATTGCGAGGAACAGCGACTGTGTGTACTGGTAAGCCAGCAGCGTCGTGAACGCGCCGATGACCATGTTGCCCTCGAGGCCGATGTTCATCACGCCGGCGCGCTCGGCGACGGTCTCGCCGACCGCCGGGAACAGGATCGGGACGCCCTGACGGATGGTCGACGCAAGCAGCGCCGTGATCACACTGGTAGTCATGCCTTTTTCCCTCCTCTTTTTTTCTGACGCGCGCCGACGACCTTCAGGCTGAAGCTGATGAGGATGAACAGGACGATGATGCCCTGCAAAATATCGACGAGCGTGACCGGGACGCCGCTGGAGATCTGCATCTTCTCGGCTCCGGCATCCAATCCGGCCATCATGACCGAGGCGGCGACCAGACCCAGCGGATTCAGGCAGCCAATGAGCGCGACGACCATGCCGGTGATGCCCATGCCCTCGCAGATGCCCTCGATCAGGCGATACTGCACGCCGTAGATCTCGACCGCACCGGCCAGACCGGCAAAGCCGCCGGCCAACACCATGGCGAGGAAACGATAACGCTTGACATTGCAGCCCGCATACTGCGCGGCCTTCGGGCTTTTGCCCACGACGCGCAGGTTATAGCCGAACTGCGTATAGCGGCAGACGAACCAATAGACCGCCACGCAGGCAAGTGCGATAAAGAGACCGACATGCGCGCGTGTTCCGGAGATCAGCTTCGGCAGCCGCGCGACCGCCGGAACCTCCGCCGACTGCGGGTTCACACCGCCCTGCTCCATGATCGGCCCATGCACCAGATAGGCGATCAATTGCAGCGCGACATAGTTGAGCATGATCGTAACGATCAGCTCATTTGAGCCGTAATAGGCCTTCATGAATCCGGCGAAGCCGCCCCAGATCGCGCCGAACAGTGCGCCTGCCAGCAGGCCGAACAGGATGGAGAACGCCCCCAGCGATTGTCCGAAGGAGCTGGTCGCGACCAAAATCGCGCCGAGCGTACCGACATACATCTGACCCTCGCCGCCGAGGTTGTTGCAGCCGCCGACCGCCGCAAAGGCGACGCCGACGCCGACAATAATCAGCGGAATGGCCTTGGTGATGATCTCGCCGAAGCCGAGCTTCGTGGAATACGGCCGGACGATCATGTAATAATAGGCCTCCAGCGGGTTCTTCCCGACAAACGACACGAAGATCGCGCCGATCAGCAGCGCCAGCACGATCGCGGTCAGCACCAGACCGAGCGTGCGCAGAGTCGAGATCAAGTCCGTCCGGTCAAGCCGTCTCGAGCCTTCTGTTTTCATTCTGCCTTCACCCCCATCATCATGCGGCCGATCTCGTAGGCATTGTAATCCTCCGGCTGAACCTCGCCGACCACGCGCCCCTTATAGAGCACGATGATGCGGTCGGAGATGGAAAACAGCTCCTCCATCTCGCCGGAGAACAGCACGACGCCCACGCCCTCGTCGCGGCTCTTTTGAATGGTCTCGCGAATAAAATAGGTCGCCTTGATGTCCAGCCCGCGCGTCGGATAGGAGCAGACGAGCACCTTCGGATGCTTGTCCAGCTCACGTGCAAGAATGAATTTCTGCATGTTGCCGCCGGAGAGCAGGCCGGAGCGCTGCTTGATGCCCGTCGTGCGGACGTCGTAATCCTCGATCGCCTTTTTGGCCTCCGCGCGGATCTGCCGGTAATTCAGCAGGCAGCCCTTTCTCGGCGGGTTCGGCTTGCGCAGGATCCAGTTCTGATAGAGCGGATCCTCCTTCACGCTGCCGACGTTCACGCGGTCGGCCGGCACGCAGCTCACGCCCGCGTCGATGAAATCCGTCGCGTCGACGGTGTGCATTTCCTTGCCGCAGACGGACACGCGTCCGCCCGACGCCGGCCGCAGGCCGGTGATGACCTCGGCCATTTCGGCCTGTCCGTTGCCCTCGAGCGCCGCGATGCCGATGATCTCGCCGCGGTGCAGCGTCAGGGAAACGTCGTTGAGGATCTGCGCGCCCCGGTCGTCCTTCGCCGCCAGATGCTCGATGCGCATCAGCTCGGTGCGCTCCTCGGGCGGGAACTCCTTCCGGTCAAATTTCGGCGTCTCCATGTTTTCGCCGATCATCATGCGAATGATCTTCTGCTTGTCGGCGTCCTTGGTCATCATCTGTCCGCAGACCTGACCGCGGCTCAGGACCGTGATGCGCTGACTGATGCGCAGCACCTCCTCCAGCTTGTGGCTGATGAAGATGATGCTCTTGCCGTGCGCGATCAGCTTTTCGATCGTCTCAAAGAGCGTATCGACCTCCTGCGGGGTGGAGAACGAGGTCGGCTCGTCAAGCACCAACACGTCTGCGCCGATGTAGAGCAGCTTCAGGATCTCCACGCGCTGCTGCGTCGAAATGGAGAGCTTTTCGACCGGCGCGTGGACGTCGACCTCCAGGCCGTACTCCTTGGCGAGCTTTTCCAGCTCGGCCTCGATGACCTTGTCCTTTTTGCGTCGGTACCACGGGTCGTTTCCCATCAGAAACACGTTCTCGGCGGCGGAATAGACGTCGATGAGCATATAGTGCTGATGCACCATGCCGATCCCGGCGCGGATCGCATCCTGCGGGGAATGGATGCTCAGCGGCTCGCCGTTTTTCAGGATCTGCCCCTCGTCCGGACGGTACATGCCGTAG
>OJAM01001097.1_pt1 | contig 10053 bp, 9 predicted proteins | sample 1589071 | NCBI WGS metagenome assembly OJAM01 (sample SAMN03283243) | human gut metagenome | biome: human-associated habitat; material: feces | host: Homo sapiens | place: Peru | collected 2012
CCGTCAAGAACTCCGACGTTATCATGGTTCTCGACCACGGCCGCATCATCGAGCGCGGAAGCCACGAAAAGCTCATCGCCGAAAGGGGCACCTACTATCAGCTCTACACCGGCGCATTCGAGCTGGAATAAGCAGAAAATCGGGGGCGGCCCGTGCCGCCCCCGATTTTTCGTTTCTTTGCCCGAAAGGCTCTTGCTTTTTCACGCGGATACGCTATAATGACTTCTACGAACGTCCCGTCAGGCTCTCTGTCGGGGCGCTGCTTTCTCTCACGGAATAAGGAGCCTGCTACGCTTATGGAAAATAAAGTCACCGCTCGCAATCCCATCACGGAGGGCTGCATCTGGAAGGGGATGCTGCTCTTCGCGCTGCCGATCATGCTCGGCTCGCTGCTCCAGCAGCTCTACAACACCGCCGACGCCGTCATCGTCGGCCGCGCGCTCGGCAAGGCCGCGCTCGCCTCGGTCGGCGGCTCATCGGGCCGCATCACGAATCTGCTCGTCAACGCCTTTGTCGCGCTCTCGTCGGGCGCGAGCGTCATCGTCGCGCAGCACTTCGGCGCAAGGGACACGCAGCGCGTGCGCCGGAGCATCTGCACCGCCATGCTGCTCTCGGTGGTCTGCGGCATTCTTCTCACGGTCCTCGGCATTACCTCCGCGCGGCAGCTGCTCGTGTGGATGCAGACCACCCCCGAGACGCTCGACGCCTCTGCCTCCTATCTGCGCATCTTCTTCCTCGGCATGGTGCCGACCATGCTCTACAACATGGGCAGCGGCATCCTGCGCGCGATGGGAGATTCCAAGCGTCCGCTTTACTACCTTTTCGTCTGCGTCGTAGCCAACATTGCGCTCGACCTGCTCTTTGTGATCGTTTTCCAATGGGGCATCGAGGGAGCCGCCGCCGCGACCGCTCTTTCGCAGGTCGTGTGCGCGGCGCTGGTCGTGCGCGCCCTGCGGCGGCTGCCCGAGGAGCAGCGTCTGCTCTACGACCGTGAGGAGCTTGACCGCGGCATTCTCCGCCGGATGCTCCACGTCGGCATCCCCGCTGCCCTTCAAAGCTCGATGTACGGCATTGCCAACATCGTCCTGCAGGTCGGCATCAATATGCTCGGCACGGACTCCATGGCGGGCTGGACCGCCTTCAACAAGTTCGATGACTACTACTGGCCCATCTCCAACGCCATCGGCATCGCCGTCATGACCTACGTCGGGCAGAACTTCGGCGCGGGCGACCGCGAGCGCGTGCACGAGTCGATCCACAAGGGGCTGCTCATCCACCTGACGACCTCCGCGCTCTTCTCCGTCATCATCTTCTCGGGTCGCTACCCGATGATGCACCTCTTCGTCGGCGACGATCCGACGGTCATCGCCATCGGCGCGCAGGTGACGGCGCTCATCGCTCCCTGCTATGTGCTCTTCACGCTCGTCGAGGTCCTCTCCGCCACCATGCGCGGCGTCGGCGACGCGGTGGTCCCCGCCGCCATCACGATGGTCTTTACCTGCATCGTGCGTCTCATCTACCTCTGGGGCTACGCCTTCTCGCACAACTCCAACCTCACCATTGCCGTCATCTACCCCATCTCCTGGGTGCTCACCAGCATCGCCTTTCTCCTTTACTATAAGTCCCGCAAATGGATGCCCAAGGGCTTCCATTTCTGAAAAAACTGCGCGCAGAGCCGTTTTCGGCCCTGCGCGCAACCGTCGATTGACAAATTTCCTGCCCGTCTTTCTTGTCCGCAACCGCAAAAAGCGGTATGCTCTGCCCATCAAACAGACGCCGTGCGCGCCGGAATCGGAGAACTTCCCTTATGATATTGGCTGATAAGATCACTGCCCTGCGCAAAAAGGCCGGCTGGTCGCAGGAGGAACTGGCGGAGCAGCTCGGCGTCACGCGCCAGTCCGTGAGCAAGTGGGAGGGCGCGCAGTCCGTGCCCGATATGGATAAGGTCGTGCAGATGAGCCGTCTGTTCGGCGTGACGACCGACTTTCTGCTCAAGGACGAGCTTTCCGAGGAGGAGCCCGCGCCCGAGGGCTGCGACTCGCCCCTGCGCCGCGTGACGATGGCGGAGGCGTCCGAATATCTTGCCCTGCGCCGCGCCGCCGCGCCGAGGATCGCGTTCGCCACGATGCTCTGCATCCTCTCCCCCATCTGCCTGATCCTGCTCGCCGGAATGAGCGAGGTATCGCGCTTCGGCATCTCCGAGGACGCCGCCGCGGGCGTGGGACTGTGTGTGCTGCTCGTGATGGTCGCCGTCGGCGTCGCCATCTTTCTCGCCTGCGCCGCCAAGGCCAAGCCCTATGAATTTCTGGAAAAGGAACCGTTTGAAGCGGAGTACGGCGTCGCCGGCATGGTGCGCGAGCGGCAGAAGGAGCACGCGCCCGCCTATGCCCGCCTGAACATTACCGGCACTGTGCTGTGCATCCTTGCCGCTGTGCCGCTCTTTGCCGCCATGTGCGTCTCCGCCTCCGGACTCTTCTACATCGGCGCGGTCTGCCTGCTGCTCGCCATCGTCAGCGCCAGCTGCTTCGCCTTCGTGCTCGGCGGCGTGAACCACAGCGCCATGCAGGCGCTTCTGGAAGAGGAGGACTACACGCGCGAGAACAAGGCCAAAAGCCCCGTCATCGGCGCGGTCAGCGGCATCTACTGGCTGCTCGTCACCGCCGTTTACCTCTTCTACACCTTCGGCCCCATGGGCAACGGGCAGCCGAAATACAGCTGGTTCATCTGGGCGGTCGCGGGCGTGCTCTTCGGCGCGGTCATGCTGGTGGTAAAGCTCATCGCAAGGAGAAAGTGACCGCCGCGCGGTACATAGAAAAATGTCCGTTCTCCGAGAGGACGGACATTTTTTGCGTTTTCGCCTACAGGCATTCGGCACAGTAGGCGCGGATGTCGAACGCGTCCAGCGGGCTGGTCGCCTTGAGGTAGAGCGGGTGGTGCGGGTGTCCCTTGACCGAGCGCCGCCCCGCCGTGTACCACTGCGCGCCGTGCCGCTCGCCGATGGCGATCATGTCGGCAAGGCAGTCCTTGAGATACGCGCGCTGCTCGATGATGTTCCCCCACGCCGCCCACACGGCGGGCTGCTCGGACAGCGAGAGGATGTAGTCGAACGCCTCCATGTTTGCGCGGTGGAGCGCCTCGTTGCACACGCGCTCCATGTCGTTCGGGCGCGTCGCGCGCTGGGCGTAGACGTTGAACATGAGGAAGCTGTCGTAGCCGTTGTTTTTCGCCACGCGCTCCACCGACTGAAGCGTAGGGTCGAGCCGATCCGGCTCGGCGGTCGAGGGATTGATGCCGATGCACACGAGCGGCTTTTCCCCGCGCGTGCCGAGAAGGTATCGGTACTCCGTGTAAAAATCCGGCACATAGAGCCATTTCTCCGCGTCGTAGCCGCCGGACTGTCCGCTGCGCGCCATGGCGTCGGCAAAGGGCAGGATGGAAAGCTCCGCGGTCGGAGCGCTCGGGATGTGCGGCATGGTCGTTCCTCCGTTCTGCCGCGCCCGCGGGGCGGCAACCGTTTTCCGACATTTTACCTCATCCGGCGCCGTTCGGCAAGCCCGCATTTGGGGGCTTGACTTTTTTCGTCTCCGTGGTATGATTTGTATAACAAATCATACTTTTGAGGTGAATAATATGAACGCTCCGAACGGCAGACACGCATGGACCGTAACGGTCGGCACCAAGGGTCAGATCGTCATCCCCAAGGAGGCGCGCGACCTTTTCCACATTCAGCCCGGCGATACGCTGCTTTTCCTCGCCGACGAGGCGCAGGGCATGGCGATCCCGCCCAAGGCCGACTTCGCCCGCCTGTTTGATCTCATTTTCGGAGGGAAAGCGGAATGAACATTGCCTTTTTCTGCATCCCCGCCCACGGGCACACGAACCCGACGCTCGCCGTCGTGCGCGAGCTGACCGCGCGCGGACACACCGTCCGCTACTACACGACCGAAGCCTTCCGTGCGAAGGTCGAGGCCGCAGGCGCGGTCTTTGTCCCCTTTGACGCCGAGGCCGCGCGCCCCGGCATGACCGCCGCCGACGGCGCGCGTCTGGGCAGCGACCTCGCCTTTTCCACCAAGCTCATCGTCGACCTCACGCTCGCCGCCGACGACTGGCTCAGCCGCGAGCTGACCGCCCACCGCCCCGACGTCATCGTGGGCGATTCGATGGCGTTCTGGGCGAAGCTCGCCGCGAAAAAGCACGGCATCCCCTTTGTCAGCTCCACCACGACCTTTGCCTTCAACCGCTTCAGCGCCAAGGTCATCGGGCAGAACGGCGCGGGCTTCCTGCAATTCCTGCTCGCACAGCCGAGGATCAACCGTCAGCTCAAGCGCCTGCGCGCGGCGGGCTACGCGGTCAAGAGCGTGTTTGACATCATCGCCAACGACAACGAGACGGAAACTGTCGTCTACACCTCGCCGGAGTTCCAGCCCTGCGCCGACACCTTTTCGGAAAAATACCACTTCGTCGGTCCCCTCCTGCGCCCCGCGCAGTCGTCCTTTGAAAAGCTGCCGGGACGCTCCCTCATCTACATCTCGCTCGGCACGGTCAACAACGACGCGCTCCCCTTCTACCGTGCCTGCCTTGCCGCCTTCGGCGGCGATCCGCGCTTTCAGCTCGTGCTCTCCGCCGGCACGCAGGCAGACCTCGCGGCGTTCGGCCCCATTCCGGAAAGCTGCACCGTCCGCGCGAGCGTGGACCAGATGGCGGTGCTCGACTGCGCCGACGTCTTTCTCACCCACTGCGGCATGAACAGCGCGAGCGAAGGGCTGTGGCACGGTCTGCCGCTCGTCCTCTACCCGCAGACGCCGGAGCAGCACGGCGTGGCGAACCGCGTCGCTGCGCTCGGCGCGGGCGTTCCGCTCACGGGCCCCTCCGCAGACGGCATCCGCCGCGCGGTCGAGGCCGCGCTCACCGATCCCGCTTACCGCGAAAACGCGCAGAAGCTCGCCGACGGCTTCCGCCGCTGCGGCGGCGCGGCCGAGGCCGCCGATGCCATCGAGCACGCGGCGAACTAAGTGATTCCATGCAAAAACACACTCCCGCCGACAGCGGGAGCGTGTTTTTTATGTTATGTAAACTCTTACAGCTTCTTCTCGCGGTAGTCGTGCATGATGCCCGCAAACAGCTCGCCGGTGGTCGGCGGCGTGATGGTGATGGCGTTCGCACCCGCGCGGATGGTCTCTAAAATGCTCTCCTCCGTCGGCCCGCCGGTAGCGATGATGGCTGCGTGCGGGTACTGCTCGCGGATGTGGCGGACGATGCTCGCGGTCTCCGCCGCGCCGGAAACGTTGAAAATATCCGTCCCCGCCTCGATGCGGCCCTTAATGTCCGACCGGTCGGAAACGACCGTCGCGATGACCGGAATATCCACCACGGACTTGATCTCCGCGATGACCTCGTTCGGCATCGGCGCGTTGACGACCACGCCGTAGGCGCCCTGATGCTCGGCCTGCATGGCAAGACGCACGCTGCGGCTGCCGTTGGTGTACCCGCCGCCTACGCCGACGAACACCGGCACGTCGGCCACATTGATGACCGCCTGTGAGATCGACGCCTGCGGCGTGAAGGGATAGACCGCAATGATCGCGTCGGCATTGATGTTTTTGATGATGGCAGCGTCCGTGGAAAAGGCGATCGACTTGATGCGCTTTCCGAAAATGCGGATGCCGCTGCACTCGCTGATGCAGTGCGGCAGCGTCAGCCCATGGCTGCGCAGCGTTCCGCTGTAGCTCGGCACATATTTTCTCATGCTGCACCTCCCATACCGTTCTTTGTTTTATGATAGAATTATATTATACAAAAATCCGCGTGGGAGGCCATGAATAAATTGTGAACTTTTGTTAAATCGTCGTCAAGAAACCTGCGCCGCGCAGGCTCTCCGCGCGGACGGCGCGGGTGTGCGCGATGGGCTGCCAGCTCCGCGTGCGGCTGACGAGCGAAACGAGCTGCAGCGGCAGCCACGCCGCCATGAAGAGCGGGAAGCCCGCGACCGTCCGCACGATGCGGCGGTCGCGGTAGCCGCCGAGGTAGGCCAGCAGCGCGGCAAGCGCCATCAGGCCGAGCGTGCTCAGGGTCAGCGAGACCGCGCCGGTCAGCGCAAGAGTCCCCGCCGTCCCCTGCACGAGCGAAGAGAGAATTGTGAGCGTGAGCGGCAGGAGCGTCAGCGCCTGCAAAAACGGCGCGTTGACGATCAGCAGCGCGTCGAGCGCGCGCAGGGGCGCACTCCCCCGCAGCGCAGAGACAAGCGGCGCGTCCATCCTCACCGCCACGTCCATGATGCCGCTGCACCAGCGGCGGCGCTGGCGGAGCGATACGGCGAAGTCGTTCGGCGCTTCGTCGTAGGTCAGCGCGCCGGGGACAAAGCAGACGCGCACGCCGTTTGCCGCGCACTGCGCGGCAAACTCCGCGTCCTCGGCGATGGTCGAGGTATTCCAGCCGCCGAAGCGCTCAAGCACCGCGCGGTGGACGGCAAAGCCCGTGCCGACCAGCTTGGAGGAAAGGCCGCAGCTCATGCGGGCGCGGGAGAAGAATGTGTCGAAGAGCGTGAAGTACAGCCCATAGCAGCCGGAAAGCCAGGAGTCGTAGGGATTCTTCGCGCGCATCGCGCCCTTGCACACCTGCGCGCCCGCGCAGAAGGCGTCGTTCATGCGGGCGAGGAACTGCTCGTCTGCGACGTTGTCCGCGTCGAAGACGCAGAAGGCGTCATAGCGCTGCGGCAGCAGCCACGCGACCGCCTCGTGCAGCGCGTCGCCCTTGCAGCGCACCGGCTCAAAGCAGCGGAAGATCTTCGCGCCCGCGCAGAGGGCCTCCGACTCGGTGTCATCCGTGCAGTTGTTGGGGATCACAAAAATATCGTAGAGCGCGTCGGGATAGTCCTGATTTTTCAGGCTCTCCACGAGCGCGCCGATGACAGCCTCCTCGTTGCGCGCGGCAACGAGGCAGGCAAAGCGCGTGCGCGGCGCGCACACCGCATAGCGCTTCGGCTTTCGCAGCGCAAAGAGCGCCACGGCAAGGAACCACAGGCTCGCCGCCTTCAGCAGCAGCGTTAAAATCAGAATCAGTGTGTCGAGCATGGGAAAAGACCGCCTTTCACTTGGGATGAACCAAGCATAACAGGCGGTCTTTAATCGGTCCTATGGTTTTGTTTAAGCGTTTTTTAAGACTTTATTGCCGAATTGTTACTCCGTGCGCGGCAGGACGAAGCCGACCTTGAACAGGTCGCCGTCGATGGCGATGGTGAACGTGCCCTTCTGCAGCTCGACAAGGCTCTTGGCGATGTTCAGCCCAAGTCCGCTGCCCTCGGTCGTGCGTGAGCTGTCCCCGCGCACGAAGCGCTCCAGCAGCTCGTCGGGGTCAATGTTGAGCGCGTCGCGCGAGATGTTCTTGAACGAGAACGCCACTCTCTCCCCCTCGCGCTTTGCGCCGATATAGAGCCGTGTGCCCTCGCAGGCGTACTTGCAGGCGTTTGAGAGGAGATTGTCCAGCACGCGCCACATCAGCGCGCCGTCGCACAGGCAGTAAAGCTCCTCGTCCGGCAGCGTCACCACCGGCTCGAGCCGCGCAGCGGACAGCTTTTCGGCGTACTCGCCCACCGTCTGGTCGATCAGCTCGCGCACGCTCCGCCGCGCGATGTGACAGGGAATGTTGCCCGTCGACGCCTTGGACATTTCCACCAGGTCCACCGTCAGCTTCTTGAGCTTGTGCGCCTGCCGGTCGAGCACGGCGAGGTATTCCCGCTCCTGCTCCGGCGTGTGCTCGCGCTGAAGCAGATCGACGTAGTTCACAATGCTCGTGAGCGGCGTTTTGATGTCGTGCGATACGTTGGTGATCAGCTCCGTCTTGAGCCGTTCGCTCTTGAGCTTCTGCTCCACCGCGATGCTCATGCCGCGGCTGATGGCATTGAGGTTTTCGCCGTGGCGCTTGAGATCGAAGTACATATGCGAGGTATCGACCTGCGAGGTGAGGTCGCCCGCAGCGAGGGCTTCGCCGCCCTTCTGCAGCCGCCGCAGCTGCATGGAAAAGAGACAGGCGGCGACGGAGAGGACGAGCAGCGTCAGTAGCAGCGGCCCCGCCGCGTGGTTGCTCTCAAAGGCGATGAGCAGCACGCTCACCGCGCAGCAGCCCACCGCCGTGCGCCACACGAGCGGAATGCCGCGCACGAAGCCGGCCAGCGCTCCCCACGCGCGGCAGAGCACGCGCCAGCACCACCTCAAAACCCGTCGGCAGAGCCGGAGGAGCCAACAGCAGACGGTGTTCTCCCACCATCTCCCCAGCTTCACGCGGGCGCAGAGCGTCATCCAGAACGCGAGGAAAAGCGCATAGGCGAGCGCAGCAAAGGCAAGCAGAAGGGCGAGCGCGATCGGATCAAAGCGGTCAAGCCTCTGCTCCGCGCTCTCCACCGCGGCGACAACGAGCACACCGCCTCCGCCGAGAAGGAGCAGTGCATAGAGATCAAAGGGGAGCTTCTCCTGCCAGCCGGCGACCGCCTCCTCGCGGCCCGCTCGGCGTCCCGCCGCGCGGGCGAGAAAGACAAGGAAAAACAGCTCCGCGAGCGCGCAGACGGTCACGACCACCGCCGCGTTTGGCGCAAGCTCCGCCATCACATCGTAGATCCGCAGCGCCCAATACACGCTGTCCTGCGCGGGATAGTCCGCGGCGATGTAGCTGCGGAACACAACACCGTCCTGCGCCATCTCGCCCCACCAGCCCGTCACGGGAACGTCGCCTGTGCGGTGGTTATCGAAGAGGATGGTGCCCGCCTCGTCCTCGATCGAAAAACGGACATTCGTGGAGCGGTCGTCGGCGGGGTACCAGTCATCATACTTTTCCAGCACCCCTAACTGCCCGTTTTCTACATAATAATGATAGCTGTCGTAAACGTGGCTCATTTCGCGGTAGACCGCGCTCGAGCAGATGCTGCTTTCATAAAAGTCTCCGCGCAGCTCGCCGCTGTAGCTGAACGCGAGCGCCGCGCCGTAGCTCAAAAGCACCGGCACGAGCACTACGGCGAGCAGAAAGGCTGCCGCCTTGGCCCAGAAGCCGCCGGCCCAATCATTCCTTTTCATGTCGAAGGTCCTCCATTTTATACCCCAGGCCCCACACGACCTTCAGGTAGCGCGGCTCGGAGGGGTTGATCTCGATCTTCTGACGCAGGTGGCGGATGTGTACCGCCACGCTCGTTTCGGCGCCGAGGGAATTTTCGTTCCACACCAGCTCGTAGATCTGACTGCTCGAATAGATGCGCCCGGGCGACCGGATAAGGAGCTGCAGGATGTTGAATTCCAGCGGCGTCAGCGAAACGCTCTCGCCGTCCACCGTCACGCTCTTGGCGTCCTCGTTGAGCGTCACGCCGCCGACGGTGTAGATGCCGCGCTCCGGCGCGGTCTCCGGCTTTGCGCCGAGCAGCGTATAGCGCCGAAGCTGTGATTTCACGCGGGCCAGCACCTCCACGGGGTCAAAGGGCTTGGTGATGTAATCGTCCGCGCCGACGTTCAGCCCGAGCACCTTGTCGCTGCTCTCGCTCTTCGCCGTGAGCAGGATGATGGGCGCGTTGCTCTCGCGCCGGATCGCCGCCGTCGCGGCAATGCCGTCCAGCTCCGGCATCATGATGTCCATAAGGACAAGGTGGATGTCATTCTTCCGCACGGCCTCGACCGCCTCCGCGCCGTTGTAGGCTTCAAAGACGCGGTACTCTCCGCCGGATAAATAAATCTTCAGCGCGGCGACAATATCGCGGTCGTCGTCGCAGACTAAAATGTTGTGCATTGCTTTCCTTCCCTCCCTGCCCGACGCGGCGCCGCCTCTCGGGCTTTCCTGAGCTTACTTTACCACCGCAGCCTTAAAAGGAAAAGGGGGAAAGCCTTAATTTTTCTTTAATATCAGAAAATGCTTGCACTCCCCCGCCGCTTTCGCTATAATAGCAGAGTGCTTATCCGCACTCACGCGCATATCCGGGTATAGCGAAGCTGGTATCGCGCCTAGTTGGGAGAATACGACCAGCCGGATAAAATAATGAAATAACCGGGTGTAGCGCAGTTGGTAGCGCGCCTGCTTTGG
>OJAM01001098.1_pt1 | contig 10051 bp, 8 predicted proteins | sample 1589071 | NCBI WGS metagenome assembly OJAM01 (sample SAMN03283243) | human gut metagenome | biome: human-associated habitat; material: feces | host: Homo sapiens | place: Peru | collected 2012
GACATCTTTCCAGTGAATGCTTGCTACAACTTGGCATTGTCGATTGACCGAGCCACAAAGACATTCAACTACGACAAGAATGTGAAAGATTTCACATACAATGCCACTTGCATCCACCCCGACAGCATTCCTGAAGTGTATGTGCTGATTGTGGGCGAAACTGCCCGTGCCGACAACTTCGGTATTTATGGCTATCAACGTAACACCACTCCGTTGCTTGGCGCAATGGGTAAAGATGTGGTGGCATACTACGATGCTATCACCATGAGCAACACCACACATAAAAGTGTGCCGCTATTGCTCACCCCAGTAGGTAGTGAAGACGATTTCGATGGTATTTACTATAAAAAAGGCATTGTTACGGCATTTAAGGAGGCTGGTTACTCCACGCTGTTTTTGAGTTGCCAACGCCGCAACCACTCCATTATCGACTTCCTCGGTTGCGAAGCCGACGAGGTGCACAACCTCAAGGACAATTTGCCACTGATGGCGCAGTTGCCTGATAATGCGCTGGTTGTGGAATTGAAAAAGCACTTGGCTAAGCACAAGAGTGGCAAACTGTTTGTGCTGCTTCACTGCTACGGCTCACACTTCAACTACTACGACCGCTACGATAGAAAGGGTGCATACTATACGCCTGACGAAATTCCATCGGCAAGCAACAAATATCGCTCGAATATGGTAAACGCCTACGATAATAGTATTCGTGAGACCGATATTTTGCTCGCAGGCGTAATCAATGCGTTGAAAGATACGCACATGTCGGCGGCTATGTGCTATGTGAGTGACCATGGTGAGGACATTTTCGATGATTCACGCCAACGCTTCCTTCACTCATCGCCTATCCCAACTTATTACCAACTTCGTGTGCCGTTTATCCTGTGGGCTTCGTCGGAATTCAAATCGGCATTCCCCGAAAAGTGGGAAACTCTTGTGGCAAACCAGAAAAAGCCTATTGCCACCAACCGTGTCACTTTCCACACGATGCTTGACCTTGGCGGTATCTCTACCAGCCAGTTTAAGGCAGATGCCGCTGTGAGCAACAAGGCGTTTGAACAAAAGCCTCGCCTTTATGTCAACGACCACGATGAATACCGCCCATTAGACGATTGTGGGTTGAAAGACCTCGATGCCGAACAATTTAAGTTGCACGGACTCCAATATCCGTAACGCTACACACATAAAAGAATATTGCGCCTCGAAGTTGCTTTCTTCAAGGCGCAATGTTTTGTGTGAGGTACACTTTCTTGCTCGCAGGGGTGGTGTGTGAGGAAATAAATGTTTAGTTAGGCGTGGCATACCGTTATTATCGGTTCACCCAGAGCGTTCTCTATTGAAATGAGTGTGTCTATCGTGAAATTATGGGTTCCACGCATCCACTTGCTGATTTCGGGTTCTTTTTTCCCCAAGCGCATGGCAAGGTCTTTCTGTCTCATTCCCTTTCTCTCCAAAATCTCGTGTATTCTGTCAACAATTAGAAATGAGAAATCAACCGCCCTCCTTGTTTCGGGGTTGACGCTTTTCCTCCTTTGCTCTATAATACTACTCCTTTTCATCTTGAAAGAAATTTAAGTTGCCAATTAGTTCTTTGTCCACCATCACAATTTTGCCGTCTTTTATTCGTGAAAAAATGAATCGGCTTGTGTGAATCAGCATCTCCACATAAGGGGCGAGTGTTTCGCTGTCCTGCCATGTGCTGGAATCTTTTACACCTCCATTGCCGAAAATGAGGATTTTATCTGACATCCTCAAACAGTAGAGACGCAATTTGTTGCACACATCTATGGGAACAACGCCCACGCCATCACCATATCTTCCCTCGGGACGGAAGTACCGCTCTAAAGCACTACGCTCGCCAATCTTGTCAAGCCAAGAGATGATTACGTCAATATCCTTGTCGTATTCACAGCCCTCTGGGAATTTCTCAAAGAAGCGTTCAAGTTCCGACAATTCCTCGTCAGCAAGCTGAATGCTGTAAAAGTTCACCGCGTCATGCTCCTCAATGAGTTCTATGCTGTATTTCCTTGTCATCTTAATTTTTAAGTTAATTCCAGTGCAAATATAACCAATTATATTTATCTGACAAAGGAAATTAACTTTAAAATTAATTTTATCCATTTGACTTAATTGCGTGTGTTGCACTTTCTTGCTCGCAGGGGTGGTGTGTGAGGAAATAAATGCTTATATTTGTATGAGATAATCACTTTTTTTTTAATATGGACGAAAAGATTTTATTACGCCCAGCCACAGAGGAAGACGCACTATTTGTGGCAATGGTCGTTGCCGAAGCACTCGACGACGACATCATGGAACAGTATGAGAAAGCAGGAAATCAGATTCCCGAATCGCGACGTGAGCGAATCGAAATGATAGAATCGGTGGTGCGCCACCCCGATACACTTTACACATGGCGCCATGTGACCGTGGCAACAAAAAGCGACGGCACGTTGGTGGGCGCGATTGTGGCATACGCAGGCGATGACTATGCGCAAAGGCGTGATGTGACATTCGACATGTTATCGGCATTGATTGAAGGCTCGTTCGACCCCGAAAAGATGGATCCCGAAACACAGGCAGGCGAATACTACCTCGATAGCCTGGCGGTGATGCCTTCATGCCGTGGCAAGGGTGTGGCTCGTATGCTTATGCAATCGCGTATCGACTATGCCAAATCACTGGGAAGACCAGCGATTTTGGCTTGTTCGCCAGACAACTTGGGTGCGAAGCGCCTTTACGAGGCACTCGGCTTCCGCGACACGCACATTTATTCCCTTTTCGGGCACCCATACTGGCGAATGGTGAACGAATAAGGAACGAAAAATAGACAATCATCACGAAAGCAGACAGCCCCCCCTCATGGCGTAGCAGTCTGCTTTTGCTGTTACATACCGAAGTGTGGAAAAACTCGTTGTTTTATGGTTCAGTGGGTAAATACTGGGGGACTGAAACAAAAACATAAAAAACCGCTCGCCTTCGGCGAAAAACCAACCTGGTGGGGACGTGATACTTTATATCCGTCCATAATTATAGTATTATATTGAATATCAATCATTTGACGCGGACGCGAAGTATCGCGTCCCTACCATGCAAAATCGTTTGGGAGATTTTAAACAACCTCCTTTCAAGAAATCATTTTATCATCAGGGGTTTTTCGCCGTGAAACGGCGAGCGGTTTTTATCCTTGGGGCAAAGTGGAAGGCCCTCGTAAGAGGGTGGCGGAGGGATTGTGTGGTTGGCGGCATGGAAACTCGTTTCCAATGACGCAAAGCGCACAGTCGCACCGCCAAATGCGAAGCATTCCACTTTGCCCCAAGGCTGTTTTTTTATGTTTTTGTTTTTGATTCCATTCAAGATTCGGCAACAATGCATAATCTATCTCCACAAATTTTCCACTGAACCGGTTTTATACCAAGAAAAGGGGATTTTAATGATATGTTGTTAGCAACAAATAATTATTTTTGCTGAAATTTTACTACAATTTTGCGATTTATGAAAAACACATTTTAGGATAATTTTGCATTGGTTTTTGAAAGGAATAAATAAACACAAAAATTATATTCAATGCAAAAATTATCAACCATTAAGTATGCTGTTGCGATTGTTGCGAGTTCGTTCACGCTTCTCGCATCAGCACATTCGCTTCAAACCGACACTGTAGGGAACACTAAAAAAACGAGTCGCCTCACCCTTGGCGGATATGGCGAAGCTGTGGCAAGCCGAATGTTTTACAGCAACAACTATAAGCGCTACACCGATGCCTCTAAGTATAAGGACGCGAAGAGTTTCGGCCAGTTTGATTTGCCCCATGTAGTGTTTTTCGTGGGCTATGACTTCGGTAAAGGCTGGTCGATGGGCTCGGAAATTGAGTTTGAGCATGGCGGCACTGAAAGTGCAATTGAAATTGAAGAAGAGGAAACCGGTGAATACGAAAGCGAAATCGAGCGTGGCGGTGAAGTGGCACTCGAACAATTTTGGATTCAGAAAACCTTCTCTCCCAAGTTTAATTTGCGATTAGGCCACATGGTGGTGCCTGTGGGCGAAACCAACAACAATCACATGCCTACCGAATTCTTCACCGTGTATCGCCCCGAAGGCGAAAACACTATTTTCCCTTGCACATGGCACGAAACAGGTATTTCCGCATTTGGTAGAGTGGGCGATTTCCGCTACGAAGTGATGGGCATTGCCGGACTTGATGCCGACCGCTTTGGCAATAAGGGTTGGATTCACGATGGTGCAGGTTCGCCTTACGAATTTAAAATGGCCACTTGCTATGCTGGTGCGTTGCGAATCGACAACTATTCTATCAAAGGTCTCCGACTGAGTGCCAGCGGCTATGTGGGCAACAGCGCCACCAACACGCTGAATGCTACAGGTAAATATGAAAACCTGAAAGGAACCGTGACGATTGGCACATTCGGTTTCCTCTACAACGACCATAATATTATAGCGCGTGGTAATTTCGACTACGGACATTTGTCGAACTCTCTTGAAATCACAAAGGCAAATGTGGCATCGCGCAAAGACTCGCCATCTCCAAAAACGAGCATCGCATCCGATGCCATAGCAGTGGGATGTGAATTGGGCTATGATGTGTTCTCGCTCAACAAGAAACTCTCGTCGTCGGACCAACGCTTCTATGTGTTTGGTCGCTACGATTACTACGATTCCATGTATAAAACTGTGTCGAGTATGGCTGATGAACCACAATGGGGCCGCCAGAAAATGACCTTTGGCTTCAACTATTACCCAATGAAGGAAATTGTGATAAAGGGCGAGTGGAGCAAGCGAATGTTTAAATCGCAATTCAACGACGAACCAACCGTTAGTTTAGGCGTGTGCTATTACGGAATGTTCCATTTATAAAAAAATAGTAAAAAAATATCATCTAAAATTTTCAAGTTATGAATGTAAAGAAATTACTTAAAGGAAGTTTGATGGCACTGATGTTGCCCACCATGTTGCTCTCGTGCAGCGACAACAACAATGAACCAAACGAGAGTGAAAAGAGTGCTGAAAAGCAAGCCATCATCGCACAATGTGTGAATAATGTGGTAGTTCCGACCTACAAATCGCTTGCCGACGCTTCAATGGATTTGGCGAGTGTGTGCGCTGATTTGAAGGAGAATCCCACACAAGAAAATGTGAATAAGGCTTGCAAAAAATGGGTGGAAGCCAGAAAATACTGGGAATTGAGCGAAGCGTTCCTTTATGGTGCAGCAAGCGACTACAATATCGACCCACATATCGACTCTTGGCCATTGCAAAAGAGCAAACTCGACCAAACTCTTTCTGATGCTGATTTGATTGCCGAACTTGATGCAGACGGTGCTGGTGCCGATGGCTTCTCTACCCTCGGTTACGGTCTGCTTGGCTTCCACGCTGTGGAATATGTGATTTTCCGTGATGGTCAGCCAAGAAACGTGAGCGAAATCACTAAGAATGAACTTATCTTCAATGCCGCTGTGGCTGAAGACCTCGCATGGCAAACCATTCGTCTGGAGGCTTCTTGGGCTGGCATGGAAAACGTTGACGCTAAAAAGCAGAAAATCTTGAAAGAGCAAGAACTTGAACCTGCCACTAACTATGGCGACTTGATGATTCTTGCTGGAGAAAGTGGCAATACCAACTATAAATCCCAAATTGCCGCAATGGTTCAGATTCTGCAAGGTGCAAGCGATATCAGCGACGAGGTAGGCAACACTAAAATCACCGACCCTGTACACTCTGGCAATGTGCTTGACGTGGAATCATGGTACTCTTGGAACTCAATTGAAGACTTCACCGACAACCTCAGAAGCGTGAGAAATGTGTATTACGGCTCACTTGATGGCACAGTAAACGCCAACTCCCTTGCTGCATACATGAAGAAGAAGAATGCCGATGCCGACACAAAAGTGCGTACAGCCATCGACAACGCAATTAAAGAAGTTTCTTCAATGCCAGCTCCATTCCGCAACCACCTCACTGCTGCCGAAACTCAGAAAGCTGTAGAGGCTTGCAACGAGCTGATGAACGCTTTGGATAACGCAATTACTGAAATTTCAAAATAATAAACAATGATGTATCTCCATAAATATACTATTATTTCGGCTTTGGCTGTATTGTTGCTGCCTTCGTGCGCCGACGATAAGCCACATAATGAGGAACCATCACAGATTTATGCCGACGAGTACTACTCGGGCGGAAAGTTGGGAACATCTTTCAACCATACCGCTTCAGCTTACGAGCAATTTGCTCCCGCAGTGGAGGAACAAGGTTTGGTGGCTTCGTTTAAGCGTGGCGAACGCATTTTCGAATCGCCATTCGACACTGGCTCTGATGCCACACAGCCTATGCGTGGTCTTGGCCCGCTTTGGGTGAGAACAAGTTGTATTGCCTGTCACCCAAGCTATGGCCACGGTCAGCGTCAAACCCAGTACAATTCCAATAACATTGGCAATGGTTATCTGCTGGTGCTCACAGATGAGAACGACACTTACCTTTCGTCGCTCACCGGTATGCCTCAAACTCAGGCGGCTGCTCCATTCAAGGCTCCAATCGACGAAAAGAAGATTAAAATTAATTGGGAACCTTACACCGATGAATGGGGCAATAAATTCCCTGATGGAGAGACTTATAGTCTGATTTACCCAGAAGTGGTGATTCCTCAAGACGCATTCTATGTGCCTCTGCAAGTGGGCGGTAAAAACATTGACTATTCACAACTCCGCTGCCGTGTGGAAAGCACTATCGGCATTTACGGAACAGGTTTGATCGATGCCATCACCGACGACGATATTCGTGCGCAATACCTCGCTGAAGAAAAGATGGGTGTGCCTTTGAACCCAGCAATTTGGGCTAATGGCGATTTCAAAAGCTATTACACCAACACAGTTCAAGGCGACGGCACCAAATATGTGCGCCGTTACACCTACGCTCTTTCAAGAGGTAATTTGCAAGATGGTGCAGGAGCCAATGCAATTTGGAATATCACTAATGTGACACGTGGCGACCGCCGCTATCACTACATGACCACAGCTTATGCTGATGTGGCATCAAAAGACCCCGATGTACAGGCTTCATTCTACAAGTACTATCCAGAATGGAAGAAAACTGGCGATGTGCAGAAAGATATCTACAACTATCTGATGAGCAAAGAACTGCCAGCCGAAATGACCGACGATGAATACATCGACTTGATGGCTTGGCACCGTGGTCTGGCTGTGCCAGCAGCGCGCGACGTGAAGAGCGAACAATTCCAAAGAGGCAAGAAACTGTTTTCTGAAATTGGTTGTGCATACTGTCACCGCCCATCTTGGACAACAGGCGCTGATGAAATTCGTGACCCTAACAACTTCTTTGTAGGAGCTAAGGCACAAAAACTTCCACGATTCCCATATCAGAAGATTTGGCCTTATACCGACTTGGTGCAGCACCGTTTGTTTATGGTCAACGATATTCGTACTGGTTGGTGCCGTACCACTCCACTTTGGGGTAGAGGACTGAGCCGCTTGTGCACAGGTGCCGCCGACCGCTTGCACGACTGCCGCGCCCGCAACGTGATTGAAGCCATCATGTGGCACGGTTCTGCAAAGAGCGATGCGCGCAAATCGGTGGAAAAATTCCGTAATCTCTCTAAATCGGATAGAGATGCCGTAGTAGAGTTTATCAACTCAATATAATTTATTGTTAATGATTTTTTCGCCGTGGGTGTGCTTTTGGCTTACCCATGGCGAATTTTGTATGATACGAAATGAAAGCAATTAAACGCATATCTTTTATTGGACTGTGGCTGATGACCTTGACGCTGGCAGTAGCCACCGTGATAGAAAAAGTCAGCGGCACCGATGTGGCGCGCTCCTTCATCTACGATTCTTGGGCATTTTTCGCACTGTGGGCACTGATTGCCGTCAGCGCATTGGTGTATGTGCTAAAGAGCAAGATGAAGGCATCCTCGCTCATATTTCATTTGGCATTGCTGCTCATTCTGATAGGGGCGGCAGTCACTTGGCTCTTTGCCGAGCATGGAAAAATCCGCTTGGAGCAGGGTAAACCTACGTCTGTGTGCCAAGCGGCCGACAGCTCCACATTTCAGTTGCCGTTCAGTCTCTCGCTTGAGGACTTCAAAATCGACTATTATCCAGGTACCACAGCACCAATGGACTTTGTTAGCATGCTGAAAGTGCATGATGGTGACAAGACGGAGAAAGGACAGGTGTCGATGAATCAGATTTACGCTCGTGATGGCTATCGCTTTTGCCAAAATGGCTACGATCCAGATCACGGTGCCACCATACTCACTGTGGCTCACGACCCTTGGGGCATAGGCATCAGTTATGCTGGATATGCTTTGTTGCTTTTATCTTGCTTATGGCTTATGATTGATAAAAATGGGCGTTTTCGCCAATTATTGCGCTCAAAGGTGCTTAAAGGCGGACTGGTAGTGGCATTCGGACTGGTGTCGCTTTCTTTGTCAGCCTCACCTCGCGTGTTGCCCGAAGATGTGGCAGAGCAAATGTCTGATATTGTGATTATGCACAACGACCGCATGAGTACATTACAGACCTTTGCCCGCGACTTCACCAAAAAACTTTGTGGGAGAAATTCGTATAAGGGATATTCTGCAATGCAAGTGGTGACAGGCTGGATGTTTTATTACGACGACTGGAAGCATGAGCCCATGATTAAAATCAAGAGTAGGGAAGTGCGTGAATTGCTGAAAACCGACGATAAAATGGTGTCGTTGGCTGATTTTATCAGCCCTACAGAAGGCTATCTGCTTGACGGCGCAATGAAGCGACTGATGCAGGGCGATGCGTCGGTGACCGATGCGAAAGGTGTGCAGCAAGCCGATGAAAAATTCCAGATTGCCACAATGGTGGCGACAGGAAGTGCCAATAAAATATTTCCTGTGAGATACAAAGGACAGTTGTTGTGGTATTCGCAAGTGTCGCAAGATTTGCCCCAAGATATCGACGAGAACAAATGGATTTTTGTGAATAAAGGTCTGAATTATTTGAATGAACTGGTGGTAAAGCACGATTGGGAAAACTGCGCGAAATTCATTGATAAATTCAAAGAATATCAGCATAAGGAAGCTGGTGCTGACATGCCGAGCGATAGCCGCCTGACAGCGGAAAAATGGTTCAACTCGCTGGACTACACATTGGTGATTGGCGTGATTTCACTATTGATAGGTTTACTGTCGTTTTTCTATCTCGCACGCATAGCAGCGAAAGGTGAAAAGCCTCATACTAAGCTGTTTGTTGATATTTATGCGCTTGGTGTGGCGTTCTTCTTGTTCCTCACTGTGTATCTGGGCTTGCTTTGGTATGTGGCAGGGCATATCCCCATGAGCAACGGCCCCGAAACGATGCTTCTGATGTCGTGGCTCTCGCTGTTGATGATGTTGTGCTTGGCTCACAAATTCACCATGTGCTTGCCTTTCGGATTCTTGATTTCGGGACTTACACTGATGGTGGCACTGATGGGCGAAACAAATCCATCAATCACGCCGCTTATGCCAGTATTGCAATCGCCACTGCTTTCTATCCATGTGGCGGTGATTATGATGGCGTATGCCTTGTTGGCATTCTTGATGCTCAACGGAGTGATGGCACTGGCGTTGCGACACAATGCCCAACAGGTGCAGCGGCTGTATGTGGTGGGGCAGATGCTGCTTGTCCCTGCTGTGTTTCTGTTGGCTGTAGGCATCTTTGTGGGCGCAGTGTGGGCGAATGTGTCGTGGGGCAGTTATTGGAGTTGGGACCCGAAAGAAACTTGGGCACTTATCACGCTTGTGGTCTATGCCATGGCACTTCACACAAAGTCGCTCCCATGTTTTTTCCGCCCCGTTTTCTTCCACGCATTTTGCGTATGTGCTTTCTTGAGTGTGATTATCACCTACTTTGGCGTGAACTTCCTGCTCGGCGGTATGCACAGTTACGCATAATAAAACAGCACTTACTTAGGCTCAGTGGAGAAATACTGGGGGACTGAAACAAAAACATAAAAAAACAGCCTTTTAGCGATGCCAGTGCTTCGCACCTGCCGTTAGTGATGTGGCATG
>OJAM01001099.1_pt1 | contig 10046 bp, 8 predicted proteins | sample 1589071 | NCBI WGS metagenome assembly OJAM01 (sample SAMN03283243) | human gut metagenome | biome: human-associated habitat; material: feces | host: Homo sapiens | place: Peru | collected 2012
CCGCGCTGCTGTCCGTGCTCGTGGTGCTGCTCAGCGGCGTCTACGTGGAGATCTATCAGGTGGAGGACGGGGTAAAGCGGCTGACCCGGCAGATCCTCACGGCCTATGCGCTGGTCGCGCCATGCAAGGTCCTCAATATGATCCTCGGCGGCGGGATCCTCCGCAGCGGCGGGCGGACGGCGTACGTCATGGCCATCGATCTTGTCGGAACGTGGGGCTTCGGCGTCCCGGCGGGGCTCGTGACGGCCTTCGTGTTTGCGCTGCCGGTGCCGTATGTGTACTTTGCGCTGTCACTGGAGGAATGCCTCCGCTTCGGCATCTCTCTGGCCGTCTTCCGCAGGAGAAGGTGGATGCGCCGACTGCCTGCGAACACGGACTGACTGAAAAACATAGAAAAGCCCGGCTGGCGCTTTTGCGCCAGCCGGGCTGGTCATTTACCGGGGAAAACGCTGGTTCCGGATCTTACTTCATGAAGGTGTCGGCCTTCATCTGTTCGATGTAGCCGAGGTACTTTTCCTGCACGTCGGCCGGGACCAGATCGCTCAGCGCGCCTGCGGACAGCGTGCCGTTCTGCAGTGTGCCGTAGAGCGTCTCGCCGCCGAAGGTACCGGCTTCCACAGCCTCCATGGAGGCGACGACCATGGCAGAGTTGTCGGTCACCTGCGAGCAGATGATGCACTCGTTCTGGCCGAGGATGTCTGCCGGCTGGCCGATGTCGTAGATCTTGATCTCGCCTGCAGCGGCGTTGGCGGCATCGATGGCCTCGCGCGCGCCGGAGTCAACGGCGGAAGCGTCGCCGAAGAAGACGTCAGCGCCCTGGGAGATCAGCTCGGTGGCAAATTCCTTGCCCTTCGGGGCGTCGGAGAAGGAGTTGGCGTACGGCACGTTGAGCAGCTCGACGGTCTTGCCTTCCTGCTCGGCGACGTACTTCGCGGCTTCTTCAAAGCCCGCGATCTTGCCCTTGGTGGTGTCGAGCTCCATGCCGCCGATGAAGCCGAGCTTGCCGGTCTCGGTCATCAGGCCCGCCAGCGCGCCGGCGATCCAGCCGATCTGCTGTGCGTTCGGGAGCAGGGAGGAGACGTTCTTGTTGACAGCCTTTTCCGGGGTGTCGACTGCGCCGTTGAGCAGGGCGAAGGCGACGTCGGGATATTCCTCAGCTGCCTGCAGGACAGCGTCGGTGTACTGATTGCCGGGGGCGTAGATCATGTCATAGCCCAGCGCGCAGTAGGCGACGATGGAGTCATAGTAGGAGTCCTGCGAGATGGAGTCGGTGACCTCAGTCTGCCAGCCCTTCTTCTCGGCTGCGGCGACCATGGCGTTGTAGCAGGCTGCGCCCCAGCCGCCGTCGTTGATGCTGGAGTCGCAGATCATGGCGACCTTGTAGGTCTTGGCATCATCGCCGGTGTTGGCGTCGTCGCCGGTGTTGGCGTTGTTGTCCTTGCCGCAGGCAACCAGGGACAGAGCCATGGTCAGCGCCAGCAGCAGCGCAAGAAACTTCTTCATTTGTTTTCCTCCTTAATTTTGTGTCTCGCTTTTCGCTTTTATAATACCGCCCGGAGGCGTTATTACCTTTATATCACCGCTGTTCGCGGCGATAGGGCGCACCGTTGGCCTTCGGCCCGGCCTGCTTCGTACCGATCAGGCTCAGCACCACCACGGTGGCCACATAGGGGATCATCTGGAAGAACTGGTACGGGATGCCGATGCCGGACACCTGCAAACGGATCTGCAAAGCGTCGCAGAAGCCGAAGAACAGGCAGGCCAGCAGGATACCGCCGGCGCTCCAGCGTCCGAAGATCACGGCGGCCAGCGCGATGAAGCCGCGTCCGGCCACAATGCCGTCGGTGTAGGTGCTGGAGTAACAGGTGGTCAGGTACGCGCCGCCCATACCGGCCAGCGCACCGCAGATCATGCAGGCCACGTACTTCACGCCGATGACGTTGATGCCCAGCGTAGCCGCCGCCTGGGGATGCTCGCCCACAGACTTATAGCTCAGGCCCGCCCGCGTCCGATTGAAGAACACGGAGGTAAACACCATGAACAGCAGCGTCAGATAGACCATGGGGCTTTGGTCGAACAGCAGCGGCCCGATCACAGGGATGTCCTTCAGGCCGGGGATGGCGATGCTGGACATGGTGGAGATCTGCTTCAGATCAGAGCCCGTACCGAACACGATGCGGTAGATAAACGACGCCAATGCCGGCGCGAAGATATTGATGGCCATGCCGTACACGGTGTGGTCCGCGCAGAGCGTCACCGTGGAGAAGGCGTAGATCATATTCACTGCCAAGCCAGCCAGTGCGCCGCACAGCAGGCCCAGCCAGTTCGAGCCGGTGAAGAAGCACACCAAAAAGCCCACCAACGCGCCGATGGAGGCAAGGCCCTCCAGGCCGATATTCACCATACCGGCCCGCTGTCCATACAGCTCCGCCAGGGAGATGAGCAGCAGAGGGATAGCCAAGCGGACTGTCGCCAAAAGCAAGCTGGAGATCCAATCCATTACTTGTCACCCGCCTTTCTCTTGGAAAACACACGATCCTTCCACGCTTGGAACTCAGGCAGCTTCGTCAGCGCCATACCGGCCACGGAGAACACGATGACCAACGCCTGGATGATGTCCGAAACGCTGGTGGGTACGCCGGTGGCCGCCTGCATGGTGGTCGAGCCCACACGCAGCACAGCGAAGAACAGGGCCACCACCATCGTTGCGATGGGGTGCAGCTGGCCGATAAGGGCCATGGCCACGCCGTCGAAGCCGTAGCCCGCGCCGAAGCCGTTGATGAGCCGGAACTGTGTGCCCAGCAGCTCCGCGCCGCCGCCCAATCCGGCGATAGCGCCGGAGACGATGAAGCTGGCCAGCATGCACCGCTTCACCTGGATGCCGTTGAAGCGACTGGCCGTCATGTTGTAGCCCACGGCCCGCAGCTTGAAGCCGCTGCTGGTCCAAAACAGCACGTAGTACAGCAGCAGGCCCACCACCACGGCGATGACAAAGCCCCACGTAAAGCGCATACCCGGTATGACGCGGGGCAGCTTCACCAGGTCGTCCACCGCCGGAGTCTGGGGCACGCTGGCGTCCCGTATCCAGTTGGTATACAGCACGCCCATGAACAGTGTGGCCACATAGTTCAGCATGATGGAGATGATCATCTCGTTCTGTCCGCGGGTGATCTTCAGCACGCCGGGGATCATGCCCCAAATGCCGCCGGCCAGCGTACCGGCCAGCAGCGCCAGCACCACGCCGAAAAAGCCGGTGATGCCGGAGAAATACGCCGTAACGAATGCGGCGATGGAGCCCATCAGGAACTGACCCTCACCGCCCAGATTGAACACGCCGCACTTATAGGCAAAGCAGGCGCACAGGGAGGTGAACATCAGGGGCGTGGCCTTGGTCAGGGTAGTGCCGATATTGGCCTTGGAGCCGAAGGCGCCCTGAAACAGGTACTTCACCGCAGCAAGGGGGTCGGCGCCCAGCACCGCCATGATGATACCGCCGACGATAAAGGCCAGCAGAATAGACAGCAGCGGAACGACGAAGCTGCCAAGGGAACGTCTCAGTTTTTCCATATAACAGCTCCTCCTCTCACTTACCCGTCATGGCAAGGCTGATCTCCTCAATAGGCGGATTCTTGCCGGAATACTCGCCCATGATCTGCCCCTCAAAGCACACAAGGATGCGGTCGGACATCTCCAGGATCTCGTCGAAGTCAGCGCTGATCAGCAGGATGCCCACGCCCCGGTCACGGGCCGCGATCATCTGGTCATGGATAAAGCTGGCGGCACCGATGTCAAGGCCACGGGTGGGATGGGCTGCTACCAGCAGCACTGGGTCGGACTCCAGCTCGCGCGCCAGAATGACCTTCTGCTGGTTGCCGCCGGACAGACTGCGGACAGTCTGCTCCGTGGACGTGCAGCGCACATCGTACTTTTTCACCATCTCCTCCGCGTACTCGTGGATAGCGGGCTTGTTCAGCAGCAGGCCGTGCCCCTTGCTGAACTGCGGCTGATCCGTTGCCTTCAGCACCAGATTCTCCGCAATGGACATGTCGCCGATCAGTCCCTGCGCGTTTCTGTCCTCCGGGACGTGGGACACATTATCGGTGATAAAGGCATTGGGGTCAAAGACCGCCACCTGCTTGTCCTTCAGATGGATACTGCCGCTCTGCGGCGCGATCACGCCGGTGATCAGCTGCGCCAGCTGCGTCTGGCCGTTGCCGTCCACACCGGCGATGCCCACGATCTCGCCCCGGTGGATCTTCAGGGACATATCGTTGACGCCGCTGTGCTTGTGCTCCTTGTCATAGTCCACATGGGACAGCTCCGCCACCACCTCGGCGCCGGAGGCGTCCTTCTTCTCGTACTGGGACTCGCTCAGCTCCTTGCCGATCATCATGTTGGCCAGCTTCTGCCCGTCGGTGTCGGCACGGTTCACCGTGCCCACCACCTCACCCAGCCGCAGCACGGTGATGCGGTCGGAGATGTGCAGCACCTCGCGCATCTTGTGGCTGATGAAGATGATGCTCTTGCCCTCGCCGATCAACTTGCGCATGATGGCGAACAGGCCCTCCACCTCAATGTCGGTCAGCGCGGCGGACGGCTCGTCCAGAACCAGCAGCTCCGCCCCGTGATACAACGCCTTGAGGATCTCGGTGCGCTGCTGCTCACCCACGGAGATCTCCGTGATGAGCTTGTCCAGCTGCACGTCCAAGCCGTACTTGGCGGACAGCTCCTCGATCTCTTTCCGGCGCGCCGCCCGGTCGATGAACAGCCCCTTGGCGTGCTTATCGCCCAGAATGATGTTGTCGAATACGGTCATGGCCTCCACCAGCATAAAGTGCTGATGCACCATGCCGATACCCAGCTTCACCGCCTGGCTGGGTGATTCGATGCGAACCTCTTTGCCCTCCAGAAAGATCTTGCCCTCCGTAGGCTGATACAGGCCGATCAGAATGTTCATCAGCGTGGACTTTCCCGCGCCGTTCTCGCCCAGCAGCGTCAGCACCTCGCCGCGATTGACGGTCAGCGTGATGTCCTTGTTGGCGTAGAAACTGCCGAAACGCTTGCTGATATGCTCCATACGCAGCAATTCGCCCAAGCTCCTCACTTCCTTCCCTCGTGTTCAGATTTTCTGCTTTCACCTGTGAAAACAGCGGCAGGCCGCGGCCTGCTTCCAATTTTTAATTGTCGCAAGTATACCATATCCATCGGTTTTTGGGAAGAATTTTTTTCTGGCCGCGGAAAATTTTTTTGTACCATTTGCGTATTGCCACGCCAGCCGCTTTCACTTATAATCAGCGGCGAAAGAAGGTGTCGTTTATGATACACATCCGCCCCGCGACTCCCGATGATGCTCCGGCGCTGCTGGCGATCTACGCGCCCTACGTCACCGATACTGCCATTACATTTGAATATGAAGTGCCTGCGCTGTCGGACTTCCGCCAGCGCATCGAGGCGACGCTGCGCACCCACCCCTATCTGGTGCTGGAGCGTGACGGTGAGATCCTGGGCTACGCCTACACCGGGCAGCTGGGCAGCCGCGCCGCTTACGCATGGGCGGCGGAGACGAGCATCTACCTGCGGCAGGACTGCCGCCGCGGTGGTCTGGGCACCCGGCTGTATCATGCGCTGGAGGACGCCTCCCGCGCCCAGCATGTGCAGGTGCTGTACGCCTGCATCGCCGCCCCCACCGGGGCTGACGACCCGCACCTGAGCCGCGCCAGCATCGACTTCCACACGCGGCTCGGCTACGCCGTTGCGGGCACCTTTCACCGCTGCGGCTATAAGTTCGGCACATGGTACGATGTGGTGTGGATGGAAAAGCGCCTGTCGGACGATGCCGTGCCGCCTGCCGTCGTTCCCTATTCCGCCCAGGTATTGTAAGGCATATTCAGATGCCGCAATGGGTCATTTCTTGCCAGCCACATGTCCAACGAGCAATTCCCTCCCGAACAGGCCAGAGCCTATTTCAGCCAGATGCTGCCGAAGCTCAGGCACTGGGGCGAATGAGAAAAGCATCCTCCTTCTGATAAAACACACAAACGCACTATGCATTTATTGTGAAATTTTGCGGTTATCCCACTTGCATTTTGGCGCGGCAGCGCCTATAATGGCAGCATATTTTTTATGAGAGAGGTGTTTCACGCATGAGCAAAGTGACGATCCCTGCTGGGTACAAAACGCCGCTGTCTACCTATGAGATGCAGCGCGCAATCGAGTTCATCAAGAGCAATTTCCAAGTGAATCTGGGGCAGGCGCTGAATCTGCGGCGCGTTTCCGCTCCCCTGTTTGTGGATGAGAATTCGGGTCTGAACGATAACCTCAACGGCGTGGAGCGCCCTGTGTCCTTCGATATCCCTGATGTGGGCGCACAGGGCCAGGTGGTGCATTCCCTGGCCAAGTGGAAGCGTCTGGCGCTGAAGCGCTACGACTTCAAGCCCGGCAAGGGCCTGTTCACCGATATGAACGCCATCCGCCGCGACGAGGAGGTGGACAACCTCCACTCCGTCTATGTGGATCAGTGGGACTGGGAAAAGGTCATCGAGCGCCAGGAACGCAATGAGCAGTACCTGCGCCAGACCGTCCGCGCCATCGTAGGCGCTGTGGTGGAGACCAACGACGCCCTGCAGATCGCCTTCCCCAGCCTGCACACCGTGCTGGACCGGGAGGTGTACTTCGTCACCACCCAGGAGCTGGAGGATCGCTGGCCCGACTTCACCCCCAAGGAGCGGGAGAACGCCATCTGCCGTGAGCACCACACCGTGTTCCTCATGCAGATCGGCGATGATCTGAAGCGCAGCGGCAAGCCCCACGACGGCCGCGCCCCCGACTACGACGACTGGTCGCTGAACGGCGATATCCTGATGTATGATCCCGTGCTGGACAGCGCCTTTGAGATCTCCTCCATGGGCATCCGTGTGGACGAGGCCGCCATGGACTACCAGCTGCGTAAGCGCGGCTGCGACGACCGCCGGGAGCTGCCCTTCCACAAGATGCTGCTCAGCGGCCAGCTGCCCCTGACCATCGGCGGCGGCATCGGTCAGAGCCGTCTGTGCATGCTGATGATCGGCACCTGCCACATCGGCGAGGTGCAGGCCAGCCTGTGGGACAAAGCCACCGTGGACGGCTGCGCACAGGCCGGCGTCATGCTGCTGTAAATCCTCCCATACAAAGAACCGGCCCTGCGGCGCATGCCGCAGGGCCGGTTTTCGTATGGCTCTTATTCCGCGCTGTTGAGGGCGTCCTCCAGTTGGCGCAGGGACTCCTCCATCCGGTCGAAGTTCTCTAAATCGCACTCCTCCACATGGCGCTCCGCCCGCCGCAGCTCCTGCAGGACATCCTCCGCCATGCGCTGGTACTCGCCGCGCTGCTCGGCGCACCACTGGCGCTGCCGCCCGATAAGCTGCGTCAGCTCCGCAATGGCCTTGCCCCGGAACTCCTCCGTGCGGCGGTGCGCACTGATCTCGATGTCCGCGATATGCTCCTTCAGGGACTGGTACTGGGCCGCCGGCTCCCGCAGGGCGTCGTTCTCCCGCCGCACGGTTTCCAGCTTCTCCGACAGCTCTCGCACCCGGTAGCGCAGCGCGGACTCATTGTCCAGCCGCTTTTCCAGCTCTGCCAGACGGTCGGTCAGTTCCCGGTTCTGCTGCTCCGCGGCCTGCTTGTCCGTCAGCAGTTGTTCGTTCTCTGCCATCAGCGCATCCAGCCGTGTCTGGTTCTCCTCCGCCGTTTTCTGAATGAAGGAGATCACATCCTCCCGGTCGAATCCCCCGAACATGCACGTTTTGAAGCTGGTTTCCATAGCCGCGTCCCTCTCTCTCGATTTTTGTCCATCATACCACAAGCGCCGCCGCTTGACAAGCGATGCGCTCGAAAAAGCCGCGCTGACGGACGCCTTTCGACCCGCCTTGTATTTTTTGTAAAAAAATCGAAATTGGGGGTTGCCAAGCTGTCCGTTCTGTGGTAACATACGTCCATCAATTTGATACACCCGATGAGTCGTCCGGAATGTTCAGACCGGACGCGGAGGGTACTCTGGAGAATCCCATTCAATTGGGTGCCGAAGGTGCAAGGCGCGGCTGCGCTGAATCTCTCAGGCAAAAGGACGGAGCTGACAAGTAGTTTTGCTTGCCCCCTGACTTCTCCAGAGTCGCTGCCCTGCAGCGGCTCTCATTTTTATGTAAGGAGAAAGAAACCATGATTGAATCTACCCTGTTCCCTATCGTTTCCAAGATCAACGAGTACCTCAGCAATTACATCCTCATCTTCCTGCTGGTGGGCGTCGGCCTGTGGTACTCCATCCGCACCCGCTTCGTGCAGGTACGCTGCTTCGGCGAGGGCATGAAAAAGTTTTTCGGTGAGATGAACCTCCGCGGCGGCGCCCAGAAGAGCGGCATGACCTCCTTCCAGGCGCTGGCCACCGCCATCGCCGCGCAGGTGGGCACCGGCAACATCGTGGGCGCCTCCGGCGCGATCCTCACCGGCGGCCCCGGCGCTATCTTCTGGATGTGGGTCATCGCCTTCTTCGGCATGGCGACCATCTATGCGGAGGCGACGCTGGCGCAGAAGACCCGCATCGTCGGTGCTGACGGCAATATCAAGGGCGGCCCGGTCTACTACATCACCACGGCGTTCAAGGGAGGCTTCGGAAAGTTCCTGGCGGGCTTCTTCGCCGTCTCTATCATCCTGGCCCTTGGCTTCATGGGCTGCATGGTCCAATCCAACTCCATCGGCTCCACCATGCAGACGGCTTTCGGCATCCCCTCCTGGATCGTGGGTATCGTCCTGGTCATCATCTGCGCCATCATCTTCCTGGGCGGTGTGCAGCGTCTTGCCGCCGTCACCGAGAAGCTGGTGCCTATTATGGCGGCTATCTTCCTGCTGGGCGGTCTGGTGATCCTCTGCGCCCGCATCAAGTACGTCCCCGCCACCTTCGGCATGATCTTCAAGTATGCCTTCCAGCCCCAGGCCATCATCGGCGGCGGCTTCGGCTACGCACTCAAGACCGCTATCTCTCAGGGTGCCAAGCGCGGCCTGTTCTCCAATGAGGCCGGTATGGGCTCCACGCCCCACGCCCACGCGCAGGCCAACGTGAAGCACGCCCACGATCAGGGCGTGGTGGCCATGATCGGTGTGTTTATCGACACCTTCGTGGTGCTGACCCTCAATGCTCTGGTCATCATCTGCACCCTGTACACCAAGGACGGCATCCTGGCCACCGGCGTGATCCCCGAGGGCATCGGCAAGACCAATCTGGCGCAGACCGCCTTCGGCTCCGTGTTCGGCGCCAGCCTGGGCGCCAAGTTTGTGGCGGTCTGCCTGCTGTTCTTCGCCTTCTCCACCATCCTCAGCTGGAACCTGTTCGGCAAGATCAACGCCGACTACCTGTTCGGCAAAAAGAACGGCAAGCTGTGCAGCGTGATCTACACCATCATCGCGCTGGTGTTCATCTTCCTGGGCACCGTCTCCGGCAGCGACTTCGTGTGGGAAGTCACCGACATGTTCAACAACTTCATCGTGCTGCCCAACGTCATCGCCCTGTTCGCCCTGACGGGCATGGTGGTGGCCAGCCTCAACGAGATGAAAAAGAACAAGCTGAAGGTATAAGGCATAAACAAGCCGGGGAGAGGCGGCAGCCTCTCCCCGCTGTCCTTCGAACGGAGCGCTTCTAAAAAAATCAGAAAAAAGCGAAATAAGGGGTTGACATTTTGAAAGACCTCTGCTATATTATACAAGTCGGCAGCGCCGACCACCCGATGTGGGGGTATAGCTCAGCTGGGAGCCCGGTTGAAGCGGTAAACAACCCCCGCACTAATTGAATAAGAAATTACTCAGCGCACCCCTTATACGGGGGTATAGCTCAGCTGGGAGAGCGCTTGACTGGCAGTCAAGAGGTCAGCGGTTCGATCCCGCTTATCTCCACCAATCGGGTGCGCTGAGTATTCTTAATAAATGCTTGCTTTGAAAAAAGCAAGTTTTTTGTTTTATGCCCACTTCTCTTTTGAAGCGGGCTTTTCTTATGCGGCGATTGCCGAAATGTCCAGCCCAGC
>OJAM01001100.1_pt1 | contig 10037 bp, 6 predicted proteins | sample 1589071 | NCBI WGS metagenome assembly OJAM01 (sample SAMN03283243) | human gut metagenome | biome: human-associated habitat; material: feces | host: Homo sapiens | place: Peru | collected 2012
CAGTCTGCATCACATCCGCCCGGCCTCGGGGGTCAAGCATGGCGGTAGGCTCGTCCAGTACAATGCACTTGGGTTCCAGGGCAATGATGCCCGCAATGGCCACGCGCTGCTTCTGCCCGCCGGAGAGCAGGTGCGGCGCGTGCTCGCGGTATTCGCTCATGCCGACGGCGGCCAGAGCGGCGTCGACGCGGCGGCGGATCTCCTCGGGCGGGACGCCCAGATTTTCCGGGGCAAAGGCGACGTCCTCCTCGACGACATTTGCAACCATTTGGTTGTCCGGGTTTTGGAAGACCATGCCGACCGTGCGGCGGATGTTCAGCAGATCCTCGGTGGAGGTGTCCATGCCGAAGACCCGCACGCTGCCACCCTCTGGCAGCAGGATCGCGTTCATATGCTTGGCGAGGGTGGATTTCCCGCAGCCGTTGCGGCCGAGCACGGCCACGAAGCTGCCCTCGCGGATATTCAGGCTCAGCCCGTCAAAGACGGGAATGGGTTCGCCGTTCTGCGCGGGGTAGGAGCAGCGCAGACGGTCGATCTCGATGGCGTTGTTTGTCATATTGCGTCCTTTATTTTGTCCAGCGGCCGGAAGCGCCGCAGGGGAGCACCAGCCCGGAGTCCGTCACGGGGAGACCCAGCTCGTCGGCCTCGCTGTGCCCGCCGAAGCGCGGCGTGATGAGGCTGTCGAGCAGGCAGGTCAGAACCGACGGGGCAAGCCCGGTGGTGTAGGAATTGATGAGGAAGAACAGCGGCTCGTCGGACAGCACGCCGCTCACGAGCTGCAAAAACGGGAACAGGTCCTTTTCCAGCTTCCAGATCTCGCCGGACGGGCCGCGCCCGTAGGACGGCGGATCCATAATGACGGCGTCATAGCGGCGGCCGCGCTTGATCTCGCGCTCGACGAATTTTGCACAGTCGTCGACGATCCAGCGGATCGGCGCGTCGCTCAGGCCGGAGGATGCGGCGTTTTCGCGCGCCCACGCGACCATGCCGCGCGCGGCGTCCACATGGCAGACGCTCGCCCCGGCCGACGCTGCGGCCAGCGTGGCCGCGCCGGTATAGGCGAAGAGGTTCAGAACGGAGATCGGACGCCCGGCGGAGCGGATCTTTTCGCCGATAAAATCCCAGTTGGCCGCCTGCTCGGGGAAGACGCCCGTGTGCTTGAAATTCATGGGCTTGACGTTGAACGTCAGCTCGCGATAGCGCACCTGCCAGCGCTCGGGCAGGCGGTTTTTTGACCAATGGCCGCCGCCGGTCTCCGAGCGGGAATAGCGGGCGTCAAAGCTGCGCCAGCGCGGGTCGAGCTTCGGCGTGCGCCAGATCACCTGCGGGTCGGGGCGAACAAGAAAATAGCGCCCCCAGCGCTCCAGCTTCTCGCCGTCGGAGGTGTCGAGCACCTCGTAGTCCTGCCATTGGTCTGCTTTCCACATAATTCAGAGTCTCTTTCTAACGATATTATAATAATGTATGTGCTCAAAGCCCCAGCCGCAGACGGCGCAGCCATTCGGCCTCCGTGGGCGGCAGCGCCGCGTGCTCCGGCGGCTCGGTGGTCGGCTCGGTCGGCTCCGGCTCGTCGGTCGGGTCGGTCGGTTCGGTCGGCTCGCCGGAGTGCACGTGACACATGTTCGAGTCGGTCGGGTCATAGATATATTCCGAGTCCGGCTGCATCTCAAAGTTGTTGTCCTTGACGATCAGGCCGACCTGCGAGATCGTGTTCCCGGCGGCCTCGCGGCAGGCATCGGTGGCATATTTGCCCGATGCGCCGCAGATGTCCACCAGAACATGGCAGGTGCATTTTTCCGTCGGGGCGTCCTCGTAGAACAGGTTCACGCTGCTGACGCGGTCGCTGCCGTCGCGGATGTCCTTTTCGCAGGCCTCGGTGGCCAGCTTGCCGCAGTCGTCGCAGATGGAATAATAGCCGACGCCGTCGGGCTGATAGAAGGTCGCGCCCTCGAGCGACTCGTGCAGGGGCTTCATGACCTGATTCCACATCGTGATGGCCGGGTTCTGCCACGTGCTCGAGAGAATGATCTGCTCCGGCTCGTCATAGCCGCACCAGACCACGGCGGTGTAGTACGGCGTGTAGCCGGCAAACCAGCGCGTCTGGTTGTTGCCGGAGGTACCGGTCTTACCGGCGACGTCCATGCCGCTCATATACGCGCCGCTGGCAAGACCGTAGTTGACGGTGCTGCGCAGCATATAGTTGGTATAGTACGCCGCCTTGGCGCCGATGGCGGTGTGCGTCTCCTGCGTGTTGTCCAGAACGACGTTGCCCTCGCTGTCCTCCACGCGGGAATAGCTCCGCGCCTCGCGGAACACGCCGTTGTTCGGGAAGGTTGCGTAGGCCTGCGTCATCTCGCGCACGGTCAGACCGTAGGTCAGCTCGCCCAGCGCCAGCGGGGCATAGGCAATGTCGCTGTATTCCTGCCCACCGATCGTCACGGAGTCGACCAGCGTGGTGAAGCCGAGCTTCTGCGTCATGAAATTATAGCTGTTTTCCAGCCCGAGCCGGTCGAGCGTCTTGACCGAGATCGTGTTCAGCGAGCTGGTCAGGCCGCGCAGCACGAGGCACTGGCCGCTGTAGTAGCGGGAGTTGTTCTGAGGCCAGTTGTCGAACAGCGGCGAGTCGGAGAGGGCGGTCGCGGGCGTGACGACGCCGGCGTCGAGCGCCGGAGCGTAGACCGAGACGGGCTTGATGGCCGATCCGGTCGGCAGCGCCGCCTCCGCGCGGTTATAGGTCAGACTGCCGTTCTTCTCGCCGACGCCGCCGCGGATGGCGATCAGGTCGCCCGTGGCGTTGTCGACGATGGCGATGGCCGACTGCATCTGCTGGGCGCTGACGGTTCCGGGGACGTTGTTGACGTCGCCGTAGACCCGGTCGACCAGATTCTGGATGTCGGGGTTGATCGTGGCATAGATGCGGTAGCCGCCGGTCAGCAGCTTGCGCTCGGCCGCCTGCGCGCTGAGGTCAAAGGCCTCCTGGAAGTCCTCGACCACGTCGCGGTAGACCGTGTCGACAAAGTAGGAATAGCCCTCCGAGTCGTCCACGGAGAAGTTCTGCACGCCGCATTCCGGGCAGAGGTAGGCGTTCTCCTCGTGCACATACGCGCTACGCGGGCCGGTGAAGCCGCACGAGCCGCAGGTGTATTCCTTCTCGTCATAGCGGCCGTTGTGGAAGAGCATTTCCTCGCCCTCAGCCGCAGCGAGGTCAGCCTCGGTCTTGATGTAGCCCTGCTTGTACATTTCCTCGAGGATGGTCGTCTGACGCTTGCGGTTGTTGTTGGGGAAATAGTACGGATCATAGAGCGACGGATTGTTCGTGATGCCGACGATGCAGGCGCATTCGGCCGTCGACAGCTCGCTGACGTCCTTGCCGAAATAGACCTGCGCCGCGCTCTGCACGCCGTAGCAGCCCTGGCCGAGGTAGATCGTGTTCAGATACCATTCCATGATCTCCTCCTTGGTATAGCGCTTTTCCACGGCAAGGGCGCGGAAGATCTCCTGCACCTTGCGGTTGACGGTCACGCTGTCCTCCTTGGAGAGGTTCTTGATGAGCTGCTGGGTGATGGTCGACGCGCCGAAGGACGAGTCGCCGCCGACGAAGTTCCGCACGGCCGAAACGGTGCGCAGCCAGTCGACGCCGTCGTGCTCGCGGAAGCGCTTGTCCTCAATGGCGATCGCGGCGTTGACAAGATCCTGCGGGATCTCGTCATAGCTGACCCAGACGCGGTTCTGCGTGGCATAGAGCTGCTGCAGCTCCTTGGCCTCGCCCGTCGTCGGATCGAGGTAATAGATAAAGGAAGTCTGATCGAGCGAGATGTTATCCAGCTCCAGGGAGGCGGCGTAGTCCTCGGCCTTGGGGATGACGTCGGTCTTGAGATAGTCCGAGAACTGATTCATGAAGATCGACCCGGCGATCACGGCGATCACGGCGACCGTACCGGCGGCGATCAGCGCCCAGAGGCAGATTTGCCCAAGCACATGCAGGACGATCTGCACGACGCGCCATGCGCGGCTGGGACGCTTCGCGGACAGTTGGTTGTTGTCTGGCATAGAATTGAACCTCGCTTTCTGTAATCGGCGTCCGGAGCGCCGGAAAAACGCAGATGCATATGCGGCGGAGCACGCCGCCGCCGGAGATGTGCATTACCCATTCTCCCTATTTAATAATTATATCACGTCTGTCAAATCCTTATAAAAAATTTTTCCGTTGGATTTCTTACGGAAATCCGGGAAAATAAGGAGGAAAAACGCTTGAAAAGTGCCGTTTCCTTCCTTCTGGAGCAAAAGCGGTCGCGTGGAGCAAATCCGGGAAGATTTCTCGCCGGATTTCCACTTGATTTTCGCGGAAAATCGGTTAAAATAAAAGGGAAGAAAACAGCGGGAGGGCAACACAATGGATCAGGACTTCGGGCGCGACGTGATCTCCATCACGAACGAGGAAGGCGAGGAATTTGAGCTGGAGGTGCTGTCCTCCGTGACCTACAAGGGCGCGGAATATCTTGCGCTGACCCCGGCCGATGCCGACGAGGACACCGACGAGCTGGAGGTCAACATCCTCAAGACCGCGACGGATGAGCATGGTGAGCCGATCCTGGTCGTCGTCGACGACAATGAGGAGCTGGAGACCGTTTATGACCTTCTGATGGAGAACCTCTATGACGAGGATGAGGACGAGGACGAGGACGCCGCTCCCGAGGAGTAAGCTTGGCCGTTTATGACCGTCTGAACCTCCCTGCTTGGTGCGTGATAGCCCCTTTTAGACCCACATTTTTGATAAGGGACGCCGGAACTTCCGTCTCGGCGTGCAGGCCTCCCGTTCCGGCTATGACCGAGAATGGACGTTGGAAGCTGAAAAGAGGCGGAGAGGCGACCCACCTGCCGAATCGTGCAGGTTATAAATGGGGCTACACGGCTATAGCGGGGAGCCAACATAAGGTTTGGCTTTTGCACCGAAAATTCAAAAAAATCGCAGCAAACAAGCGCGTTTGCTGCGATTTTTTTGCGCCTGACCTTCCACCGTGTATGCAGCGGCGGAATTTTTTCGCTTTTTCACACTTTTTGCTTGCAACTTCATGCGTTCCTTTGTATAATAGACCAAGTTATACGTTCCGTATAATCCGAAAAACGTATGAAAGAGGTATGTTCAAAATGAGCGCTTCCCGTGAAAGAAAAAAGCGCGTTGAGGTAGAGCAGTCTCCCGCAGCGCCGAAGACAAAGAAAAAGCTTTCCCAAGGCTGGGTCTATGCCATTGTGGTCATCGCCGTGACGGTTCTGGTTTTCGGCGGCATGTTTGCGTACCGTGCAGCGGAGCGCAACGCGACCGTCCTGACGGTCGGCGACTATGACCTCTCCGTGAAGAATTTCAACTATTATTACGCCACGCTGGTCAACAACATCAGCGGCTATAAGTCCTATCTGGGCATCGACGGCTCCGTCGCGCTCGACGAGCAGAAGATCTCGACCGAGAGCGTGAGCTATCTGGGGCTGTTCGGCCTCAGCACGGACTATCTGAGCAATGTCGAAAACGACGGAACGACCTATGACGCAACATGGGCCGACCTGCTGGTCGACGTCGCGCAGAAGAATGCGACCTCCGCGATCGCCGTCTATGAAGAGGCGATGAAGGCCGGCTATGAGCTGGACGACGAGACGAAGGCCGACATCGACGAGGAGGTCGAGACCTTCAAGGGCTACGCGAAGAACAACGAGCTGAGCCTGAACGATTTCCTTGCCCGCGTCTACGGCGAGGGCTGCAACGAGAAGAGCTACCGCGAGTATCTCGAGATCACGCATATCGCCAGCGCCTATCCGAACTCCCTGACCTATTCCGACGAGGAGCTTGACGCGCGCTATGCCGAAAGCCCGGAGACCTTTGACAAGGCCACCTATTATCTCTACACCGTGAACGCCTCGGATTATGTCGAATCCACGACCGACGAGGAAGGCACGACCAGCACGCCGGAGCCGACCGACACCGAGCGCGACAAGGCCAAGGAGGCCGCCGAGGCCTTCGCCGAGAAGTTTGACGAGGCTGACGAGAAAGTCAAGGCCAACGCCGACCAGACGCAGGAGACCGTGAAGAGCTCCTCGACCGAGGATGCCGCGAAGTGGCTGTTCGAGACGGCGAAGGCCGGCGACGTCAAGCTCTTCGCCAGCGAGGACGGCAACACCTATTACGTTCTGAAGCTGATCGACAAGGCCGATTACGACACCTTTGATCTGCTCTACTTCTCCATGGATAAGCCCTCCGAGGGCAACACGTCCGACGACGCCGAGTCCGAGACTGCCGAGGTCTCCACCGAGAAGAAGGTCGAGATCTACGAGAACTCCCTGAAGGAGGACGGCTCGCAGGAGAACTTTGCGAAGCTGATGCTCGACAACAACGCCGAGGCCAGCACCGAGCCGGTCGAGGCCATGGGCCGCGCTTCCCTTGCCAGCATGGATCGCGAGATCCTGAAGTGGGGCGCCTTTGAGACCCGCAAGGCCGGTGACTGGAAGAAGTTTGAGACCGACAGCAAGATCTACTTCGTCTATTACGTCGGCACGAACGCGCATACCCTGCGCTATTACAATGTGACCAACCAGCTCCGCACCGACTGGTACAACGGCGTGACCGAGGCGGCTCAGGCGGCCAACGGCTTCGACCTTGACAAGGCCATGAAGGCGGACATCGGCCGCATCCTCGGCACGAGCAACTGATCCGAGGATGGAGCAGCCGTTTCAGCGTGAGCAGACGCTGCTCGGGCGCGCGGCGATGGAGCGCCTCGCGCGGGCGCACGTCATGGTCGTCGGGATCGGAGGCGTGGGCAGCTATGCCGCCGAGGGGCTTGCGCGAGCCGGCGTCGGCGCGCTGACGCTGGTCGACAGCGATACGGTCGGCGTGACCAACCTGAACCGCCAGCTCTGCGCGCTGCATTCGACCCTCGGCCGGAACAAGGCCGAGGTCATGGCCGAACGCATCCGGGATATTTCGCCCGACTGCCGCGTGACCGCGCTCGCCGCGCATTATGACGAGGCGCATAAGGAACGCTTCTTCTCCGAGCCGCTCGACTACATCGTCGACGCGATCGACCTGGTCTCCTGCAAGCTCAGCCTGATCTGCACGGCGCAGGAGCGCGGCGTTCCGATCATCAGCGCCATGGGCACGGGCAACAAGCTCGACCCCATGCAGTTCTGTGTGACGGACATTTACAAAACGAGCGGCTGCCATCTGGCGCGCATCCTGCGCCGGGAGCTGCGCGCACGCGGCGTGAGGCGCCACACCGTGCTCTACAGTCAGGAGCTTCCGCTCCCGCAGCTTGAGCAGGGTGAGACGCCGCCTCCGGGCCGCCGAGCCGTTCCCGGCTCGGTCTCATGGGTGCCGTCCTGCGCGGGTCTGATGCTCGCGGGATACGTCGTTCAGACGCTGATCCGCGTGCAAGAGCCGTGAATTTCGGCAGAATACACAAAAGCATGAAAATGACGGTATATGGTCATTTTCGGCCGTATACAGGATGCGTAAGGCGATAAAAAACTGCTGGGAAAAAGCAAAAACCGTTGAAATTCACAAAAAATTCAAAACAAAATGCTACAGGGACTTTCCCTGTAGCATTTTTTGTTCTTTTGTGCTATGATTAAGGTATCCTGACTAGGCTCATTGCGCCCTTTTGCAGAGCCTACAAAATTTCAAGGAGGAAAAGACATGAGGAACCATCTCAAGAGATCCCTTGCCATGCTGCTCGTCGTGGTAATGGTTCTCGCAATGCTTCCGACCATCGCGTTTGCGGCGGGCGAGAGCTATCCCCGCAGACGGACAGGCCGTTGTGATTTACAGCGCCTCCGCCTCCGGCATATTCGCAGGCAGCGCCGACGGCGGCTCCATCGGTGCAATTGCGGCTGAAGACCTGCGCGCAGGAGAGGGCGCCGGCGTCTATAAGCTGACGAAAAACGCCGACGGCACCTATTACATCACCTGCGGCGGCAAATATCTCGCCACCGACTCCGCTGAGAAGCTGTCCCTGCAGGACACCGCTATCAAGGGCACGAAGTGGAACATCCGCGAGGTCGCCAAGTTCGGCGGCTACACGATCTCCAACGCCGAAGTGAAGTACAACGGCAAGGAGATCTACATCGAGTACTACAACTCCTTCAAGGCGTGGACGCTCAAGGACAACGTGGTCACCGACATTTACACCTTCCAGTTCTGGGCGATCGACGAGGCCACGGCCGATCCCAACGGCGACGGCTATATCGGCACCAAGGCTGAATCCGGCGACCTGCCCGTCTCCGGCTCGCAGTATGTCGTTTATAATGAATACGGCGCTGCCTGCTTCGGTATGCAGTCCGACGACGCGGTCGCCCCGTCCATCAACCCGGTCGACTCTGCTAAGGATGCGAACGGCAAGCTGGTCCCCGGCAACGGCGCTTCCATCTTCACCGTGACCGAGGCCGGCGGCTACTACACCTTCGCCGTCACCCAGAACGGCACGACGAAGTACCTGAGCTGCTCGAAGAACGAGAAGACGGACGACGGAAAGATCTCCAACGCCGAGACGCTCTTCTTCGAAGAGACGCAGAGCGACTACACCCTCTGGAGACTCGAGAAGTGCACCGGCGGCTACATCATGTATAACAAGGTTGCCAAGTACGGCAGCAACTCCGTCTGCATCGAGTATTTCAGCAACGCGTTCAGCGGCTGGACCTTCAACGGCTCGACCAACCTGTTCGCCATGAAGTTCGTCCCCGTGACCGATCCCTACGGCCTCGGCTTCGTCCTCAACCCGTCGCCCTCACCGCCGGTGATGCGAACCTCGGCGTGGACTACACCTTCTCCTTCGTCGTCGACGAGCTGACCAAGCTCACCGACCTCAAGGCGAGCTTCAGCGTCGACGGCGGCGCTGCGAAGGACGTCTCCTACACCGAGCTGGGCGACCAGAAGTACTCCGTCACCATCCCGAGCGCGGAGCTTGCCGGCAAGTCCTCCCTGACCGTCACGGTCAACGCGAAGAACGAGCACGGCATGGAATACGGCAAAACCGCGACGGTCGCGATCAACGACGAGCCGATGATCGTCTCCGTCTCTCCGCTGCCCAATGCGGCGACCAAGGACGACAAGCAGCCTGAGATCGCTGCCGTGATCGCCAACTGCGGCGCGAACCCGACGGTCGTCATGACGGTCGACTGCGTTGCCGTGCAGCCCACCGTGACCGACAGCAAGGTCAGCTACAAGTCCGCCGATAAGATGACCGACGACCGCCACACCGTCGCCCTCACGATCACCCGTGCAGACGGCAAGGTCGCGGAGATGACATGGTCGTTCTTCGTCGGCGAAGAGGGCATGAGCCTCTACTTCGGTCAGATCCACTCCCACACGGCGGAGTATTCCGACGGCGCCGGTACGCTGGAGGATGCTTATGAGCACGCCATGGAGGCAAAGGACGTGGACTTCCTGATCGTCACCGACCACTCCAACTATTTCGACACCACCAACAGCGCCACCACCTCCAGCTACTATGATCTGAGTAGCCTGACCAAGATCGGCTCGACGACCAAGTGGGAAGAGGCGAAGGCGACCGCAGCCGAGTACAACGCGAAGTCCACCGACTTCATCGCGGCTTACGGCTACGAGATGACGTGGTCCGGCGGCCCCGGCCACACCAATACCTTCAATACCTACGGCCCGGTCTCCCGTAACAACGCCAAGCTGAACGAGAAGACCAACAGCTATGCCGGTATGCACCTGTATAACGACCTGATGGTCAACGCGGACAAGGGTCTCGACGTTGACGGCAAGCCGGTCGCCGAGGGCGTGAAGACCAAGGCCATTGACGACGCTCCGGTCGTCTCCCAGTTCAACCACCCCGGCACGACCTTCGGCACGTTCGACACTTATGCCGGCTATACGCCTGCCCGTGACGCCATCCTCAACCTGATCGAGGTCGGCAACGGCGAGGGCGCCGTCGGCGGCTCCTCCTACTGGCCGAGCTATTCGGAATACGACATCTGCCTTGCCAAGGGCTGGCACGTCGCGCCGACCAACAACCAGGATAACCACAAGG
>OJAM01001101.1_pt1 | contig 10022 bp, 5 predicted proteins | sample 1589071 | NCBI WGS metagenome assembly OJAM01 (sample SAMN03283243) | human gut metagenome | biome: human-associated habitat; material: feces | host: Homo sapiens | place: Peru | collected 2012
ATTTCAGATTGTTTTTTGGATAATTATTGGGCTTCGCCAATTCTCGGTGCAAACTTAGAGTGGGATCTGTGTGAGGCATACCCAGCACCAAAAAAAGGGGCTTGGATTTAAAAAAATCCAAGCCCACACAGGAAAACATTCTAAATATTATCGCTGGTTTTGCGCATCACTGCGCTACTCGCAGCATTAACAATTAACAAAATGCTATAGTCACTTTACAATCTTCTTTGATGACTTAGTGCCGTCGGTGTAAGTGGTCACTACCACATTCACACCTTCGAATGGACTGTCAGACGACACGCCAAGCAGGTTGTAGTAGGTCACACCAGCCACGGTCTTTTCAGCGTTAACATCTTCCACACCGGTAGTGATTGTTGGGTCCTGAACGATGGTGTGGCTCACCTTGGTGATGTAGTAGTTAGAGTTGCTGAGATCGTTAACCGAAGTCACGTCACCGTTCACCAAGTAGATTTCCACAGTCACCACGCCGCTGAAGGTCTCGGCTTTTTCGCAGATGCCAGCGAAGGAGATGTCAGAATCCACCTTATACCATGCACCATTAGCGCCACCTTCTACAATGCTTCTGCGAACAGAGGTTGCCTTAGGCTTAGAGCCGCCCACTTCGTAGCTCTTCATACCCACAGCCTTTGGATAGAATTCACCACCACTGTAAGCATACCAGTTCACCACGCCTAAGCAACCGTTAAATGCAGAAGTGATATTGCCATAAAGAGCTTGGTTAGCGCCATTCACCACATAGTAGTTTGGCAGATAAGCATCGTCCTTCTTCACACGGATAATTGCATTGAGATACTTGGCTGCACGTGAGTCAGGAACCAAAGTAACGAATGCGTCAAGACCGTAGTTGAGGGCTTGTGGGTAGGTCAAGCCTCCCTTAGCGGCATTACCTGTACCACCAATGTGCGTATTGTCTTGCTTTTCAGCAGCAGGAATCACGAGGTCTTTTGCGTGCTGAGTACCACCTACAGCGCCCTGAATTCTTTCCACATGATCAGTATCTGTGTTTGGAGTCCAGTATGAGTGATGGCTTTCATATTTGCCACGAGCCAAGCCATTGTTGTATTGAGTGTTGACACGGGTTGAGAAACCAGCCTCCACCTCGTAAACAGCATAAATCACAAGACCAACACCATCCACGTCGTTGTGGTTGTCAGCCAAATCTGCAACAGAAGGAACTGTGAAAGTAATTTGGTGCTGCATACCTGACACCTCATTGTAATTGTAAGGGAGTTTTTGACTCAATTTCACTTGCTCGTTGTCTGCTCCATTCATTTTATACTTATAGTAGAATCCCTTAAATGTGAATGGATAGAGTGCAGGAGCATTGATTCTCACTTCTTGACCAACGCCCACGGTCAACCATACGTCAGAACCAACGGTGTTGCCTTGTGTAGAAAGTTCGGTTTTTGATGCACCACTGGTTGGCAAACCAATCACCTTGATGTTTCTTACAGGGTTAGCGAAAGTGTAGATTTTCACATCTTTGTTCGAAACCACAGCTGAATTGGCATCCGACACGCAGTAAGCACTCACGCGCAAATACCAGCCCTTCTTCATATAAGCAGGGTCGTCGGTGTAGCCCATAGCTTCATACACTTCCTTCCAAGTGAATGATGCTGATTCAGTTTGGAAGCTATTAAGATTCACTTGCTTCTGGAGCACACCTTCAGCATTGAAGAATTCAAAGTCGTAGAGGGTGTTCACCTTGGCAGTTTCCACATCATAGATGTCGGGATAGTTCACATAGTTTTGATGCGAAATAGTGATTGTTGGGCGGTCTCGGTCTTCTGTTCCGTAAGAATCGTAAGTTGAAGAATTTGGAGAAATCACAGGAGCTTCAATTTTCACAGGATCAGGTTGTTCTGCGCCGTCAACGATGTCGCCGATACGAAGGTTGATGTAGTATTGACCCATCACCCAGTCGCCCCAGTGACGACCGTAAGTGGAAGATGCTTGATCTTTATGACGAATAGCATAAGGATATGCCTCCATCAGCACAGCGATGGTACCATCTTCTTGCATAGAGAGCGAGCTGTATTGTGCAGCTTCGTCCATAGCACCAATGCCAGTTCCTGTATTGCCTCCATCAGTATAATCAAATGGGTCGAAAAGGTTGAGGCTTCGATTCCATTTCAAATCGCCTGAAGTGGACAATTTGGTGTAGTAAGCCGAAAGGTTTGTACGACAGTTATCACTGCCATATATCATATCCTTTGGCACAGTGTGGAGAATATATTGAGTACCGTCTTTCGCTGCATACTTGATAAGGTCGCCATTACATGGATTGGTCAAGTTCATGCCACTTTGCGAAATCATTGTGGCTGTAGCTTGGGTAGCAGAAGTGAATGTCAAGCGATAGAACAAGCGATTGCCTGACGCATTTGAGCGTGCAGAAAGAATGTATTGATTTTCTGCCACCTGTACGAATTGCACTTCATCTAAGTAGTTAGAAGTGTTTTCAAGATAATCTTGGGCTGATGAATATCCATTCCTAATTCTTACTCGTGTCCATCCATTGTTATCTGGGTCATAAGTTAAGCAGTAAATGCGTTGATGGCTGGCTGAAGTGTTTTTATAGTTATAGTTTGGAGAAGTGCTTGTGCGCAAGCCCACCAAAGCTTTACCCTTGAGATAGCCTTCGTTGGCCACGCAGATGTTACCTGGGGAAATATTACCACGAAGACCACCAAAGAGGCTTTGGTCCATAGTGTATTCAGTGCTCCAGCTCTTGCCGTTGTCGCGGCTCACCTTCCATACCACATTAGTGGCAGGGTCGCCGCTACTACCTGCAAGACCGAATCCGTGGATAGCAGTAGCAATCACAGTACCGTTAGCGAACGAGGCAACAGCAGCATCGCCATAGCCCTTCCAGTTGTAGCAGTTGGTGCCATTTTGCGAACCTTGGAAAATCACCACATAATCGCTCCATGTCTTACCATTGTCCGACGAGCGGCGCGAAACCACGTCGATACTGTTGGTCACATCGTGGATGTGCATTTTGCGGGCATCGCTCAATGCCACGAGCGTACCGTCGGAAGCACGGGTGATAGAAGGAATACGATAATATCTTGAGTATTCTTCAGAGGTAGCAAAATTTTCGTAGCGTGGAGCATAGAGCATCTTGAAATTAGGCACAAGCACACGGCCACCACCTTCACCAGAGTAGTTGTTCACGGTGTTGATGGTTTTATTCGACACCTTGTCAATCACACCACCCACACGAGTGTAGTTGGCTTTTGCGCCACCAATCAATGGCAAGTTTTTCAAGCCACCAATTTCTTCTGCGCTTCTCACGTTGGCTACAAGGTAAATCACATATTCGCCAGCAGGGAGCTTCAGGTTGCTGGTGAAAGTGGTCACTTCGCCAGCAGCTGGCACTTCATGAGTAGTTCCGAGGAAAATGGCACCGCAGTTCTTTTCTGGGTTGCGGTAGTCGAAAATGTGAGCAAAGGTATTTTCAAACTTTGCATAAATGCCATCAGGGGTGTAGTCCTGATCTGTGTCGCGCAAACGGGCATACACGCTGATTGCGCTAAGGTAGCCGGTGTGGCCAAACAAGCGGTAAGTGAGAGTTGGAACATCGTCGGCACTTACGCTTACGCAAGCCATAGCCAAAACTTGGTTTTTGTTGCCCAAGCCGAGATAGCCCACTTCTTGGTAGCCATCATTGGTTTTCCAAGCCTTCAACTGTTTGTGAACAGTAGCAGCACCGTCGCCAGTTGAGCCAGATGTTTCTTGGGTCACTTCATAAAAATTCCACCTTGATGTGCCGTAGTATGATGAAGTTGTTACAGTCATTTTGCTATTTTCAAAAGCCAAATAACCGCTTCGAGCTATGCTGCCTTTAACAGACAACTGAGTATAACTCGAACCTGAGTAAACAGTGAAGTAATTAGGAGCCGTGCTCCACTTGAAAGAGAATTTTGAATTGCTTGAACTGTAAGTGACCTGTGGACCATAAGAAGTGCTGTTGACGAGAGCAACGGTAGAACCACTCTTCTTTACGGTAAACACATAAGCTGCATAATCGGCATCGGTAACAGCTTTTTCAGTTTTGGAGACTTCACCATTGTTGTAGCCTACCAATTTACTTGCGCCAATGTTGTACATCACAACTTTAGCACCATTTGCAAGGTTTGCCAAATCAGCGGGGGTGTCCGAGACTTTGTAAGTCGCGGCGTTGGCGCTGAAGCCAAACAGCAACGTCAATAACGCAAGAAGAAACCTGGTTCTCCCTGTCGGTTTTTTGAGTTTTTTAAAATAGCTCATAACATTTTGAATGTTAATCTCACTTTCCCATAGTGAGAGTATTAAAAATATTAGTGTTAATAAAAAAGTTTTCCTTTTAATCTATGCTATTCACAATTAACGCTTTCCTGTAGCGATTAAGATGCTGGTTAATTCACACTTAATCAAATGAAGGTTAGGTGAATACTATTTAATGTGCAAATTTAACGATAAATTTCCGATTTCCTCAAACTTCCCCCAACCCCCAACCCAACCCCGCACACTTTTTTAATATCATTTAACAACTAATTCCCCACACAAATCACACTTTATAGGTTGCTTAGCCTCACACAGATCTCACTGTTTTTTGGGGGCTCACACAGATCTCACAGATCCCACTGAATTGCACGCCTGGTGTTAAATCTCACAGAGTTAGGTAGAAAGGTCGTGTGGCATGTCCGAGTACTCCGATTTCCAAAGCTCACACAGATTCAACGAGATTCAACAAAAAAGTAATTCAACAGAGAATTAGTAATCGTCGTCGAAATCATCTTCATCATCTTTGTTGTCAAAGTATTCGGAGAGTTCCTCGGTATTTTGGTGGTAGTCGTAATCTACCATCATGTCGTGGTCAGGGTCACCGTTATAGGCTCCGTAATCGTCGTATTCATCCATGTTTTTGAAAGATTAATTGGTTTTTAAAAAAATGAGGGCGGTTTTTTTAGGAAAGCCGCCCTCGGTAGTTGTTTGTTATGGGATAATTGGGTTATTTTTTTGTTGCTTTTTTTGTGGGTTTCTTGGCTGCCGGCTTTTTGGCTGGTGCCTTTTTTGCTGGTGCTTTCTTGGTTGGTGCCTTTTTTGCTGGCTTTTCTTCCTCCGCTGGCTTATCTACTGGGAAATCGCCAGAGGTGTCCTTCACAATGTTGTTGCGGAGCATTTCCACCTCGCGGTTGAGTTGGCTGATTTCGTTGGATTGGTTGCGGATGGTGAGCAACAATGCGTTCAATTCCTCATTGTCGATTGACTCTGGGTATTGCTCTTGCACACGAATCATGAAATCGCTGAGCACATTCATATAGTTGGTGAATGCGGTGTAGGGCGAATCGTAGGGGCTGTAGTGCGAGTGCACTGAGCCGTCTTCGTTGTGCTTGGTGCTCATATAGAAGAAGTGGTCGCTTGCCTGGAGGTAGTACCAGTCTTGCTTGATGCGGCGGTCTTGGCAAAGGCGCACACGCTCACCGATAGAGTAGAGTTTCTTCACAGCCTCCTGCTGGAGAGTGTTGCCGAGCCATGCGCTGGTGTCGCGCGCCTCGTCTGCCCAAGAAATTGGGTGCATCACTGGCATTTCGCCCACCGACTTCATTTTTGAAATCACTTCGCTTGGAGTGAAGAACTCGATGCCCTTTTCGGCTGCGAAGCGTGGCAACGCCTTCATAAACTCGAAGATGCCGCTTTCGCGTGGCTGCATTTCGCCGAAGGTCTCGTAGTTCATAAAGAGGTTGACGAGTTGTTCTTCTTCAGGAAGCGATGCAATCCAGTCGATATACTTGTCGGCTGTGAGCGGATATGATGCCCAGTCGGGGTTGCTGAAACGGAACGAAATGTCGTCGCTCAACTTAGAGTTCTTCAACAGCAATTTCAGTTTTGGAGCCACAGGTGAAGAATAAACGTAGTTAGGCGACTTCCAGCCCAAAATGTGCTTTGCGCCTTCGGTAATCACGCCCTTGAAACCCATATTCTGAACCATGGCGGAGATGTCGTCGTCGTAGATAAGCTCGGTGTTGCGGAACACCACCGGGTGCTTGCCAAAGAGTTGGAAAATCTTCTTATCGTGATCCTTCACCTGTGCCACAAACTCATCGGGATCTTCAAGCGAAGCGAGCGAGTGGGCGTAGGTTTCGCTGAGAAATTCCACGCAGCCGGTGTCAGCCAAATCCTTCATCGACTCGATGAACTCTGGCACATAGATTTCGAGTTGCTCAAGAGCTGTGCCGCTGATTGAGAATGCCACTTTGAACTTCTTGCCATACTGCTTAATCATATCAAGGAGCATTGCGTTGGCTGGCAAATATGAGCGCTGTGCAATGCGGGTGATAATTTCGTCGTTGGCAAAATCATCGTAATAGTAATGGTCGTTACCAATGTCGAAGAATCGATAATTCTTCAGGCGGAAAGGCTGGTGTATCTGGAAATAAAAACAAATTGCTTTCATTGCTTTATTTTTTAGTTGTTGATTTTATTCGTTTAAGATTGTTTTATCGGTTGACGAGACTCTTGTAAATGTCGATGACTTTGGCACCTGCCTTTTCCCACACAATCTGCTTCACTTCCTCAAGTCCCTTTTCGCGCAGTTCCTTATACATGGCAGGATACTTGATGATAGAATAGATGGCGTCGGCTATGGCGTTGGTGTCCCAATAGTCAACTTTAATCACATTATTAAGAATTTCGGCACAGCCGCTCTGCTTGGAGATAATGGACGGTACGCCCATCTGCATGGCTTCGAGTGGAGAGATGCCGAAAGGCTCACTGACCGATGGCATGATATACACATCGCTGGCTTTGAGCATCTCGTACACCTCCTTGCCTCGCAGGAAGCCTGCGAAGTGGAAACGGTCGGCGATGCCACGACGCGCAGCCAAACGAATCATCTTCTCCATCATGTCGCCACCGCCAGCCATCACAAACTGCACGCCACGCACCTTGCTCAGCACCTGTGCGGCTGCTTCCACAAAGTATTCGGGCCCCTTCTGCATGGTGATGCGGCCGAGGAAAGTGACCACCTTATCGTGCTTTGGCGGCACGGTAACGTTGAGCAATTCCTCACTCAGCGGCTCCACTGCATTGTGCACGGTGGTCACCTTGTCGGGTGAAATGCCGTATTTTTCAATCACGGTGCGGCGAGTGAGATTGCTCACGGTGATAATGTGGTCGGCATTGTTCATGCCGTCTTTCTCGATATTGAACACTGTGGGATTGACGTTGCCACGGCTTCGGTCGAAGTCGGTGGCATGAACGTGAATCACCAATGGCTTGCCTGTGACCTGCTTGGCGTGAATACCGGCAGGATAGGTGAGCCAGTCGTGAGAGTGGATAATATCGCATGGAATGGTGCGTGCAATCACACCAGCCACAATCGAATAATTGTTGATTTCCTCAACGAGGTTGTCGGGGTAGCGACCAGAGAACTCGATGCAGCCCAGGTCGTTGGTGTTCATATAATTGAAATCACTGTAGATGTGATTTCTCAAATCAAAATAAGTCTGAGGGTCCATCACATTGCCGATACGGCTTTGCACATATTCGCTGCTCACGTCGCGCCATGCGATAGGCGTGGTGTTGGCGCCAATGATTCGTGCAAATCCCTTCTCTTCGTCGCCCCAAGGCTTGGGTATAACGAATGTGATGTCCATGTCGCCGCAATCGTACATACCTTTCGTAAGACCGTAGCTTGCGGTTCCGAGACCACCGAGAATATGAGGGGGAAATTCCCAACCAAACATTAAAGCTTTCATATCGTCAGGTTAATATCAATTTACGGTTAAACATCAAGATTTTTCAACAAACGCAACACGCGGAGAATCTCACCCACGTTGGCAGCGAAGCTCACTGCGCCACGGCCAATGAATGGTGGGTTGCCGTCGTAAAGCTCCGACAGGGTGCCGATAGCACCTTGCGACATTTCGTCCTCAAAGCCGATCATCATGCGATTCACGAACGAGAGGCCGCCAATGCCAAACACCTTCACATAGGCGTGGCAGTAGAAGCCCATAAGCCAAGGACGAGCCGATCCAGAATAATACGCCTTTTCGCGCTGCTCTGGATTGCCCACATACCAAGGATTATAGCCGTAGCTGTTAGGGCTCAATGTGCGCAGTCCCTTAGGGGTAAGCAACTCGCGGGTGACGAAGTCGAGGATGCGCTTGCGCTGGCGACGGTCGAGCGGCGTGTGGTCAACACCCACCGCAATCACCATATTTGGACGAACGCTCAAATCGGTGTATGAGCCGTTCACATAGTCGTAGAGATAACCGTAGTCGTTAAGGAACGTGGGGGCGAAAGACTCGGCGTAAGCGTCGCTAATCTTCTGCCAGCGTTCCACACGGCTCTGCATCTGCTTGTCGTCGGCATACATCTGAAGCAGGAACATGAGCGCGTTATACCACAGCGCGTTAAATTCCACCAGATAGCCAGTGCGAGGAATGAGCGGAGTGCCATCGGGGCGCGCAGAATCCATCCACGACATAGGCTGGCGTGTGCCATCGGTGCGCGCCAAGCCGTTGTCGTCGACTTGCAGATTCGGGTGCTTGCCATCGATAATAAAGTCGATGAGCTGTGCCACCAGTTCGCCATAACGCTCGCGTGCTGTAGGCACATCGGTATCGTGTGAATAGCGCTGAATAGCCCAAGCAGCCCACAGAGGCACATCGGGAAGGTCGATGCCCTGCAAATGCTTGTCGGGCTCACCAGTTTCCATCCAGCGAGTGAAAGCCTCTTTGGCGGTGTCCATAATAGCCTCGAAGTCGGGGCGGTGGTGATTGGAGAGCGTGCAGCCTGGGAGAGCGATAAACTCATCGCGCGCACGCACCTTGAACCATGGATAGCCTGCAAGCATATAATGCCCGTCGGCGTTGGTCATATAAAATTGCTTTGCACTGTTTTTAAGGCAGTTGTAGAAGCTGGTGCGAGGCGTGCGGGTTTTAATCTCATCTTCATACATCTTGGTGAGCTGACGAGTGTTCACTTCGCTCACGCCAGCCGAGAAGATGATGGTGTCGCCCTTCTTCATGTCCACCTCAAAGTAGCCAGGCACATACAGGTCCTCGGTGTAAGGAATGCCTCGCTCCTGGTCCTTGATATACTCGATGCCTTTATACCAGTGGGGGTCGAACACAAACTTAGGCTTGTGGTTCACCTGCATAAAGAGTTCAGGATAGCCCTCATACATGCGTGTGGAAATGCCGTTCGACACTTCCTTGTAATCGCGACTTGCCACTTGGTTTTCAACGCAAAGGTCGTTAGCATTGCGGAACGCCAAGAATGGACGGAACTGGAGTGTGGTCTTAGAGTGAGCATCTACCAGGGTGTAGCGGATAAGGATACGATTCTCGTTGGTGATAAAGATTTTCTCACGCTTCAGAATCACGCCACCTACACGGAACGTGTGAGTAGGCACACGTTCGCAATTGTACTCTCTGATGTACTTGTGACCATTAGGACTGTACACGCCACCGGAATACCTGTGCAAGCCAAGGTTGAAAGGCGCACCGTGCTGAATCACCGTTTCATCAAGCGACGACAAGAGCACATGGCTATTGTCGTCAATTTCAGGAACAGGAATCACAAGAAGTCCGTGCTGCTTTCTTGTGTTGGCTCCCACAATGGTAGTGCAGTGGTATGCACCAGATTGATTCGTGCGCAGCACCTCCAAGCGGAGCGACTGCTCAAGATTAATCAAAAGATTCTTATCAAATTTAAGATAACTCATGATAAGCGGTATTATGGGATATTTTTAGTTAATAATTTCCGTTGTTTGGTTTCGTTACGAATTTACATTTTTTTTGCAACTCTCGCAAATAAAATCGGCTCTTATTCTCCAAATCGGCAAATAATTTTGTGAATTTTCGGAAAACGCATTTTCACAGCCGAAAATGCGGTTCAGTGGATAAATGCTGGGGGCACAGAAACAAAAACATAAAAAACCAATATTGTCCTAAACGTTTTCAAGAAAAAAATGAAAAAGGAAGTAATGCTAAGGCAAAAATTTCTACCTT
>OJAM01001104.1_pt1 | contig 10005 bp, 9 predicted proteins | sample 1589071 | NCBI WGS metagenome assembly OJAM01 (sample SAMN03283243) | human gut metagenome | biome: human-associated habitat; material: feces | host: Homo sapiens | place: Peru | collected 2012
ACCGACAAGCCCGGCGACTTCGTCAAGAAGCCCATGCGTGAGTGCACCGGCAAGGAGATCTGCATGGAGTGGCTCTATCACCTCGGCGTGCCCGTGGAGCAGATCGAGGACATGGCGGAGAACAGCGCCAACACCGTGCCGGTCATGATGCCGTATATCGACGCCTTCTTCATGCCGCGCGCCTACGGCGACCGTCCGAAGGTCGTGCCCGACGGGGCCGTGAACTTCGCCTTCCTCGGTCAGTTCGCCGAGACGCCGCGCGACACCATCTTCACCACCGAGTATTCCATGCGCACCGGCATGGAGGCCGTCTACACCCTGCTGAACATCGACCGCGGCGTGCCCGAGGTCTGGGGCAGCGTGTATGATGTGCGCGACCTGCTCGACGCGACCGTGAAGCTGCGCGACGGCAAGAAGCCCATCGACATGGAGCTGAATCTAGTCGAAAAAATGGCACTTAGGAAGGTGCTCGGCAAGATCGAGGGCACCGACCTCGAAAAGCTCCTCAAGGGGTACCACGTCATCTGACATCGTTTCCACGCGAGCTTCTCATAATGAAAGCGAGACGCGGAGCCTCAAGCAGGGCTTCGCGTCTCGCTGTTTTCTTTCCTTATCTCCGTCCCGCAAGGCAGCAGAGCAGGAACACGAGCAGATTGCAGAGCACCACGCTCGCGCCGACCGGCGTGGAGAGGAGGTACGAGGCGATCAGCCCCGTGCAGAAGCACACCACGCTCAGCACGCCCGCGCACACGACCACCGCGCGGAAGCTCTTGAAAATGCGCATGGCCGAGAGCGCGGGGAAGATAATGAGGCTGGAGATAAGCATGGCGCCCATCATGCGCATTCCGAGCACGACCGTCAGCGCCGTGAGCAGCGCGAGGAGCGAATGGTAGGCGCCCACCTTCACGCCCGTCGCGCGGGAAAAGCTCTCGTCAAACGTGACGGCAAAGAGCCGATGATAGAAGAGGATAAAGAGCGCCAGCACGGCAGCTGCCAGCGTCACCGAGAGCGCCACGTCGCCGCGCGACATGGCGAGGATACTGCCGAACATATAGCTGTCCACATCCGTGGTCATGCCCGTGGTGAGACTCGTGACCACGATGCCGATGGCGAGCGCCGAGGCCGAAAGCACCGCGATGGCGGCGTCTGCCCCGATGCGGCTATGCTCCGCGATGCGCAGCAGCAGGAAGGCCGAGGCCACCACGACCGGCACGGAGAACGCCAGCGGCGCGAAGCCGCAGGCGACCGCGACGGCCAGCGCGCCGAAGCTGACGTGGGAAAGACCATCGCCGATCATGGAATAGCGCTTCAAAACGAGCGGCACACCGAGCAGCGCCGCGCAGAGCGAGACGAGGATGCCCACGGCGAAGGCCCGCAGGATAAAGGGATAGGTGAACATTTCCAGCAGCAGACTCACAATGCACCTCCAAACCGCTTGCCGGCGGGGGAAGCAAGATACTCCGCCACCGTGCCGAAAAACCAGCCGTCGCGCCCGATGTGCAGGATCGTGCGCGCCTCGCGCAGAGCGCCGCGCATATCGTGCGTGACCATGATGACCGCCATCTTCTCTTTTTCGTTGAGGTAGCGCAGGGTCTTATAGAGATCCTGCGTGGCGGCGGGGTCGAGACCCGTGACCGGCTCGTCCAAAATGAGCAGGCGGTCCGCCGCGCACAGGGCGCGCGCGAGCAGCACGCGCTGCTGCTGTCCGCCGGAAAGCTCGCGGTAGCAGCGGTTCTGCAGCTCCAGCACGCCGAGCTTGCCCATGTTCATCAGCGCCGCGCTCTTCTCCGCGGCGGAGTAGAAAAAGTGCAGCCCGCGCTTGTTGGCAAAGCCCGAGAGCACGACCTCGCTCACCGTAGCGGGAAAATCGCGCTGCGCGCTCGTCTGCTGCGGAAGGTAGCCGATGGCGCCCGCGCGCTGCGCGGGGCAGTCGATCGTGCCGGCGAGCGGAGAGATCAGCCCGAGCAGGCTTTTCATCAGCGTCGATTTGCCGCTGCCGTTCTCGCCCACCACGCAGAGGTAATCCCCCGCGCGGACGGTAAACGTCAGATGCTCGAGCAGCGCGCGGTGCTCGTAGCCGAGGCTTGCGTCACGGCACGCAAGCAGAATATCCCGATCCATCACAGCAAGCCTCCCTTCAAAGCCTCGTAATTTCGCTGCATCAGCGTCAAATAGGTCTCGCCCGCGTCGAAGTCCGTGCGCGAGACGGTCTGCATCGACCACAGCCGTTCGATGCGCGCGCCGGTGCATTCGCTCACCGCCTCCGCGACCTTCTGGCTGCTCAGGTCGATGGTGTAGACGACCGGAATGTGCTCGTCGTTCACCTTGTCGATGAGGTACTTGAGCGTGGCGAGGCTCGGCTCGGTGTCGCCCGAGCAGCCGTGGAACGCCGCGCGGTAATGGAGGTCGTATTCCTCACAGAAGTACAAAAACGGGAAGCGGTCGGCAAAGATCAGCAGATCGCGCACGGCGTTCGCGCGCAGGGCGCGGAGGTCCGCGTCGAGAGCTTCAAGCTGCGCGCAGTAGTCCTCGCAGTTCGCGCGGTAGAGATCGGCGTTTTCCGCGTCCGCCGCGCAGAGCGCGTCGGCGACGGCGCGGCAGAGCCTGATGGCGTTTTTTGGCGACGTCCAGATGTGCTCGTCGTACTCGACCTCGTCGCTGTCGTCATGGTCATGCTCCGCATGGTCGTGGAGCTCGTGGTCGTGCGCGTCAGGCTCGTCGTGGTCATGGTCATGGTCATGCGCGTGGTCGTGGCTGTCCGCGCCCTGCATCCCCTCGGAGAATTCCTCCTCGCGGGCATCGACAAAGTCCATCATGCGCAGCACCGTGCCGATGTCCTCGCCCACGGCGTCGAGCATATCGTCCGCCCAGACCTCGCCCTCGCCGCCGTTGTAGATGAAGACGTCGGCGCGCGAGATGGTCACGGCGTCGAGCGGGGTCGGCTCAAAGCTGTGCGCCTCGCGGCCCGGTGCGAGCAGCAGCGTCACGTCCGCGCGGTCCCCCGCGACGGCGCGGGCAAAATCGTAATAGGGGAAGAGCGTCGTCACGACGCGCAGCCGCCCGTCGCCCGCCGATCCCTCCCGCACAGCGCAGCCGCCGAGTGAAAGCGAAAGCATGAGCGCGAGCAGCGCGCCGACGAGCCGTATCCTGTTTTTCCTCACCGTCACGGCGCGCCCACCTCCCCGAAAAGACTGTTTTTCCAATCATACCATGCTTTTGCGGATTATCAAGTGATTTGTAATGAAATCGTCACACTTTCCCGCCGCGCCCTATGCTATAATAGCCACACCAGAGGATTTCATTCCAGCTTATTCTGTGAGGAGGCGCTGACCATGAAGCGTATGTTTTCTTTCTTCCTTGCCCTTGCGCTGCTCGCCGTGCTCAGCGGCTGCGGAAAGCAGGAGCCCACCCCGAGCAGGCCCGACGAGCCGACGCCACCGCCGGAGGAGGGCATCACGCTCGCGGAGCTGAATGTGGAATTTGTTGCGGGCGACCGTGACACGGACGCGCTGATGCAATTAAAGAAGGAGCTGCCGCCGCTGCTCATCGGCGCGCTCGCCGACGAGGGCGTGACGGTCGGCAGGGTCAATGTGACCTTCGGCGCAAGCGACGAGGCCACCGCCGACGCGCTCGCGCGCGGCTCGGTGCAGGTCGGCTTCATGCCGATGGAGACGTATCTGGCGCACGAGGACGTGCTGCGGCTGGTTTCTGTGCCGGAGGAACCCGCCGGCGACACGGAGCGTGTCGGGCTGTATTTCCCGGTCTCCGACCAGAACCGCACGCTGCGCGCGGCGTTTGAAAAGGACGCGGCGGGCGGCGGCGCGCTGCACGCGTGGGAGACGCTGCTCGGCAGCTTCTGGATGGATAATGGGAGCGACCCCGTGTTCGCCGTGCCTGTGGATGACGATGTGGCCCGGCGGTTTCTCGACAGCATGATGGACGTGAACGCCAATGGCATGACGGCGGACAGCATTCCGCGCCTGACAGAGTACGTCAGCGCGGATGAGGTGTTCTCCACTGCGGATCTTGTGGTGCTGCACGGCGAGGCTCCGGATGAGGCGCTTTGGATGGAGATTTACGGCTGCACGGTCGGCGGCGAGACGGTGTCCGTCAGTACCGCTGACGCCATCGTCGGCGGCGACGAGTTCGCTGCGGCGCTGCTTGCCGCGCTGGAAAAACTCAGCGCGGACGAGACGGCACAGACGGTGCTGCGGCTCTACGATGGAGACGGTGTGCGCTACGGTGGGGCCGACACGCAGGCTGTGGAATTTGCGCAGTATCTGCTCGGCAATACAGAGGGCGTTTACCAGCTCACGAGCGAGTAAAAGAGAAACGCGCGGCGACGCCGCGCGTTTCTTAGCCTCTGCACAGGCTCAGATCATCATCTGTATCCCGTTGTCCTCAATGCCGATCTCGATTTTCGGCACACCGGGGGCGTATTCGCCGTCGAGCGTCCATGGAATGCTGCCGTCGCTCTCCGCCGTGACATGGCGGACATGGCGGAAGATGAGCGCGTTGCTCGTTTCGTATTCCTCGTAAACGATGGCGCGGATGGTGCGCTGGAGCTGCAGCGGTGTTTTCGGCACGGGCACGAGCATCAGCTCAAACTGCCCGTCGCACAGGTCCACCGCGTCGGGTGAGAGCTTCATCAGTCCCGCGATGGAGGTCGAGTTGCATACCGCGCCGAAGAGGTACTCGCCCTCGAACACCTCGCCGTCGGCGGTAATCTTCATGGGATAGGGGCAGAGCGTTTCAAGGTCCTTCACGCCCTCGAGAAGGTAGGCAAAGTGACCGAACATATTCTTGATGTCCTGCGGCACGGTGTAGGCCGTGCGCGTGAACGCGCCGAAGGACGCGACGTAAACGAAGTTCTTTTCATTGAACACGCCCACGTCCAGGTCGCGCGGCTGAAGGCGCATGGCGCTCTGCGCCGCGAGCGCGGGATCGGAGGAAATGGACAGGCTTGCCGCGAAGTCGTTCGTGCTGCCGCCGGGCAGGTAGCTCAGCGGCGGACGCTTCTCCCGCGGCAGGCGCATGATGCCGTTGACCGTCTCGTTGAGCGTGCCGTCTCCGCCGTGGCAGACGACGAGATCGAAATCTCCGCCGAAGCGCTCGGCCAGCTCGGTCGCGTCGCCGTGCCGCCGCGTCTCCGCCACGCGGACCAGATAGCCCGCCTTGGAGAAGATCGAAACGGCGTCGAACAGCGGTGCGCGCGATTTCGTCTTACCCGCGCGGGGATTGACGATGAACAGCAGCTTCTTTTCCACAGCATTCATCCTTTCTGCGAACGGAAAAAGTTTGAAGATTCGGTTAATTTTAGTATAGCACAGAAATTGTGCTATTGCAATTCCGCAATAATCATAGTATGCTAAGATTGATTTATTCTGAATACGGGCAGGCACTGTGCCGGCCGAGGGCAAGGGAGGAAACATGAAGCAGAAAACCTATCTTCACTGGGGCGTGACCATTACCGCCGCGGCCTGCGCCATTCTCGTGTTTTACGACACCTTCTTTCAGGACGGCGTGCTGTTTATTTTTATAGAAAAGCTCTTCGGCATCCTCAAGCCCGTGCTTTACGGTCTTGCGATGGCCTACCTGCTCACGCCCATCGTGGACTTTTTCGACCGTCTCCTCCGCGACAGGCTCGGCGTCAAGCGCGCCGGACTGATGCGCTGCCTGAGCATCCTTGTGACCTGGCTCCTTGCGCTGGGACTCGTGTATCTGCTCTTCAGCATCCTGATCCCCGAGCTGGTCGCGAGCGTATCGCTGCTCTTTTCCAATCTCGAGAGCTATTACCGCACCATCTACACCTGGGTCACGCAGCTTGTGGAGGACAATCCCTACATCTCCGAGCGCGTGCTCACGCTGGTCCGTGATTACTACAACGAGCTGGTCGACTGGGTGAAGAACACCGTCATTCCCGGCGCGCAGGTCGCCATCGTCGCCGTGACCGGCGGCGTGCTGAGCGTGCTGGTCTTTGCCAAGGACCTGCTCGTGGGCATCGTCGTTTCCGTTTACATCCTCGCCCGCAAGGAGACCTTCGGCCTCCACACGCGCAAGCTGCTCTACTCGCTCGTCTCCGCGCCGCACTATGAGCGCGCGCTGCGCGCCACCCGCGAAGCCGACCGCATCTTCTCCGGCTTTGTGCGCGGCAAGCTGCTCGACTCGCTCATCATCGGCATTCTATGCTTCATCGTCTGCTCGATTTTGAAGTTCCCCTACACGCCCATCATCGCGGTCTTTGTGGGCGTGACGAACGTCATCCCCATCTTCGGTCCCTTCCTCGGCGCGATCCCCAGCGCGTTTTTGATCCTGCTCGTGAGCCCCCGCCAGTGCCTCTACTTTATCATTTTCATTATTGCCCTCCAGCAGTTCGACGGCAACATCCTCGGTCCCAAAATTTTGGGCGAGACCGTCGGCATTTCGAGCTTCTGGATCGTCGTCGCCATCCTTGTCGGCGGCGGCTTCGGCGGCGTGCTGGGTATGTTCCTCGGCGTGCCGGTGTTCGCCTGCATCCATTCCGCCGTGAGCTTTCTGTGTGAATCGTCCCTGCGCAAAAAGGGCGTGACGGACGACACGATATTTGCGCCCCGTCTGGTTTTGACGGGCACGACTACAACACCAAAAGGAGAATCCCATGAATAAGCGCATCCTCACCCTGTTCCTTTCCCTGACCCTGCTGCTCTCCCTCGCCGCCTGCGGCGGGAACGCCGACACGACCGACGCGCGGCGCGACGCGAACGAGATCGTCGTCGGCATCGCGCAGGACCTGGAAAACAGCCTTGACCCCTACACCTCCGTCACCGCCGCGAACCGCGAGGTGCTGTTCAACGTGTTTGAGGGCCTCGTCAAGCCCGACGCGGACGGCAACCTGATCCCCGCCGTCGCCGAGCGTTGGGAGATCTCCGACGATCAGCTCACTTATACGTTCCATCTCCGCCCCGGTGTGAAGTTCCACGACGGCAGCGAGGTCACGGCAATGGATGTCGCATGGTCGATCGACAAGGCCATGCAGTCCGGCAGCTGGAAGGCGCTGGATAACATTGACGCCATCGACATCGGCAGCGACTATGTCTCCGTTGTGCTCAAGGCTGCCGACAGCGATTTCCTCTCCTACATGACGCTGGCCATCACACCGGAGAACCACGCCGACGGCGCGGACCCGGTCGGTACCGGTCCGTTCAAGTTTATCTCCCGCGCCGCGCAGCAGAATCTTGTGCTGGAGCGCTTCGCCGACTACTGGGGTGAGGGCGCGAAGGTGGACAAGGTCACCTATCAGATTTATGAGAACGCCGAGGCGCTGGTCATGGCGCTCAAGAGCGGCGCGGTGGACATCTGCGCCCACCTGACCGCGACGCAGGCGAACCAGCTCACCGAGAGCTTCAACATTCTCGAGGGCACCATGAACCTCGTGCAGGCCGTGTATCTCAACCACGCCTACGAGCCGCTTGCGAACGAAACGGTGCGCAAGGCGCTGTGCTACGCGCTCGACCGCGAGCAGGTCTTTGACGTGGTCGCCGACGGTCACGGCACGGCGGTCGGCAGCAGCATGTATCCCAACTTCCGCAAGTATTTCCTGCCCGAGCTTGCCGACCTCTATCCGCATGATGCGGAAAAGGCCAAGGCGATGCTCGCCGAGGCGGGCTATCCCAACGGCTTTGACCTCACCATCACCGTCCCCAGCAACTACCAGCCGCACATGGACACCGCGCAGGTCGTTGCCGAGCAGCTCCGCGCCATCGGCGTGAACGTGACCATCGACCCCGTCGAGTGGGCGAGCTGGCTGGAGAACGTCTATTCCGGCCGCCGGTACCAGGCCACCGTTGTCGGCGTAGACGCCAGCACCCTGACCGCCCGCGCCATGCTCGAACGCTTCACCTCGACCGCGGGGAACAACTTCACCAACTACTCCAACGCGGACTATGACGCGGCCTTTGCCGCCGCCATCGGCGCCGTGACCGACGAGGAAGCGACCGCCCAATACCTCCGCTGCGAGGAAATTTTGGCCGAGACTGCCGCGAACGTCTACATTCAGGACCTCGCGGACCTTGTCGCCGTGCGCAAGGGTCTCAGCGGCTACCGCTTCTACCCGCTCTACGCCATCGACCTGAGCACCGTGGCCTACACCTGACGAAAATCCGAGGGCAGACGCCCTGACCGACAAAGCGAGGCGAACACCATGCGTTATACAGCGAAAAAAATCGCAACGATGCTGCTGACGATGGTGATCGTCTCGTTTTTGACCTTCGTTGCCTTCTCCCTCCTCTCCGGCGACGCGGCGACGCGCCTGCTCGGTACGGAGGCGACTCCCGAGCGGCTTGAGGCCCTGCGCATCGAGCTGGGGCTGAACGACCCGCTTCTCGTGCGCTACGGCCGCTGGCTGTGGGATGCGCTGCGCGGCGACCTCGGCACCTCGTACCGCTACGGACAGAGCGTGAGCTCGCTCATCGCGCAGCGGCTGGGTCCCACGCTGACGCTCACGGCGCTCGCGTTCGCGCTCATCGTGGCGGTCTCCATTCCGCTCGGCGTGCTGTCGGCCAAATACGCCGGCGGCCGGCTCGACCGCGCGCTGACCGTGATCAATCAGGTCGTGATGGCGGTGCCGCCGTTTTTCACCGGCATCCTCTTTACCTATCTCTTCGGCCTTGTGCTGCATCTGTTCATCGCGGGCGCGTTCCCGGCGGGCGGCGTGGGGCATTACATCGGTTATCTCTTCTTCCCCGCGCTCGCGGTCGCGCTGCCGCGTATCGCCATGACGGTCAAGCTCCTGCGCACGTCCATTCTGGACGAGGCGCAGCGCGACTACGTCCGCACCTCCATGAGCCGCGGACGCTCGCGCAGCGGCATCCTCTACCGCCATGTGCTGAAAAACACGCTCGTGCCGGTCCTGACCTTCCTCGCCATGACGGTCGCCGATCTGCTCGCGGGCAGCGTCGTCATCGAGCAGGTGTTTGCCGTTCCCGGTCTCGGGCGGCTGCTGCTGACCTCCATCGAGGGGCGCGACGAGCCGGTCGCGCGCGCCATTGTCGTGCTGCTGGCCTTCGCGGTCATTCTCTGCAACCTCGCCGCCGATCTGCTCGCGCGGCGCATCGACCCGCGGCTCGGCAGCGGAGCGGGAGGTGCGGCATGAAAAAGAAAAATACCTTTCTGCGCGTGGGTCTCGTGCTCACGGCGCTGGTCGTCGGCTTCATTGTCCTCGGCCTTTTCTGGACGCCCTACTCCCCCAACGCCATGGACTTTTCGCGCCTGCTGCCGCCGTCCGCCGCGCACCCGATGGGCACGGACAAGTTCGGCCGCGACATCTTGAGCCGCGTTATGGTCGGTGCCGGTGACACGCTGCTCATTGCGCTCGGCACCGTCGCCATCGGCACCGTGGTCGGCACGCTCATCGGCGCGCTGACCGGCTGGTACGGCGGCTGGGTGGACGAGCTGCTCATGCGCCTGAACGACGCGCTCGCCTCCTTTCCGAGCATTCTCATTCTGCTCGTGCTCGTGAGCCTGCTCGGCGGCGGGCGAGAGCACATGACGCTTGCGCTCGGCATCGTCTTCATCCCCAGCTACGCGCGTATCGTGCGCAGCGAGTTTGCCCGCGCGCGCACGCAGAACTACGTCCATTCGGCGGAGCTGATGGGCGCGTCCACCGCGCGCATCCTCTTTGTTCACATTCTGCCGAACATCTGGCACACGCTCGTCTCCGCCATCACCATCGGCTTCAACAATGCCGTGCTCGCCGAGGCGGCGATGAGCTACCTCTCCATCGGCGTTTCGCCCGACGAGGCGAGCCTCGGCTATATGCTCTCGGAGTCGCAGAGCATGCTCGACTCCGCGCCGTGGTACGCGCTCGGCACGGGCGCGGTCATTGTGCTGCTGATCCTCGGCGTGAGCCTGATCGGCGAGGGCCTGCAGCGCGGCGAGAACTGATTTTCAGAAAGGAGATGTCCCCATGGTCGAGATCCATGATCTGCACGTCCGCTTTCACGGCGCCTCGCGCGAGGCTGTGGCGGG
>OJAM01001106.1_pt1 | contig 9996 bp, 9 predicted proteins | sample 1589071 | NCBI WGS metagenome assembly OJAM01 (sample SAMN03283243) | human gut metagenome | biome: human-associated habitat; material: feces | host: Homo sapiens | place: Peru | collected 2012
TCAATGCTCCGCAAAGTATAATAGCGAAAAGGAAAATAGCAAGACATCTTTTCATTTTTTTCAAACGAAACACCTCCTATATCAACTATTAATCGTTCAGTTTTCTTTTACTCCCAGCCCGGCGCATAAACCAAACCTTTATGTTTTGGTTCATGCGCCCACCAAAATTGTTTTAAGTCTATCCTTCCATAAGTCATGTGAATTGATTTGCTTTCTCTTTTTGTGCTTTGCCACACTTTTCAAAATAGCACCTCCCTTCTTTTTAACTTTTCTACTCTATTCTATATCTAAAATCTATCATTGTTTGCTCTTTTTGTCAATACGGCTCTGCACACGGCGGCTCGATAAAAAACGTGCCGGAGCTTTGGACAAGCTCCGGCCTTCTCTTATTCTTCCGCCTGCTTCTGCACCGGCATTTCGCATTCCTTCGCAGGCAAATTTTCGTGGGATATGCTTTTCTCCCCCGCCGCGTCATAATTCTCCAAAAAGCTGACCTTCCGGCCTTTGGTCTTATAGGCGATGACCGTATCGAGGCAGACATTTTCCATGCTGCGGAAGATATGCGCCTCCACCTCCGGATTGCTCTTTTTCAGCTCGCGGATGAGCTGCTTGATCTGCTGGCGCTTCGACTTTGCCTCCTCGTTGGGGCGGCAGGTCGTGCAGGTATCGGTGAATTTGCAGGCGCACTGGATAAAATGCAGATCGTTCGCGTCGCGCCACGCCTTGATATCGTCCTCGCGGATCAGATAGAGCGGCCGGATCAGCTCCATGCCCTCAAAATTCGTGCTGTGGAGCTTCGGCATCATGGTCTGGATCTGCGCGCCCCAGAGCATTCCCATCAAAATGGTCTCGATCACGTCGTCGTAATGATGCCCCAACGCGATCTTGTTGCAGCCGAGCTTCTTCGCGTAGCTGTAGAGATAGCCCCGCCGCATCCGCGCGCAGAGATAGCACGGCGATTTTTCCACGTTGTAGACCGAGTCGAAAATGTCGGATTCAAAGATCTCGACCGGGATATGGAGCCGCCGCGCGTTTTCCTCGATGATCTGGCGGTTGGCCGGACTGTAGCCCGGGTCCATCACGACAAAGCGCAGCTCAAACGGGAATTTATTGTGCAGCTTCAATTCCTGAAAAAGCTTCGCCATCAGCATGGAGTCCTTACCGCCGGAGATGCAGACCGCGATGCGGTCGCCCGGCTGCACCAGCTCATACTGCCGGACAGCCTTGGTGAAATTACACCAGATCTTTTCCCGGAAGCGCTTGCGCAGGCTCGTTTCCACGCGGCTGCAAAGCTCGTCGGCATTCTGCTTTTCCATTTGCCGCCGCAGCCATGCAAGATAGCCGCCCGCGAGGCTGTACGCCTCGTAGCCCAGCGCCTCCAGAGCTTCCGCCGCGTCAAGGCTGAACTGTCCGCGCGCGCAGACCAGCACCAGCCTGCGGCCGTCATTTTCTGGCGGGTCCACGCACAGGCGCTCCGCATCGATGTGCTCCGCGCCGGGGATCGTCCCGTAATTCAGGCTCTCTGCGCTGCGCATATCGATCAGCCGGTAGCTTCCCTGCTCCCATTTTTCCAGTTCCTGCACGCTGACTTCCATGTGCCTTTCCTCGCTTTGTCGGTTTTCACTGCTTTTGCACCCATTTTATCCGCGCCGTGCGCGTTTGTCAACGCCGGAAGCAGCGCGTATCTTTCAGGCGCTTGCAGCAAAAGCGCCTGAAGAAAAATCCTTCAGGCGCTCTGCATATTCTCAGTTGAAGCTTCCCAGCTGCTTTCCGGAGAGGACGTGGAAGTGGATGTGCTTCACCGTTTGTCCGGCCAGTTCGCCGACGTTTGTCACGACGCGATAGCCGTCCGCAAAGCCCATTTCCTTCGCCAGTTTGGCGATCACGGCATAAATGTGGCCGATCAGCGCCGCATTTTCCTCCGTCACCTCCGCTGCGGAGGCGAAATGTGCCTTCGGCACGACGAGGAAATGCACCGGCGCCAGCGGCGCGATGTCCTTGAACGCGAGGCATTTGTCGTCCTCATAGACCTTCTGGCTCGGGATCTCTCCCGCAATGATCTTACAAAACAGGCAGTCTGTCATAGCCGCTTCCTCCTTACTGCACCTTTTCCGCAACAAAATCGTCCACAGCCGCCAGCGCATCGTCTACCTTCAGCAGATTCGTGCCGCCGCCCATGGCGCTGTCGGGCTTGCCGCCGCCCTTGCCGCCGACGATGGGCGCGATGGCCTTGATGATGTCGCCGGCCTTGACGCCCTTTGCAATCGCGTCCTTGCCGCAGACCGCCAGCAGCGTGATCTTCTCGCCGTTCACCGCGCTGAGCACCGCGACAATGCCGCTGTCCTTATCACGCAGGAAGTCGCCCATCCGGCGCAGGTCGGCTGCGTCCGCCGCGCCGCGCCCGGGCGAACGAACGCGAGGACCTGCTCGATGACCGTCGTCACGGACGACTCCTGCAGGTTCTCGACGTCGCCGTAGAGGATCGGCACGCGCAGGATCGCGCTCTGCGCGGCCGCCACCGCGCGCACGGCGCGTTCGCCGTCGAGCTTCGAGATGCCGTAGGCGTTGATCGCATGGGTGGGCGACGCGGGCGTGTAGGGGGGCGTGGTGCCGTCGAAGACGTAGTCGGAGGAGATGTAGACGAGGAAACGGCCCGGAGCGGCGGCGGCCCAGCGCGCAAGGGAGGCCGTCGCGTCCACGTTGAGCCGCCGGGCGGCGGCCACGTCGGTGGCGAACTCGTCCGGCTTGCGGATCGCCGCCGTATGGACGACGACCTCGGGTCGCACGTCGTCCAGCACCCGCGCGAGCGCCGCCGCGTCCGCCAGGTCCACCTGCACCAACCCCGCGCCCGTGCGCGTGTGGCACAGGCCCGTCAGCCCAACATCCGCCTCGGCGGCGAACCGCCCCATCACGGCCCGGCCCAGCATGCCGGTCGCGCCTGTCACAAGTATGTCCATGCGGAGATTATAGCATACGAAAAGCCCCCGTATCAACGGGGGCTTCGCGTTTCAAATGGTGCGACTGACTGGGATCGAACCAGCAACCTTCGGCTTCGGAGGCCAACGCTCTATCCAATTGAGCTACAGTCGCATGGTCTACGCCGATCAGAAGTAGCAGTTGAAGATCGGGATGAACGGAACCTCGTTGTCCATGATCAGGTTCACAAGGCCGACCTGGAAACCGGCGGACGCCGTGGCCGCGTAGTTGACGAGGCCAAGCTGCGCGCCGCGCAGTTCATCCGTCATGTTGAGGAGAAGGGCCGTCTGGAAACCATGCACGCGGCGGGAACGTGGCGCCCAGCGCGAGCTGCCAGCCCCACATGTCCTCGCGGACCGCGCTCGCGAGACCCGCCACGCCGAGACCGTAGAACGACGAATCCGTCATCGCGCCAAGGACGTCGACCGACAAGCCGTAGAACTCGCGGTTCATGCCGACCAGATCGACGCTCAGGCCGTAGGTCGTGCGGTTGCACATGTTGAAGCAGGAGACCATCGCACCCTTCGCCTTGCGGTTCGCGAGGTTGAAGCCGAGCGACGCCTGGATGCCGATCATGTCAAGGCGGGCCGTGTTCGCGAGACCCGCGACCTCAAGACCGTACATCTTGTTGCAGTCCCCGTAAAGGAGATTGACATCCAGGCCGAAGATGTCCCAATTGAACCCCCAGGGCAACGCGGCGGGCGTCGCAAGACCGACGGCGAGCACCGTGTAGCCGTAGGACTTCGCGTCCGGCGCACCGGCGTATTCCTTCTCCTCGGCGTCCTGCGCGAGAACCGGCTGAACGGCGAACGCGGCGAGCGCGCACGCAAGCAGACCACTCTTGATGTTCATCTCAAACTCCTTGGATTGATTTTCTGAAATCGGCTGAACGGAAGCAAATGATACCCGATTCGGACGCGCAAGTCAACCCCGAACACGACCCAAACGCAAGTTTGGCACATCCGCCGTTCCATCCTCATTGGACCTTCTCGACGTCCGCGTCAATGAGCCGGCGCGTCTTGGAGTCGAAGGCGAGGCCGACGGCCCAGATCGGGAGGCCGCGCGCGCGATACGGCTCGGCATAGCCCTTCGCGCGGATCTGGGCGAGCGCGTCCGCCGCCGTCGCGTCCACCTTCAGCTCGAAGACGTAGACGCCGCAGGGATGCGTCGCGACGAGGTCGCCGCGGCCGACGGTCTGCGCGGCCTCGATGTCGTACTGGAAGCCCTGCGCCGCGAGAAGCATGCAGAGGGGCCGCGCATAGGAGAACTCGTTCTTCCGCTCGAAGCCCTCGTGCGGGCCGTAGGGCAGCTTCGCGTAGAGGGCCTTCAGGCCGTCGAAGAAGGCGGCGAACCGTCCCGCCCGGAGCTGGATGCCGAGCGACGCCGACCACTGCGCGTCGCGCCCCGCGTACGCGCCGGCGATGAGCGCGGCGAGGTCCTGCCGCACCTCCTCGTCGGGGACGCGGAGCGTGTAGAGCCCGTAGGAGTAGTCCGCGATCGTGAGGTAGCCCGTCTGGTAGAGGAGCCCCGTCGGCTGGATGTGCGCGAGGTCGGCGACGTCGAAGTCCGCCTCGCCGGCGAAGGTCGCGCGGTCGGGGTCGATGGAGAGCGCCCCCTCGCGCTTGATGTAGTTCATGAGCGTCGAGGCACGGCCCGTCGAGGTCCAGGTCGCCGTGAACGCCGGATCCGCCGACGAGAGCGTGAGCGCGATGGAGACGGGATTGTAGACCGTCGTCGCATCATAGCGCGCGAAGCGGTAGCCGTTGAACCAGCGCTTCAGCTCGGCGCGGAACGCCTCGTACGAAAGCCCCATCCGCTCCGCCTTCGCGTGCAGGTGCCCCTCGAAGTTCGCGGACAGCTCCTCCTCCGTGTAGCCGTAGAGCGCGGCGTAGTCCGTCTCGAAGGAGATGTCGTTCAGGCTGGAGAGCGTCGAGAAGACCGAGAGCTTCGTGAACTTCGACACGCCCGTGATGTAGAGGAAGCGGATCTTCCCCGAGTTGTCCTTGAACTGCGCGTAGATCGCCGAAAGGCGCGTTCGGATCTTCTCGGCGAGGTCCACGTCCGCGAGCGCCTTCGCCACCGGGTCGTCGTACTCGTCGATCAGGATCGCCGGGCCCACGCCGTCCTTCTTGTAGAAGAAGTCGATGGCCCGCGCGAGGTTGGACGAGGGCGGAATCGCGGGGTCATACGGATAGCCCGCCGCGCGCAGCGCGTCGCCCACGGCGATTGCCAGCGTCCGCTCGAACGTCTCGATGTCCGAAACCTCCACCCCGCCCCAGTTGAAGTGGATGACGGCGTGGGGCTTCCAGTCGTAGCCGGTCTTCGCGATCGCAAGGCCGTCGAAGTATTCCCGGTGGCCGAGGAAGATCGACTTCAACGTCGTCACGCTCAGCGACTTGCCGAACCGGCGCGGACGCGCGCAGAAGAAGAACGTGCTGCCCGGCTTCGTGATGAGCCGGTGCAGGTGCGCCGTCTTGTCAACGTAGAGCAGGCCCTCCTTGCGCAGGGTCTCGAAGTCGGCGATGTTGGTGGCAAGCGGTTTCACAGTGCGCCTATTATAGCAAAATCCTTCATCGTCCGTAGAACGTCTGCGTCAACGCCGCCTCGGTTAGCGCGGGGACGCCCGCCGCGTCCATCCACTGAAGCACGCGGCGCGTCAGGGCGATCCATGCCGCGCGGCCGCCCGCCTTCTCCCACGACAGGTGGCTGATGAAGACGAGCGGCTTGCCGCGCGCCTGCGCCTTCTGGATCTGCGCGACGACCTCCTCGTAGGTCGCCCCTTCGTCAAAGTAGAAGAAGCTCGGACGCTGCATCCACGGCACGAGTTCCGCCGGCGTGTCGTCGTCCGTCGCGTACCAGCACCGCTCCTTCGGCATCACGCAGTCCGCGCCCGTGTAGCCGAATTCGCCGCCGTAGACGGCCTTCACGCGGTTCGCGTCCACAAACGCCTCCCAGCCGCCGGGCTGGATCCACGTCTTCGGCGCGGGCAGATTGAAGACCGCAAAGTTCGCCCGCGTCGCGCGCGCCTGGATGCGCAGGACGTCCGGCGCGGGCTGAATCGCGATCTGGTCGACAAGCACCATCTCCTCGTCCGCGAGGTCGAACGTCTGGTCGGTCTCGCCGTAGAACGCGCGCAGCTTGCGCCCGCCGTCCGCCGCAACCGCAGCGACGCCGAACAGCGCCGCCTTCGACGACATCCAGACCTTCTTCGAGAACGTCAACTGCGCGGCGACGGCCGCGTCATCGCAGTAAAGCACGCCGCCCGTGACACGTCCCGTGAAGCGGACGTTCTTCGCGTGCGCGAGATCGATCTCGGGCTTGAACCGCACCTTCCGCGCGGACGCCTGGGCGGAGGCAAACCACGCCGCCCCCGGGTCCATGGCCGCACGCGCCGCCGCGTAGTCCGCCTCCTTCAGCCACTGCGCGACGTAGACGGCGTGCGCGGCGGTGTGATCCATGATCTCGAACCCGTCGTCCGACAGCGCCTTGAGGCAGGCGCCCTGCCCGTCCGAAAGGCCTCCGCTGACCACGGCAAACGAACACCGCGCGTTTTCGGCCTTGAACGCCTCCGCGACCGCGTGCCAGTCGTCGGGCGCGTGGTTGTCGTCGAACCGGAACGCGACGGCCGTCGCCGGCGTCGCGGCGCACGCGCCGTGTGCAGCCGCCAGTACGCACGCGGCCAGCGCAAGCGATGTGCGGATGGCGGCGGCGCGTCCCTCCCGGCTCGTCTCCCCGTTCATCATGGCCGGTACACGCATCACTGCGCCACGGTGAGTTCGGCGACCGCTTCCGCAAGGCCGTCCGCCGAGACGGCAAGCCGCCCCGTCCCCGCCTCCGGACCCGCCTCGACGACCACGACGAGCGCGCCGTGGAACGTCCGCATCGCGGGCTTCGTGAACGGCTCCAGGCTCGTCGCGTCGCCGTTGCACGCCGCCTTGAACGCCACGGCGCCCGTCGCCCGGAACGAGAGCGGCAACGCGGCGTCGGGACAGGGCGTCCCGTGCGCGTCGACGACGCGCACGGTCGCGAACGCGAGGTCGGGCGTCGTCCCGTCCACCGTCCGCGCAAGCGTCGCGCGGTCCAGCGTGACGGCGAGGCGGTGCGGCACGCCCGCCGTCTTCACGACCTCCTCGGCGGCCACCTTCCCGTCCGCATCGTAGGCGACGACCTTCAGCTCGCCGGGCTGGTAGACGACCTCGTTCCAGCGCAGACGGTAGCGGTCCAGGCGCGAGGCGGCGTTCCGCGTGCGGCGGCCCTGCGAGACGCCGTTCACGAACAGCTCGGCGCTCGGGTAAGAGGTGTAGCAGTAGACGGGCGTGACCTGCCCTTCGCGGCCGGGCCAGGTCCAGTGCGGCACGAGGTGGAGCGTGGGCGAGGACGCATTCCAGCGGCTGCGGTAGAGCCACATGCGGTCCTTGGGCAGGCCGGCCAGGTCGTAGATGCCGAAGTAGGAGCTGCGCGAGGGCCAGTATTCGTTGTAGGGGGTGGGTTCACCGAGGTAGTCGAAGCCGGTCCAGACGAACTCGCCGATCGTCCAGGGCGCGTCGTCCTGCATCGCCCAGTCGTCGTCCGGCAGGTTGCTCCACGGGCACCATTCCACGTCGTAGCCCGAGCACTGTCCGTCGGGGTGCTGCACCCCGGCCTTCGGCACGACGGGGAATTTGTAGACGCCTCGGCTCGAAACGGTCGAGGCGGTCTCGCTGCCGAGGACGAAGCCGTGCGGTGCGTTCGCGTAGGCGTGCCGATAGCGGGGGAGGCGGTAGTTGAGGCCCACCACGTCCATCTGCTGCAGCACGCCCGTGCGCACGGCGTGGTCCACCTGGTCGAGTCCCTGCGTGACGGGGCGCGTGGGGTCCAGGACGTGACAGAGGTCCTGCATCCGGCGCGTGAGGTCGAGGCCGTCCGGCAGGTTCTGCTCGGGCACCTCGTTGCCGATGGACCACATCACGATCGAGGGATGGTTGCGGTGGTTGAGGACGAGGTTCGTGAGGTCGCGCGCCCACCAGTCCACGAAGAACCGCGCATAGCCGTTCCTGCACTTCGGGTACGCCCACATGTCGAAGCTCTCCGCCATCACGAGCATCCCCATCTCGTCGCAGATGTCCATCTGCCACGACGCGGGCATGTTGTGGGCCGTGCGGATCGCGTCGCACCCCATGTCCTTCAGGAGGCGCACCTGGCGGCGGAACGCCGCGCGGTTGAACGCCGCGCCGAGCGGGCCGAGGTCGTGGTGCAGGCATACGCCCCTGAATTTCCGCACGACGCCGTTGAGCCGGAACCCCTCCGCCGTCGCCGAAACCGTGCGGATGCCGAAGCGCGTCGTGCGCCGGTCCCGGACGCGCCCCGCCACGACGAACTCGGAGACGAGCGTGTAGAGGTGCGGCGTCTCGGGCGTCCAGAGGCGCGGCGCCGGCACGTCGAGGACGCCCGTCACCTCCGCCAGGCGCGCGGCGTCGCGCGAAACCGCCGCCACCGCCTTCCCGTCCGGACCGCGCACCGTCCACCGCAGCTCGGCCTTCTCCGCCGTTCCCCGCAGGGCCTCCGTCGCCGTCACGCGCGCCCCCGTGGCCGACAACGCCGTCGTCCGCACGAAGGTTCCCCACGTCTTCAGTCCCGTCTTCGGGCCCGTCACGAGCGTGACGGGCCGGTAGAGCCCCGCCCCCGGATACCACCGCGAGCTTTCGGGGACGTTTTGCAGATGGACCGCGAGCGCATACGCCGTCTTGCCGGGTTTCAGGAAACGCGAGACGTCAACGGTGAACGCATTGTAGCCGAGCGCCCAGAAACCGGCCTCCTGCCCGTCGACGTAGACGCGCGGCTCGGCCATCGCGCCGTCGAAGACGAGTTCCGCGTGTTCCGTCCCCTCCGGCACGGTGAACGTGCGGCGGTACCAGCCCTCGCCCAGCCACGGGAGGGATCCCGTGCGCCCCGTCTTCTCGGTCGCCTTCGTCTCGCCGTCCTGCACGACGCGCACGGTCTGCTTGTCGATCTCCCTGTCGAACGGCCCCGCGATGGCCCAGTCGTGCGGCACGCGCACGGCCTCCCATGCCGCGTCGTCGAACGCCGCCGCCTCGGCGCCGGGCGCGGCCCCGCGGTGGAAGCGCCAGCCGGCGAGAAGCGGCGCCTCGCCCGCCCCCGCGCCGAGGGCGAGGAGGCCGAGCAGGGAACAGGAAACGGACATCAGGGACATCGTGGCTTTCATGCCCCGATTATAGCACAATTACGGATGCCGCGCGTGGACGCTGCCGTCGTTCGGGACGGACTGGACGGCCATCAGCAGGTCGTGGCTTTCGCCCGGCTTGAGGTCGTACCCCGCCTCGTCCGGCGTCGAACACGGCTCGACGCAGACGAAGTGCCGCCAGCCGTCCACGCCGAACGCCGCCACCTGATCCGCACTCTCCTCGCCCGGATTCCAGACGACGAGCCGCGCGTTGCCGCGCGAGACGACCGCGATCGCGCGGTTGAGCCCGTGGTCCATCAGCACGTACTCGCGCTTCGTGACCTGGTAGATCTTGCTGCCGGCCTCGCGCACGGCGTAGCTTCCCGTCCACGTGCGCACCCCCTTCTCGGGCGCGCGCGTATCCGTGAACTCGCAGCCGTCCACGCCCAGCACCTCGGTCTGGTCCCGCTCCCGCACGAGGAAGTAGGGGTGGAAGCCCTCCGTCACGTGGAACGCCTCCGTCCCCGTGTTCGTCGCACGCAGGGCGAGCGTGAGCTTCATCGACACGGAGACCTTCAGCTCCAGCGCGAAGTCGTGCGGCCACGCCTTCCGCGTCTCCGCGTCGCTCTCCAGCGCGAGCGTGACCTCCGTCACGTCCTCGGAATACTCCGAGCCCGTCACGCGCCAGCGCGCGTAGCGCGCGACGCCGTGCAGCTTCGAACCGGCCGGACCGCAGCGCGCGAACCACGGCCAGCACACGGGAATGCCGCCGTGGATCTCCGCACCCGCCGGCGTCTCGTCGTAGGGATGCGGCAGGTAGAGGACGGGCGGGTTGCCCGTCGGGCGGTACGAGAGCGTCT
>OJAM01001107.1_pt1 | contig 9992 bp, 10 predicted proteins | sample 1589071 | NCBI WGS metagenome assembly OJAM01 (sample SAMN03283243) | human gut metagenome | biome: human-associated habitat; material: feces | host: Homo sapiens | place: Peru | collected 2012
CCGCGATCAGAAGTCTGCCGCCGCGCTCCGCACTGCTGACGAGGATACGCCCCGCCGCTCGTGTGTAGCCGGTCTTGACGCCGTTCGCACCCGGATAGCTCCATAGTAGCTTATTGTGATTCGTCAGCGCACGCTGGCCGAAGCTTGCGTTTTTTGTACCGGCAGCCTCGCGGAAGTCCGGGTTTTTCATCGCAGCGCGGGCCAGCCTTGCCAGATCCCGCGCTGTGGAGAAATGCCCCTCCTCGTCCAGGCCGTTTGGATTCTGAAAATGCGTATTTTCCATTCCGAGCTTTGCCGCCCGTGCGTTCATCCGCGCGGCAAAGCGCTCCACGGAGCCGTCGCACAAAATTGCCAGCGCGACCGCCGCGTCGTTGCCGGAGCGCAGCATCAATCCATAGAGCAGCTCCCGCCCCGTCACGCGCTCACCGGCACGCAGATACATGGACGAGCCTTCCACGCCGGCCGCCTCCGCCGGAACGGCGACAACTGCGTCCAGCTCCCCGGCCTCGCAGACGAGCAGACCGGTCATGATCTTCGTCGTGCTGGCGATGCGGCTGCGCGTATCTGCGTCCAGCTCATACAGGACGCGGCCGCTTTCCGCGTCCATCAAGATCGCGCTCTGCGCACGGATCGACGGCTCCGCCGCCCGCACAGGCGCGATCAAAAAAGCGGCGGCGGACAAGGCCGCCGCCGTCCTCAGGATCTTTCCTTTCATATTTCATCACCCGCGGTTAGCTTGCCCGCAGGGGATGAAATCATGCGTCAGCCCTCCGTCTTGCGGTCCTTGAACTGCCGCGCAATGCCCTCGATGCGGTCGAGGATATCCGGCACCAGCTCCACGATCCGATCTACCGACGTGGACGCAGGCTCCGAGACCGGAAGCATCCGCACGGATTCGCCGCGAATGACCACGAACGCCATCGGCGTGATGGTCACGCCCGCGCCCGCGCCGCCGCCAAAGGCGTTGTCGCGGTTGGCCGGGTAATTCTTCGTTGCAAAATCCGAGCCGCCGCCGCCATAGCCGACGGATACCTTTGTAATGGGGATCAGCGTCACGCCGTCCGGTGTTGTGATGGGGCTGCCGATCACGGTATTGACGTCGATCATATCCTTGATCTTGCTCATGGAATTCGACATCATTTCACTCAGAGGATGATTCATGTACTGCACCGCCTTTATTTTTATCCTGATATGCCTGATAGATCTTCAAGAAGCCGATCCCGGCCCGAAGCGCAAGCGCCAGCGCGCGTCCGATGGTGATGGTCAGCACCATATGCGCATCGACCGCCATTTTTTCATCTACATTATAGTCCAGCTCCGCGCCGATGTCACGCTTTTTTATCACAAAAATGCGTTCCAGACACGGCAGCAGCGCCCCGATCACGGCCCACGCCCGTCCGTAGAGGATAGCCGTTTTGGCTGCATCGTCTCCGCCGCCAAAGCGGACGCGCAGCATCAGTTCTTCCATCCGGAGCTTCCGGCGCAGATTTCCCAGCGTATCCGCCGCAAGCCGCGCCAGATCCAGGATCTCCTGCACGCCGCCCGTCAGGAACGCCTTCTTCGGCGTCGCCTGCGCAGGCTTTTCCGCGCCGTCCGCCGTCTGCGCTTCCTTCGCAGCTGGAGCTTTGCCTTTGCCTCCGGCAGGCTTTTTCCCGTCCTTTGCGGTAGACTTTTTCGCCTTTTTCGGCTTTTTCGGCTTCGCGGGCAGAATCTGGAGCCGCAGCAGCCAGATCCCGCCGAGATAGGCCGCATCCACGCCGACCGGGATGCAGCCGATCAGAAAGAGGATCCCGAAAATCAGCAGCAGGACCATCCACCATGTCATACGGCTTCCTCCGGCTTATCTCCGCTTGTTTCCTCGTCCGCAGGCGCTGCGGTAGTCTGCTCCGCCTCGATGCGCAGCTGCTGCCGCGACAGAAGCTGCGTCTTGTCGATCTCCGGCAGCTCGTCCAGCGATTCCAGCCCGAACACGCGCAGGAAATCCGGCGTCGTCCGATACAGGATAGGCCGCCCAGGCACGTTCAGCCGTCCCGCCTCGCAGATCAGCTTTTTGGTCAGCAGCGCACTGACCGAATAGGCGCTGTCCACGCCGCGGATCTGCTCGACATACGCCTTCGTCGCAGGCTGATAGTAGGCTATGACCGTCAGCGTTTCCAGCTGCGACTGGGACAGCTTCGGCGGCTTTCTCGTTTCGAGCGTCCGGCTGACAAATTCCGCCTGCTCGGCGGCAGAGCACATCTGAAACGCATCCTCCAGCTGGACGATGCGGATGCCGCTTCGATGGAACGACAGCGCGTCCATCAGCTGCCGCGTCTCGCGCCGGATCTCGTCCGGGTCGCGCTCCAGCGTCTGCGCAAGGCGCTGCACGCTCACCGGCTCTCCGGCGGCAAATAAAATCGCCATCAGCGTCCGCTGTAATTCATTCTGTTCCATAGTGGCCTCACTTATTCCTTTGCGACGGTCTCCTCCGGCATCCGGAGGTACGTCACGTTCATATCCCCGTCCGCATCCTCGGCGTCGATGGAGATGGATTTGAGTTTACATAATTCAAGGACTGCCAGAAACGTCGCCACAATCTCCGACCGGCTCCGGCTGAGCCGGAAAAGGCTCAGGAATTTCGAAACGCCGCGTGAGATCAGGCTCCGCAGCACCTCCGCCGCCTTGACCGTGACTGGATACGGCTCCGTACCGACAATGCCCTTGAAATTCTCCGCGGGCGGCGGCAGAAGCCGCGCCTCCCGTTCCTCAATGGCCTGTAGGGCCAGCAGCAGGTCCTCCCTGTCGTGCCGGTAGCGGTAGGTGTTATCGCGCTGAAGCGGCTCCTGTTCCTTGACGAACATGCCAAGGCCGATCTCGTTGCGCGCAGCAAGGAACTGTGCGGCGCCCTGGATTTTTCCGTAGGCTTCCTTCCGCTGGCGCTGCTCGAGCGACTGGATGAGAAGCTCCATTTCGCTCATGGCCTCCTCCTGCTCGGCGGCGGACAGCAGCATTTTGGTTTTGATCAGCATCAGATGCGAGGCCATCGCGGTAAACTCACTGGCGATCTCCACATCCATGCGCTTCATTTCATCAAGATAGGCCAGATACTGTTCGAGAATGGAACTGATGCTGACGTCCTGAATTTCAATTTTATTTTTGCTGAGCAGCAGGAAGATCACGTCCAGCGGGCCGTCAAAGTCCTCAAGACTCTCCGCCCGCGCGTGGACGACGCCCTCCAGATGGTAAACAGGTTCGTTCATGCAGCGCTCCTAAGCTCCAAAAGCATTCAAAATCAGATCTGCCGGCCAAGTTCCGATCGCTTCGAGCGCGCCCGTCAGCCCATCGCGCAGGAAGCTCAGTGGCGTGTCCAGCACGCCCGTCAGCAGCAGAACTGCCAGCAGAACCATTCCGAAGCGCTCATAGCGCATCAGCTTTCCGTACCACGCATCCGGCAGAACAGCAAAAAGCACCTTCGAGCCGTCGAGCGGCGGGATGGGAAACAGGTTGAACACGGCAAGGCCCGCCGAAATGATCTCGACATAGTAGAAAAAGAGTGCGAAGACATAGACGGCTGTTGAGCCGGAGAAATAGTACCAGTAGGCAAGCACACCGTAGAGCAGCACAGCCAGATAGGCCAGCAGAACGTTGGACAGCGGGCCTGCTGCAGCGGTGAGCGCCATGTCGCGCTTGGGATGCTTGAAATACCGCATATCGACCGGGACGGGCTTCGCCCAGCCGAAGCGGAACAGCGCCATCATAAGCAGACCGCCGATATCAATATGCCGCAGCGGATTGAGTGTCAGCCGTCCTGCACGCTTTGCCGTCGGGTCGCCGAGCCAATAGGCCACGAGTCCGTGGCACGTCTCATGAAACGTGATGCACAGCAGCGACGCGGCGACGAGCACCGCCGTCTGCCATACGCCGTCAAACTGGAGCTGCTTCAGCCATGCTACAAATCCGTCCAAATCAAATCTCCTGTCTGTCGATCATGGGTTCACACCAGCTCGATCTGCTTTGCAGCGGTGAGCGGCGTGTTTTTCTCTGCGTCCAACTGGAACACGCGGACAAAGCCGGTCTTCGTACCTCGCAGAACGACGGAAATACGCGTATCCAGACTTTGCACGGGTACGTATTGGACATCGACCATCCGCCCGTCCGCGTCATAAAGCGCGATCAGGTGCAGGCCGGTGAACTCCGGGTCATAACTGACGTTCACGCCCTCGTCTGAGACGGAAACCTCCGGCGCGGGACGAGAAACAGCGAACGAATAGCTGCCGATCGCCGTATAGGCGATTCTGAAATAAACGCGCTGCCCCTTTTCCAGCGTGAGAGAAACGCCGCTGTCGGGCCGGGAGGCGCTGAAATGGCGATACAGCTCCCACACGGCGTTTTCACCCAATTTGTACAGCCAGCCGCTTTCACCGACTGCATGGAATACATAGCTTCCGGCAGCAGGCGCTGTGAAGCTGAAAAAGCGCTCATAACCGGTGAACGCAGCGTTGAAGCGAACCGGACTGCAAAGCCCGATCTCCTGTGCCCGCGTGACCTCGACCGTATACGAAGCCTCAGCCTGAACGCAGAACAGAGCGGTTTCTCCTGCTTCCAGATAGAAGCCGCGCTGGAGCATCGTGCCCTCTCTTCCGGCTTTGGGCAATACGTCGGTCGTATCGTATAGCGCGCCCGTTTCGGCTCCCTGAACCGTCAGGGTATAAACGCCGTCGGACGGGGCCGCGAATTCCCAGACAGACGCATCTGCGCCTCCGTTCTGCGGCGCATCCGTCAAAATGCGAGCCGCCGTAGGAGCCGGGCAGTCGTTCCACGCGCCATAGGTCGTATCGTCTTCAGATACGATAAATGTGCGGAAGGAATAGTCAGCTCCCGCATCGGCCTTAAACGACAGGCAGAGCTGTCTGGACTTGACGCTGTCAAAATTCGCAGAAAATGAAACGCGTTCCGTCTGTTCCTGTCCCGCTTTGCGGTACTCGATGCCAAATTCTGCGCTTCCTTCTGCGGCAGCACATTCCAGAACGACTGCGCAGCGATTGCTGCCGCGGAACGTCGTTCCAGTGGAAACGAACGGCTTGTCCGCATTGACCTGAAGCGTACTGAGCTTCACGGTTTTGCTGCCGTATTCATATACGGCTTCGCCATAGATCGCATACTGGCCGGGCAGAAGCTCCGCGCTCCAGCTTGCAACACGGCAGGGCGCATTCTCTGTAGATTCTCCATACGCCATGCGCATAGCCTCGCCGCGCCAGAGGTCGATCCGCAGATTATCGGAGCTTCGGATCGCATAAACAACCGGCGTCACCGTAATGGAAGGCGTGCAGGTCGTGAAATTGGAAATATAAAAGCTGAATTGCTCCCCTGCTGCCAGCGTGTTCTGTCCGTAAGCAATCGCCGAGCAGATGCCGGTATTGTCATCGGCAGCCAATGTATACACCCTATGGTACAGCAGCTTCTGGCTTCCCGCATCAAGCGTCACGCACGCAAGCGACGGGTCGACCGGCCGCAGCACCACAAGGGTCCGAACAGCCGTTGTCATGCCCTCGTACCGGACGGATTCCGGCTGCTGATAGCCCTGATACGCCAGCACCCAGCCGTCATACAGAACCGAGTCGTATTTTTCGTAGACGGACCACGTCAGCTCCGTCCCGGCGGGATACAGGGAATCGACGCCGCCGAAGCGCAGCGTGCCATAGCCGCCCGTTCTTCCATCGAACTCGGGAATGGATACGGACACGGACGCGTTCGAGGCGTCCGGCGCGGCAGCGCTGACGGTAAAGGAAATGGAACGCGTGTTGTTCAGAAGATAGGCTTCCGATATGCCGCTGGCCGTTACGCGGATCGTGGCTTCATAGCTGCCGGCAGCAAGGGAATTACAGGTTTCCGAAAGCTTGACATAGGCATTGGCCGAGAATCTGCTGACGGAGCGCTGGCTGGTTTTTTCCCAGACGGTCTGGCCGTTCTGCGTGATCGTTGTGACGATTTGCAGTCTTGCGCTGCTCAGGTTCACTGCGCTGTTGTTCAGCGCGATCCCGCCGATTTTGAAGGATTGGTTGGCAGGGATCGTATCAATGCCAAGCTCCAGATCATCAAACGTGGAAGCGCGGACGTACAGATCCTGAACGGAAAAATCCGCCGAGGTGTTTTTGTTGTGGGTACCGGAGGCGTCCTGCTCCAGCTCTGCGCGGTAGGGTTCCAGAACGGTAAAGCTTTCGAGCCGCCACGGGAACGTCGAGGGATAGTCCAGCTCCCAGCTGTCGGCGCCGAAGCCGTCGAACATCCCGTCCATCATCATGACGCGCAGCCGGTTCGGCGCCTGGCGGCGCAGTGCGCCGTCGTATTTATCGGAATCAGAATCGGAAATGAAAATGGCGGGATAGGCTTCCTTGCTGTAGGGGCTGGCGGACGTGTCGTGCAGATAGCCCCAGAGCGTGATAGCGTGGCCGCCGATGCGGAACGAGGAGAGATAGTTGCCGATGGAAATGCCGACGGCGCAGTCGCGCTCCAGCGCGTCAAGCACCGGCCGCAGATTGTCGATGTGGTTGGAAATTTCATAGGTCTGGTACAGACTGTCGGTGGGATACTCGGAAAGATACTTTCCGGATTCGCCCGGCGCGCGCAGCTGCGCCCAGCCGTCATTGCCCTGCATGGCGTAATAGCCGTTGAAGAACCAGTCCAGCCCGTATGTATACGAGCCGCCCGCGTCTGTAAACGCTGAAATGAACGACTCAAACAGATCGTCCTCTGTCCGGAAGCCCGCTTCGCTCCCCCAGCCGCTGAACCGGAGCATATTGGACGAAGCGGCAGCCCAGCAGAGGTTGGCGTCCGAGGCGATCTCCCCTTCCGCAACATCCGTGAATTCCTTTTCCGCGTCAATGAAGTCCACGTTGGTGAGGCTGAAATAGCGGTCCTCCAGCGCACTGGCCGTCAGCTCTGTCTGCACCTGCTTCAGCGTCGATTCTGTCAGGCCGGTCAGGAAAATTTCCCGCGTATCGTCGATGGAAAACGTGGTCTTGTAAAAACCGGTGCAGGTGGGCGCGCCGCCGCTCATCACGGCGGCATCCGGCTCGGAGAAGCCGACGGGCGTGACGGTCATCAGCAGCCGTCCGTTATAATAGATCGAATAAGAGGCGATTTTTGCAGAGCGGACGGAATTCGCAAGCCCGTCCGGATTCAGAACGCCGCTCCGCGTAAGGGTATTTCCGTCTGTGTCCTCCATGCGGGTCGTAAAGCCCGGCTCCGGGTCGAGCCGCAGCGCAGCCAGCGTCTCCTGCGCGGCAAATACCTGTGTGCAGAGCAGGACCAGCAGCGCAGCCAGCAGCAGACTGCGCACAAAACGCCGATTCATAAGCAACTCCTCAATTTCTTTATTTCTTTCTAAATAATAGTATTATATCACCGGAAGCCCGTGACCGCAAGAGTAGAAATCAGGCCGTGCGCTGTGCCGTCTCAGGCAAAAACCCGTCTGTGCACAGATTGACTTTGCTGCGCCTGTCTGGTATTCTTATGGTGTATTTATGCTGCGGCGCAGGAGGTCAAGCTATGTCCGCTTACACCAAGCAAGCCATTAAAAACTCATTTTTGAAGCTGCTCAATGACCGGCCGCTCAATCAGGTCACGGTCAAGGCAATCGTGGAGGACTGCGGCATCAACCGCAACACGTTTTATTATCATTTTACCGACATTCCCTCGCTTGCGACGGAGATCATCACCGAACGGGCTGACCAGATCATCCGGCAGTACGCCAACCCGGATTCGCCGGAGGCGTGTCTGAACGCTGCCGTGCAGTTCATGACGGAAAACCGGCGCGCGGTCATGCATATGTACCGTTCGATCAGCCACGATACCGTTGCGTTTTATCTCATGCAGATCTGCCGCCACACGGTCGAGGCCTACGCGGCGGCAGCCTATGGCGATCTGCCGCTCAGCAAAGAGGACCGGGAGATCCTGATCCGCTTCTGGCAGTGCGAATGCTATGGGCAGATCGTTGAGTGGCTGTCCAACGATATGAAGTACGACATTCAGGCGCAGTTCAGCAGGCTCTGCACGTTTTACCGCGGCGGATTTGAGGCAATGGCGCGGCAGGACGCCGATACAGGCATTCCGTGCTGATTGCCCGTTCCTCTTTTTCCCCGCATTTGCTATGATATCATGTAATAATCATGCTTTCACGGAGGTTCCTGATATGCGTTCCGGCTTTATTCTTTCCTGTGAGTCTACCATTGATCTCCCCTATTCCTACTGCGAACAGCGTGACATTCCCGTTTTGTTCTATTCCTATCAGGTCGACGGCGTCAGCTATGAGGACGACATGGGGCGTGATCCGGAGGCGCTGCCGCAGTTTTACGGCTTTCTGGACGCCGGAAAGCTGCCGAGCACAGCGCAGCTGAACGAATTTCAGTACGAGACGTTTTTTGACGCACTTTTGCAGCAGGGCGACGTGCTGCATATCGCGTTCGGCTCCGGTATGACGGCGTCCGTGCAGAATGCGATGCTTGCAGCGGAGACGCTGCGGGAGAAATACCCGGAGCGGAAGCTGACCGTGATCGATTCGCTCTGCTCGTCCTCCGGCTACGGTCTGCTGGTCGACGGCGCAGCCGATCTGCGCGACGAAGGAAGATCCATGGATGAGATCGCGGACTGGGTACTCGAAAAGCGTCAGAAGGTCCACCACCAGTTTTATTCCACGGAGCTGAAATTCTACCGCCGCAGCGGACGTATGTCCGGCGCTGCCGCAGCGATCGGCACGGTGCTCGGCATCTGCCCCATCATGCGTCTGGACGACAAGGGCCGCATCATTGCCTATGACAAGGTCCGCGGCAAGAAAAACGCCGTCGCGCGCACCGTCGAGACGATGAAGCGCCACGCCGAAAACGGAGAGAATTACACAGGCAAGGTGTTTATCTGCCACTCCAACTGCCTTGCGGATGCCGAGGCGACGAAGGCCGCCGTCGAAGCCGCGTTTCCGCATCTGAACGGCGAGGTGCGCATCTGCGATATCGGCACGATTGTCGCGTCGCATTCCGGCCCCGGCACCGTCGCGGTATTCTTCTTTGGAGACGACCGCGCACCGGAAGGTTCGCCCGTTTAACGTTCTCCAAAATGCTGCCCCGACTCTCCTCACAAGAAAGCCGGGGCAGTTTTTTCATCCCTCCGCTGCCTGTAACATTCTATCTATCAGAATACCGTAGCCCTGTGCGGGGCTGTTGACCAACACATGCGTGACCGCGCCGACCAGTTTGCCGTTTTGCATGATTGGGCTGCCGGACACGAGTGATTGTCATTATGGACAACATTTTATTCGTAAAATAGTAAAGGATACAGTATATGAATATTATACCTGACCTGAATCAATGTTTTATTACATCAACGAAGCTATTCATCAGCTCGAATCCAATTCCCCTTACTTCTCCGACTTTTTCGATACCCAGCATTGCTTTGTTTTGGATAACATCAGAAAATACATTTGTATCTTTGTTGAGCATACAATAGTAATACCGATCGCCATTATCGCTGAGTACAATACCCACGATTCTTGCCAGAAGTGTGTCATGCTGCACTGGAATAAAGCAGAGTGCAATGGATTCACCAGAATCGAAATGGAATATATCGGCATTCCACATTCTGGGATCTGTATCGTTCTTGTTTCGGTCTACCATTGCAGGTGTGAACCCTACAATCTGTGGTTGGTCACAAAACAGCATATATGCTTTGGCAAAAAAAATCTGCAAATCCAACGCATTATTGTCTCGTACGATACGTTCAAAAGATTCATGGTTTTGACGTACAATGTCAAATACAGCACCGGATACAAAATGATCGGATGGGGTTTTTTGGCGCATTTGCTCAAAAAACTCCTTTAAAATATCTTCCTTCGATCCAATTCTTTGAACTGGGGCCTGGGATTTTTTCTTTTTAAGTAAATCTAAAAAACTCATAAAATATTCCTCTTCCCGTTTGTCAATCTATCAGGGCCTACCTGAAAACCGGAAATATGACCACCAGCA
>OJAM01001108.1_pt1 | contig 9985 bp, 5 predicted proteins | sample 1589071 | NCBI WGS metagenome assembly OJAM01 (sample SAMN03283243) | human gut metagenome | biome: human-associated habitat; material: feces | host: Homo sapiens | place: Peru | collected 2012
GTGCTTACTGCCGACAGTTTCAAGCACGGTATGCTGGTGTGCCATCAGGCGTTTGCGGCACGCCGCGACCTCGCTCCGCAATACAACCTCGCCTATCGCTTCAGCGCCGACTACGATTGGTGCATTCGTGTGCTCCAGCAGTCGGACCACAACGCCTACGTGGGCGATGCCCCCATTGTTAGTTTCCTCACCGACGGCTTGACCGACAAGCACCACAAGGCTTCGCTGAAAGAGCGCTACCACATCATGTGCCACTACTATGGCACCGTGGCTACCACCATTCGCCACATCGGTTTCGCTTTCCGCACCCTCGTCCGCAAAGTGAAAAACTGATTATATCTTTGTATTTTTCAAAAAATCGCCCAATTATATCTTTGTATTTTTCAAAAAACTGCCCAATTATTTGTTTGTATTTTTCAATTTTAGTAACTTTGTAGCCTAAAACACAATATATTAGCATGTATCTAAAAAGAATCATAGACAAGTACCTTGAAGAATGGGCAAAAAGGGCAGACCACAAGCCAATCCTTCTGCGTGGTGCTCGACAGGTGGGGAAATCCAGTTCTGTCAAGCATTTGGGCCGACTATTCCAAAACTACGCAGAGATTAATTTTGAAAAATCGCCAATTTATAAACAGGTTTTTGAAGCCGACCTCGATGCTGGCCGAATCGTTAGCCAGTTGTCGGCATTGATAGGCATTGATATTATTCCTGGCAAAACGCTATTGTTTCTTGACGAAGTGCAGGAGTGCCCAAAAGCCATCATGGCACTACGCTTTTTCAAAGAGGATATGCCCAAACTTCATGTGATTGCGGCAGGTTCTTTGCTGGAGTTTGCATTAGACGATCTTCCAACTTTTGGCGTGGGGCGTATCCACTCCATGTTTATGCGTCCGTTGAGTTTCGACGAGTTTGAGTCGGCTTGCGGATTTGATGCATTGCTAAAGGCGAGAGACAGCGCATCGGCAGAGCACCCCCTGCCAGAACCACTCTACAAAACCATATTAGAGCACTATCGCACCTACATGATGATAGGTGGAATGCCCGAAGTGGTGGTGAAATGGGTGGCTACTCACAACTATTCGCAGTGTCAGGAAGTGCAAGACGACATCATCGTGTCGTATGAAGACGACTTTCCGAAGTATAAGAGTAAGGTTGACCCCGATTTGCTCCGTAGCGTTCTGCACAGTGCCGCTGTTCAATGTGGCAAGAAATTTGTGTATGCGGATGTGGGTGGATATAAAACTCATGCTGTGAAACAAGCACTCGATTTGCTTTATCGTGCTGGTGTTTTGATACCAGTGACGCATACATCAGCCAATGGATTGCCACTTGGAAGCGAAATCAATGCCAATAAGCGCAAAGTGATATTCCTTGACTGTGGATTGCTGTTGCGAACTCTCAATATGGCATTGGGCGACATTTCCGACATCACTGCACAAATTTTGACCGCCAATGCCACCGACCTCGTTAATAAAGGTTCAATTGCCGAACAAGTGGCAGGAACAGAACTTCTTGCCTACAAAACGGCTAATTTGCGCCATGAATTGTATTACTGGGCAAGAGAGGCGAAGAGTTCGTTGGCAGAGGTTGACTATATCGAATCTATTGGCAATAAAGTGTTGCCAGTAGAAGTGAAGGCAAATGTGCAGGGTGGCATGAAGAGCCTGTGGGTGTTTATGCGTGAAAAGAAGTTGCACTCGGCTGTAAGATGCTCGGCAGAGAACTTTGGAAAAATCACCTACATCGATGAGCAAGACAATGGCGAGGAGCGCCAAGTGACCATAGTTCCGCTATTTGCCATCAGCAAATTATATCGGTAGTGGCTGGAATGGACTGCGCCTGAGAATGGGTGGATTTGGTGGTTAGGAGAAATAAATGTAATTTTGCACTGTGGTTCGCGCGCATGTTGTGCGTGAGTTTTTTATTGACGATATTATAAGCACTTTACGATATGGACATGAAGTTGAGTTACGACAATCAGGGAGAATTTTCAAAGAAACTGTTCATTGAAACATACGGCTGCCAGATGAATGTGGCTGACAGCGAAGTGGTGGCTTCGGTGATGAAAATGGCTGGCTACGACACCACCGACACGCTTGATGCTGCCGACGCTATCTTTATCAACACATGCTCGATTCGCGACAACGCCGAGCAAAAAATATTCTCTCGCCTCAACCAACTCAACGCCTTGCGCCGTAATCGCAAGCGTCGCCTGATTGTGGGCATCATCGGCTGCATGGCTGAGCGTCTGAAGGAAGTGCTAATCAACGAGTACGACGTTGACATCGTGGCTGGTCCCGACTCCTACTTGGAACTGCCCAACCTCATCGCCAGTGCTGAAGCCGGCGAGAAAGCCATTGAAACCACTCTCTCGACCACCGAAACCTATCGCGACATCATTCCACAGCGCATCAGCGGCAACAAGGTGAGCGGCTACATCAGCATCATGCGTGGCTGCAACAACTTCTGCACCTACTGCATCGTGCCTTACACCCGTGGCCGTGAACGCAGCCGTGAGCCGGAGAGCATTCTCAACGAATTGCGCGACCTGCAAAACAAGGGTTTCAAGGAGGTGATTTTGCTCGGTCAGAATGTGAACAGTTACCTCTTCAAACCAGCCGACGGCGGCGATCCTGTGGATATGGCTGCGCTGCTCGCACTTGTGGCTGAGGCCGCGCCTGAAATGCGTGTGCGCTTCACCACCAGCAATCCAGAGGATTTGAGCGACGAAATCATTGCCACCATGGCATCGCACGCCAATATCTGCAACCACATTCACCTGCCAGTGCAGAGCGGCAGCAACAAGATTTTGAAACTGATGAACCGCAAATACACCCGCGAATGGTATCTCGACCGAATTGCGAAAATCCGTGAGGCGATGCCAGACTGCGGCATTTCGAGCGATATGTTCACCGGTTTCCACAACGAGACGGAGGAAGACTTCGAGGAGACGCTCTCGCTGATGCGTGAAGTGGGCTTCGACTCGTCGTTTATGTTTAAATACAGCGAGCGTCCCGGCACATTCGCCGCCAAGCATCTGCCCGACAATGTGAGCGAGGAGGTGAAAATCGACCGCCTCAACCGTATGATTGCATTGCAAAACGAACTGTCGCTGTGCAGCAATCGCAACGATGTGGGCAAAACCTTTGAGGTGCTGGTAGAAGGCTACAGCAAACGCTCGAAGGACGATATGTTTGGCCGCATACAGCAGAACAAGGTGATTGTGTTCCCTGCTGGCGACACCAAGGTGGGCGACCGCGTGATGTGCGTGGTGGAGAAAGCCACCAGCGCCACCCTGATTGGACATAGGGTGTAAAGACCTCTCCGAGAGGGATTTTTATTCCCGCGCTATAGCGTGGGAATGGATGTATTTGGCTTTTAAATTTTGATGGGGATGACTGCTAACACAGAGAAACTTTGGAATAGGAATTACTGCAAGGTGATGATTGCCAATTTCACGCTTTTCTTCGCCTTCTATCTACTCACGCCTTTGCTGCCCCTTTATTTGAGCGAACATTTCCATGCCTCGAAAGACATGATTGGGCTGGTGCTGAGCGGCTACTCGGTCACCGCCATGCTGTTTCGCCCATTCAGCGGCTTTATGGTCGATAATTTTCAACGCAAGAAGGTGCTGATGGTCACTTTCTTCGTGTTTTTCATATTCTTTGCCGGTTACCTTTTGGCAGGCACGCTTCTGCTCTTTGCCATTGTGCGCACGCTGCATGGTGGTCCATTCGGGGCTATCACGGTCGCCAACAGCACGGTGGCTATCGATGTGCTGCCGTCGTCGCGCCGCAACGAGGGTATCGGTTACTACGGATTGGGCAACAACCTCGGTATGGCAATTGCGCCATCGGTGGGTATTTTCCTCTATGAACTCACCGACAGTTTCGACATGATATTCATTCTTGCCTTGGCTATTGCTGGCGTAGGGCTTGCCGTGGACTCCACGCTCAAACTCAAACCGCGCCCCATCAACAAAACTGGCCGCACCGTGTCGCTCGACCGCTTCTTCTTGCTCAAAGGTTGGGCGTTGGCGGCGAATATGGTGTGCTTCGGTTTCAGTTTTGGCGTGTTGAGCAACTACCTTGCCATCTACGGCAAAGAGGTGATGCACATCACCGCCGGCACAGGCGCATGGTTCTTGATATTGGCAGTGGGGCTGATTTCGTCGCGTCTGCAAGGAGCGAAAGCGCTGCGCGAAGGCCGACTCACCCACAACGCAGGCTATGGAATGCTCATATCGCTTGTGGGCTACACTCTGTTTATTGCTGTGCCTAATGCCATTGGTTATTACGGTTCAGCCGTGCTTATCGGCCTCGGCAACGGTCACATGTGGCCGGCTTACCAAAATATGACCATCAACCTCGGCACCAACGACCAGCGAGGCACAGCCAACTCCACCATTCTCATTTCGTGGGATATTGGTATGGGTGTGGGTTGCCTTATCGGTGGTGTGGTGGCCGACTGGTTGGGCTATTCGGCAGCGTTCTGGACCACCGTAGCCATCAACGCCGTGGGTGTGGCAGGCTATTTCGGCTACGCCATGCGCCACTTCCAGCGCAACAAACTCCGCTAATTCACACGGATTTCGCTTTACTCGCTTAGGCTCACACAGATCTCACTCACAGGTTTTGCTTTTGAGGGTGGGAAATCTCACGGAGGCTCTCCACAGGTTTGCTCCAATGGCTCACATGGATTCTGCTTTGTTGGGGGTAGGCTCACACGGATTCCACTCACAGGTTTTGCTTTGTGGGTGGGAAATCTCACGGAATTTTGTGGGTGCCTTGGTGCCTTGATAATCGGAGCACTCGGAGCACTCGGAGCGCTCGGAAACTTGTTGACTCGTTGACTTGTTGGCTTGTTGACTCACAGGTTTTTTAGGTATTGGGCGGTTTGGACGAGGGAGCGGGTGGCGAGGAATGCGATGTAGGCGAGCCACAAGCCGTGGTTGCCCATTGAGGTGGGCACTACGGCGAATGTGAGGAAAAATGCCGCCAAGGCGATGCCCACCGCTGCCATCATTTCGCGAGTGCGGGTGAGTCCGATAAACACACCGTCCCACACAAATGCCGCCATGCCGGCAACGGGAATCACAGCGCACCACCAGCGGAAATCGAGGGCTGCGCTCACCACGGAATGGTCGTTGGTAAGCACCGTGAAAATCTGTTCGGGAAAAATGGCATACAGCAGCGTGCAAATCGCGGTGAACGCCCCAGCCCAACCAAACAGGTGCCACACGCAACTATGCTCCGCCGCCACATCGCCACGGCCGTAATATTTGCCGGCAATGGCTTCGCCAGCAAAGGCGATGCCGTCCATGAAGTAGGAGAAAAGGATAGCCATTTGCAGAATGAGCGTGTTCACAGCCAGCGTCATATCGCCGCTGCGTGCGCCAGCCGCCGTGAAAAACAATGCCTGGAGCATCATGAGCGTGCTGCGTATGAATATGTGCGAATTTACCTTGAAAAATCGTGCCGACCCCTTGAAACCGAACGCCTTGCGCCAGTCCATCGCCGCCACATGCGATCGATATTTGCGCCTCAGCAGCCACAGCGAATAGGCAAACCCTATCCACTCGGCAAGCACCGTACCCACAATGATGCCGGTGAAACCCAATCCGAGCGCAAACACGGCTATCACCGATAGCACGATGTTGAGCACATTCACGGCAATGGAAATCACCATTGGGCTGCGCGAATCCTGCATTCCCAGTAGCCACCCCTTGATACCCATCATCACCAGCGTGGGCGGAGCACCCCACACACCAATGTAGAAATAGGTGAGTGCCAACTGCCGCACCGTGTCGCTCGGGCCGATAGCCAGCAGCGTGACCCATTGCAGAGGCCACTGAAGCACGATGATACCAACGGAAATCAGAAATCCGAGTGCCATGGCGTGTTGGAGCACAGCCACGGTTTCGGCTTTGTCGCCGCTGCCGTAGGCCTGTGCCGTGAGACCCGAAGTGCCCATGCGCAGGAAACCAAAATTCCAGTAAATGAGGTTGAACATCATTGCCCCCACCGCCACCGCACTGATAAACGTGGCACCGCTGCCGCCCGGCAGGTGTCCAGCGATAGCCGTGTCGAGCAGCCCCAGCAGCGGAATCGTGACATTCGTAACGATAGCCGGAATGGCAATATGGAATATTTCTCGGTTCATTCTCGTGCAGAAATCTGACCACAAAAATACGACATTTCCCACACATCGGCAAAACCAGCCGTTGGAAACGGCAGATTGTGGTTAACTCCATGCAAGCTCGCTGTGCGAGCGCAGCTTGGAGACTGAATAAAATAAATTAGTGAGCGTCGGAGACGGTCGGTCGTGGTAGCATCAATGGCATTGACCATAACCGACCCTCTACGAGGCTCATGCCTTTCTTGTGCGCTATCTCCAAGCTGCGCTCAATCGCTCCTGCGGAGCTTCATTCGCTTGCATGGAGTTAACCACAACACGCCGTCGCCGACGGCTTTTGGTAGACTTTTTTGTGTTGATTAATGATGATTCTGAATTTCTGTAACAAGTTGTTAAATAATTTAAACGGAGTGGTGGGCGGCAAAAATGGATTTTTTTGGATGAGATTACCTGCGTAAATTTGTGGCGAGAACGAAATCACCGACCCGAAAAACAGTAATTATCTTTGATAATTAGAGATTTCATAGGAAAAAAATTAAAACCAGAATACAAACTGAAATCTACATCAAGCAACTGTTTTGGAAAATAGATGATTTAGGAAAAATAAAACAACAATTAACAACTTTAACTTTTATATCCATTTATGAGAAAAATTATCAACCTTATGTTCGCGCTTGCAGCCGTGGCATTCTTATCTGCCACGTTGAGTGCACAGTCTGTCGTAAAGCCTAAGTCGTTTTACGAGGGCAGAACTTACACATGGACAAACGCTAATGGTGGCACCGTGACCTCGAATTTAGCGGATCCAGCGACCGATCCTCGCCAAATTATGGCACTACTCAAAGAGGTGTACACCAACAAAGAAATCCCAGGCATTTGGCAATGCGGCTACACCACTGATGGCAAAAGAGAAGGCGATATTGATTACAATGTTACAAGAAACGACTATCTCAACGCGATTTACGACATTCCTACTGGCAACTACAAACCAAAAGAGGAAGGCTACACCACACTTATAGTGAAGGTGAAAGACACTTGGACACCTTCTCTTGAGACTGATTTATCTAAGAAGGAGACGCTTAAATATATCGCAAATTCAATAGAATCAGTTCAAATTCTAACAGAGGGTATTTATATTCCTTCTACTGGAGCTGATGGAAAAAAGAATCCAAACCCAGGGGCAATTTACCGTCTTTCGGGCAATGCCAATCGCCTTTTCTTTATGTCAAAAGGTCGTGGACGTGCAAAGGTTAATAAGTTTTTAGGATTTGTCACCTCAGTAGAAACTATTCACGACTATGCCCCATTCAATGGTATGTTTGAGGAGTATAGCCCAGTGGCTGTGAGTGGCGGTCAAGTGGTGGAAAACTTCTACACCAAATTGGTGGATGGCGATATTTTCAAAGTGGAGCACGACTGTAGCTCAGTGCCAGGCAATGAGCACTACTTCTGTATGATGGGTGCCCAAGGCACCAAAAAGTTTGATGTGACGGATTTGATTGTTACCATTCCTGACTATCGCTTCTGGTACTGGAACAAGCGTGATAAGCAAGGCTCTTTGGATGCTAAATATACCAATTACCACAAAAGCTACGCTCCATCATTAGGTCTTTACGGTATTCAACTTAAAGCCACAGCCACTCCTGCTGCTGGCGATGAATACACTGTGGAACTGAAGTGGACTTCTTCACTCAACGAGATTACTGGCAACGAGTTTGACCAGCGATTCAAGGTGTGGGTGCGTGCAGAAGACGGTGGTTTGGAACCACTGCTTGATGCGAATGGCAATCAGGTGGAAATCGCCCCAGGTGAAACATTCCAATACAATTATAACGAGAAGCAAGGTTTTGAAGGTCGCGAAATCACTTATGTGGTGTCGGGGCGGCCAACCGACGAGATGTTTATCAACTACAAAGAAGTGTATTCTAACGACGACAAGGTGTTTATCCCAGGTCTTGACCCTGATGAAGGTCTGCGATTGAACATTGGTACCACCTCTACATCTGACTACGATTTGGCAACCGAAACCAATCAATACAAAAACCTCATCACCATCGACCACAATTTGGTGAACACCCATGTGAAGTATGGTAACTTGCAAGCAGGCTCGAAGCTCGCATTCTACCGCTACGATGTGGACCGCAATAGCGAAGCAAAGAAGATTGCTGAGCTTGAAATCGTGAGTGTGGACAAGCGCAAAAATGGCAGTAAATACTACTTGGACTACAAGTATAATTTGAGTTTCTTCTATCAGGAAAACGAAGCAACTCCTAAGACAAATCTTACAGGAGCCACATATTCATTGAAAACCAATAGCAGTTACACTGGCAACACGACTAACGAAATTGATTTCAATGGCTTCAACATCAACTCGTTCAACGATGAGTTCTGCGCTTCAACTGCCACCAACGACCACCCTGCAAGTTACGAATACAAGGCTTCGTTCTCTAACTTGAACCACTCTACCCAACCAGAACTTCACAGCGCATACAGCACTATCAAGGTACACAAGACCACCCCTGATCTTACCGACAAGGCTATCACGCTTGAAGATGTGGAGAACGACAACGTATGCTCTACTCGTATCCATAAAGACGAGCACGACGCAAGTCCTGCTATCCAATTCACACTCGACCAGGACCGCAGAATCGCCGAGTATAGTGTGGGTAAGATTCGAAACAAAGAGCAAAGCGAATCGGAGGAAGTGGGTTTGGCTCAACGCCTCCCAAGTTGGAATTACGCTATCTACGAAAATGGCTCGTTTAAGCAAAACGTAAGCCACACCGAAATTCCTCAAATTCACGACGCATCTGCAAAGGTGGGTAAAAACGATTATGTACCAGTGATCAAGACTTACCGTGCAGACGGTACTTACAACACCTACGGCTCACCAATCAACGCCACCTACAAACTCAAAGCAAGCGTGGAAGTGAACGACAAGGTGATGAGCGAATATGTGTTCACCTCAAATGGCAAGAAGGGCAGATACTATCAAACCGACCTGAAGATTACTGCCGATGGTACCGATAATTACGAAATTGTGAAGTATCGCGTTTGGCGTCAAACCGATCGAGCAATGGAAATCGTGCCTCAATATATGGCTCGCCTCCAACAAGACACTCACCCAATTGTGATGAACTCTGACGACGAGGGTAACCCCACTATTGACGAAAACCACAACAATATGCAAGAATTTGAGTTGGTGGGCCGTCCAGGCGTTGGTTTCTATCCAGAGCAAATCGGCAGCAAGTCGATCCACGTTTACGACACCTTCGGTGCAAGCGACGTGGCTGAAGATGGTGACCTCAACGTGACTTACATCGTGCGCCTCTACGCTAAGCCCGAAGCAAGCAACACTTCGGCAAGAGCCAAAGCGAAGACCCCTGTACTGGCAAAGGAATACTACATCGGCGAGGCTACTATCACTGTGGCATTTGAAGAAATGACCCCAACAGGCCTCTTCGACATCGTGACCGAAACCAGAACACCTGCTCGCGTGCAATACGTGAACATGCTGGGCCAGAAGTCCGATACTCCATTCAGCGGCGTGAACGTGGTGGTTACCACCTACACCGACGGCTCACACAGCACAGCAAAACGTGCATATTAAACCTTAACGAAATATCCGAATATAAATTAAATAGAACAACTGACTATTTACGTTAAAAGGCAATCCTGTCGCGATGACAGGGTTGCCTTTTTCCTATGTGCCCCCCACCATTAGACCACCATTATTGGGCTCAGTGGATAAATAATGGGGGCACAGAAACAAAAACATAAAAAACAGCCTTTTAGCGATGCCAGTGCTTCGCACCTGTCGTTAGTGCTGTGGCATGTCTGATTTCAA
>OJAM01001114.1_pt1 | contig 9917 bp, 9 predicted proteins | sample 1589071 | NCBI WGS metagenome assembly OJAM01 (sample SAMN03283243) | human gut metagenome | biome: human-associated habitat; material: feces | host: Homo sapiens | place: Peru | collected 2012
TCCTGTTTGAACCTCTGCAAGCTGCGATTTCATCTATGGAGTTACCTAAGAATTTTGAGAATAAAAAATTGCCGAACACCTTGAGACGACTGGCTTTTTCGCCATTTCATCTATAGTGTTCGGCAATCATGTGTGATCGCTACACTAAAGATGAACCCCCGACTTGTCGGAGCGGTTTCAATCAACTATAAAAACCAGAAACGATTCTACAAGAATTTTCTTCACTGTACTCTCTAAGCAACATTATAGCTTTTCTGATGTATTATTGCAAGTATTGAATTGCCAGAGCAATCAGTGACAGGCACCGATTAAAAAAATAATCATAATGGCGCGGATCCGAAATATCAATTGTGTCTCTCTCATGGTGTCTTATCCTGAAGTTATTTCCTATTTTTCTCAGTGCATAAAACTCCGTTGTAAACAGCTCGATATATGCTGCTTCTCCGCCAGCCATATCAGCAATTATTCTGTCAGCAGAAGTTTTCTTGTCCGATGGGTAATATGTCTTGAGTCGTTCAAGTGCATCCCACATCTTTTCAACGGCGATCTGACGGTTGCCTGGACGCGGCTCCTTATAGTAGGCTATTGCTTCCTGCAAGAGTTCCCGTGTTCCAAGCTCTTTGACTCCCACAATCGTTTTTTCTATTTCAGACGTGAGTGGACTATTTTCAACAATACGCTCGATCTGCCAATCATCGTTTAGGCAATAAAGCAGCCCTGTTTTCTGAAAAATCTCATTGATTTCATCCTTAAATAACATCGCAGTCGCATTGCTGCTGTGAAGTATCAAATGATTATGTCCAAAATATTCATGATAGGTTCCTGTCGTCACATCATGTATATTGTTGGCAAAGAGCTCAATGAGATCCAGCAATGCAAACTGATCGTATTTATCAGTTGTTTCTTCATCTGCGAAGTAATCCGTATGTGTCGCAGGCGCAGCAATCTTCCCGTATACATCTCGATACAGTGTAGGAATATCAAATTTTAGGGATCTGTTAAACTTCTCCTCATCAAGGCCGCAGCAGCCCCGACCGTCGGGACACTGCTCCGGGAACTTCCATGCGAGATTATTGTAATACTTCTCACAGCAATCCAGCAGCAGTGCATACTTGTCAGTTGAAATGTCGTATGTTCTTTCTATTGGCTTACGCATCCCATTTCGTTCCGTGTAATACACCATTTATCCACCTTTCGCCTTGACTTTGACCCTTGTAAAAAATCATACGCCATAGAATCAATTAATCAGTCGATTCCTATTCGTACCATTTCAATACCAGCATCAATCATAGCAGCCCTCCGGCACCCCGATTCGTTCATTGCAAATCTCACGAAACAGCAGCCCACAGGTCAGCGCGTCGCTTTCTGCGTTATGCAGTGCTGGCGTAAATTTGAAGGTGTTTCGGCATACATTTTCAAGTGAGTAGCTTTCCAGCTGCCAGATCCGCTTGGACAGCTCTAGCGTGTCATAAAGCGGTCGCTTTTTTACAATGTTCTCGCTACCGTTGGCAGCCAAGAACTTATACTCGAACTGGAGATTATGCGCGATGATTGGTGCTTTCTCACCGATAAAGGCATCCACGGATTGCATGATCTGCTCGATATACGGCGCGTCTGCAACCATATCCTCTGTGATGTGGTTGATCGCCGCTGCTTCCAGTTTCAGCCCTTTTCGTGGTTTCACATAGCTGGATAGGATTTCGACCGGCTGGAAATGGTGGAACTTGATAATGGCGATTTGGATGATTTCGTTTTTCACTTCACTCAAGCCGGTCGTTTCCAAATCAATCGCATAGAAGTCGTTGAATTTTGCAAGTGGCGTTCTGCTTGTGACGTTATTTGTATTCGGATATTCATAATCCAACTTTTTTGGCAACGGCTCCGCATCCGGTTGGACAGTCAGTTCATAGGTTTGAAGAGATGGTATCATTTCTTCAAACCACTTCTGCGTTTCCCAGAACTCTTGCAGCGCTTTCTGCTTTCCTTGAATTCGCCCCATAAGCGCCTTGGTCAGTCCATCCGGAATACTGCCATCGCTGCCTTCTGCCTGAATCGTCCTCCATGTTCCAAACTGCGGCAGACGAAAGTCCTTTGAATATTCGTCGTACTTTGCTCTATTTTGAAGCAGTGCCACAAAGTCCTTATTACAGAGCGCCTCCATCCATTGTTCTAGGAAGCACTTGCAGCGATTCATTTTTTCTTCAATCTGTGACAGCGTCCCGAAACAGCTGTTGTCTACGATTTGAGTGTACTGATCCGCAAGCTGCTGATAAAGCTGCTGCGCTTCCGGCGAAAATGAGACGCCAAGCGCATCGGCTTGCTGTGTTTTTGCCGCTGGCTGAATTTCGCTGGTTTTGGAGGACACGGCACTTGTTTCAGAAGTGTTCCGCTTGAGCTTACCCGCCGCATAAAGAATCATCATGACGATCCCAGCCACGCCTGCAAGTATGGAAAGTGGTAAACTGTACTCAGAAAGTCCGATGCCAAGGAACAGCAATAAGAAACCAATGACGAGATTTTTCTTCGACCGCATCGTACAACCCCTCTTTTTCTTTTCGCCACGCAACGCAGTGGTGACTCGAATTGTGCTTGATCGGCTCCGTCCTCGCTTGTGTTTGTAATATTATAGCATATTGCGTCAGGCTCGTCGATAGGCTTTTCCGCAAATGCGTCGTTCAAAATGATCTCCAAAAGTTTCTTTTTCGATAGTCTTTCAGCTGCAGCCCTTTGCAGACAGGATATCCGCTGTACGCTTGTCAGTTCCGCTTCCATGATGACCACATTCAGCGTCCAGCCGATTTTCATCGCCAGACGGAGGAGCGTTTGGTCATTTTCATAAGTCCGGTAAAAATCTCGCATCCGGCGCACATTGCGTGGGGAAAAGCCTGTGCGGTCAGGGAAATTCGCCTGCAAAAATTCTGCAGCAGCGACTGCAGCGCCCTTCTCAGGACGCTGGCCGATTGCCTTGCCAATGGCATACACTTCATCCATCTGCGGAAGATTCTGCGCGAGAAGGGCGGTCAATTCCCGGTGCATCGTGCCGTAATCCACAGCTTTTCTGACGTTCATGACTTCTCCTTTCCGCGCTGGTGCGCATCGTATATTTCGTCGTTTTGCGAATAGCCTGCTACAATATTTTGTGGTATGATTGCTCCGTTCGTTTGATTCTTACGAGGGAGGAGCAATCATGCAGTATACTGATAACGAAGCCGCCCTAATTGGCGGTCTGATCTCAACCTATTTCTTTCAACCTGCCGTATCTGCGCCTTTGAAAGATGCGTATAGCCGTGTTTTGGAGCATCTGCACCAGAATGCTCTCACTTCCTCTGACCTTCAGCAAATTCGAAAGGCCGTGAACTTTCTGATGCCCATGTGCCAAGCAAATCGTCAGACGCAGCGGGAGCTTATGGGTGTCAACGCAAGGACAACGGCGCTCCTGAATACATCGCGCTGATATTCTTACCTATTTTTCAGGGCAAAGAAAACACGGTCCAGTGACCGCGCTTTTCTTTGCCCTGTTTTATAACACCCGAACCATCTGCTCATAGAGCAGAACGTACTTTTCATCAATAATTCGGTTGTCGTGGTAATGCCCGAATAACCAATAGTGGAACTGGCTGCGGCGTCGGATTTCTTCCAAGAAGTCCGTCAGCTTGTCCGGTTTGAAGTTTGCGTTGATCTTTTGCTGAATTGCTGTCGGTGCGCAGTGTGTGATGACGTAATCAACCTTCCAGTCCAGCCTCTCAAGCGTCTGCCTGGCTTCGGCATATTCCTTGCCGGACGGCAATTCTTCCTGCCACCACGAAATATGGTTGATGCGGAACTGCCCACGATTACGGCATAAGCTGTCATATTGTCCGTAAAAATCTGAGCTTTCCATGTCCAGAATTCCATCCGCAATGTCATGGCTCTGTGCGCCGCCCATTGTGAAGAACGTGCGGCCTTGCAGCTCGAACGCTTGACCGCGCATCAGGTGAATGACGTGCGGGCGAATTCTATGCACCTTTCCTCCGTGCCATTCCTCCACGGGATATTCGTTCAGCACATCGAAGTTTTCATGATTGCCGTCCAGGAACAAGACAGTGAACGGCAAGGCTTCCAGTCGGTCGAGCTGCGGATCGTCGCTCTTATCGCCATGCCAAACAAGTCCTGCATCGCCGCAGACGATCATGTAGTCGTCTTTCGTCATGTCGGATTGCTCTGGAAAATATTGCGGCTGGAATCGGAGAGTGTTTCCGTGAAGGTCGCCGGTTGCATAAATCATTCTCATCGCTCCAATCGCTGTTTGATTTCCGCGCCGCCTTTGATCCGCACGAGAATCTCGTCGGTGGAGAGGACGGTCACGCGCTCTACGATCTGCCGGACGGCGTTTTCATTCCACTCTGTGATCGTCTGTGCGGTATTCTCTACGGCTTGCTCTGCCTGCTTCATGCGGGTGCAAACGCGGTCAGCATCCATGCTGCTTTGCAGGATCGCTTCTTTCTGCTTTTTAAGCGTGGTCTGCTCGGCCAGAATTTCTGCGAACTGCGTATTGCAGGCTTCTTTATCTTCTGCGTCAACGGCTTCCGCCAACAGCTGCTGGAATTGCTCGTCGAGCTGCACCAAGCGGTGTTCAATGTCGGCAAGGCTCATTGTCTGACCCTGCACCGGCAGGAGTTCAAGAGATACCGCATTCTTGATGCGGTCAAGTAGCGCAGGCTTGTCGCTCATGACAGAGTTGATGGCTGCCAGAATCGCGTTTTGCAGCGGTTCTTCCTTGATTGTCGGGGAATCGCTGCAGTATTTTGTGCCGTAGTTCAGGCGGCTGGTGCAGCGCCAGACGGGATATTTTCGTCCGAGGGATGTCCATGTGCAGCGCCGGTAGAGCGTCCCGCACTCACCGCACACGAGCCTGTCCGACAGCGCGTATTTGCTGGTATAACAAGAACGTCCTGTCACAGCCGATTTGGATGGGCTGCGCAGGGCGCTCCGTCTTGCCATTTCTGCTTTCACTGCATTGTACTGCTCCCGGCTGACGATGCCCTCATGGTGGTCAGGCATATAGTATTGCGCCATCTGTCCAACGTTTTTGATAACCTTCTTGCTGATCACATCTGTCCGGAATGTTTTCTGGAGCAGGACATCGCCGCAGTATTTCTCATTTGTAAGGATGCTCTTGATGGATGTCGTTGTCCATTTCGATTCTCCGAGAACCGTTTTGATCTGACTTTCCTCCAGCCAGTCTTGTAGATTTCGCAGGCTGGCGCCGCTCTCATATCGCTTGTAGAGTTCGCGCACGATTTCTGCCTGTTCTGGTATGACGCGGAATTTGCCATCTGCATCTTTTTCGTATCCATAGAGCCGGTAGCAAGGGATTTTCAGTGTTCCGACCTTTGCGTGCATCTGCTTGCCGCGCCGGATGTTGCCGGAAATAGATTCACTTTCGGACTGTGCCATCGCGCCGTACATCGTAATCATAAATTCGCTGTCTGCTGGCAGAGAATTGATATTCTCTTTTTCAAAGAGGACTCCGATGCCAAGCTGCCGGAGGATGCGCGTATAATTGATGCAGTCGAGCGTGTTGCGGGCAAACCGCTGGATGGATTTTGTAAGGATGAGATCGATCTTCTTCTGCTTACACTGACGGATCATGCGCAGGAATTCCGTGCGCTTTTTTGTGGATGTGCCGGTGATGCCTTCGTCGGCAAAAATGCCAGCCATTGTCCATTCTTTATTGGACATGATTTTGTCGGTGTAATACTCGCACTGGGCTTCGTAGCTGCTGGCCTGTTCTTCTTCCTTGGTCGAGACACGGCAATACGCCGCGACGCGGAGCTGCTTTGTGACCGTGGTCGTTTGCTGCAATTCTGGCTTTGGCGGGATTATAATGACGCGCGGCTTTTCATCTGTCATACAAGGTCATCCTTTCCAATGATTTGTCCGTTCTTGAGCTGTAATTGCACCGCTTGGCGCGTCACCAGCACGGCGGAAACGGTGCTTTGCAGTAGCTCCGCATTGAGTTCTGCCGTGCATTCAAATGCCGTGAACAGCCGCCGCAGGCGCTCGGTTTCGTATTCTTCGTTGCCAATGGCATCGTACTGTTCCTGCGCCAGCTTGCAGATCAGGCTTCTGGCAGCATCTTCATTGAGCGGCTGCGTGTTCAGAATGTCATCCAGCTCGGTCTGCATAGTGCTGTGTATCGGTGGAAGCTGTTTTTCTGGCTGCGTGATACGCTCTGGCCGTTCTGCCAGCCTGCCAAGCAGGTGCATGACCTGCTGTTCGATTTCCGGCGTAGGTGGTTTTGAGCAGACACGCTTGAGCGCTTTCTGTGCGGGCGACCGCTCCGGCAGTCGCTGCTTGGTCTGGCGCTTCTCAGCAGTTGTTTCAAATAATTTTATGTCAACTAATTTTGGATAGCTATCCGCACCAGTATATTTGGCGTTCTCCAAAATTCGGGCCACCATGTTTTTGTTCCACGGCTTGCCCTCGTCGTAGCTGGGGCCGGTCTTGCTCATCTGTTCTGCGATCTCTTTGAGCGACGCACCGAGCGTATATTGCAGGAAAATATCCTGCACGGCTTTGGCCTCCAGCTCGTTCCGGACGATTTCGCCCATACGCATCTGATACCCGAATGGCAGCTTCCGATTTCCCATTACCGCTTCGTCCTTTCGATCTGTTCTGTCAACTCCAAGCCGTTTTTCAGCTGGAAGCGCAGGCGCTCATTGCTGTCCACGATGATCTTTTCAACAAGCGCATCGAACAGCTCCGCATCAAAACTGTCGAGGAAATCCGGCCCGTCCTCCAGCACGTCCATGAGATCGCGGGTGCAATCTGCCAGATTGTCGCTGTCAGTATCGAGAAGCCTTGCCTTTTCCTGTTTCAGCCTGCGGAGCTGTTCGCTGAGCTTGTTATTGGATGAGATAAAAGTATCAGGGTCAACGCCGCCCGCCTGTTGGAGCTGGGTCAAGAATTGAACCTGACTGAGAATATCGGATATTTTTTTGTTGAGAGAGATAACATCCTCGCTCCAGAGCATCCGACTGTAGCGGATTTTTTGGAGGTTGGAGAGCATTTGCGTGAAGATGGGTTCGCCGTGATGTTTGAGCTTGTAATAGAGGCGACAGAACGTGGCCATGATTTCTTGTTCGTCGATTTGAGAAATGCTGCATTTTTCACTCGATTCGCTGTGCAGTTTGCAGGACCAATATGTCCGATCTCTATCTCGCCGCAGTCTGAACGGCGAACCGCAATTCCCACAAACCATCCGCTGGCGAAATGGAGTGTCTAATTTGAGATCCGATGCATTCCGTTTACTACGCTCCCGCATCAACTTCTGAGCGGCATTAAATATGTCCTTAGAAATAATTGCAGGGTGTGTATTTTCAACGTAGTACTGCATCCGTTCGCCGTTGTTTTTCTTTTGGATGGTTGGAAATGTCGCTGTTGTATAAGTTTTTTGCCAGAGAGAATCTCCGGTGTATTTCTCGTTTGAAAGTATATATGAAATGATCCATCTGCGCCAAGGACGGTCAGCCCCATTTGTATGCAACGGGATTCGAGAAGCATTTAGCTGTTCGCTTATGGCGTCCATACTTTGCCCGCTTAGATATGACATGAAAATCTGACGTACAATTTCCGCTTGCTGTTCGTCAATGTATATCTTTTTATCGACAGTTTTGTAACCGTAGGGAAGGAATGGGGGAATGAAGGTACCATCTCGCATCCTTTTTTGATATCCCCACTGGACATTCCCTGAAATCGACTCGCTACCCTTCTGCGCCAGCGACGCCATAATTGCCGTGACCATTTCACTAGACACCTTGCTGGTGTCGATGCCCTGTTCTTCGAACTGGACGCTGACGCCAAGCTCTTTGAGTTCCCGAACGGCTGCAAGGCAGTCCTTTGTATTTCGGGCGAACCTGGAGATGCTCTTGACCAGAATGCGGTCGATTTTTCCTTTCCGGCAATCCTGCATCATGCGCTGAAAATCTTCGCGCTTTTCAACCGACGTGCCGGTGATGCCCTCATCGGCGTAAATATCGACCATTTCCCAATCCGGATTGCTGGAGATCAGTTCAGAATAGTATTGATTCTGCACGCGGTAGGAATTGAGCTGATCTTCGCTGGAGGAACTGACGCGGGCATAGGCTGCGACGCGCAGCTTCCGTGCGACGATCTCGTCGTGCGCTGGGATGACTATGACGCGCTGCTGTTCCAGCGCAAGGCTTCCGTCGGTTTGCTTTTTCGCCACATTCTCACCTCCCTGCAGCAACACACACTACTACAATATTTACAGAATAGCTATGACCAAAACGGAGAAAAATCAAGCGTAAAGTGTGAAATTTGCACCAAGCTCGACAGCGATCCGCCGCGCGATCTTTTTGATTTCATTCTCAGAAAAACCGACCGTTCGGAGCGCTTTCAGGAGCTGGCAGATTCCTAAAAAATCAATGTTTGGATTCATAAGATTCTCCTTCAGCCACGGGGCGGCTCTGATTGCGCAGAGCCGCCCCTGCTTTTGAAATTTTGATGCTCGCTCCTGTTCGACGCTTCTTCCCGGAGCCGAGGCAGCGGCTGAACGGCGGCTGGCGCCGCTCACGGGTCTTGCACCCCTCCGAGGATCTCTCCGAGCTGCCCCCATTACGTTCCGTTGTGGCTGGGCAGGAGTACCATTGTCCGCGGACAAGATCATTGCGAGGCAGCTTGCCAAAGCTGCTTTTGGATGGATGGGTACCGCTCTTCACCTTATTGGGCCGTCTTTATACAGAAAATCTGTACAGGTGGTCTTCGCGCATCCTCCGCATCGCTGTTCCTTTTCAGGCTCATCCGCTTGATGTCATTTCAGTCGCTGGATATGTACTTTTCAAGCTGCACGAGGCGGACTGAAAATGTCCCCTCATTACTGATAGGGATAAAATCACGACTTTTTACAACCTCATTTGAAAAATTTTTTAATTTCTTTCAAAATTCCTCGTTCGCTCTTGCTGACAGCCTGCTGTCTGATATGCATAATTTTTGAGACCTCAGCGTCAGCAGGATTTTCTTTTCCGTGGATAAGCTGGAGACCGCTTTGTGCAACTGCGGATTTTCAATCTGGTCAATCCAGCCAAAGAGATTGCGCTTTGCCAACGCATCCTCAATTTCTTCGTTTTCCAGATTCACAGAGAAAAGCCTATATGAACTACGGTCATATCCAGCGGATGCACGTTCTACCATTGAATCCAGTGACTCATGCAGGTTGTAGTATTCTGTATCTTCTTCCTGCTCTTTTTTCGTTCACACGCAATATACCGCTTGAAATAATGTTCTGGATTACGGATTTCCTCTGCTTTTGTTCTGCGCCTTGACATGGCGTTTCCTCCGTTCTTTTGAAATTTTGAGAAAACCAAAATTTCAAAAGCGGAGGTGCACGGGAATGGATACAAAAAACGGCTATCGGTATGCGCCTGCCGTTTTGGACAGATGCACACCGATAGCTGCAAGAATTACCGTCTATCAGTGCATGCCTGAAATATGCCGCACCGTGGCTATAACACAGGCTGCACCATTTGTTTGAAGGACGTGCTGCGACGTGCCGGTTCGCTGGTCACCGCAAGAAGCAGCCTATCTGCTTCCAATCTCCCATATAACACATAAGGACTCCATTTCCGGCGGAAATGAAGCCCTTGTGGCCGTAGCGATAGGCTCCCAGTTCTGCCGTTTTTTATATAGCGAACCAGAAGCGTTATCGTTATGATTGATAAAAAGTATTATTGACTAGATAATGGCACTTACATGTAACAAATTTGCTCAGAACTCTCTCGCGTCGAGCTGGAGGGTGTAGTGTACGTCGTGAGCCTTTTCTTCGTCGGTATACTTGCGGAGGGTGTTGATGGTCTGGCCGCCGTGGAACTTGCGGTCATTGACATCCTCCGTCGTACCCATAACGGTGACGTTCA
>OJAM01001115.1_pt1 | contig 9916 bp, 9 predicted proteins | sample 1589071 | NCBI WGS metagenome assembly OJAM01 (sample SAMN03283243) | human gut metagenome | biome: human-associated habitat; material: feces | host: Homo sapiens | place: Peru | collected 2012
AATCTTGAAATACGTAAAGGATTCCTGCGATTTCCAAACCTCAATTTGGAACAAAATCCCTCGCTGACCGCTCTTGCAATTTAATTAGAGGTTCCCTTGACATCTTCCAGCGTTCGCTTGAGGACTGACTCGGATCGGGGGCAAGCGCTCCGGTCGTAAAGGACGGGCAGCCTGGGAAGGAAGAGCAAGCCCGGCAAACAGGCAGCGATCGGGAATTCCGGCAGGGCTGCGCGCCCCGCAAAGTATGCCGTAGAATCTTCGGGCAAATCAAATGCCGGGGTCAGGTTCAACACCTGACCCCGGCATTTACGATAGGACCATTTTTGCACGGTGTGCGTTCCGACGCGGTGCGCGGAACGCTGACCTTATTGCCCGGTGATCTCTCCGGCCTTTTTGAGCGAGAACTTTGTCACGGCCGGGCCGATCAGCTCGTAGATCAGCGTGCCGCAAAGGATGACCGCGCGGATCTGCGGGGCGTGCTGCGGGACGACCTGCCCCGCGGCCAGCGAGAGGCCGATGGCCACGCCGGCCTGCGGCAGCAGGCACGGGCCGAGGAACTTGCGGACGTTGGCGTCGCATCTGCTCATTGCGCCGCCGACCAGCGCGCCGACGTATTTGCCGACCACGCGCAGAACGATGTAGATCGCGCCGATCATGCCGACGGTCGGCAGGACGCTGAGCTTCAGATCCGCGCCGGAGGCGACAAAGAACAGCATAAAGATCGGCGGCGTGATGCTGTCGCAAATGTCCATGATCTCGTCGACATCGGCCGAGAAATTCGCGACGATGGCGCCCATGGCCATGCACAGCAGCAGGTTGGAAAGCCCCAGCCATTCGGCCAGACCCAATCCGGCAAAGACAAAGCCGACGATGATGGACAGGCGGTTGCCCTTTTTCTTAAAGAAGCGCAGCGGGATCAGGAACAGGAAGCCAAGCACCGCGCCGACCAGCAGCGCGCCGCCGATCTCCTTGAGCGGAGAGAGCAGGGAGGCGGTGAGCGAGCCCGTGCCGACGATGGCCTGCGCGACGGCGACGGACAGCGAGAACAGGATCAGGGCGGTCGCGTCGTCGATGGCGACGACGGCCAGCAGCGTCTCGGTGACGGGGCCGCGCGCGCGGTACTGCTTGATGACCATGATGGTCGCGGCCGGGGCGGTCGCGGCGGCAATGGCGCCGAGCACCAGCGCGAACGAGACCTCCTGACCGGCGATGATGAGGCCGAGCACGACGAAGACCACCGCGAGCAGCGACTCCATGCAGGCGATCACGATCGGCGCGGCGCCGACGCGCTTGAAATAGCTCAGCTTGAACTCATTGCCGATGGAAAAGGCAATGAAGCCGAGCGCGACCTCGGAGATGATGTCGATCGAGGTCAGAAAATCCTGCGACAGCAGTCCGAGGACGCTCGGGCCGATGAGCAGACCGGCAACGAGATAGCCGGTGACGTTGGGCAGATGCACGAGCTTGGCGGCGCGCCCCATGAGCATACCGCCGAAGATCATGATACAAAGGTCGAGCAGAACATTCGGGATCATTTGTGCGTCATCCCTTCCACCCGGTCGATCGGCAGAGTAAAGAGAATGCCGGAATCGGGCTGATCGAGGCCGCCGGTGGCCTTGTTGACCAGCTCAACGACGGTGTCGACCTTTTCGTCGGGCACGGCCATGAGGATCGTGCGGTTTTCTTTGTAATTGGCGTTCATCAGCATACGCAGCGAGCCGATGAAGCGCAGCTCGTCATGCGCCTCGAGGGTCTGCGCCATGCCGCGGCTGGAGAGGATGGTCGCGCCGGGGATGCTGTTTTTGCCGAACGCGGTCAGGAGCTTATCCAAACAGTCCAGCTTGTTTAAAACGATGACAACGAGCTTCATAAGAAGCGCCTCCGTTTCTTCTTTTTTTGCAGAAACTATCTTATCACCCGGAGGGCAAAAAAACAATGCTTATTTCGACATTTTTGGCCTTTTTTGCATCCGACGGCGCCGCGCAGCTGCGTCTGTGCGCCCCGGCGGAGTTTTTTCCCTCCGTCGGTTTTTTGCCGCCGCCCCTATTTTTCGCCGAACAGACGGTTGAGCTCCCACTGTGTGCGGCGCTCGACCGCCGCGAAATCCACGCACGGGCGGCAGAGCAGCTCCATGCGGTCGTGCAGATGCTTCGCCTGCCGGATGTGCGCCTGCGCCCGGCGCAGATAAGCGCTGCGGCTTTGCAGATGCGGCTCCAGCTCGCGCCGCCGCGCCGCCGGGAGCATTGCGTCCAGCTCCACGCGGCAGAAGCACGCGCCGGTAAAGGGAAAATCGTCGGTCTCCGTCACGAAGGCCGCCTGCGCCGACGGGATCAGAAGATGGGCGATCGATTCGCCCAGCAGGCCGGGGCAAACGATGCAGCCGTGCCCGTTGGCGGCGGCGCGGCGCGCCAGCGCCTCGAGCAGGACGGCCGACTGGCTGTAATGGTCGCGCAGGACAACGACCCGGCGGCAGAGCGTGCGCGGCGTCTGCTCGAGCAGGAGCAGCGCCGTCGGCACGACCGCGTGCAGAAAGCAGGTGCGGCACGAGCCGGCTGCGTCACGCGGGGGCAGCAGCGTTGCAGCCAGGCCCTCCGCCACGCCGGTCAGCTCGTCGCGGTCGATCGGCGCCTCGGCCGTCAGACAGCGCTGCGCGGCCTCGGCGGCGCGCAGACTGGCGTACATGGCCGGATACTGCGCGGCGTTCTCGGTCTGCGTCTCATAGAGCGCGTCCTCGCGGGCGCGCATCCCCTCCGCGTCATAAAATTCGCCGAAATTTAGATAATTCATGCTCCCGCCGCAGAGCCTAGGCTCGAGCACATGCGGCGCCGTGCCGTCGGCGTAGGCCGTTGAGAGCGCCGGGAGATAGACCGCGTCGAGCGACCCGGCGTCCGACGAGCATAGCCCCAGCTCCACGTCCAGCCCGCGCTGCTCCGCGGCCGCGGCGACCGCGCGCATCAGGGTCGATTTGCCGCAGCCGCAGCCGCCCTTGAGCACCGTGACGTGCTTCGCCTGCCGCAGCAGCCCGTCAAAATGCGAGACGAAGCCGTCGGATGTACACGCGCCGTAAAAAAATTCCGTTTTCATGATCCAGACCCTCCTTGTTTCGTCCTTCTGTTCTATGCGACGGAGCGTGCGCGCGTGCCTGACCCGTTGTAATTTTTGGAAAGCGTACCGCTCTCGCACAAATTTCCCGATTTCGGGAAAGAATACGCATGGAGAAGCTCCGGATCGATCCTCCGACTTGAAAAAGCACCCGCGCCGGTGGGATCGGCGGTTCCCGAGGGCTTGCGCAGGCGGCCGGGATACGGTATAATGAGCATGAGATCAGAACATTGCTTCGGAGGTTATTCATGCTGCCTGCTGTCTTTTCCGATCGGATGCGCCGCCTGCTGGGCGCGGAATTCGACGCCTTTCTCGCGTCCTACGACCGCCCGCGCAACACCGCTCTGCGGCGCAATCCCGCGCTGCACGGTCCGGCGCTGCCGCAGTTCTGCGGCGACGCCGTGCCGTGGGAGCCGAACGGCTTCTATCTGCTGCCGGACACGCGTCCGGGGCTTTCGCCTCTGCATGACGCCGGACTGTTTTATTTGCAGGAGCCGAGCGCCATGGCGCCCGCGCGCCTGCTGGACGCGCAGTCTGGGGAGCGCGTGCTCGATCTTTGCGCCGCGCCCGGCGGAAAATCGACGCAGCTTGCCGCCGCGATGCGGGGGCAGGGGCTGCTCGTCTGCAACGAGCTCCACCCGAAGCGCGCGCGGATCTTAGCCTCGAATCTCGAGCGCTGGGGCGCGGCGAACGCCCTCGTGCTCAACGAGCACCCGGCAAGGCTGGCCGAGCGCTTCCCGGCGTTTTTCGACCGCATTCTGGTCGACGCGCCCTGCTCCGGCGAGGGGATGTTCCGCAAGGAGGACGCCGCCGTCGCGGATTGGAGCGAGGAGACCGTGCGCATGTGCGCCGACCGGCAGGCGGAGATCCTGCGCTCGGCGGTACAGATGCTTGCGCCCGGCGGGCGGCTGGTCTATTCGACCTGCACCTTTGCGCCCGAGGAGAACGAGGGCAGCGTCTCGCGCTTCCTGCACGAGCACCCGGATTTCTCCGTCGAGGCGGTCGACGCCCCGTGGTTCGACCGGGGGCGGCCGGAATGGCTCGCCGACCCCGCACCGGGTCTGGAGCATACCTTCCGTCTCTGGCCGCATAAGCTGCGCGGCGAGGGGCATTACGCCGCCGTGCTGCGCCGTGCGGAGGCCGGCGCGCGCGGGGATATCCCGCAGCAGAGGCTCGTGCCGCTCCCCGACGCCGTGCGGGACTTTCTGCGCCTGTTCGGCACGGACGGGACGCACGGCCTTGCCTTCGGCGAGACATGGTACCTGCCGTCGGCCGAGATGCCCGCGCTCGACGGGCTGCACGTTCTGAACGCGGGTCTTCGGCTCGGCGAGGTGCGCAGGGCGCGCTTCGTCCCGGCGCACGCCCTTGCGCACGGTCTGACCGTCGGCGCGCGGAGCGTGTCCTATCCCGCCGATGCGCCGGAGACGGCGGCCTATCTGCGCGGCGAGACCCTCCCCGGCGACGCCGAGGGTTGGGTCGTGATCTGCGCCGACGGCTGCCCGCTCGGCTGGGCAAAGGGCACGGGCGGCGTCCTGAAAAACCATTATCCAAAGGGACTGCGCCGCCTGAAGTAGGGAAGCTCTGAAGAAATCGGCTGCGGCGCTCTTGCGATTTCATCAGAGGTTCCCCGGACGAAAACGGATTTCTGCCTTTACAAAATACGGGATAAGTGTTATAATAGACTTATCTGCGGGATTTTTGATACGCAGATTTTTCGACTGAAACCCGCAAGAACTACACGATAATTGCCTATTTTCGCGAATTCTTAGTCGATGCGCTGGGCATCGACGGCGTTCGCATGCCATTCGCTGTGCAATCTGCGGCGCGTGGACATTGAAATTGAGGGGCTTTTTATGAGAGAATATGTGATTCGAGGCGGCACGCCGCTCTCCGGAAGCGTGACCATCAGCGGTGCGAAGAACGCCGCCGTCGCAATCTTACCGGCCACCCTTCTGGTCAACGGCACCTGCCGCATCGAGAATGTTCCGGATATTTCGGACGTCCGGCTCCTGCTCGAGATTCTGGACAGCATGGGCGCGGAGATCCGGCGCCTGAGTCCGAACACCGTCGAGGTCTGCTGCGAGCATGTGCGCGACAGCGAGGCGTCCGACACGCTCGTGCGCCGCATCCGCGCGTCGTACTACCTGATCGGCGCGCAGCTCGGCCGCTTCGGCCACGCCCGCGTGGCGCTGCCCGGCGGCTGTAACTTCGGCGCGCGGCCGATCGACCAGCACATCAAGGGCTTCGAGGCCATCGGCGCGGAGGTGGAGCTGCAAAACGGCTTCGTCTGCGCCAGAGCGTCCGAAAACGGCCTGACCGGCGGGCGCGTCAACCTCGACGTCGTCTCCGTCGGCGCGACGATGAACATCATGATCGGCGCGGTCCTCGCGGGCGGCACGACCATCATCGAAAACGCCGCCAAGGAGCCGCACATCGTCGACCTCGCCAACTTCCTCAACGCCATGGGCGCGAAGGTCTCCGGCGCGGGCACGGACGTCATCAAGGTGCGCGGCGTGAAGGCGCTGCGCGGCGGCTGCTATTCCATCATCCCCGACCAGATCGAGGCCGGGACGTATATGGCCGCCGTCACCGCTGCGGGCGGCAACATCCTGATCCAGAACGTCATCCCCAAGCACATGGACTGCATCTCCGCCAAGCTGCGCGAGATGGGCGCGAAGGTCACGGAATACGACGATTCCATCCGCGTCCAGCGCACCGGCGAGCTGCGCCGCGCCAATGTGAAGACCCTGCCCTATCCCGGCTTCCCGACGGATATGCAGCCGCAGATCGCCGTCTGTATGTCGCTGGCGAAGGGCACGAGCATCATTACCGAGAGCATCTATGACACGCGCTTCGGCTATTGCGCCGAGCTGAACCGCATGGGCGCGTGCATCAAGGTCGACACCAAGACCGCTGTCATCACGGGCGTTGAGCGCCTTGCCGGCTGCACGGTACACGCCTGCGACCTGCGCGCGGGCGCGGCCATGGTCATTGCGGGTCTGGCCGCCGAGGGCACGACCCGTGTGGAGGAGATCGAATATATCGAGCGCGGCTATGAGGACATCATCGGCAAGCTGCGCGGCCTTGGCGCGGACATCAGGCGCATCGAGCGCCCGGACGCCCCGCACAAGGCGGCAAGCGCCGGTTGATGTACCCTTTTCCGGCTGAGTCTGGGCTTTGCCCGATTCGGCCGGTTTTTTCTGACCGTAAAAAAAGCGCCGTTCACAACGGCGCTTCTTATCCAAAAACGGAGGGCGAACATGGAACACTTTGTCGCTGTGCTGGAGCTGGCCGGAACGGTCGCCTTCGCGGCGTCCGGCGCGCTGACCGCAATGAAAAAGAAAATGGATCTGCTGGGCATTCTGGTTCTGGCCGTTATCACCGCCGTCGGCGGCGGCATCCTGCGCGACCTGATCCTCGGCGTCACACCGCCGCTGGCCTTTCGCAATCCGCGCAACGTGCTCGTGGCGGTCGGGACGGCGCTGCTGCTCTTCCTGCCCTTCCTGCGCCACCGCCTGATGCACAATCAGCGCCGGTTCGACGCGGCGATGCTCCTGCTCGACTCGCTCGGCCTGGGCGTCTTCACGGTCATGGGCATCTGGAACGCCCTGCAATTCGATCCCGACCGGAGCACCTTCCTGCTCGTGCTCGTCGGCGTACTGACGGGTGTCGGCGGCGGTGTCGTGCGCGACGTGCTCGCCGGGGACACGCCCTATATCTTCGTCAAGCATATTTATGCCTGCGCCTCGCTGGCCGGGGCGGTGAGCATGACGGCTTTGCGCGGCGTGCTGCCGATCTACGCGTCGATGCTGCTTTCGGCGGTGCTCGTGTTCGTGATCCGGCTGCTCTCGGCGCATTTCCGCTGGAATCTGCCCCGCGTCCGCAACCTCTGAACGGGAGAAACGCCATGAGGGATTTCTAAGGAAGCTCTGATTAAATTGCAAGAGTGGTCAGTGAGGGATTTTGTTCCAAATTGAGGTTTGGAAATTGCAGGAATACTTTGTGTATTTCAAGATTTTCAAACCGATAAGTTGGAGAAAAAGACCCGCTGAGCGCCGCAGCCGATTTATTCAGAGATTCCATAAAGCCTCACCTTCCTCCCGCTCCTGCCATATTTCGCTCCGGGATGGCAAAAACGGTGCGTTTCAGATTGGGTGCAGACGTCCCCTCCTCGCGACGACACAAAAACGGTAGGTTTCTCGTAGAAACCTACCGTTTTTATTACGGAAATTTTTAAGATTATATCGGCTGCGGCCGTCATCCTGCCGAAAAATAGCCGCGCAGGGCGAGCAGCGCCTTCTTCTCGATGCGCGAGATCTGCACCTGTGAGACGCCGAGGATCCTTGCGGTCTTGTCCTGCGTCAGGCCGTGGTAATAGCGCAGATCGATGACCATGCGCTCCCGCTCGGGCAGGGTGTCGACGGCCTCGCGCAGGGCGATCTTCTCGAGCAGCTCCTCCTCCAGCTCGCCGCCTGAGAGCAGCTCCTCGAGCGCCGGGCCGTCGTCCCCGGCGCGGCGCTGGATGGAGTCCGCCGTCCCGGTGGCCGCCTCGGCCGTGGCGATCTCCTCGGGCTGCAGACCCGTCTCGGCGCAAAGCTCGCTGACCGTCGGCTCTCGGTCGAGCGCCGCGATCAGCCGCTGCCGCGCGCCCTTGATGAAGGCGGCGCGCTCCTTGAGGCTGCGGCTGACCTTCACCGTGCCGTCGTCGCGCAGAAAGCGCCGGATCTCCCCGGCGATCTTCGGCACGGCGTAGGTCGAAAACTGCGTGCCGAAGGCCGGGTCGAAGCCCCGCACGGCCTTGAGAAAGCCCAGACAGCCCAGCTGATAGAGGTCGTCGGAATCGACGCCGCGCCCGAAGTAGCGCCGCGCGACCGACCAGATCAGGCCGGAATTGCTCTCGACCAGCTCCGAGCAGGCCGCGCCGTCCCCGGCCGCCGCGCGGAGCAGCAGCGCAGACTGCTCGGCATTCAACGCGCGCCCCCGCGGCAGACGATCTTGCGCTTCATATGGACGGTCGTGCCCTTGCCGGGCGTGGAGGTGATGCGAAATTCGCTCATAAAGCTCTCCATGATCGTGATGCCCATGCCGCTGCGCTCGGCGCCGCCGGTCGTGAACATCGGCCTGCTGGCCTGCGCGACGTCCGGAATGCCGACGCCGCGGTCCCTGACCGTCAGATCGAGCACGCGTCCGGGCAGCAGCCGCGCGCGGAGCGTGATCGTGCCGATGCAGTCGGGATAGGCGTGAACGATGCAGTTCGTGACGGCCTCGCTGACGGCGGTCTTGATGTCGCCCAGCTCGTCCAGTGTGGGGTCCAACTGGGCGGCGAAGCCGGCCGCCGCTGTGCGGGCGAAGCTCTCGTTGCTGCTGCGGCTGAGAAATTCAAGGGTCACATAGTTTTCCGCGCGTGTCATATGTAATCTCCTCCTTTGTTCTGTTTATTCAATGGTCATCATGCGCCCGATGCCCGCGGCCTCGAACACCTTGCGGGGCTGCGGCGCCACATGGTGCAGCGCCACGCTGCCGCCCAGCTCCCGCATGCGCTGCCAGCCCCGCAGCGCCACGGCGATGCCGGAGCTGTCCATAAAGGTGACGCCCGAGAAATCCAGAATGAGCATCATGGGCAGCGACCGCTGGATCTCCTGCTCCAGACAGGTCAGCAGTCCCTTGGCGCCGTGATGGTCCAACTCTCCTTTCAGGGCAAGCTCCAGCTGGCTGCCCTCGCGTTTGGCAGATACTTCCATATGCATGGCTCCTTTGTAAAAGCGTTCTAAAAAATAATCACCGCAGATCGTTGATCTACGGTGATTATAGTGTATTCAGGGCGTTTTCCGTGTCGAATCACGCCTGTTGGGGCGAAAAATCAGAGCTTCATCGCGGCGGCGGACTCGTCCAGCTTGGCGATGAGGGCGCGGGCCTTTTCCGCCTTTTCGCGCTCGGCGTTCACCACGTTCTCGGGGGCGCGGGAGGTGAAGGACTCGTTGGCCAGCTTGGCCTCGATGCGCTGCAGGTTCTCCTCTGCCTTTTTGCGTTCAGCGGCGATGCGCTCCAGCTCCTTGGCGATGTCCACCAGCTCCGCCATGGGCATATAGATGGTGGCGTCGTGGGTGGCCACGGTGACCATACCGGTCAGGTCGGCGGGCGCGGCGGTCTGCACCGTCAGCTCACTGGCGTAGGCCATACGGGTGATGAAATGCGCGCCCAGCTGGTAGTTCTCGGGCTTGGCGGCCACGATGATGACCTGTGCCTTGCGGCTTGGCGGCACGTTCATCTCGGCGCGGCGAGCGCGGATGGCGGAGATGGCGTCCTTCACCGCTTCCATGGCCGTCTCGGCCTCCGGGAAGTGCAGCGCGTCCTGATACTCCGGCCATCTGGCGGAGATCAGATAGTCGCCCTCGTGGGGCAGCGCCTGCCAGATCTCCTCGGTGATGAACGGCATGAACGGGTGCAGCAGCTCCATGATGCGCAGCAGCACATAGCACAGCACGTTCTCCGCCGCCAGCTTGGCGTTTTCATCCTCGCCGTTGAGGCGGGTCTTGGTCAGCTCGATATACCAGTCGCAGTAGGTGTCCCAGATGAAGTCGTAGATCTTGGCGGAGGCCACGCCCAGCTCGTAGGCCTCCAGATTGTCAGTGACCTCGCGGATCAGAGTGTTCAGACGGCTAAGCACCCACTTGTCCTCCAGCTCCAGCTTTTCCGGCAGCTGTACCTTGTCGATGGACAGGTTCATCATCACGAAGCGGCTGGCGTTCCAGATCTTGTTGGCAAAGTTGCGCATGGCTTCGCACTTTTCAACGAAGAAGCGCATGTCGTTGCC
>OJAM01001116.1_pt1 | contig 9911 bp, 10 predicted proteins | sample 1589071 | NCBI WGS metagenome assembly OJAM01 (sample SAMN03283243) | human gut metagenome | biome: human-associated habitat; material: feces | host: Homo sapiens | place: Peru | collected 2012
GCGCTCCTTCATACGAGGATCGCGCGTGAGGAAGCCGGCCTTCTTCAGGATGGTGCGGTACTCGGGGTTGACCAGCAGCAGGGCGCGGGCCACGCCGTGACGCAGAGCGCCGGCCTGACCGGACACGCCGCCGCCCTCGACGGTGGCAACGATGTCGACCTTGCCGAGCTCCTCGGTCGCGGCGAGGGGCTGACGGACGACCATCTTCAGGGTCTCGAGACCGAAATACTCGTCGATGTCGCGGCCGTTGATGGTGATAGCGCCGGTGCCGTTCTGGAAGAGGCGAACGCGGGCGACGGAGGACTTTCTACGGCCGGTGCCGTACAGATAAGGCTTCTTGGACTGATACATTCTTCTCTTCCTCCTTAGACTTCGTAGGCTTCGGGCTTCTGGGCCTGCTGCTCGTGGGTGTCACCAGCGTAGATGTGCAGGCGCTTCAGGGAGTCCTTGGTCACGGTGTTGCGGGGCATCATGCCGCGCACAGCCACGCGCATCGCAAGCTCGGGCTTCTCCTGCATGAGGATGCGATACTTGGTCTCCTTCAGACCGCCGACCCAGCCGGAGTGCGTACGATAGTACTTCTGCTCCATCTTGTTGCCGGTGAGGATGGCCTTGGAAGCGTTGATGATGATGACGTTGTCGCCGCAGTCGGCGTGCGGGGTGTAGGTGACTTTGCGCTTGCCGCGGAGCAGATCAGCCGCAGCAACGGCGGTCTTGCCCATGGGCTTGCCGGCAGCATCGATGACGTACCACTTACGCTCGATGTTGCCCTTGTTCGCCATAAAAGTGGACATGGTGTGTTTCCTCCATATTGATCTATGAATGAAAGCTTGTGCTTTACATTTTTGTTGTCCCTTGGTAAAATCGGAACGAGTTTATTTATAGCATTTGGGCGCGAGAATGTCAACACCATTTTAATTTAGCGCAAGCAATGCTCGTAAATTCTCTCGTTTTCTTTGATTATCTCTCAATTTCTCAAATCGCAAAATCGAAATTCTTTTATTTTTCGCAAGGAGCTGTACCTATGCAGGAAATCTTGGGCCTCGTGCGCCGCTGCGTTACGGACTACGACATGATCCAGGAGGGCGAGACGGTCGCCGTCGGCGTCTCCGGCGGCAAGGACTCGCTCGTCACGCTCACCGCGCTCGCGCGCCTTTCCAAATTCTACCAGAAGCCGTTCAAGGTCGCGGCCATCACGGTCGAAACGGGTGTGCCGGGCATGAGCTTTGATGCCGTGGCCGACTATTGCGCGGCGCTCGGTGTCGAGTACATCCGCGTGAACGTGCCGATCTACGAGATCGTGTTTTTGGAGCGCAAGGAGAAAAATCCCTGCTCGCTGTGCGCCAAGCTCCGCCGCGGTGCGCTTTCGACCGCGATGAACGAGCACGGCATCAAAACGATCGCGCTCGGCCACCACTACGACGACGCGGTCGAAACACTTTTGATGAATCTCCTCTTTGAGGGCCGCATCGGCTGCTTCCAGCCCGTGACATACCTGAGCCGCTCGGACGTGACGCAGATCCGCCCGCTGCTCTATGTGAAGGAGCAGCAGGTGCGCAATGTCGCGGCAAAGCTCGATCTTCCCATCGTGCACAATCCCTGCCCTGCCAACGGTGAAACGCGCCGTCAGGAGGTCAAAGAGCTCATCGAGTCGCTCTCCGAGCGCTACCCAGACCTCAAGCAGAAGCTCTTTGGCGCGATGCAGCGGTATCCGCTGTACGGCTGGGATACAAAAAATTCGGAAAAGTGACGTTGTCACTTTTCCGAGAATATTTCACTGCGCTTTGTGCCTCGGTTGGCCGCTGAAAGCGGCCAATTCGACACACGCTTCGCGCAAAGTGTTTTCTGCCACGCACATGTCGCGGCAGAAAACGATTAAAATCTTTTCGTGCCTATGGGCACGAAACTCTACGAGGCTTTTGTCCTATGTACATTAAATAAACACCAGCCTCAGCAAGATCAGCAGCGCGAGGCCCGGCACGCCGAGGACGGCGATGACGAGAGCGTTGAAAAGATTCAGCCCCAGCGAAAGCTTGGCGAGCACGCCGAGCGCGCTTAGAATGCCGAGCAGCGCAAAGCCGAGCAGCGTGTTGACGAGCAGCTTGCCCGCGAGCTTCAACGGCGCGGCGAACAGCCTGAGCACCGCGAGCAGCGCAAACACGGCAAACAGGACAAGCAGTATTTTTTCCGTTATCCCCATTTTGCGACCCCCTCGCTGCACGTTTTGTACACGGCTTCGCCGCTGCGCTCCTTGATCTGGCGCAGCAGGTAGTCATAGCGTGAGAGCTCGGCGTTGATCTCATACACGCAGGCGTCGACGAGCTCCGGCGCGCAGACCGCGTTGAAGCGCGCGTACGCCTGCGACAGCGCGACACGCGTGTCGCGCAGCTCGCTGAACAAGTCCTGCATGGATGCATCGCGCGCGACGTCACAGCGCAGCAAATTGACCTTTCGCATGTTTTCGCCCTCCCATACCTCTGCAATGTCAGTGTATGGAAAGTGTGGACAAATATTCCTCTTTTCAAACAAGGAGCCAAGTATGGAGCATGAAGATTATATGCGCGAGGCGCTGTCTCTCGCGCGCGAGGCCGCACAGGAGGGCGAGGTGCCCGTCGGCTGTGTCATCGTCAAAGACGGCGAGATCATCGGCCGAGGCCGCAACCGGCGTGAGGAACTGCAGCGCACCTCCTCGCACGCAGAGATGGAAGCCATCGCACAGGCAAATGAACGTCTGCGCTCCTGGCGGCTCGACGGCTGCACGCTCTACGTGACGCTCGAGCCCTGCCCGATGTGCGCGGGCGCGATCGTCAACGCGCGCATCCCGCGCGTCTACTATGGCGCGCGCGACGAGGCGATGGGCGCCTGCGGCGGCGTGCTGAACCTCTTTATGGAGCGCTTTCCCTTCCGCCCCGCGCTCGTGGGCGGCATTCTGAAAGACGAATGCCGCGCCGTGCTGGCCGATTTTTTCCGCACGCTGCGTTCGTAAAGTGATTTCGCTTTCGTGCGTCATTTGACCGCCGGTCAGGAATTGCTACTGCGTCATTACTGCGTCCGAGATATCGACAGTTTGGCACAGTCTTGCACAGTCCCGTGCAAGCTGCAAACGACTGTGGCGCAAGGATTTTCCTTGATTTGCAAGGGTTTCCGGATCTTCTTTCTATTTAACACTTTTGTAACACTTTCCCTCGAACTTTGTTAACATGCGTCCTTTATCTTAATCCTTGCAAGAGACAATAGCTTCTTTTCATCCAATCTTCCATCTTATAAGAAAAGGGACGCCGTGAGGCGTCCTTTTTCGTTATATTCTGATGTAGGATGGCGTCACGGATCGAAGTCCGCCGCCGCGCCGATACCGAGCGCGATGCACGCGCCGCCGGCGTAGAAGAGGATCTCGGCAAGCGTCGGGCGCGCGGCCAAGGCCGCCGCGCAAAGGATGACGCTCATCGTGCTCGCGGGCATCAGCAGCCGCGGCGCGCCGCCGCGGAAAGCAAAGGCCGCAAATTCGAGCAGCAGCACCGTCAGCGCCGCGAGCGCCAGCGTTTCGACATAGTAATGACGCAGAATCGGGTCCGCCGCGTGCTCGCGGTAGAAGAGGATCAGCGCAAGCACCATCGCGCACACAGGCACGAGCAGCGCAACGCCTGGGAACTCCGCCTTGCGGCGCAGCGCGGTCGTAGCGTACAGCAGGCATGCCGCGCCGACTGCCAGAAAAACGGACAGGATCATCGTAAGCGTCGTGCGGAGCGAGAACACCAACGAGCACACCGCCGAGCCGATCAGGGCAAAGCTGCCGAGCACCATCAGCAAGACCGCAAGCGTCGAGCGGTCAAAGGCGAAGTAGAGGTCCATGCTGCCGCACAGCTCGCGCTGAGCGGGATAGCGCCGCGCCATAATGACCGCGATGACCGCTGCGACGACGAGCACCGCAGGCAGCACCATCGTGTTTAAGTCCATCGGGACGGGAAGTCCGTCCGCGTCAAAGCCGACTGCCAGCAGGCGGAGGCGTGCCAGCGCCGCTGCCGCAGAAAAAAGCACCAGCAAAAGCCAATGAAGAATTTTCACAAAACCGAACCCTTTCTTTTTCCGGAATACGGCGCGCACAGCGCCGGAAAACATCTATTTATTGATGATAGCACACTCATCCCCGTTTGTCCATGAATCATTTTGCGGACAAGTCGGTCATACACTGATAAAAACACTGTCACTTAAGCATCGCGGCCGTGGGCCGCAGGGAGGAACACGCCTTGAAACAGCTTCTTCGCATCACGATATTATTGATCGGCCTCATCTGGATCCTCGCCTGGGCGGCGGCAGGCCGCTTTGACGACACGCCGAACACACAGGACGGCTCGGAATCTCCCCTGCCGAGCGGTGAGATCGCCGCCCCCGGCGAGCGCGACAGCGCAAAAACGCTGCGCGTCCAAATTCAGGGCGAGGTCCAGGAGATGGACATGGGCACATACCTTCTCGGCGTGCTGCGCGCGGAAATGCCCGCCTCGTTTGAGGAGGAGGCGCTCAAGGCACAGGCCATCGCCGCGCGCACCTACACGCTCTATCGCATCCGCGGCGGCGGCAGCGCGAACCACCCTGACGCCGATGCCTGCGACGATCACACCTGCTGCAAGGCGTACATAAATGCCGAACAGGCCGCAGCCAACTGGGGCAGCATGGCCGTCTACTATGAGGAAAAGCTCGCACGCGCCGTGAGCGAAACGGACAGCGAGGTCATTTTGTACGACGGCGCGCCCATCCTCGCTGTGTTCTTCTCGTCCGCCGACGGCAGCACGCAGGGCGCAGGCGACGTGTGGATGAACGATCTGCCGTATCTCCAAAAGGTCGATAGCCCCGAGACGGAAGAGCTCGTACCGAACTACTACTCGGTCGCAACGTTCACGGCAGCGGAATTCAAGTCTCTCATCCTCGCCGCCAAGCCGGACGCCGACCTCTCCGGCAGCCCCGAGGGATGGATCCGCGATATCGTGCGAAACGACTCGGACTATGTCGCCTCCGTCACGGTCGGCGGCGTCAAGCTGCGCGGCAATGACCTGCGCACGATTCTCTCGCTGCGCTCGCCGTCGTTCACCGTGGAATGCAAGGACAATGCCTTTACCTTCCACGTCACCGGCTACGGTCACGGCGTCGGCATGAGCCAGTACGGCGCAAATATCCTCGCCAAGCAGGGCCTTTCCGCCGAGGAAATCGTGCAGCACTATTTTTCGAACACCACCGTCGGCTATTATGACGGCTGAGGCATCGCGGATATTGCAAAGCGGCGGAAAAATTGCTATAATATTAAGATAAAATACGCAAGGAGGCGGGAGAAATGAAGAGCAAGCGTTTTTTGTGTCTGCTGCTTGTATTGCTGATGGTCTTCTCCCTCACCCCCAGCGAAACGAGGGCCGAGACGACTGTCTATTTCACCGCCGTCAACGACCAGCTTTTGCCCGATCTGAGCGATGAGACGATGCCGTTCTGGTCGGGTGGGCGGCTGTATGTCCCCTCCACGGTCATCACCGGCACGGACTTGGGCCTTTTCTACTCCCGCAGCCGCGACAAGAGCACCGCCGTCGTCTACCGGCAGGGCAGCGCACTGACGTTCAACTTCGCCGCCGGCACCGTCGCCGACCAGAACGACCGTCAGTACAGCGGTCCTGCCATCATGCGCAGCGACGTTGTGTTCCTGCCGCTCGACCTTTTGACGCAGTTTTTCTCGCTCGATTATAGCTACACGCGCGTGACCTATGGTTACCTGGTCCGCGTCAAAAGTAATACGGTCGTGCTTTCCGACGCGAAGTTCATCGACGCCGCGGCTATGTCCATGGAGCAGCGCTACAACGAATATATGAAGACGCACAGCGAGTCGAACGATCCCGGCAACACACCGAATCAGAACACCGACGGCGACCGCGACCTTGTCTGTCTCGCGCTGCGTGTGACGGACGAAGAGAGCGCAAACGCCCTGCTCGACACGCTCGCAAGCAACAACGCGACGGCGACGTTTCTCTTCTCGGAAGAGCAGCTTTCCTCGCTCGGCGATCTGCTGCGCCGTGTCGTCATCAGCGGCAACGCCGCCGCGCTGCGCATCGACGCTTCCGGCGGCAGCTCACGCACGGTCAGCGCGATCGAGCGCGCAAACAACGCGCTATGGGCCGCGTGCAACGAAAAAGCGCGGCTCGTCGCGCTCTACGGTGCGTCGGACAAAACGCTGCGCGTCGTGCGCGCCGCGGGCTACTGCCCCATTGACTTTGACCTGGATTACAGCGGCGCTCTTCCCACCGCGGCGCAGGCCGCCAGCAGCATCGCGCGTCAGGCCCGCTCCGGCGGGTGCATCGCCTATCTCGGCGCTGACACCGCCGTGCAGGCAGATTGGAGCACGCTGCTCTCTCGCCTCCGCTCGTCCTCGCGTCTCATCACGGCGCTCAACGAGCTCGCGGTCACAAAGGGCGCGTGACGGTTTTACAAATTGTTCAGGAAACGCGCACAGTTTTGCGTATAATAAACAATAACACAGAAGAAAGACACACGCTTGTGTGAAGGAGGAAACCAGCATGGCACGCAATATTCTTGTCGTGGAGGACGACAATAATATTTCCAACCTCATTAAGATGTATCTCGACAAAGAGGGCTTCGACGTCCGCATCGCCGCCGACGGCGGCAAGGCCGTGGAGGAATTCAAGGAAAAAGAGCCCGACCTTGTGCTGCTCGACGTGATGCTCCCCGTGCTCGACGGCTGGGGCGTGTGCGCCAAGATCCGCGAGACGTCTAAGTGCCCGATCATCATGCTCACCGCCAAGGGCGAGGTCAACGACCGCATCCACGGCCTTGAGATGGGCGCGGACGACTATGTTGTCAAGCCCTTTGAAATGAAGGAGCTGCTTGCGCGCATCAACGCCGTGCTGCGCCGCAGCGAGATCCCCGAGGACACGCACAAGCGCCTCACGTTCGACAAGCTCATCATCGACCTCGACTCCTACGAGCTCATCGTCGACGGCAAGAAGATCGACACGCCGCCCAAAGAGCTGGAGCTTCTCTACCACCTTGCCGCCACGCCGAACCGCGTCTACACCCGCAACCAGCTGCTCGACGAGGTGTGGGGCTTCGACTACTTCGGCGATTCGCGCACGGTGGACGTACACGTCAAGAGGCTCCGCGAAAAGGTCGAAAACGTCAGCGACCAGTGGGCGCTCAAGACCGTCTGGGGCGTCGGGTATAAATTCGAAGTGAAGTAATTCAGTATGCCGGAAGAAAACAAAGAGAAAACACAGAAAAAGCGCTGGACGCTCAAAAAGGTCAAGACCCGCTGCCGCACGATCTACTGGCAGAATTTTCTGCTTACGGCAAGCGTCGTCATGCTGACGCTGGCGCTGCTCGGCAGCGCGTTCTTCGCGCTGACGTATTCCTACGCCATCGACGAGCGCAGCGAGCAGATGCAGAGCAAGGCGACGGTCGTGTCGCACATGGTGTCGTCCTACATGGAAAACGGCTCGCTCACAGGGCTGCGTGAGCTGGCAGACTTCGCTTCGAACGTGACGGATGCAGAATTTCTCATCTGCAACTCGGACGGCAACCTGCTGCTGACGACCGATACAACTCTCGTCAACCGCGTGCTGACCGTGCCGCAGGACGTGGCCGAGGGCGCGATGAGCGATGACACCTACGCCGTGCGCACCACACTCGGCGACATCTATGAGGACACGCACTTCGTCGTCGGCGTGCCGATCGTGAGCGAGGGCGCAACCGTCGGCTTTGTGCTGGCGGTGACCGGCGCGCGGGCGCTGACGACGATGTGGCGCACATTCATCGGATTGTTTTTCATGACGGCGGTGACGGTACTGCTGCTCTCGTTCGTCGTGAGCGCGTGGGTCAGCATGCGCCAGTCGCGCCCCATCCACGAGATGGCGGAGGCGACGCGCCGCTTCGCCGAGGGCAACTTCGACGTGCGCATGCACAATTACGAGGGCGTGACCGAGATCACAGAGCTGGCAGAATCTTTCAACAACATGGCGGACTCCTTGCAGGAGACCGAGCGCCAGCGCCGCGAATTCATCGCAAACGTCTCCCACGAATTGAAAACCCCGATGACGACCATCGCAGGCTACACCGACGGCATTCTGGACGGCACCATCCCGCCCGAGCGGGAAAAGGAGTACCTGCGCATCATCTCGGATGAGGCGCGGCGTCTGTCCCGCCTCGTGCGCCGCATGCTCGAGGTCTCGCAGCTCCAGTCGCGCGACCTGACGCGCACGAAGGCGCCGTTCGACGTGTGCGAGAGCATGCGCCGCGTGCTCATTTCGATGGAGAAGAAGATCACCGACCGCGGGCTCGATGTCGACGCCGACATTCCCGACAGCGGCATCATGGTGCTCGGCGACAACGACCTCATCACGCAGGTCATCTACAACCTGCTCGAAAATGCGACAAAATTCGCCCGCAAGGGCTCGGCGCTCTACCTCGGCGTGACGACGCTCAACGGCAAGGCGCTGATCTCGGTTCGCAACGAGGGCGACACCATCCCCGCCGAGGAGATCCCGCTGCTGTTCGAGCGCTTCCACAAAAGCGACAAATCCCGCTCTGAGGATAAGGACGGCGTGGGTCTGGGGCTTTATGTGGTCAAGACCATTCTTGAACAGCACAAGGAACACATTGCCGTGACCAGTGAAAACGGCCTGACGACCTTCACCTTTACCATCACGCTTGCCGGCGGGCTGACCCCGCAGTAAGCGCACAGGAGCACCCTTATGGATCTGTCCAACGACAATTTTGTGACCCCGCGTGCCGGCGAACCGCAGGAGGTCGTGCTGCGCTACGTGCCGGACGCTGTGCCCATTGTGGAGCGCTATGTGCAGCCCACGCCGCTGCCCGGACAAAGGAGCGCGCCGCCCATTATTTCGCCGCGCCGCCGAAAGCGCGGCTTCCGCATCTTCCTTCTCTGCATGCTTGCGCTTGTGCTGATCTCCGGCGGCGCCACCGCTTGGTGGTTCCTCTCGGACGACGGCGGAGATTATTATATTGACAATGACTTCGGCTCCTACTGGGACGGGCGCTTTGAGTACCGCGACGAGGACGGCTACTATAACGACTCTGAGCGCGGTACTACGACCATCTCCCGCGCACCCCACACGCAGGATGTCCGCCTGATCTACAACGAGGACCATGGCAAAACGCTGAGCGTGCAGGACATCTACCGGAAGGTCAATCCCTCCACCGTCACAGTGCTCACCGGCATGAGCGACGGCAGCGCCATGGTCGGCACCGGCGTCATCATCACGCAGGACGGCTATATTCTCACCAACGCCCATGTTATTGCGGGCGGATCAAAGTGCTACGCCGTGCTTGACACGGGCGAGAGCTTCCCCGCACGCCTGCTGGGACTGGACGAAGAAAAGGATCTCGCCGTCATCAAGGTGGACGCCGCAGATCTGCCCGCCGCCGAGTTCGGCGACTCTGACGCGCTGAGCGTTGGCGACAGCGTTTACGCCATTGGCAATCCGCTGGGCGTGGAGCTGCGCGGCACACTGACCGACGGCATTGTTTCCGCCATCAACCGGGATGTGTATGTGGACGGCGTGACGATGACGCTTATCCAGACCAATGCCGCGCTTAACAACGGCAACTCCGGCGGCCCGCTCATCAATCAGTACGGGCAGGTCATCGGCATCAACACGATGAAAATGGGTTCCTCCAGCACCACAAGCGTCGAAGGGCTCGGTTTCGCCATTCCCATCTCCTCAGCGGCCTACATGGTCAACGATCTGATCGCCTACGGCGAGATCCGCGGCGAGGTGGTCATTGGCATCTCTGTGCTCATTGATCCCGTGATCCTGGATTCCGGTGAAACGGCGCTTTTTGTCAAGGAGGTCACGCCCGACGGTCCGGGTGATGAGGCCGGCATTCAGGAAGGCGACCTCATC
>OJAM01001117.1_pt1 | contig 9911 bp, 7 predicted proteins | sample 1589071 | NCBI WGS metagenome assembly OJAM01 (sample SAMN03283243) | human gut metagenome | biome: human-associated habitat; material: feces | host: Homo sapiens | place: Peru | collected 2012
TATAGCCCACAGTCAGATTCTTGAATCTCAGATAACGGACATTCTGGATGTAACGGCTGTTCACAGGAGCAAGTTCACCACCAGTGGATGAATATACTCGCGCTCTCGGGAAATAGGCGTCAGGATTCTCTTCAGACCATACGGTCTTGATGAAATCACGAGGCATGAATGCAGCGCAATATGCATAGGAATAAGATCCCCAGAATGCGATGTTCATTCCTGCAGGATACCAGTAATGAGTACCTGTTCCCTGGAAGAACGCGCTCACGTCAAAGCCCATCCAGTCAAAAGCCAGAGTGAAACCGTACTGCATGCTCGGAAGTGAATTACCCAGAATCTTACGGTCACCAGGATCATCGGCAGTGTTCTTTCCGAGAGTAATCTTATTGATTCCACCCTCACCTGAATGGTCGTTGTCGAGATCGACATATCTCAGGTCACCTGCAAGGAATCCACCCTGCATACGGTTTGTTCCTACGTATGTCAATGCATCACATACATTAGCCTTTAATTCCTTAGCATTTGTATCAATAATTTCACTGCAAGAAGTTAAAAACAGCACTAAAAAAGCCAGTAAATAAACTATGGCAATCTTGATTTTCATAAGTAAACATCAGCCTCCATAGTACTACTTATGAGAGAAAAAAATAATTATAACTTTTGCACAATAAAATCTTGCAATATAGATAAATAATATGTATAATAAAGCCAAGGAGGAGTATTTATGTACAAAGAATATTTAGATGCAGTTAGCGTATTTGAAACTAACGGAGAAGTAAAGCCTTTTGGTTGGAGTAAAGAACCTAGATTTTTTTACAACAAAATCAACTCCTCTAGTTCAGTTTTCAAAAGAAAAGAATCTGACACTTACTTCATTCATAACAACCATCTTATACTTACAGTTACACTTGCAAATTTAGGAGCATATGGTTTTCTTAGTGGCTTTCTGATTGACCTTGATGGTTTTAAAATGGGCAAAAAGGTTGTAAAGAAAATGCTACCATTTGTTAAGTTTAGAATGCCTGAAAGTTCTCTTTCAGGAGATGTGGCATATAATGACAATCAGATCGGTGTAAAGTTCTCTAAAGCAGGTTCTAAGAGATTTTTGAAATGCGATTTTCTGGATTTTTATGATAGCAAAAATCTTTACTTTAATATTGAAATTGATGAAAATAATGCAGAAAGTATGAATGTTACTATTCCATTTAAAAGTAACAAAACCAGCTTTTTTGTGAAAAGATTTTTACCACAAATGAAGGCAACCGGTTTGGTGCGTTTTGGTGGTAGTGAATATGACCTTGATGATGAAAAAACTTCTGCAACACTTATTTGGGAAAGATACTCCACACCTAACAAAGAAAATTATCATCAGTTAATTGCTGAAGGTTACTACAAGAAAAAGCTAATTACCTTGCAGTTATGTGACGGTATTTCTGATGACTCGGCAGGTATTGAAAACTGCTTATTTATTGATGGTAAAATGAGAAAGCTAAGCAAAGTTAAAGGCAAAGGTAGATTTAGTGATGTACATTCTACTTGGACCTTTGAGGATGAAGAAAGAAACATTTATATTGAGTTCTTACCTTCAAATAAAAACGGTGGTGCTTTGAACACAGAAATTGACAAAAGAAAAATTATTTACGGAAACTTTTACGGTCATATATTTGACGAAAAAGGTGATGTAATAAAAATTGATGGATTTGATGGATTACTGGTTAATTCAATCATATAAAGCTTCCTTATAAAATGCGAAATGGACGACCTAAACAGTCGTCCATTTTGTTATTTAATATTAAATTTATCTATTTGAATATGCAGCTTTATTTTTAGCATCAACAATATTTGAAAAAATACCCATTGATGAAAGGAATACTATTGGGAAGTAAAGAATGATTGAAAGTACAGAACCCCATCCTAAATGCATTTCTGTAAGTCCTATAATAAGGAAAACTGCAAGTACTGAGGAAAGGACACCATAGATATTTTTTATATTTCTTTTCTTATCAAAGCTAAAGATTAAAAAACCTAACATAGGAATTAATGCTACAATAATTGCTTGAATTGCAACTTGCACATTACCGGAACTTATTGAGTAAAAAATACCGGTAAAACAACTATAAAAATCAGTACCTTTACCTTCTACAGTAAATTGATAAAATCCACAAGTTAGGAAAAATATTTGTGCTACATATAAGCCACAAACAGTGAGTCTGATTTTGTTGGTTGTACTCTTTTTCTTCGCCATATAAATACTCCTTTATTCATAAAATAAATGTGGACGATATTTCGCCCACATTTTTAATTAGTTTGAACTACTTTTTGAACTAGACTTAGAACTACTTTTCTTTGAACTACTACCACTTGATAGATATTTTTTACTAGCTTTATTAAATATATAGTTAGCTAACTGGCTTCTTGTCTTGTCCCAATCAGTAATTTTAACAACTGATGCTTCATAACCATTGATAATAGGTTTATCATAAGTCCATAGCTTATTAGGGTCACTTTCATCACCGATTGGAATATGGAACTGATACATAGGATACTTTAGAAGTGTTAAAGCACTTGACATTAAAGAAGTAATATCGTTCTGCTTAAAGTTAGTCTGAATCATAGGACCAACTTCGTTAACAACTGCAAGTAGTTCTGTAAATGAAGCATTCTTGAACTTCTTAACTACTGCGTTAATCAGCTTTCGCTGTCTTTCTGTTCTATCCCAGTCACTACCGGGAAAAACTTCTGTTGTACTGATTTCGTCACTACCTCTGTTACGAGCATACCAAAGTGCCTGTTGACCGTTTAGCTTTACATTTCTGGTCTTTTCAACTTTATTACCATTGCTATCGTAAACATAGTCACCGTTTTTATCTTTCTTGTATATTGATTTACAATACTTTTCAGGAATTTTCTTGCACTTTTGATGGTTATAATCAATCTGTGCATTAATATATCTTGCTTCATTACCTGTAATAGGAATTGTTAAACCACCTAAGGCATCAATAATATCCTTAAATCCACTAAAATCAACAATAGCATATCTATCAATTTTAACACCAAAGTTACTTTCAATAGTCTTTACTGTTAGCTTTGCTCCACCATTAGAATATGACTCAGTAAGTTTATGCCAACCTTCAAAATCATCACCTGACGGAATATAAACATAAGTATCTCTTAAGAATGAAGTCATCTTAATCTGTTTATGTACAACATCAACAGACACAAGAATCATTGAGTCTGAACGACCATTGTCATCCTTTGACTCCTTACTGTCTTGACCAAAAAGCATAACATTAAGAACATCTTTGTTGGCAAGTAGTTTATTGTCAGAGATAACACCGTTACCTCTGTCGTCCTTAACTGTATAATTCTTTGTGTCTTTATCTGCACTGTCATCAGTAATTGAGCCGATAATTGAGGATGCATATACCAAAGCACCACCACAAGCAACAAAAATTACTGCCATTACCATTGCAACAACTTGGATAATTGTATTTCTCTTCTTATGAACTGCCTTTGTTGACTTAGAAGAAATATCAACTACATCATTATCCACTATAATAGACCGTTCATTGGTAGGTTGCTTAATAACTTTTTCTTTTTTCTCCGGAGTAATTGCTCTTTTTCCCTGATAAGCCATAATACTATTCCTTTCTGTAAAAATATCTTATCTTCCTTATTGTTTACCATTATACATCAAAAGTAAAAGGTTTTTATTCTAATAAAGAAATATAATATTAGGTATGTTTATATACAAACTATATACACTTATTCTAACTTATCTAAGGTTAGCTGAAATGATGGGATAAATTCTTTTATAAATTCATCAACTACAGGCATATTCATATTTTCTAATGACTTCTTAGTTGTTTCAAAGGCATCGGTAAATTCCCTATTTCCCACCTTGATTTCTTCCATACATTTTGTAAGTGCTGAAATCTTATCACCGGCTTTTACATATTTCCGGAGAAGTTCATCTTTTTCATTATAATGTAAAATATCATCATAATAATGTCTTAGTGACTGTGGCAAAAGAGAAAGTAACCTTTCTTCTGCCAAATTTTCTACCTTTTTATATGCATCACAAATTTCAGGATTAAAGTACTTTATAGGTGTTGGCAAGTCACCTGTAATAATCTCGCTGGAATCGTGATACATTCCAAGTACTGCACCTCTGTCTGCATTTAGATTTTCACCGAATTTATCGTTGTGCATTAAAATCAGACAATGGGTAAACATTGCTACTTGCAATGAATGTTCACTAATATTTTCACTAAAAGTATTGTTCATTAACCCCCAACGGTTAATGTATTTCATTCTGCTAATCATAGCAAAAAAGTGGCTATTACTCATTTTTACTTCATCTCCAAAAAATTATAAATATATAATGCAAAAATCTTTATAATATGTTATACTGTTGTTATATTATATCCTATTTTAGATTTATAGTAAATAATTTTTAACAAATCAGGAGAATAATGGATAATTATGAATTTAAGAAAATCTTTATATAGAAAAGAAAAGAACTATGCACTAATGTCCTTTCTTCTAGGTATCTTATTTGCAAGTTTGTTTTTCATTCCAAATATGATAGCCGGTAATGGTTACTTTGTATTTTACGGTGACTTTAATGCTCAGCAAATTCCATTTTATCAGATGGTTCACGATTCTATTTTGAATGGTGACACAATGTGGAGCAATACCACAGACCTTGGTGCTAACCTTGTAGGTAGTTATAGTTTCTATCTACTTGGCAGTCCTTTCTTTTGGATAACACTACTGTTCCCTTCAGGTGCAGTACCTTACCTTATGGGGCCTTTGCTAATTTTAAAAATTGCTTGTGCCTCACTTACATCATATCTTTTCTTACAAAGGTATGTGAAGAATAAATCTACTGCTGTATTTGGTGCTTTGCTATATGCTTTTAGTGGATTTAGTGTTTACAATGTATTTTTCAATCACTTTCATGAGGCAATACTGATTTTCCCACTTTTACTGTATTCTATTGATGAATATATGTACAAGAAGAGAAAAGGCATTGTTGCTTTAAGTGTATTTTTAGCTTGTACAATGAACTACTATTTCTTTGTAGGTCAGGTTGTATTTGTTATTATTTATTGGGTACTTAGAGTTTGTACAAAAACTTACCCTAAAATTAAATTTAAAGAATTACTGATATTAGCTTTTGAAGTTGTCATCGGTTTCTTGATGACTGCTGTAATTCTTTTGCCATCTATTCTGTCTGTTATTCAGAACAACAGACTGTCAGAATGGCCTAACGGTTGGAATGCAGTTGTATATGATACACCACAGAAGTATGTACACATTATTGAATCATTCTTCTTCCCACCTGATATTGCAGCAAGACCTAACTTTACACCTGACAGTGGTGGTAATTGGGCAAGTATTGCAGGTTGGTTACCTCTTGTTGGTATGACAGGTGTTATAGGTTTCTTACAAACTAAAGAAAAGCATTGGTTAAAGAAGTTAATTCCACTACTGATTGTAATTGCACTTGTACCAATCTTTAATGCAGCTTTCCAAGGCTTTAATATGTATTACTATGCAAGATGGTTCTATATGTTTGACCTTATTCTGGTTCTTGCAACAGTAATGTCTATGGAAAATACCGAGGTTGACTGGCTAAAGGCTACAAGAATTTCTGCCGGTGTAACTGTTGTAATTCTTCTGCTTGTTGGCTTAATGCCTACTACAAGTGAAGCTGACAAGAAAACAACTTTAGGACTGGAGAATTATCCTGAATGGCTATGGATTTACGGTAGCATTGCACTTATTTCTATGTGTGGATTTGTATTTATCCTAAAAGCATTTGCTCACAATAGAAAAAAGATGATGAGAATGTTGACCTTAGCTTTAGCATTAGTAGTTGCAGTATATGGCAACTACTTAGTATATTTAGGTGTGCTACAATCTAACAAAGACTTTATCATTGACTACTCACTAAATGGTGGTAAAGACCTAAATATTGATGACATTAAGAATGTGAGAAGTGACTTTTATGAATGTACAGACAACCTGGGAATGTACTGGCAGATACCTAACATTCAAGCATTCCAAAGTATAGTACCCGGTTCAATTATGGACTTCTACCCTACCTTTGACAGTGCAAGAGATGTTGCGTCAAGACCTAATACAGAGCTTTATGGTTTAAGAGGTTTACTGTCTGTTAAGTATTTATTTGACAATCCTAGTGATGATGAAAACTTTATTGATGAAGACGGCAACACTAAAATGCCGGGATTTAAATATCTGGACACCAGAAACGGTGTTAACATTTATGAAAATCAATATTATGTACCTATGGGCTTTATGTACAATGACTTTATTTCAAGTAAGGAATTTAAGGATATTCCTACAAATAACAGAGATAAAGCACTTATGAAAGCTATGGTACTTTCCGAAAAACAAATGAAGAAATATTCATCCATTACAAGTTATAAGGAAAGTAATGATGACTATTCTTACACAAGTAGCAAAGCTGACAGTTTTACTTATAATGAAAATTCATACAAGAAAGATTGTGAAAACAGAAAAAATCAAAGTTGTAAAAACTTTAAGTACATTAACAACGGTTTTACTGCTACAATAGATAATAAAGGCAAAGACAATTTCGTATTTTTCTCTGTACCATATGAAGATGGTTGGAGTGCTTATGTTAACGGTAAAGAAGTTAATATTGAAAAGGTAAATGTTAGCTTTATGGCTGTTAAAGTTGATGGAAATTCCACCAGTGAAATTAAGTTTACTTACAAAACTCCTGGTCTATCAGCCGGTTTTGCTATTACATTAATTTCCGGTGTTATTTACATAGGATATATAGGTTTCTTATATTATAGAAAGAGAAAAGTAAAAAAATAATTTGGAGGTAATAGTATGTATTTTGGTAAAAACATTTTAAAATATAAAGAGGACATTCTAAAGGACTTAAAGACTTTAATTTCTTTCCAATCTATTTCAGGTGAAAATCAGGGAGATTGTAAACAGGCACTTAACTTTATTCTTGATAAAGCTAAGGAATTTGGTCTTGACTTTAAGAATATTGAAAATATTGCAGGTCATGCACAGCTTGGCAACGGTGGTGACTTATGTGGTGTGCTTACTCACCTTGATGTTGTACCTGCAGGTAACAACTGGGACTCACTACCATTTGAATTAACAAGAAAAGACGGCAGACTTTACGGCAGAGGTGTTGCTGATGATAAAGGTGCTGCACTTATTACCCTTTACTGCTTAAAGGCACTTAAGGATGCCGGTGTTGAAGGTAAAAACACTTTGAGAGCTATTTACGGTACAGATGAAGAAAAAGGTATGAAGGATATGGAAACATATTTTGAAAATGAAAAAATGCCTGAATATAGCTTTACACCTGACAGTGACTATGGTATTTGTCAATGCGAGAAGGGTATCTTACAACTTGAGATTACTGCTGAAACTAATGACGGTACAACACTTAATGAATTTCACGCAGGTAAAGCAGTAAACATTGTTCCTGATACTGCTTATGCTATGGTTGACTGTAGCGAATATGACGACCACAACCTAGTAAGATTTGCAGATGCTATGGACTGTGACTTTGACTTCCACTACACAATTGACGGTGTTATGATTATTTCTCACGGTAGAGCAAGTCATGCTTGTGTACCTAACAAAGGTAAAAATGCTGCTACTGCACTTGTGGAACTACTTGCATCTAACTTTAACTATGTTCAGCTAGGTTCACTATGTTCATTCATCAATTCATCAATCGGTCTTGAAACTAACGGTAATTCCCTCGGTATCAAAATGAGAGACAGCATATCCGGTGAATTAACAGTAAATGTTGGTTCAATTCAAATTGATGATAAATCAGCTAAAGCTAAGATTGATGTTCGTTATCCTGTTACAATGGATGGCAATGTTATTATGTATAGAATCAAGAAAATTGCAAGTAAAGACAATCTTCATGTTAAGGTACTTAGCCACCTAAAGCCACTAAATATGGATGAAAATGCTCCTATTATCTCACTGCTAAAGTCAGCTTACAGTGAAGTTATGGGTGAAGAACCTGAGCTATATTCTACAGGTGGTGGCACATATGCAAGAATGTTAGACAACAAGGGTGTTGCCTTTGGACCTGTATTTAAGGATGACACAAGCAATATGCACAATGCTAATGAAAGTCTGGATGAAGAAAAGTTCTTTAAACATGCAGAAATTTGCTTAGAGGCTATGTACAGACTTTATACAGGCAACTTTGACTGAGGAAATTATGAACATTGAACAAACAATTAAGAAACAGTCACTGGCCTTACTTGCTAAGGATAATTGGGGCAATGCTATGGGAGGTTTTCTGATAGCTGTCCTCCCTACTGTTCTGCTAATGATACTTGATGAAGTTATCTACAACATAATAAACTTATTTGTAAATACAAACACTCTGTTTTATCAAGGGGTACTGTCATTTATTTCTCTTGTACTGGTAGTTGTGTGGTTATTTTCCACACCTATATTTACAGGATATTTTAGGATGTGTTACCTAATTTCCAAAGATCAAGACTACTCATTAAAGGATGTTTTTTACTACTTTAATAAAGAAAAGTACAACAAGTGTCTTAGCTTAAACCTAAACATTATGGTAAGAATTTTAGGTTATTTTATAGTTTTTACTGTTCCGGCCTTGATTTTTTCCGTATTTTTTGCTATAACATCTAGTGTTGCACTTTTAGCATTCTCTATTGTGCTAACTGTTATGGCAGTTGTTGCAACGGCTTTTGTGTGTATTAAATATACAATAGTACCTTGTGTTTATTTTGAAGATGAAAGCATAAGTAATGAAGAAATTATAAAACTGGGATTAAACTTTATTTCCGACAAAATAAATGATTGTAGAAAGATTTTACTTTCTTTTCTTCCATATATTTTACTTTGCTTTTTTATTGTACCATTGATTTTCGTTGTACCTTATATTACTGTTGCATTTATGAACAATGGAAAGTGGATTACAAGTTTGTATATTCAAGAATAAGGGTTTATTGAAAGGGTAGGATTATGACTGTATCAATTTGTATGATTGCACTTAACGAAGGTGCAGTTCTTAATGGTCTTTTTAGGGATATATCAAATCAAGATTATCCCCATAATCAAATTGAAGTTGTATTTGTTGATTCTTGTTCTAAGGACAACACACTTGAAATGATGAATGATTTTAAAAATTCTAACTACGGCTTTATGGATGTTAAAATTGTTCAGAATAATAGAGGCAATCAGGCTTCCAGCTGGAATGAGGCTTTAAAGGTAGCTACAGGAGATATTATTATCAGAGTAGATGCCCATGCAAGTATTCCTAGGAACTTTATTACTAAGAATGTTATGCACCTTGAAGAAGGTGAAAGTGTTACCGGTGGTGGCAGACCTAACATTGTACTTGGTGAGTCACCTTGGAAACAGACACTTCTTGCAGCAGAAGAATCACTTTTCGGTTCATCTATTGCTTCATACAGAAGAAGACCTGTTCAGAAAGAATATGTTGACAGTATGTTTCATGCTGCTTATAAGAGAGAGGTTTTTGCCAAAGTCGGTGGATTTAACGAGGACTTAGGCAGAACTGAAGATAACGAAATGCACTATCGCATTAGAAAAGCCGGTTACAAGTTATGTTGTTGTCCTGATATTATCTCTTATCAAATGACAAGAAACAGTTTACCTAATATGATTAAGCAAAAGTATGGTAATGGTTACTGGATTGGCTTAACACTTGGTGTATGCAAGGAGTGCTTAAGCTACTTCCACTTTGTACCATTTGTATTTGTTATGGCTTTGTCGGGAAGCTTGATTTTCTCTTGCTTTGGAATTCATATTTTCCTAATACTACTTGGCATAGCTTACGGTATGTTTGACCTTGTAAATACAGTTTC